>MDTB01008953.1_pt1 | contig 39645 bp, 41 predicted proteins | sample 811161 | NCBI WGS metagenome assembly MDTB01 (sample SAMN05326650, study PRJNA326480) | marine metagenome | isolation source: seawater | place: Mediterranean Sea | collected 2009 | reverse complement strand
TACTATACCAAAAAGTGGTCCATTGTTAGTTATTGCGAATCATCCTTTTGGGATTATTGATGGCTTGATATTGTGCTCATTAGTATCACAATTCAGAGACGATTTTAAAATAATGACCCATGAAACTCTACAGTTTTTGCCACAATTAAAACGATTTATACTACCTGTTGATTTTAGTGGACAAAATAAAGATTCAAAAATTTTGAACATAAAAACTGCAAAAAACGCGAGAGAACATTTAAATAATAATGGAATTTTGATTATTTTTCCATCAGGAGGAGTATCAGTAGCAAAAAGCCTAAAATCTGAGGCAGTAGATGATGCTTGGAAATTATTTCCAGCTAAACTCATCCATCAAACAAAGACAAATATTTTACCTATCTACTTTGATGGTAAAAACGGTTTTTTATTTCATTTTTTTGCTTCTAAATTAAAAAACCAAACTCTTAAGTACTCTAGTTACATTCATGAAACAAGAAAAAAAATAGGTAAAGAAATTTGTATTTACTCTGGAAATTTAATTTCTTATTCAGAAATAGAAAATATTAAAGATAGAGTTAAACTTACAAATTTCTTAAAAAACGTTACTTATAGTTTAAAAAAATAAAATAAAGGTAAATTTTGAGTGTGGTTATAAAAAATTATTTATATTTTTTAATCTCGTAATCACACATAATTTTGATTAATTTATTGACGTCTGTTTTTGGTTGCCACTTTAATATTTTTCTTGCTTTAGTTGAATCTCCATACAGATAGTCCACTTCAGTCGGTCTAAAGAACTTTTCATCTATCTCAACAATCAATTTTTTTGTTTTCTTATCAAAAGCTTTTTCTTTTATGCCTTTTCCTTTCCAGATTAAGTCATAGCCAAAGTATTTTGCTGCTTTATTTACTAGAGATTTTACAGTTAAAGTCTTCCCTGATGAGACAACAAAATCATCAGGCTTTCTTTGTTGTAAAATTTTCCACATTGCCTCAACATAATCTTTAGAATAGCCCCAGTCCCGCTTAATATAAATATTACCTAATTTGACGGATTTTTTAATATTATATTTCACCTTAGCTAAGTCTAAGATAATTTTTTTAGTTACAAACTCATCACCTCTTAATGGTGACTCGTGATTAAAAAGAATTCCGGAGCAACAAAATATATCGTAAGCTTCTCTATACAATTTTATCATCCAATGAGCGTATAGTTTTGAAATTGCATAAGGACTTGTTGGATTAAATATTGTGTTTTCATTTTTCTTTTTTGTTTTTGAGTTACCATACATTTCTGAACTTGATGCTTGATAAAGCTTTGTTGTATTCGAATATTTTCTGATAGCCTCTAAAATTCTTACAACTCCTAAAGCATTAATATTCGAAGTAGCTAGAGGAGTATCATAAGAATGCCCCACAAATGACTTTGCTGCGAGATTATAAATTTCACTAAACTTCCCATTTACTATGGCATTATTAATTTGTTTTTCATCTAACAATTCAAAAGGTATTATTTTAATTTGACTAAGGAGTCCAAGTTCTTTTAATCTCCATATCGAATCTCCTTGAATATTCCTCCCACCTCCAATTACTTCATAACCTTTTTTTAACAAATGCATTGCAAGATAAGCTCCATCTTGTCCTGAAATTCCTGTAATAAAAGCTTTCTTGTTAGCCATGTGAAACTGTAATTGCTATTAAATTAATAAAAAGTTAATTTATGCTGTTATAAAATAGTAATTTATTTTTACAAATTTAAAAAGTACTTTATGAGTTCAGAATATAAGAGATTATTTGTTTACTCCTTTTATAGATTTGTTGATATTACTGATGTTTTTGAAACAAAAAATATTTTAGAACAATTTCTTCAAGACAAAAATATTAGAGGAACTATTTTAATTGCCAACGAAGGTATTAATGGATCACTTTCTGGACAAAAAACTGATTTATACCATTTAATAAAAAAAATAAAAAAAATTCTTAATATAAGAAAATTGGATTTAAAAATTAATAAACACGATTTTTTCACTTTTAATAAACTCAAAATAAAAATAAAAAAAGAAATAGTAACCCTAGGTAAGGGTAAAATTGATATAAAAAAAATGAGAGGTAATTTAATTGATCCATCAAAATGGAATGAATTAATCGCTGACAAAGATACAATAGTCTTGGACGTTAGAAATAACTTTGAAATTGATATAGGGAACTTTGAAGGTTCAATAAGACCAAATACAAATAGTTTTAGAGAATTCCCTGAAGCAATAAAAAAATATAAATTTTCAAGAAATAGCCAAATTGCAATGTACTGTACAGGTGGGATTAGATGTGAAAAGGCTTCTGCACATCTTAAATTAAGAGGTTTCACAAATGTTTATCAGTTAAAAGGTGGTATTATTAATTACATTCAATATATAAAAAAAAATAAAACAAAATCTAAATGGAAGGGAGATTGCTTTGTCTTCGATAATCGAATAGCGCTGGATGAAAATCTTCATTCTGGTAAATATGTACAATGTTATGCTTGTAGAAGGCCTTTGAAAATTAGTGAAACAAAATTGAAAAGTTACATTAAAGGAACATCTTGTAAATATTGTATCAAGACAAGATCCCAATCCCAAAAAAAAAGATCGGCAACTAGACAATTTCAGATAGATAAAGCGGAAAAAAAAGGTAGTCCGCATCCATTTAAAAAAATTAGCTTGAATTACATATAATTTATTTTTAGCTAAAGTGAAATACCCATTTCATTCAATGTATCACTGACCATATCCTTTAGGCTTTTCTTTGAATACCAGTCTAGGTCTCTTTTAGATTTTGTAATATCGGCCCAGTATTCAGATATATCACCTTTTCTCCTTGGCTTAAATTTATATGGGATCTTTTTTCCTAAAATATGTTCAAACTCTCTCACTATTTCCAAAACACTATATCCATGACCTCTCCCAAGGTTCCATATATTAAAACCTCTATATTCTTCCATATATTTTAATGCGCTGATATGTCCATCAACTAAATCATCAATGTGTATATAGTCTCTAACTCCCGTCCCATCATGAGTATCATAGTCGTTGCCATAAATACTTAAATACTCAGACTCATTTTTTAGCACTTTTAAAATTGATGGTATCAAATTGTTGTATTCCTTATTAGAAGAGATTTTTATTGAGTCTGATATTTTAGATCCTATCGGATTAAAATAACGCAATGTACCTATACTCCATTCATTATTTGAAGAAGATTTTAAGCGCAAAAATTCCTCTACTAAAATTTTTGTTTGGGCATAAGGACTGTGTGGGAGATCTAATTTAAGATCTTCCTTCCAAGGTAAAGGATGATTATTTCCATAAACTGTGGCTGAAGATGAAAATAATATTTTATAGATCTTTGCATTATTCATTTCATTTATTAAATTAATACTTCCAATTAAATTATTGGAAAAATATTCAAATGGTTCTTTATAGCTTTCATTTATTGATTTTAATCCTGCGAAGTGCAAAACAGCTTCTATATTAAAATCTGAAAATATACTCTTTAAAGTTACACTATCTCTTAAATCGCCTTTAATGAAATTAAATTTTTTTTTAGTTGATGCTTTAATTTTATTATATATTTCTGATGAGCTATTAGAGTAATTATCTAATGATAGAACATCATAATTTTGATTTAATAATTTCAATATTGCATGTGAACCAATATAACCTGACCCACCTGTAACCAAAATCATTATTATTTGTTTCTTTTTCTAATTAATTTTTCAATATGTTTTTTATACTTCACCCATTCGTCTGACGATATAATGTAGCCTATACAAATTTTTGAACCACATTTACACTGATGATCTCGATAATCATCCTTGTCAAAAGAAAAACCATAATCATATGATAATTCTGATCCTTTCTTAATTGCTTTAATAGATTTAATCCAAATTTCATCTTTTTTGATTTCTATTTCACAATTTGGATCACAAGAATGATTAATGTACTTTGCGCTGTTATAAGAAAATGCTCCATCAATATCAAACTTATTGTTCAATTCAAATATATAAACTGTACCCTCATGAGTATTTATAAACTTTTTAATTCTATCGCCAGACCTTTTATTCCCCTCGTTTCTAGATATTTTTTCACCTTTATATTGTATAATATAACAACCTTTCTTTATGTTTTGAGTAGCGAATAAGCCAGAACCATGAAGTCGGGATTTTTTAATTTTCCACATATTGGTTTGAAACAAATTATTATTATTGATTTTGATATTTACTGTAAGCTTTATAGATTAATACTACTGCGACAGTAACAAAAAATATGCAAATAAAGGTGATAATAGAAAGAAGGTATTTATTTACATTTGCTTTAACTTTAATGTCAGAAAAATTATAAGTAAATACTTTATAATTTGTATCTTGTATAGCTTTAAGAATTTCTATTCCAGACTTAATCTTTTCATTCACAAAAAAACTATCTCTTTTATTTAATTCGATTTCTAAATTTTTTATTCTAGTTTCTTGACTATAATCTTTTTCATCAAGTATCGTTTTATAATTTTTTATTTCCTCTAAGATCGATTTAGCACCGTTTAGGTAGTATTGATTAGTACTTAAATCTATTATTTGATCCTCAAAGTGATAATCATTACTGTTATCCATAAACATAATATTATTTCCAATCAATTCACTCTGTGAATTTACATATCCTAAAGAGTTAGCAATCCTAAGATGGTTTTCTAAGAAATTAATTCTACTAGCTACGCTGGACAGGTAATATTCTTTAAGCATTTCTATTTCATGCTCAAGCATATGTTGTGAAATTTTAATATCTGAATTGATATACGTCAAATAAGAATTCAACATGTTAATGATTTCTTGATGTGTTTCACGTTCTGCAGTTTTCACTATATCCATTAACACATCTTTTGATTTGTTTGGTTCATTAGATGAGAATGAAACGAGCGTTTTCTCAAAAAAATCCCTTCCGATCACAGTTGATTTGTCAATAAAACTTACATTATCTTCAAATGAAACAAATTTATTTTCATCATCAAGTTTAGCAGTCATTATCCTTTTTAATCTATTTTTGTCTGAAATTAATCCATTAAAAGAGGAGAATAGATATTCTTTATCAATAAGATTCTTAACTTCAGGGGTATTCTCTATTACTACTTTTGCATTAGCAAAATAAATATTTGTATTAAGTGGAATAGAATTTACACTTGAATACTTGTGCATTATTGCGGTGGGAGGAGGTTGTACAATAATTTCAGCAGTATAAATTACTTTTATGTTGAGAATATAAATTAGAAAAGGAATAAAAAATATAAGGGAGAATATTATTATGTTATATAAATTAGAAAATATATCATTTATAAATTCAAAAAAACCATAATCTTGTGTATCTGAATTATTACTCATCTAGAAATATACTTATAATTATAACCAAAAGAATGTAAATAAAAACCTACGGGTAGGTAATATAAAATATTAATCCAATTGTTAAAAAAGTTCATAGTTGGCGTCAACGGAAAAAGCACGAGAAAGAAATAAAATAATAAGCATAAATGATAATTAAGATATCTGTTAGACTTATATTTAACTTTTAATATTATCATCTGATAAAGTATTCTAAAAAATAGCAAAGTTATAACTAAAAAAGGAAATATACCAGTCTCTGAAAGTAATTGTAAATAACTGTTGTGCGGATGCGTGGAGCAATTATCATATTTTTGATTGTTGTTTATATAGTATTTAGGATCTTTACAAACATATCTAAAATTATTTGGGCCAATTCCTTTTATAGGATTATCAAGAAATATGTTATAAGCTGAGATATAAATTGTATGATAGTGAGTTGAGTAAATACTAAAATTTGCACTATTTTCTAACATACCCATTTCATTGAGAGTTCTGTCATACTGGTTTTTTAATTGATTTGAAAAAATTAATACCAAAAGAGCGATACTCAAAATTCCTAAAAGCAAAAATTTTATTTTTTTTGCAAATATAAAAAGTAAGAGAAAAAAATTACAAAATATAAGAAAAATTAATGCAGATTTTTCATTGCTAAGTATTACAATAATATTTGAAAATATAAGAATTAGCAAAATATAAAAGAAACTTTTATTATTTTGTGAAATATTTATAAAAATTAAACCAATTATCAATGGCAATAAATGAATTACTAGTCTGCCTAAGATTAATTTGTCACTAAATGGAAGGGATAAGCGGTTGATATTTGAAGATTGAATTCCAAAGAGTGTTTCACTAAATAGTTTTTGAAAAATTGTATCAATCAGAGAAAGGCATATTACAAATATTAGAGAGATCAAAAAGTACTTCAAGAGCTCTGGCTTTTTATCTAATAGAAACCAAACAGCTAAAGTAAAAATTCCATATCTGATATATGGAATACTGCTCTCTAATGAAAATATTTTATGATCTGAAAGAATAGAGGTTGCAATGAAGAAACAATATAGAGAAATGAAAATAAAAAAAAAAGAATTTTGAAAGTAAGAGTAATCTTTACTTGAAAAAGTATTATACAAAAATATTAAAGATATTATTACCAAACTTAAATCTGAAAGAAACGGACCTGTAAGTAAAAAAAATGGCAATAATAGCAACAATAAAGAAGCAATGTTAATTGAATTTATATGTACATTTTTTAATGGCATATCAAATAGTACTATATCATATAATTTTTATACAATTACATTATAATACTGTTTACATGTTGTATTTTTATATCTTTTTATTTTCAGTTCTTATCATTTTACTTCTCATATTATTAGGCAAGAAATACCCAATAATTATGCTTTCCCAATCTAATGAGGTAAGAAGAATTCATACGGTGCAAATGTTAAAAATTGGAGGAGTATCATTTTTATCTCTGCTATTTTTATATTATCATATAGACGATCATATTTATCTCATAATATTGTTTACTTCATATATTTTTTTAATTTTTGGACTAATATCAGATTTTTATGAAAACTTTAGTCCTTACATTAGATTACTTTTATTTCTTATTGTTACAAGTACATTTATCTTTTATACCAAGATTCAAATTGATAATATATCAATTGATTTTATTAATAATTTTTTATTGTCTAACTATTTTTTTTCATTTCTGTTTACTGCTGTCTGTATAATTTTAGCAACTAATAGCTTCAATATTATTGATGGAAATCATGGACTTTTACTGGGATTTTCTATAACAACAATCATTACAATAAACCAACATGCATATAATAATTTTATTGGTGAGTCAGAATTACTTAATTCATTACTCATAGCAATTTTAGCCCTTTTCATTTTTAATTTTATCTTTGGAAAAGTGTTGAGCGGAGATACGGGGGCGTATTTTTTAGGCTTTATAATTTCATCTATTGTGATTGATTTAGCAAATAATAATTTATTAGAACCTTTTCAAGCTGCGTGTATACTATTTTATCCTATTACAGAGACAGTAGTTTCTTTTTCAAGAAGGGTCTTCATTCTCCGCAAGCATGCATTTTACCCTGACAATCTTCATCTTCATTCATTGATTTATAATTTATTAATTACCAGATTTCCCAACAAAAATATGATCAATTTAGGATTTCATAATCGTATTTGTTCATTTTCAATATTATTTATTATTTCAATTTTATCACTATTTTCAGTTAATCTTGGTGATAAGATTGGTTTTGGAAATTTATTTTTAATTTTTATTTTTATTTATCTATTGTTTTACTTAATACTTCTAAGAGTCGTTAGATAATTTTTTTTATTGCCTAAGATCATGTATATTTTCTTGCATCCAATTATAAACACTTCGTAATCCATCATCTAAATCAACTATTGGTTGCCATCCATAAGATCTTGCAACAGATATATCTAAAACTTTTCTAGGTGTTCCATCAGGCTTAGACGTATCAAATTCAATTTTTCCTGAAAATTTTGAAATTGTTTTTAACTTTTTAGCTATTGATTTAATTGAAACGTCCTTACCTGTACCTACATTTATATGTGACTGATTTTGTTGAAGTCTGCTAAAAAATTTTTTCTTTGATAAGTTCAAAAAAAATAGCACAGCGTTGGCAAGATCATTTACATGCATAAATTCTCTCCTCGGTTTGCCAGTGCCCCAAACTTGAACGCGTTCTGTATTTTTTTCTTGGCCATTATAAAATTTTTTCATCAATGCTGGAATTACATGTGAGTCGTCTAAATTAAAATTATCATTTTCTCCATAAATGTTGCATGGCATTAAAGACCTAAAATCAGTTCCATGTTGCTTATTAAAAGACTCGCAAAGTTTTATACCAGCAATTTTAGCGATAGCATAAGGCTCATTTGTAGGCTCAAGCATTCCTTGTAAAAGTTCATTCTCTTTTATTGGTTGTTTTGAATACTTTGGATAAATACATGATGAACCTAGAAAGATTAATCGTTTTATCTTATTTTTATATGAATGATATATTAGATTATTCTGAATTTGTAAGTTATCTAATAGAAAATCCTTTGGATAGATTGAATTTGAAAAAATTCCTCCTACTTTTGCTGCAGAAATTATAACATAATCAATATTATTTTTTTCAAATAGCCTTTTAACAGATTGTTGATCCCTTAAGTCAGCATCCTTCTTTGAAACTTTTAATAAATTAAATTTTTTATTTTCTTTTAATTGTTTTTCTATTGCTTTCCCAACCATGCCATTATGACCTGCAAGAAAAACCGTTTTCTTTTTCATTACTCTATATTTGGTGAAGTATTAATATTGTATCCAGAATCAATTAATAGTTTCTGTTTTTTAGACTCATTGTAATCGTGATCAACCATTTCCTTACATAATTCTTCTACAGATATTGATGGTTCCCAACCTAGCCTAGACTTAGCTAACGATGGATCTCCCAACAAACTATCTACCTCAGTTGGCCTAAAATATTTGTCATCTACAAAAATAATTTCATCACCCTTTTTTAAAGCTGGCGAAATATCACTATTTAACGCCTTAACAAAACCAACTTCGTTTTTTTCTTTTCCTCTGAATTCTAACTCAATACCTAAATTTTTAGCTGAAAAGACAAGAAATTCGCGGATAGTGTACTGTTTGCCTGTGGCAATAACATAATCTAAAGGCTCTTTTTCTTGTAGCATCATCCATTGAGCCCTAACAAAATCTTTGGCATGTCCCCAATCTCTTTTTGCATCTAAATTTCCTAAAAATAATTTTTTTTCAAGACCAAGGGCAATCCTCGATAATCCTCTTGTAATCTTTCTTGTTACAAAAGTTTCCCCTCTTCTTGGTGACTCATGATTAAACAAAATACCATTACACGCAAACATTCCATATGCCTCACGATAATTTCTTACTGCCCAATAAGCAAATAACTTGGAAAATCCATATGGACTTCTAGGATAAAATTTTGTTGCTTCATTTTGAGGAGACTCAGAGACGAGTCCATAAAGTTCAGATGTTGAAGCTTGATAAAATTTAGTATTTAGTAATCCCAAATTTTTAATTGCCTCTAGAATTCTAAGTGTTCCTAGAGCATCTACATTGGCAGTATATTCCACAAGTTCGAATGATACTGCAACGTGTGACTGAGCTCCAAGATTATAAATTTCATCAGGTTTAATTTTTTCTATTAAATTATTTATGTTAGTAGTATCAGTCAAGTCTCCATAATGAAGATGAAAATGTTTTTCGTTATAATGTATATCTTGATATAAATGATCAATTCTTTGAGTATTAAAAAGAGAGGACCTTCTTTTTATTCCATGCACTTCATAATTTTTGGAAATTAGAAATTCCGCTAAATAAGAGCCATCCTGACCTGTAATACCAGTTATTAATGCTTTTTTCATGTTAAACTTAAGATATAGTTTTAATTGATTATATCTTTTTTTTTTAATTAATCTAATAATATTCATTTGATGCGTAATATTTTACAAATATTTTTAGTTTTAGTTGATAAGTTACAGAAGAAATTAAGTTTTTTACTTAGTACAAAAATAAATTACTTAATGAATGAAAAAACTCAGAATTTTTATGTACCTCTATTTGCTACAAAGGTATAATTAATTAATGACTCAGATAATTGCAGAAATTGGTTGGAATCATATGGGCAGTTTTGAACTTGCCAAAGAAATGATATCTGCGGCTAAAGAATCAGGTGCACATACCGCAAAGTTTCAATATTGGAATCCTAAAAAATTAATTAATGGTCCGTGGGATACTGACGGTCGTATTGAAATTTACAAAAAAGCATACCTTGATGAAGATAAAGTTAAATCATTAATGAATTTTTGCAAAATGAAAGAAATAAGTTTTCTAATTAGTGTTTTTGATTTAGAGGATGCAAAGATACTTAAAAGATTGAATATTAAAAATATTAAGATTCCATCACATGAAGCATATAATTTAAAACTTATAGATTTTTCACTTAGTGCGTTTGAACATGTGACTATCTCTACTGGAGCTATTTCTAAAAAAGAGCTAGACAATTTAAAGAAGCTATCGAGAAATTATTCTGATGAAAAATTTACAATTTTACATTGCGTATCTTCGTATCCTTGTGAAATAAGGAGTACAAATTTACTAAAAATAAAGCGACTTAAAAAAATTTTTAAAAATGTAGGATACAGTGATCATTCTCAATCAATCTTAGTACCTAGCTTAGCTGTTATGTTAGGAGCTCAAGTAATTGAAAAGCATTTCACAACAAATAATGAATTACCTGGTAGAGATAATAAATTTGCATTAGAAGCTGATAAATTTAAAAAGATGTGTGAGATGATTAGAAACGCTGACGAGTCCCTTACTGATTTAGGTGATGAACCTCAGGAAAGCGAAATTGACATAATTAAGAATTATCGGGGGCGTTGGTCTAAAAAGTCATAAATGATAACTTATTAACTTACATTTACTTTTGTTTTGTAAGACTTAATCCATAAATAATGTGTAAAAACAGTAAAATATTGTAAGGTTCACTTTGAAAAGATTGTGTGATTAGGAAAAAAATAGCAAGCAACGAGTAATTAATAGCTGAATTATTAAAATATGAGTGTGTCAAAATTTTTTTGATGGAATAAAATATTGAAAATATATATATGATAAAAGGTAAAAAACCTCCTTCTAATAAAATTAAAGTAAGCATATTTCCTGTATTTCTTCCATGTTCTATTACATAACTATCAATTCCTGAGCCAAGAAAATAGGAATAATACGCCATGGATATTGACTCAACGAAGTTAAAATATCTTCCACTGCCACTAACATGCTCACCAGATAATTTAGAAAAGGCGCTATTTATGAGGTTGTAGATGTCACCACTAAAAAGAAGGAAAATGAAAAAAAATATTGAAATTAATGTATAAAGTAAAATACGTGTAAATTTTAAATTTCTAAATACGAAATATAAGTTTATTAATGTAAGAGGAATTCCAGTAATTGATAAAGTTCCAAATTGAATGAATAATAGGGAAAATATATTAAAACTGATATATTTTTTACTTTTCTCTTCCTGAATTAAATTTTTTATCATGAAAATTATGTTAGCCACCAACATAAGTCTTGATGGTTCTGAGCATAGGCCTTGAATTCTGTTTGAATTGCTAACTCCAAGTATAGGTATTGATCCACGTTGTCTAAGTATTTCTAGTGGCTCAAAATAGGAAATTAAATTATTGCCTGTTGATAAATAGCAAACAAAGTCAAGAATCGCTGTAAAAATAATAAAATAGAAAATAAAATTAACTAATTTTAAAAAAGAATTTTTTTTATTTTGAATTTCACTCGAAATCACCAGGGAAGATACTATGAGAACCAATATAATGATAGCTTCACTTAAAAAATTATTATTGTATTGCTGATTTGAAAATACTGAAAGAAAAACTGTTAATATTAAAATATAAATAAACGGTAATAAAAAAAAAAAAATATATTTAGATACATAAAATTCGCGAAAGATTATTTGTTTTGTCAGTATAAAAAAAGAGATTGGGAAAAAAAGAGGTAGCCCTCTGAACTGAACAACAAAAAACCCATATAGAGATACTAAAAATAACTTCATTACAATTTCCAAATTCCCCTTATCCTTAATATTGATTTAATTAAAATTAGATTTTTGATACCTAAAGTTATAATTAAAACTTTATTAAGTATTGCTTTTGAAAAATCAAGGTTCGTAGAAAAATTACTTTTGCCGTATTTTAAAGCAATATTTCTACTTTCAAAGATACCCCTGAATGATAATGATGATTGTCCTTTTATAGAAAAACAGTGTATTTCTTGATTATAAAAACATATTTTTTCTTTTTCCACTTTATTCAGGAAGTCTAAATCTGATGAAAGTGAATAATTTTCATCATACATAAAATTATGTTCAAAAAAAATCTTTCTTACAATCATAGCGCCATGAGAGAAAGGTAGTTTCTGGATTGGAAGCTGATAATTATTATTATAATTTATAGACCCTAAGTACTTACTACCATCGCTTATTTTAGATTTAAAAACGAAAATATCTTTTAAGTCTTTGTTTCTTAGGATAACACCTTTTGCTTTTGCTAATGTGTTTTTTTCAAATAGCCAGTCATCAGAGTTTAAAAGAATTATAAATTCACCTTTCGCATTCTTAATTCCTTCATTTATAGCCTTATATATACCTTTTACCTTATTGTTATAAATTTTTAAGTTATTAGAATCTATGTATTTGTTACAAATTTCAGCTGTTTGATCTTCAGATCCGCCGTCGATTATTAATTGTTCAAATAAAGAATTTTCTTGAAGGGATACACTTTCTAAACACTTCTCTATTGTTCTTCCAGAATTAAGTGTAGGTGTAATTACAGAAAAAAAAGGGTTACTCATTGTCTTTAAAATATAGCTTATAGTAATTAAGGATCAGTAATGTAACTGTATAAACTGTCAATAATATAATGTTTAGTTTTAATATATTGGTTATAAAACTTGGGGACATAAAGTAATAATAAATAATCAATAATGAACCTGTATTTATGATATGATATATTGCGGACGCAATGCTGATAAATTTAATTAGCATTTTTCCAGATAGCAATGACACAACCAAATGGTTTGATGCTGTTGCGGCACCTAAAAGTACAGACCAAAATAAAATCTTTGACACCCCAATGTATTCTGAATTTATGTATACAATAAATGTTTCTACATGTTGAACAAAAAAGATACTAAATATCAATGCACAAGCATAGATAAATACTGAAACATATATAACAGAAGTCTCTTTTTTGTTATCTATATTTATTCTCCAAAAAAAAGGATTAAGAGGCCTTACCATTGATTTAGAAATTACAGTAATAATTGATCCAAAAATTTTTGAAATAGCATACAACGCATAACTAATATTTCCAGTAGTGAAAATAATTAATGAGTCCTGTAAAATTTTTGATAAAACACCAATAACGATCTGTATTTCTAAAAATAATGACTGAGATAAAAATGATTTTATTACTTTTACATCCAATTTGGGAACTATTGCAAGATCCTTATTAGTAAACAAAATTATTATTATGTAGAATATTGAAATAAAAAAGAATGATAAAATTATTTTATATAAATTAAAATCAATTATAAAATAAAGTAAAAAAATTATAACTGATATAAATAATGAATATGCGGTGTGTATTAATTGGGCTGATTTTGTTCCAGTAAAAACTTCTTTAATATTTACTATGCCATAAATTAAGTAATATCTTATATCAATATAGATAATAGATAAAAAAATGAAGATAAATGGTATTTGAAATAAGTTATTGATATAGGCAATATAACTCAATGGCATCATTATAAGTAATTTAATAATTTGGATAGAGTAAAAGGTTGATAGTAATTTCTCTTTTGAGAAGTTTCTTTTTTTTGAAAAAAGTAGCAATTCAACTGACGAAAAATCTATTATTCTCAATATTCCTCTTATTACAGTAATAAGATACTGAAAAATCCCAAATTCAGATGCAGCCAAAACCCTTACTACCAGCAGACTTACGACAAAATTAAACGAAGACGCAACTGCATTTCCAAAGACGCTTAAAAAAACCCTTTTAAATATTGGATGATTTTTAAAAGCGTTATAAATTTTTTTTAGAGAATTTATTTTCATTTAAAAAAGACTACTGTAGAGGTTATCATATTCTAATGCCATTTTTCTTACGGAAAATTTTGCTTTTAAAGAGGAAAATAGCAATTGGTAATCTTCATTTTTAATTTTTTTTATGCCTATTATTTTTTTTGATAAATCCACATAGCTAATATTATTATCAAACATATATTTTTCATCTAAAATTTCATTTATACCCTCAACTCTAGATGCTAGGATTGGTAATCCACTTGCTGCAGCCTCAATAATTGTTAGCCCAAACCCTTCCCAATGTGCTGCATGAATATAAATATCTGACCTGGAATATACAGAGCTAATATCTTCAATAACTCCCAAAAATTCTATCCTGTTCTCAACTTTCTTTTCCTTAGCAAGAAAAATATTTTTTTCTAAAGTCGGGCCATCGCCTGCGAGTATTAAATGGAAGTTATCAGGTAAATATGGCATTAATTCAATTAATTTCTCTTGATCTTTTTGAACGGTAAAAGATCCAACCATACATAAATTTATTATTTCTCTTTTCTCAAATTTTTTTTTTAAGTTTTGTATTTTCAATTGATCAAAATTGAAATTATTAAAGTCTATGCCGTTATAAATTACCTTAAAGTAAAGATTTGGATTTTTTAACCATGAAAAAAGGGAGTCATGCACCGCTTTACTTATTGACACTATAAATTTGTATTTTGAATAAACTAAATTCTCAATATATTGAGCTATATTATATTTTCTTCTTCTGTTGAATGTGTTGTGTTCAGTAAAGATTTTTTTTTTGAAGGGTAACAATAAAGATAAGTATAAACTTGGAAATAGGTGAAGATGTATAACTTTTGATGAATAAATAACTCTTATACATTTAAAAAAATCATAAAATAAATGATTTACATTTAGCAGATTTTTAGGTTTTGTACCTGTTAAAATTATTATTACGTTTTTATAATTACTATTTTTGTATATATTTTTTACGATATTTTGAGCGCCACCATCAACATTTAAGTTATTAATAATATGACAAATATGGTAATTCATCAAAAAAATTAATTAAACCATTTAAAAGTGTCTGTAATTGAGTCTTTCAGAGAGCCCCTAAATTTAAATCCACTATTGATCACTTTATCATTTGAGACAAAATAACTTAATTGATTCATAATTTTACTTTTTACATATTCAATTTCTAACTTTTCAACATTATCTTCGATTTCATTAATTATTTCCCTTACAGTAAGATTGAATGTATTTATATTATATATCCCATGGTCTTTATTATTTTTTATAAAGTATTCTATAGACCTACAAGCATCTAATATTTCTAAATATGGTCTATACTGGTCCATTGCTGTTTCCCAAACAGTAATGGGCAATCCTAATACAGCTTGATAACAAAACTTATTAACTGCAGTGTGAAATCTCATACCATTAGAAACTCCAAATATTGTTCCAAGCCGCAAAATATAATAGTCTTTACTGAGATTTTTTATTATATAATTTTCTTCGAGGATTTTACCTTCAGCATATGGACTTTGTGGGTTAAGAAATTTATTGTTTGTTTCATCTACTACTTTATCAGCGCTACCATATACACTAGTTGAAGAAGGATATATAAGCCTTATTCCATTTGTTTGACATATATCGACAATATTTTTCGTTGAAGATAGGTTGTTATGTATTAATTCATTTTTATTGTCAAACGACGCAGCAGCGTTAGTTTTTGCCGCTAAATGAATAATTGTTTTACAATTATTTGCTTTAATTACTCTGGCCAACTCTTTAGGATCATTAGCGACATCTATTTCATTAAAGGTAAAATTAGAATTTTTGACGAGGCCTTTTAATGAAGAATATCTTTGAGTCATAAAATTATCCACACAAATTAATTTGGAGTTATTATTGAGAAGATACTCGCAAAGACGATGTCCGATGTGGCCCAAGCCTCCTGTAATTAATATATCATTCATTTATTAACTAATTTTTTAAAATTTTCATAATCTCTTATGTAATCATTTTCATCATATAATTTGCTACAAAGTACCATTAAACATGAATGCTCAGAATAAACTTGCGTGCTCCAACACATAGGTGGAACTGTTAGAGCTTCCCCGTAGGTTTCTAGACTAGTTTCAAATAGTTCTACTCCATCTTCAACACCTATTCTTAGGTTACCTGTGATATTTACTAGAGTTTGCCAACAATTTTTATGGGCATGATTACCTCTAACAGTTTTAGTTTTCGAATTAATAAAGAAAACTCTTTTGACTTCATGTTCAAGATTTGTTATATTATCAATTACCCACATATTAAGGTCTTTTTCACTAATTAGACTTTTAAATAATTTTTTTTTAAATTTCATCTAATAACTTAAAACTCCATAAATCTTGTTAATTATATCTTTTACCTGCCATCTTATAAAGTTATTGCCATCATAGGGTTTGCCTTGATGACCGGAAATGCCAACAATTCTCGGATAAGCTTTAAAACTCTTTATATCATGTTTATTTTTCTCAATGTGTTTGTTATAAACTATTTCAATCCATTGATCTTTACTATCGTCTAATTGTTTTTTAAGTGGCAAGAGATTTTTGATATAATATTTTTTGTTATAAATAGCGAACCTTTCGTCGAATCTTCCTGGCTTAAATCTAAAAAAACCTTTGTACAACCATCTTATAAGATAGGACTCATTAACTTTTACATCTGAAATTAGATCATTCATATTTTCTACAAATAGTCTCCCAGTTATTTTTGCAAAGTGATTACTTTCATTAATTAGTTTTGATTTTTTAATAGCTATTTCATATATTTCTGAGATTCCGTAGGATGCTCCTTTTATTCCGACTAATGGATTTGGTGGTGAGATTATCTGCTCTATTGTAATGCCATAATCCATAAACTGACTTATCTCATATTCACTAAATATTTTTGTATTAGTATTATCAATTAATACTATTTTATTGAATTTTGTCTCAACAACCCATCTTAAAATAGAGAGTTTATATTGCAGTAATCTCTCCGTTTTATCAGAGACCTTAACTTTAACAACTGGATCCACTGAGGAAGTAATTAGTAATGGGAAGTTATATTTGTTCATTCAGTTACATTAGATTTAGATTTGAGACTAAATATATTTGTCGTGCTTGCATAGATTATTTTAGGACTACATTTTTTTTCAACGCATATTTCTAATAAATATAATATGGATTTTGAATTAAATGAAATATCCTTTCCAATACCTTCTGCTGAAGCAAGGTGATAAATTAGATCAACTTTTTTATTAATTATTTTCTGCCAATTTTTTTTCAAAGAAAGATCCTTATTTGAAGTATAAACTTCACAATTATTTTTTTGGAAATAATGCAACAATTCTCCACCTATAAAGCTATTATGGCCAGTAAGTAAAATTTTATTTCCAACAAAACTTTTATCCATTTTCATTAATTGTTTTATTTTTTACAATAATTTTGATTTATATTTATTAATTAGTGAATTACTCAATTTCCAATTATACTCAATCTCCTCATCACTACTATTATTTAAATACCTAGCTAATTTAGAGGCATTATTAAATAAAATATACTTAGATTTTAAGCCATAATTGATTTTATTATATTGTTTAGGTAAGGGAAAATGATTGTCTCTCCAAAAAAATATTGACGGAATGTCATTTAACAATGAATAAAATGGAAGTGTGGCATTATAAGTTGGAATATGTATTCTGCTCTCGGATAATGTTTTTCTTATATCAGTGTTTTTATCAATCCAGAATCCTTTAGATCTGTAATCATCAATGTCTATATCAAGTTCTCTACCAGGTGGCAGTCTTAAAATATAATTTCTTTTTAGAGCATTTATTTGGCCTAAAAGTTGTTTAATGTCATTCAAATATTCATTTAAAAACTCAAAATGTGTCATACCAGATCTAAATCTTGAGACAAATTTAGTATGACCAAATAGAGATATTAATATTCCGTTTCTATTATTTGATTTGTTAACATAATATTTACTAGTAACTTCATTATTATTTGCTTTAGTCCAATTCGCTGAAACTAATTTTGAAGTAATCTCTTCTTCGGTCCATAACGCTTCAAATAAACCACCATGGGAGAAAATTTTCAATATACTTTTTTTTGACCTTAAAGACTCAAACAATGCTCTTGTACTAAGATAGTTGATGTAGCCTTTAAATGATTCGAAATTTATAATATTTTTATATTTAAAAGGAGCATACTTCTGATTTTTATTAAAAATCTCTAATAATATGTTATTTGAAAATATACTGAATAAAAAATGTTCAATATCCTGTTCATGAAAATTATAACTAATTTTCTTTTCTGAAATAACTTCTTCTTCTTGCAATATTGGCAAATTTTTGAAAAGAATGAGATTTTTTATAATTTGTAATTTTCTATAGTAACTAATATCCGAAATGAAAAGTATACTTTTTTTTTGTATTTTATTTATAATAAAAAAAATTTTAATAATAAAATAATTAAAATAAGATTTAATATCAAATTTATTTCGTTTAACTGATAAAAGCGTTTGATTTTTATTAGATTCTATAACTTCAAAATTAATTTTTTTTTTTAGTATCAGAGCAATAATGAAGCAATTTAGATATTTATTACTCCCTATTTCCTCCTTTATATTAGAGTGATTGTAAAATTCATAAAAACTTAATTGCGAATCTACATGAAATATTGAAATATTATTATTCAATATGTCCTCTGCAAGCTCTTCACGATCCATCAAAAGAAGAACTGCCTGAAGCCACCATGGCGCAAGAAAGTTACTTAAACTATCACTAATTTTGCACGAATTTTTTTTACTGAAATAGTCAAGGAATTTAGGAAATGAAGCATTAAAATTTTTTTCAATTTTATTTTTGTAAATTTCTAACCTAATATTCGTGAAACTCGACATTCTTTTTTTAATAAAGAAATCTAAGTCTATTATATTTTCTTTATGCTCAGATGATAGGTTGATTTTATCTATCATTTATTTTCAGCAAATTCATTAAGCTTATTTATGACATATTCTTGTTCTGCCCTTTTAAGCTCTGGATACATTGGAAGAGATACAACTTCACGCGCAAGTAAGTCAGTATTTGGTAATTTGTCCTTACTATATTTCATTAATAATCCATTTTTATGTGCTGATGGAAAATAGTGAATCCCTAAAAAAATTTTATTTTTTTTCATGAAACTTATTAATTTCTTTCTATGCTTTACTCTCACTACATAAAGATGGTACGCGGGTGAAGTATTGTCTTGGTCTTTAAAAACTTTGTAATATGGCGAAAGCTTGATTTTATAAATATTAGAAATCTTAACCCTTTTTTTAATCTCTGTTTTTACCGTTTTTAATCTATGGGATAGAAAAGCAGCGTGTAACTCATCTAATCTTGAGTTAAATCCGCCATCTATACTTACTGTTCTTTTAGAATTCCAACCATATTGTCTAAGTGCAATTAATTTTTTCATCAAAACTTTGTTTGAAACCCAGACGCCCCCTCCATCACCCAAAGTATTTAAGTTTTTTGTTGGAAAGAAGCTAAAACATCCTGCATCAGCTAACGTGCCAGTATATTTTTCTTTAATTTGAGTACCAAAACTTTGGGCACAGTCCTCAATTAATTTAATATTTTTTTTATTTAAAAATTTTCTTATTTTATTTATATCCACTGCATATCCGTACAAGTGAACAGCTATAACTGCAGAAAATTTATCTTTTTTGATAATCTTTTTGATAATCTCTAATGTCATAACTGGTCTATTAAGGTCAACGTCTATAAAATAAGGTATGCAATTTGCTCTCAGAATGCCCATAATTGAAGCTGGCGCAGTATGCGCTGGTACAATTATTTTTGTTCCTTCTTTAATATCTAAGCATTTTATTGCCAAAGTAAGAGCATCTGTCCCATTTGCACAAGATACAAAGTATCCTTTTTTAGATAATAATTTACTTATTTTGTTCTCAAAATTTCTAACAGCATCCGACAAAATGTAAGATTTACTATCTATTACTTTAGCAAGAATATTAGATAAATATTTTTTATTTTTTACAAAATATTTACTTGGATCATTAAAAAGAATGTTCATGGATTATTTAGTCTAATAAATCATTATATAGGTGTGTAATCCATTTTCCCTTAAAATTATTCTCCTTTTGTAGTATTTCTTTTTTGTGGTTCCATGCAAATAAAGCAGAGACATCTGGATGTGGAATGAAGTTTGCATAATCTTTTACTGGAATATGTTTACCGGGCGTTAGTTTTCCTTGTTTAATAGGAGTTGTATCGACTATGAAATCTATTAATTCACATCCTACATCACAATAATTAAGTATGGCCGTACTTTTTGATGTAGCTCCATAACCAACAATTTTTAATTTATTACTTTTGTATAGTTCTAATCTTTCCTTAAATTTTTTTCTTGCAAAATCACATTTTCTTGCAAATTCCTTATAGCTATTTAAATCAAGTAATCCATTTGAAATTTCATTTTTAAATGTATTAATCAAATGATTAGATTCAGTGAATTGCGAATCTTTTACTAAATAATATCTCATTGATCCACCATGAGTAGTAAGGTTTTTACAATCAATTAAATTTAGTCCATACTTCGCAAATATATTTTTAATTGAGTGGCAAGAAAATAAATATACATGCTCATCATATATCTGATCATATGAAATTTTATTGAGTACATCTCCTAAATAAGGATCTTCAAAAATTAACATGCCTTTATCTTTTAACAAATTTGCACACGCTTTTGCTAAGTCATTAATATCCGGTATATGACAAAAAACATTAGCTGCGTATATTATATTAGCTTGTTGATGCTTACTAATTATTTCTTTAGATACGTCATAAGAAAAAAACTTTTCATATGTTTCAACCCCATATTTTTTTGAAACAGCTGAAACATTCTTGGACGGCTCAACACCTAAACATTTTATATTTTTTTTTACTAAACTTTCGAGCATAACTCCATCATTTGAGCCAATCTCAACAACATATTTACTGTTATCACTTGAATAACTCTCATTTAATAAAGAAAAAATCTCATCAGAAACATTTTTAAAGTGTTCAACCATAAAATTAGATGTTCTTGTAAAAAATGCATACTCTTGATGAAACATTTTAGATGGGTCAGGCTGTTCTTCAAGCTGTATCAAACCAATATCGTGATTTACAGCCACACTCATATTAAAAAAATATTCATCATCTACTTGAGAATCAAGAAAACCATTTCCTAGTGGCATTTTACCAAAATCTAATATAGTTGGAATTTCCTTAGCTGAAAACCTGCACTTCATAGAAACTAAAAATCCTCAAAATGTTCTGCGTCATTAAGCGAGGGCCAATTACTATCTCTTTCGTTAACTATTTTTGGCTCAAAAGGAAGCTTTAAATTAAGGCTTTTGTAGTTAATTCCTCGTTCATGCACTTTATTATATAGCCCACTTACATAATAAAGTAAAATACTATTGCTGCTTAATGACAAAAATCCATGAGCTACCCCTGGAGGTAAATAAATAATTTTTTTTTCAGAGCCATTAATTTTTATTTGAAAAATTTTTTTGTATGTTTTTGATTTTTTTCTTAAATCAATAGCGAAGTCTAAAACTTCTCCTTCAATACACTGGATTGCTTGAGTTAATGGACATTTAATTTGATAATGAAAACCTCTAAGCACTCCAAAAGATGATGTTGAAATTAATGTTTGTTCTAAATTTTTGGCATCTATTTTAGACTTTAATTCATTACCATAGGATTCTAACACCTCTCCTCTTTCATCAGAATAAAGAACTGGTGAAATTACTTGAAGACCATCTATTTTACCAAAAGATACTGGCATGTTAAATATATAAAAATAAGTTTTTATAATAATTTGATTTTTTTAAAGGTAAATTTTTATTCAAATCCTTTTTTGAAATTATTTTCATATGAATTAAAATTTCTTCAATACTAGCAACCAGCATACCTTGAGAGTCTTGAATTGATTTTACAAAGTTTGAAGCATCATTAAGTGACTCGGGTGTTCCAGCGTCACTCCAGAAAGTGCCTCTTCCTGTATAAATATGTCTTAATTTACCCTCATATAAATAAGAGCTTAAGAGATCAACAATTTCTGTTTCATTTCTTTTTGATTTTTTTAATTTTTTTGACCTAGCTACAGAGTTATTTGTCAGAAAATAAAGTCCTGTTACTGCAAAATTACTCTTAGGTTTTTTTGGTTTTTCGATCAATTTTTTTACTTTATTGTTTTTTATTTCAGCAACACCAAACCTCGATGGATCCTTTACAGGATGTGTTAAAATTGAAGAATACCCCTCAGCCAAATTCTGTATTGCTAAGGAAAGACGGTTTTCAAAATTATGCCCAAAAAAGATATTATCTCCTAAAGCGAGGCAAATGTTAGCTTTGCCAACGAACTTTTCGCAAATTTTCAATGCTTCAGGAATTCCTGCAGGAATATTTTGCGATTTGTATGTAATTTTAATCCCATATTTTACATATTGTGATAACAGTGATCGATAAGATGAAATATATTTTGTTTGTGTCACAATACAGATGTCTTTAATACCTGATAAAATTAAATTTGACAGTGAATAAAATATCATTGGCTTATCGTAAACTGGAAGCAACTGTTTTGAAACGGATAGGGTAAGTGGCTCTAATCTAGAACCAATACCTCCAGCAAGTAAAATTCCTTTTGTATTCATTACTATTTTATTAAACCTTGACGAATATAAGCGTATTTTGATTTCTTTGAAATACTTTTTGTCCAATTTTGATTATTTTTGTACCATAAAAAAGTTTTTTCTAGCTCAGTAAATAAATTATTTTTACTACTCCATTTTAATAGTTTTATTGATCTATTTGGGTCTATTAAATAAGTTTTATCATGAGCCGGTCTGTCCTCAACATAAACAATTTTTGAATTACATTTCTTATAATGCTTTTTATATATCTTAATTAAATGTTTCACGACTATCTTATTGGATACAGCAACACCACTACCAAATAAGTATGTATTTCCTCTAGTTCCATATTTTGAAGCAAGAATTAAGCCCTCTACGTGATTTTCTACAAAAATCCAATCTCTTTTTTGGTTCCCATCGCCGTACAATGGTAGATCTTCTTCATTAAAAAGTTTGTGTATCATTAGCGGAATTAGTTTTTCTGGAAATTGCCTAGGTCCAAAATTATTTGAGCAGTTTGTCACAATAAATGGTAAGTTATAGGTCTTAGCCCAAGAAATAACCAGATGATCACTTGCTGCTTTGCTTGCTGAATATGGTGATGATGGGTTATATGAAGATTTTTCATTGAAAGGTTTCGAAACTGTCGTTGAACCATAAACTTCATCAGTTGATATATGAATAAAATTAATAAATTTCTTTTTAAAATTTTTATTACTTAGATTTTTTCTTAAGCACTCAAGAATATTTACTACACCTACAATGTTAGTATTTACAAAATTCATTGGATATTCTATTGATCGATCCACATGTGTTTCTGCCGCAACGTTGAAGAAAAATATTGGCTTATATCTTGAAATAACCTGATTCATTCTTAACTTGTTTGAGATATCAAATTTAAAAAATTTTAATCTTTTTGAATTTATTGGAAGATTGAGAAGTGAGCCAGCGTAAGTTAATTTATCGATCACAATAACGTTATAATCTTCTTTAAGTAATCTATTTACTAAATGCGAGCCAATAAACCCAGCGCCGCCCGTGACAATTATATTTTTCATTTTTTAAAAAACCTTTTTTTGCAATCTATCAATTACTCTATTGTAGGCTAATCTTTGAGCCTCAATTGTCATACCACCAATATGTGGGGTAATAAATAAGTTTCTTAATTTTACTCTATGTTGATAAATTATGTTTTTTTTTCTGCCTTCTATCTCATTAGATATGACATCCGTATAATACTTTGAGTTTTTATTTATTTTAAGAAATTTAATAACTTGCTCTTCGTCAATAATTTCTCCTCTTGAAGTATTAATTAAAATTAAATTTTTTTTTACTTTCTTCAAAAATTGACGTGAAATAATTTTTTCTGTTTCATCAGTATGATGAATATGACATGAAATAATATCACTTTTCTTTGCTAAAGTTTGTAGACTTACAAATGTTATATTTTTAAATTTTGATTTTTTTATGTAAGGATCATTGACAAGTATTTTTGAATTAAAAGCCTTTGCAAATTTATAATAAATTTTTCCTAATCTTCCAAAACCAATTATTCCAATAGTTAGCTCATTTAGTTGTCTACCAACAAATGGCAAGTATTTCCACTCACCTTTCTTGACGCTTAAATTTGAAGTATGTATGTTTCTCACAGCTGCAAGAGTTAGAGCAAAAGCTAATTCTGATGTGGAAGATATTTTTCTTGTAACAGAAAGATCTTTAGTTAAAGAAATTAATTCTAAATTATTTTTTGAAATTAAATCATTGTCAATATGATTAGTTCCTGTTGATGCCGTAACAATATATTTGAGTGATTTAAGATTTTTAGTTATTGTTTTATCTATTCTTACGTTAGACATATTAGGGTTCGTAAGTAAAGCGATTATTCTATTTTTTTTTTGAGTATCTAAAAGTTTAAGATCTTTTTTTTTAAAATTAGGCAAATAAATAACTTTAAAATGCATTGATATTTTTTCCATTAGTCCAGTGATGTGCTTGACAGGAGTAATGATTAGAATAGCTTTTTTCATTTGTTTTCTTTTTTTAAAAAATATTCTGCTAATATAAAGTCTTTTTTTTCATCAATATTTATACTTATCAGGTCAGGATTGTAATATGCTTTACAACTCTTTGAGTTGTATCTCAGTCTTTCCTCAATTATTAATTTTCTTTTCATTGCATATACATTTCCATTTCGAATGTAAGCGTAGGGAAGTAAATCCTGTCTCCTCGACTCAGATTTTTCAGGAACACAAAAGTCTTTCATGTATCCGTTTTCAATTTTCTTTATTCTTGCTGGATGATGATCGAGCAATCTATCAACTGTAATTACAGCATCAGCTTTATCGTCCTCGTGTAAATTTTTTATAATTTTGTCAATCATTTCACCATTCTTGAATGGATTAGTACACATTAGTTCAACAATATAATCATATTCATATCCTACTATTTTTTCAAACTTTAAGACAGCGTGTATAATAGCTTCCGCACTTGTAGAGTCATCTTTAGCAAGATAATTAGGCCTCATGAAAGGAACCTTTGCCCCTAATTTAATAGAACAGTTTGCAATTTCATTATCATCAGTCGAAACAATGTAATCATCTATATATTTAGAATTTTTTGCAGCATTTATAGTATAGGCAATAAGTGGCTTTTTATTAATTAATGCAATATTCTTTTTACGTATTGATTTCGATCCTCCACGGGCAAGCGTAATTGCAAGAATTTTTTTACTATCAATCATAAATAGCTTATATACTTATTTACTTTATATTAATAATTAATTAAGCTTGTACAGCTACCAAATAATGAGTGTAACAAAAAAATTAATAATCACGCATATGATGCGTTCAGGTAGTACCTATATTTCTGGTTTACTTTCTTGTTTGCCAGATTTTGAAAATTATCTACATGGTCATTTTTTTCCTGAAAAATATTATAATTCAAAGAGACGTTACACTGTTTGTTTGATCAGAAGACCTGTGGATTGGTATTTTAGCCAATGGAATTATGGACGTGAGCGTAAATCGGGTGATATTTATAGATCAATTAACTCAATATACTATCGAATAAGAATGTATGAAAAATTAAAAAGGTATGAAATTTTTGATAAAAATGAAGCGTTTTACCAATTATTTACTTTATATAATAGAAACAAAATTTATAGCAATGACAATGAGTCTTTTACAAATTTTGTTAAACTTGTTTCAAGTAGTGACTTTCTAAAGAGTATTGGTATTAAAAAAATTCTATCAAAATATGGTCAGGGTGTAATGTTCGGTTATCTATGTTATGCATGTTTCAAAAATAAGAGGCCATCTATTCAAAATGATGTGAGTACTTTTTTTAAAAAGAACACTTCTGTTGATGAGTTGGTTTTTTTAGAAAATATAGATGAAGTTCTTGATAACATTCTGCTGTCCTTAAATTATACTCACGAAGAAATTGAAAATGCTAAAATTTTTAATTCTAATAGGAACTCTACTTTAAAAAAATACAAGATTACAGATTATATAAATAGTAATTTAATTAAAGAAATTAATAATAAAGAACATTTTATTAATTCTTTATGTGATAAAGCAATTTCATCAAGACTAATTTTTTAAAATATTTAATAGTTAATATATAGCTTTCATAAATATATCTGCATATTTTTTTGATATAATATCAATATCATAGTCCAATGCAGCTAATTTACACTTTGCACTCATTTCATCTTTATTTTTCTTAGGAAGCGAAGCAAATCTAATTAGTTGAAGTGAAATACTTTCTTGGTCATTGTTCTCCATTATAAAACCTGTCTCTCCATGATGGATTACTTCTGTGCATCCTGGATTTTTTGAGACGATTGAGGGGCAGCCATTTTTCAAAGCTGATAAAATAACTCTGGGCACCCCTTCTCCGTACTCAGTTGGCAAAATAGCTGCTGATATATTTCGAAAAATTCCATCAACATTTTCCCTAAAGCCGTGAAACTCAATGTGATTATATCCATTAATTATTTTATTAAATTCTTTCATACCTATGCCTCTAAAAGATTCTTCAAATGAACCATAAATTTGTAATTTATGTTTTAGCCCCTGCTTGTAAGCAAGTATTGAGCCTAAAAGTAGTTTTTTGATTCCTTTTGCATATAGTAATCTACCTAAATAAACAAAGGTTGGTATTTCACATACATTTATGTGACTTTCATAATTGTTAATTTTTATTCCACTACCTTTTATAAGATGACTATTGGGTCTAAATAAATTTAATAAATGAGTGTTTTGAACAATAATTTTTTTACAGGAATATTTAAGAATTTTTATAAAAAAAAAACCTAATATTGTAATTTTTTCACTATTTTTGATCATCTGACCCAAACCATTAATAACAGGAATAAAATTTATTTTTAAGAAGATATTTGATAATAAACCTATTAAATGATTCCTTGCTGAGAAGGTAATTACTCCTTGTAAATGTGATTTTTTATTTATTTTATAAATCCTGCTAAGAGCTTCGATGACTCCTGCTATATTATTTATATTATGTATTTTGATTACATTTAAATTTTTTGCTTTTATGTTTAAATCAAACGGTATAATTAGGTAAACATGTATATTATTTTTAATTAATTCATCGATTATTGGCACTCTTAATTCCGTAAATTGATTAACATCATTGTCAATAATAACTAATCTCTTAATCATAATATTTTTTTAATGCTTCCCATTTATTATCTATATATTTAATTATACCATTATTTAATTCAACTTTTTCATCTATGGTCCTTGAAGAAGTCTTATTTCTGATGGGTATTATTGATTTAGATTTTTTGAAAAAAAGATTTTCATACAATTTGGAGTTTAATTTAAAATCTCCAATTTTTTTAAGTAAGTCACTAAGAGTCTTTTCTGTATTATGCTTTAGAGAATTTTGATCTACAAATATGATATTCTCATAACAATTTAAATTCGGTAGAACATTTTTTTTCATTTTTTGGTAAAAAAAATATTCTAAAATTGCTGTATCAATAGTCGAATTATAATCAAGGAATTCAGGCAAATTCTTTGTATTCAAATTGATATGTGTCATAAACTGTATTAGTTCTGGAATTGAAACTTTTGTGTCTCTTATAAAAACAGAGTTAACAAAATCGTATAATGTTTTTTCTGTAATAACTATCTTTGGCTGGAAAAGTTCGCTTAATTCGTCAAGTATTAAAAGCAAAAAAGGATCTTTTATGACACAATAATCTTTTTTCATGACTAAATAATACGATTGGTAAAATAGCCTTATTATATCACCAAATTTTTTAATATTCTTTGATGCTCGTATTCCTAAATGCATTCTATCAAAATATGATTTTGAAAGTATTGTACTTAACTGACGTATGTGTAAATTATTTAATTGATGCTTATTAATCCAATGCTTCGGAACAGATATTCTTGGATAAGTAAAACTTTTTTTAGGATTAAATGGCTCGTGTATGTAATAACCATTAATCGATTTAGCGATAAACTCACCTATAACTGTTGTTAAGCTATATTGAAGTCCTGTGACAATTACTAACTTATTAAGTTTCATAGCTCAACATAGCATACTATTACAATAACCCATTGTAGCTATTTATTATCTTGTCAATATCTACTTTGTGATTGTTAGATTTTGAGCCCAAAAAAAAAGTTCCACTGGGACTATCATGTCTAGATTTGCTAGTAGTAAGATACCTATCTATAAATCTCAATATGGTATCAAAAGGTAGAATAATTATTTTTGAAATTATTTTAGATCGTGTAAAAGCCATTAGAAAATATCTTAAAGACCACGACAACGCCGTTCCTGGACCATCTATGGAGTCATTAGAAATCATTGCAAATTCTTTGAATAATATGCGATGACCAAGAATTGTATATCTTTGAAAATCATACGCCCCTTCATGAACTTGCTGCATAAAAGGAATTTCACTATAGACAAGTCCGTCCTTTTTTAAGACTCTGTATATTTCACTTACAACCTTTGTAGGGTTTACAACATGCTCAAGCACAGCTTGGATAACTATTCCATCAAAATAGGCATCAGGAAAAGGCATATAATGCGCATCAGCTAAGATATTAACAGTATCTGAATTGTATATATCAATACCAGTAATATCAAATTCATGGTTGTACAAATCATCACTTGCATGTCCTACAGATCCAGAGCCTACGATTAAGATACTCTTTTGGTTATTTTTTTTTAACAAAGAAATAAGAAATTGGATGTTTTTACTGGTGATTGTATTCGTTGGTCGTAAGATTTTATTAACAAATTTGACAAATTTATTTTTACTTCTTTGAACTATTACTGGATCATTAATAAATGTGTCATAGTTTTGAACCACATCGTCTTCTATAAATGGAATTAAAATCGGTTTATTATCTAAAAATTTCAGTGGCGTTAATTTACCAAAATTTGAACATTCATTTTCCAGACAATAATATTTTTGATTATCGAATTTAAGTTCTAACTTATGAATAGGGCAATAATAATTTTTTATTTTTTTACTCATATCAATTATAAAAATTATTGTACCACCTAAAAAAGGAATCCATTCCATCTTTAATATCTACTTTAGGCTTAAAGTTGAATTTCCTATTTGCCTTATCAATATCGGCGTAGGTAATTTTAACCTCAGTTTGCATTTGTGAATGTTCAATTTCAAATTTCTTTTGAAAATGGGAGCTTATTAATTCTATTAAATCCCAGAGCTTTACAGGATGATTATTTCCTAAATTATATATTTCATTAACGGGTTCAGTTTCTTTAACAATTTCGTTTATACATGAATTTATTCCATAGATGACATCGTCAATATAGGTCATATCACGTGCCATATCACCATTATTAAAAACTTTGATTTTTTCATTGGCTAACAAATTTCGTGTAAAACTAAAATAAGCCATATCAGGTCTTCCATAGGGCCCATAGACAGTAAAAAATCTTAGACCATACAATGTCATGCCATGGTTATGAGAATAAGCAGATGCAAGGTTTTCATTTGCTATTTTACTGGCCGCATATAATGAAAGTGGATTACAAGCAGAGTCTTCTCTGAAAGGAATATTATTAGTATCGCCATACACAGAACTACTTGATGCATATATGATATGTTTCTTATTAAATTTTTTTGCGCACTCAAGAAGGTTAAAAAATCCAACATAATTGGATCCTATATAACTCTCAGGATTAATAAGTGAGTATCTAACTCCTGCCTGCGCAGCTAAGTTTATGATTAAATCAAAGTCATTATCAGAAAAAATATTTTCTAAATCATCATAGTTTGAAATATCTATTTTGTAGAATATAAAATTATTATTTTTATTCAGATTTTCTAGACGCCGATATTTAAGCTTAATATCATAATAGTCGTTAAGATTATCAACGCCCACTATACTCATTCTACTTTCTTTCAAGCAATGATATGTTAAATGATATCCAATAAACCCTGCACACCCAGTAATTAATATTTTCATTTTAATCCCTTAAAAATATATCTCTCGTAAATACTTTATTTTCAACATCTTCTAATTCTTTACACATACGGTTACAGAGTATAACATCAGATTTTCGTTTAAAATTTAGTAACTCTTTTTCAACCTTTAAATTTTCAAAACTGGGTGCACTTATGGTTGGTTCATATATAATTATCTCTATATTTTTTTTTGTAAGTCTTTTGATAATACCTTGAATAGACGAATACCTAAAATTATCTGAACCAGTTTTCATTATTAGTCTATATATTCCAACATAATTAGGCTTTAAATCATGAATGTAATCAGTAATAAAATCTTTTCTTGTTTCATTGGAGGCAATAATTGCCTCAATTATTTTCTGTGGTACTTTATCATAATTTGCTAATAATTGTTTTGTATCTTTTGGCAAACAATAACCTCCGTATCCAAACGAAGGATTATTATAATAATTACCAATACGGTTATCCAATGAAACGCCATTAATTATTTCTTTAGTGCTTAAATTTTTTGAGAGAGCATAGGAGTCTAATTCATTAAAAAAGGAAACACGCATAGCTAGAAAAGAATTTGCAAATAGTTTTATTGCTTCAGCTTCAGATGAATTTGTATATAAAACTGGAATTTTCTTCTTTATAGCACCATTTTTCAAAAGTGAGGCAAATTTTCCACCTAATTCAGTTTTATCACCAACTATAATTCTTGAGGGATATAAATTATCATATAAAGCTTTTCCTTCTCTTAGAAATTCTGGTGAAAAAAAAATTTTTAAATTTTGGTATTTCTTTGAAATATTCTCTGTAAATCCTACTGGAACAGTAGATTTAATTACTACGTAGGCTTTAGAACTGCTTGCATAAATTTTTTCTATGACTTTTTCAACACTTGAGGTATCAAAATAGTTTTTATATGTATCGTAGTTTGTTGGGGTAGATATTATTATCACATCACTACTCTTGTAATTATTTTTTTCAGCAAGTTTTGCAGTTAAATTAATATTACTTTTTTTTAATTCTTCCTCTACTTCCTTATCTTTGAATGGCGATACATTTTTTTCGATTTTTTTAATTTTCTCTGGATCTATATCTAAAAGTTCTACGTCGTTAAACTTTGCTAATAGAATTGACAGTGATAAACCAACGTAGCCTGCTCCTACAACAGTAATTTTTTTTTTATTTTTCATATTAGCCTTGGAAGAATCTAACATTTAGCTTAAGAGGTTTATATAAAAATTGACATTAATTATGAATAATTTAAGAATCATTCTTATTTTTTGGTAATATATTTAATGAAGGATAAAATATCAGTAATTATACGATCCAAAAATGAAGAGGCATGGATTGGACATGCAATACAATCTGTTCTTGACCATGTTTTGCGTCCAGAAATAATTATAATTGACAATGAGTCTACCGATAGAACTTTGGATATCGTAAGATCATTTAAGCATGATCCGAAATTAAAGATTGGCAATAATCGAAATTATACAAACATAAGTATAACTAAGATTTCAGATTATTCACCTGGTAAAGCTCTTAATCTTGGGGCAAAAAAAGCTAGCAACAATATTTTACTATTCTTATCAAGTCATTGTGTTCTTGTCGATTTTAATTTGAATGAGCAGAAAAAAAACTTAAAAAAACATGTTGCTGTATTTGGAAAACAAATACCCATCTTGGATGGTAAAAGAATAGTACCAAGATATATATGGAGTCATTTTGTAAATAAAAAAGTTGAAAATATGTATTCGCAAATGGAGGATCGTTATTTTTTACACAATGCGCTAGCACTTTATAATAAAAATTTTCTTATAAAAAATCCTTTTGATGAGAATTTAACTGGAAAAGAGGATAGATATTGGGCAGAGAAAATCATTTCTAAAAAAAAGAAATCGATTCTATATGATAACAATTTGAGCTGCGTCCATCATTTTACACCTGCGGGAAATACATGGAGAGGACTTGATTAATTTAATCTTTCTCTGCTAGGCATAATTGACTTATGAACATAAAACATATCCAACATACGTATACCTACAGGTAATATATTTTTTATAAGATTGATATCAAATAGTTCAAAATCATATTCTTTCATAATCTTTTCTACCTCATAAAGACCATATCCACCTAAGTATCTATTTGCCAAATCTACCTCAATTATTATTGATTTTATTTTTATTTTCTTCAATGTTTCCTCGAAACCTAAAAGAATATCGATTTCTGTGCCCTGTGTATTTAATGAAAGAACTTCAATTGAAGGCAAATTATTTTCAATGACAAAATTATCACCTTTTAATACTTTAATTGGCAACTCTTTTTTTACCTCTAAAATTCTATTTTTCTCATATAACGAACCTTTTTCTGCTCTATAATTTTCATTTGGTTTTAATATTGATGAAAGGTTATCTGATTTAGTGACATATAACATACTTTCTCCTTTGAAGTTTGCTAATCCAAATTTGTGTAACTTAACTCTAATATCATTCGAAAATTTATTTGATATGAAATCAAAACATTCATCATTTGGTTCTATTCCATGAATTTGTATATTCTTATTTTTTAATTTTTCTAAAAAATATTCTATAAGATCTCCTCTGTGAGCTCCAACCTCTAATAAGGTGAGAGGCCCTTTTGGGAAAAGAAAATTTACAATTGATATATACCTATATTGTGGAATACTTCTAGTTGTAAAAGGATATTTTTTCTTTAGAAGGATTTTTAATCCAATTAAAGTTTCAAAGAAATTTTTAATTTTTGATAAAAAAACAATTAATTCAAATTTTGACATACGAAAATTAGTTTTACAAACAGCGTATAAGTTTAAGTTGCAAATATATACTATATTAAATAAGATCAATGTAGATATTTTTAAAAACATATATACCATTTATTAATCTCAATGATACGCAGTATTTTAAGGCTTTTATTGATAATTTTAAAACGTCATCATTTTGAAAGATTTAGATCTTTCATTTATTCAATTCTTATAAATTTTGGAATTTCTCACTCAAAAGATTCTATTGATAAAAAATTGATTAAGAGACTTAAACTAGAAAATAGCAAAGGCTTTTTTATTGAAGTAGGGGCTGTTGATGGAATAACTTACTCGAATAGCTACTTGTTTGAAAAGCAACTTGGATGGAATGGATTATTAGTAGAACCTATATACTCAGAATACAAAAAATGCTTGTCGTATAGATCGGCTATTGTTGAAAATTTCTTATTAACTGACGAAAAGAATTGTGACAAAGAAATAAAAATGATTAAAGCTGGTCCACTTAGCCTTATTCACGAACAAAATATAAATATTGCAGAAAATTTTCACGAAAAAATGAAAAGAATGAAGAAAAAAAAGTATATTGATGGTGAAGAGACAGTAAGAAGTACAACAATCTCTCACCTTTTGAAGAAACACTCAATTAAAAATGTTGATATTTTTTTTATTGATGTAGAAGGATCAGAAAAATTAGTAATATCAGGTATGGATGATGAAGTTAATTATTCTAATGTATTATGCGAAACAGAAACTCCCGAAGAAATACTTAAACTTCTTGAAAGACATGGCTTTAGAAGATATGAAAGAATAGCAAGAAATGATTATCTTTTTACAAAATAACATATCTTTTCTAATACAATGAAACAAAACGTAAATAAACTTCCATCAAATAAGATATTTGGTTTTTTTTGCCTTCATTTTTTTTCCTTAAACTAAAAAATATATAATTATTTTCTAAATTATCGATCTAAATATAATTTCCTAGAAGGGGTTTTAAAAAAACTATTCAGAATAAAGGCCTTAACGTTTAAAAAAGAATTTTTTAGGATTAGTAGCCAATGAATTTTTGAACTTGTCTATAAATAAACATTGAAATTTTAACTAAATAAGTTTTGACGAGTTAATTAGAGAAATTGGCGTCAGTTACTAAATTTTGGATAAACAAAAAAAAGATTTTAAAACTATTGAGCTGAGACGCAGAAAAACATAGACTTAAAAACAAATAATTAGTATTTATTTCTTAATGATTTCAAAAAAAACTTATTTTCAAGACAATGGATACATAATCTTTGAGAATACAATTTCTCATCAAAAGATCGATAGATTACTTGATGAATTCGAAAATTTTAAAGATAAAAATAAACTTTTTTATTCTCAATCCTTGCATAATTGGAGAAAAGCCAAATTAGATATCGATAAAAATGGATTTTTAAGAAATTCAGTTGAAAATTTTACGGACTTGATGTGGGCAAATAACTTAGCAGAACTTGGGCGCGATATTCTACTATCGACAGATATTTTAGAAATTTTACAATTAATAGGAAGAAATGAACCTTATTCGATGTGGCAAAACATGTTTTTTGATAAATCGACCGGCACTATAGATCATCTAGACTCTTGGTACCTTGATTCCTACCCTAATGGACATCTTATTGGCGTTTGGATTGCTCTAGAAGATATGTCTGAAGAAAATGGAACTTTTCATGTCTACCCTAGATCACATAAAATACCAAAAAAAAACTGGGATAAACTTAGTCATGACAAAGCAAAAGAATATTTTTCTAAAATGGTAGTGGGATTAGAAAAACTTCCTGCTAATTTAAATAAAGGTGATATATTGCTATGGCATCCTTTTCTTATTCACGGCTCCTCTCATCAATGCAAAGAAGGGTTTTCAAGAAAATCATTGACGGCACATTATAACCCAAGATCTCTAAATAAAGGAAATGGAAAAGTAGGGTTTGTAAGTGAAAATAAAGATAACTATAAATTTAAAAACCTACCCATATCTACAAAAAGTCCATTTAATTCAAAAATTGAAAGTCTTAAAGGACTATTTAAATATTATTTATCCTTTAAAAATAAAATAAACCGAGATATGAGACGATAGAGTTTTTCATTGTTGATAATATGTGAAAAAATTTTTAGAAAAAATTTTATTTTTAAAAAAAGTGAACAGTGCTTTGGACAATATTTAAATTACTTTTCCTCTCTTTATAAAAAAAAATAATATCATGTTAAGAGAAGATTCTGTTATTTATATTATTGGATTTGGAGCAATTGGTAATTTAGTTTCGAGCATCTCGCATAAGTATTTTAAAAAAAAATATATATATACTGGAAGATCAAAACAGAATATTAAATATCAAAATTCTTATTCTATTTCTGGAAATTTAGAAAAAATTTACGATATTGATCTCAACGAAATAAAAAATCTTGTAGTAATTTATTGTGCTGGACCTGATAAGTATATCAATCAACCTAGAAAAGAGTTTTTATATAATATGTATGACATACCAACTAATTTTATAACTTACCTAGAAAATACAAATATTGAAAAGATTAGGTTTATTCATGTTTCAACAATGAGTGGCTTCGAAAATGCTGATATAGAGCCGACAATTTCTTCTAGAATGAAACTAAAGTTGAATGAAGATCTATATATTGAGTCAAAAAAAAATTTAGATATTTTTTTCGAGGAATACAAATCATCAAAAATTTCTTGTGTAAACTTGAGATTATCAAATTTAATTACGTCAGACTATAAAAGTTCGGATAGAAAAATATTAATAAGATTGGCAAAAAAGATTTCGAAGAAAGAAAATATTTCATTATATAAAGATTTGTACCTTGATATGATCAGTGAACGACAACTTTTAAATGCAATAAAATTTGAGTTTTTTAACTCTGAGACAAATATAAGTAAAAATATCGTTAACCAGAAACCATATAATTTAGTAGAACTTTATAGAAAATATATAGATTTATATCATAACGATTATTTAAACGAAAATATTAAATATATTAAAAATAATAATAAACAGATTATTCCAAAATATAAATCGGCTTATCCTGAGAACAATATTGAAACAATTGAGTTTTTTGCATCAGAACTTCATAGATTAGCGAACCACTAGCTTTTTAAAAATGATCTGTTTATTTTTGCAATATAAATTGTATTAGTTGACTTATAAAATTAATGGTAATCCTAATTAACATTCTTGAACAAAGAAGGATTGTCCTTATAGTGTTATTCAATATGAATTTTCAAACAGTACGCTACTTGAAACATGCAAGAAAGGTAAGTTTTTAGTAATAACTAGCAGTCCAATGACATTTTCTCATGAAACCTTTTTTACAATCACTGTTCCTCGTAATAAATCGTATGTGCCAATAAAAATATGGAATTTTGACGAACTAATTTCCTTGTTTTCTACTAATGGCTTTGATCTGGTAAATCAAAACATTAGAAATGAATTATCAAGTTTTGGCCATGATGAGAAAAATATTTTAACTCCTGATCTGCTTTTTAGAAATAATTTTTTTTATGATTAAAAATTTTTTATCTAAAAGAATCTTAATAATAATAATTTCTTTACTAATCTTATTACTTATACTTATAGGTAGTTCAATTGGTACCCGAGACTCTTTTATAAAAAACTACTTAGGTAGTATTACTCCTGAAAATGTAAAAGTACTTTTAAAAGAAACAATTTTTGTGCATCAAAATCAAAAACTATTGAAGAATAGAATTCTTCTTTTGGAAGATCAAGTTACCAATGAGAGAAATAAAGTTAGGGATGTGTATGCTCCATTAAATGAACTTGCTTTTATTCACTTTAATCAAACTCAAGAATTAGAATTTTTACCAAAATTAAAAGATGATCAAGATTTAAAACTAGAATATAAAATTGAGGATATATATAGATTGAAGCTTGAAAAATATACATTTCCATATTTTGAATACATAGGTAGAAGAGCCTATTATGATATAGATGAAAAGTTTCTTTATTTAATGAGCGGTAATGGAAATCTATTTTATACAAACCTGGATAATATTGATAGAAAAAATTTTAAATTCAAAAGTATTAAAAGTAACCTGATCGATTACTTAGGGCTTGAAAGAATCAAGTCATCTCCTGTCTCAGTTGTTCGTCATTTTAAAATTGTTAATCAAAAAATTCTATTATCAGTCATAAAAAAATCTAGTGAAAATTGTTACACAAATGCTCTATTAATAGCAGATTTTGATCAAAACTTTCTTAATTTTACTGAATTGTTTGATATGAAAGAGTGTCAAACGATTGACGGAGCTAATCAAATTGGAGGTGTAATAGCCGAACATAGCTCTAATAAGATATTTTTTACAATAGGTGACCATAAGTCATATGAACTTTTAATTCATAAAGATACTCAAAATATAGATAGCTTAGTTGGTAAAATCATAAAAATTGATATTAATAATGGTGATTATGAATTAGTGTCAATGGGTCATAGGAATCCTGCAGGAATTTTCTATGACAAAGAAAATAAAGCTTTATATTCAACTGAACATGGACCTCAAGGTGGTGACGAAGTAAATTTAAATCTTAACCCCAATTCGAGTGAAACAATTGAGAACTTTGGATGGGCTATTTCCTCTGGAGGAGAACATTATGGTTGGCCAGATTTAAATGAAGGGATAAAAAAAATATATGATTTTGCTCCATTAAATAAATCTCACTCTGATTTTGGATTTATAGAACCACTGCAAAACTATACACCCTCAATCGCTATTTCAGAGATTATTAAAGAAAATAATTTTCTTAAATTTGATAATAAAGATGTACTTTTTGTTGCATCTATGGGTAATGATATCGAAGAAGGTGATAATTCACTCCACATATTAATTTTGGAAGAAAATAAAGTTGAAAAAAAATATATCCTTCCAATCGGTGAACGTGTGAGAGATTTAGTTTATATATCTAAAAATAATTTAATTCTTCTTTTTTTAGAAAGCTCAGGGTCTATTGGCGTTTTAAATTTAATTGAATAAATTTAAATCCAACAGGACAAGTCTCACATCAGCCGGAGATACGGGCATCAAGATTCAAACTCGGGGCCTGATGATTACAAATTAGCTACTCTACCAGTGGGAATATTGCATCTACCATTTTTCTGTAGGTAAAGTTTCAATAAAAGCTGCAATTAACTCAGCAATTTCTTATTTCCCACTCGCATTGATCTTTTCTAATACAAGTATAGCTTATTGTTTTAATTGATTATTGTTTGGTTGCGGGGGTAGGATTTGAACCTACGACCTTCAGGTTATGAGCCTGACGAGCTACCAGACTGCTCCACCCCGCGTTAGAAACGCCACACTAAAGATTTAATTAAAATTGTCAAATCTGACTTCATTGTATGCTAGATCATTTTTTTATTGCGACTATCTCAAAGCTTTCACAATAATTTTTATTGAAAATAATTTGGAAAATAGTCGCAAAACGCCATAATAAATAAATTGGAAAGAAGAAAGTGAAATACATACTATATTTATAAAGCATAATATCTTTAATTTCGAATTGATTTTGACTTAGAACATGCGTCAACTCTAATGGCTCACAATAATTATAATACGCATCAAAACCATCGCCAGATTTTAGAGGAAATAAAGAATGTAAAATTCTTTTTTTTAATTGAGAAGGCAAAAGTAAATTCAATCTTGCAAAAATTGCTCGCCGATTAGGTACTTTAATATATAGGAGGCCATTTTTTTTTACCATATTGCCTAAATTATTGATTGCAACGCTTGTATTTTTTACATGTTCAAGTGTATTCAGGCACAAGACTGCGTCGTATTGTTTTGATATTTTTTTAGGTGTAGATAAATCAATTTTATATATATCTGAATAACAATCTTTAGCTAAATTCAGTTCATCCATTGATATATCGTATCCATCATAAATTGAATTTAAACTTATGGGCGTTTTTATAAAAACTTTTGCAGGCTTCTTGCCTCCGCCTACATCGGCAATTTTTAATGTTTTATCGTTCTCACTAAATAATTTATTTAAGATAATAAAAGTCCCTTTTTTTTTAATAAAAAGTGAATCAACAAACTCTGAAAGTCGAATATTTGTGTCGACAAAAATTTTTAATAAATTAATAAGTTTGGGCATAAATGAATTTATTTTTAAATAAAAAAATAAAAACGATTTAATATTGATAATATTTTCATAAACCGCATTTGATATGTCCTACCATACCAAGGATTAGCCATAAGACAAGCATTGCTTATTCATCAAACTTTTTTTGTACTTTCTACACCCTTTAATCTGCTTTCTAGCAAATAAGGTTAGAAGCAATACGAGGACTATCAGATGTACAATAGTAAATGACATAGCTGATTAGTGTAGCAATTAAGAAATAAATGATTTTTATTATAATATAATCAGGGATTTTTACTGTCGAGATCAAAAAATAAATAGTTAAACTAAGAGATGAAGTGACAGTTAATTTCACGTTTTGTAGACCTGGCAATGTCCTACTCTCCCATGCCTTAAGACAAAGTACCATCGGCGCTGGAGCCCTTAACGTTCGAGTTCGAAATGGG
>MDTB01165021.1_pt1 | contig 39653 bp, 40 predicted proteins | sample 811161 | NCBI WGS metagenome assembly MDTB01 (sample SAMN05326650, study PRJNA326480) | marine metagenome | isolation source: seawater | place: Mediterranean Sea | collected 2009 | reverse complement strand
CCACTACGTTGATAGGCTGGGTGTGGAAGCGCGGTAACGCGTGTAGCTGACCAGTACTAATAGCTCAATTGGCTTGATTTATGCACTGAAAAAAATTTTGTAAATGATATTTATAAATGATATTTAATTGATAACTTCTTTAAGACCTTGTCTTAATTTTAACTTCCTACTAAAGCCCAGTTTTTTTATTTTATTTATGCTAGGTACACGTATTTTTGTTGCACCCTTTTTAATTGGCTTATTTCTAATTTTAATTTTGGTATTTAAAAGCGAAGATATAATTAACGCTAATTTTTTAATTCTAACTCTTTCAGTTGTACCTACATTGTAGATTTCAAGATGCTTACCCTTTTTTAAAAGCAAATTAAAAGCATCTATAAAATCTCTTATATGAATGAAGGATCTAATTTCATTACCATTTCCCTCAATATAAAATTTAGAACCCTTTTTTAATTTAATTCGATTTATAAACTCAGGTATCACATGTTCATTTCCCATGTCTTTTCCATAAACATTGTGAGGTCTAAAAATCACTAATTTTTTAAAAATCTTTCTTCCTAAATTCATTCCCATGAGTTCAGTTAATATTTTACCCCCCCCATAAGAATATCTGGGATTTTTTATATCTGGAATTTTTAGACTTTCGTTTTCATCTGTTGGGATTTTATTTGGAGTTTGATATACCTCTGAGCTTGAAGCAAGATAAATCTCTTTAATTTTATATTTTTTACATGCATCAAAAACATTTACCAATCCTTTAATAGCAACATCTAAAACTATATCTGGTTTGCTATAAAAGTACTTTGTACCATTTATATAAGCTAAGTGAATTATCGCGTGTATACCCTTTGAAGCCTTAAACAATCTTTTCTTATCACGGATATCACCATGTACAAATTTAATTTTATTCTTTAAATCATCAATCCTACTAAGTTTACCTCTAGTATTGTTATCATAAACTACAACTTTGTGACCGAGATTAACTAGCAAACGACAAATATGTGATCCTATAAAACCTGTTCCACCAGTTACTAAATATTTTTTTTTAATCATCTAGATATTGATTGGGCTCTTTTTTCTAAACCAAAATGTTTTTAAACCATAAATATACCACTTAATATATTCCCTTAGCCATTTAAAAATTTTAAAATTACTTTTTCCCTCAATTCTTTCTTCCCATTTAGCAGGCACTTCAGAAATTTTAAGCCCAAGCCTATTGCACTTTACCAGCAGTTCCAAAGAATATGCAAAGCCAAGATTTGATTGAATCTCAACTTTTTCTAAAAGATTTTTTGAGAACATTCTAAAACCATTACTTGCATCTCTTACAGGAATGCTTGAAAATGCATGAAGGGTGAAAGAAGCAGATCTAACTAAAATTGACTTTAATAGAGGACAACCTTTCATCGAACCACCTTTAATAAACCTACTCGCTACAACTATATCAGCCCCATCATTAAATTTATCAAACATTATGTCAATTATTTTAGTATTAATAAAATCGTCTGCAGGGTAAACAAGTTTACATGCAGAGATACTTTTTTTTAAACCAGTTTTAACAGCTCCACATGGGCCATATGATTTATTTTTAACTAGTTCAATTTTAAAACTAAACTTTTTAAGATTATTTTCATAATTAAAAATATTATCACCGTCATCATCATAACATAAAAAAACTGAAAAATTATTTTTTATATCTTTTTTAAATAAATCTAAAAGCTTTACAACTTGTGCACCTTCATTATAGATAGGAATAATTATATCAATCAATTTATTTTTTTTGTTAAATTTTTATATAAACTAAGATTCAAAGAAGAATCCTGTGAAATCCTAATGTCATTTTTTTTTTGGATTTTCTTCCAAGAGGTTCTTTTTAATTTAGGAAAAAATATTACCATTTTACTATAATCACTTACTCTTTTATCTCCAATATTTATTGTTCCTCTAAAATTAGCTTTATTTATTTTGACAATCTTTTTTACCAAGTCGTTTACCTCCAGCATCGAAGAAAAAATATCTGTTGCTGCTTCTCTATACTTGAAATTATCTTTATTAAAAAATCTTGTTCTAATTATTAAATGATTTTTTAACTGACTAACAATTTGTTCAGAAATCATTTTGGTAAAACCATAAAAATTTTGAGGATTGGGTTTGTCACTTTCCTTGTAATTTCCTCTATCAGCTTTGTATACTACATCTGTAGAAATATGTATAAGTTTAAGTTTTTTTTTAAACTTTTTTTCACAGGCCAATATTTCATCTACTAGATTTATTACCGATACAACATTCAGTTTTATAGCCTTATCTTTAAATTTTTCACATTCTCTAATTCGTCCAGCACCCATACAATTTATTATTATGTTATATTTTTTCTTTAAAAACTTTTTGATACTTTTTTTATTTGTAAGGTCTAAACTTTTACTACTGGGATAATCTGCGTTTTTAAATTCAAATGACTTCTTAAAAGACGAGCCTAAAGTACCAGATCCGCCAACTATTAGTATTTTATTTTTTTGTGTGACCCCAGACATCAATTACCGTTTTTTTTTTAAACTTGAGCTTTTTATATATTTTGTGCGGTGCACCAATTACTATTATATTTGATTTTTTAATTAGTTTTTCTTTAGATATATTTTTTTTGTGATTATAAAATTCGTCTGACTGAAAATATCTGATCTTATTTTTCTTAAGTTTTTTTAATAATTTAATCGATAAGGAGTCCCTTATATCGTCCGTTTCGGCTTTAAATGACAAACCTAGAACTCCAATAATTTTAGATTTATAATTTTTTATTTTCTTTATTTTTTTTATTATTAAATCTGGAATTCCTTCATTAATTTTCATTGCTCCAGTTCCTAAAATAAAATTTTTTTTATAAAACGAGGAGAGCTGCATAGTGTCCTTAAGTAAACAAGGACCACCAGTAAAACCAGCATTTGGAAGGTTTAAATTTCTTTCGTAACCATCTCTCATTATATCTCTAATTTTAGAAAAACTTAAATTATTTTCATCACAAATCATGTAAAGCTGATTGGCAATTGAAAAATTTATATACCTATTTGCGTTTGAGAAAAGTTTAATTAACTCAGCTTCTAAAATATTAGTTTCAATAATTTTTGAGGTTATTTTTTTAAAAATCTTTTTAGTATCGTTTACAGCACTTTTATTATTTCCAGCTATAATCTGGGGTAGTTTTGGTAGTTCTTCGAGGGAAAGCCCTTGCACAATTCTTTCAGGGCAATAAACAATATTATGATTTTTATTTTTAAGAATTTGTTCAACTTTATTTATTAAACCAGGATATATCGAACTTCTAATAATTATAATCTGCTTTTTTTTGATATTTTTTCTTAAATCATAAAAAAAATTTAAAAAATATTTAATATTAGGTTTTAAGTCATTATTTATAGGGGTTCCAATACATACTATAATATATTTACTCTGAGATATTTCGTTCAAATTAGTTCCAAACTTAATTTTTTTTTGTCTTAAACATTTTTTTAGAACTAATTTGGCATTTTTTTCTTTAAAAGGAATTTCGCCTTTTTTAATTTTTGCTATGTTTGTTTTATTAATATCTATAAGTTGCGTATTATATCTTTTAAGCGCAAAAGCTAAACCTAAAGGAAAACCTACATGACCAGCCCCTCCTATTATAGAAATGGAATTTTTATTTAAAATATGCATATATAGATAATCATATTATGTTATAAACTTTGATACTTAAATGAAAAAATTTTCAAAGATCATTAGTAGATGTCAATTTTCAAAAAAAAAAGATCTTAAAACTGTAATTTCTCTTGGATATTTACCGGCAGTTAATAATCTAGAAAAAATTTCAAATAAAAACACTTCATCAATTTTTTTCCCAACCGAGCTTCTTTATTCCCCATCATCAAAATTATTTCAGATTAATAATATAATTTCTAAAAATGTAATTTTTCCTAAAAGCTATCCATACACAAGTAGTACAACACAAATATTACGAGAAAATTTCTCAGAATTATTTTTAGAAACCCAAAAACTAATTAGTCTAAACAAAAACGACCTTGTAATTGATATAGGGTCAAACGACGGAAATTTATTAAAAAAGTTTAAGAATGTCAAAGTACTTGGTGTAACCCCGGAAGATATTGGGAGAAAAGCCATTAAAGATGGAATACCGACTATACTTAATTATTTTAACACAAAAGTTTCAAAAAAAATTTTAAAAAAATATGGAAAAGCAAAAATAATAACCGCTACGAATGTGTTTGCACATATTGATGATATTAACACACTAATGAAAAATATTTTAAGAATTCTAAAAAATGATGGTATTTTTATTACTGAGTCGCATTACTTTTTATCTTTAATTGAAACATTACAATACGATACAATCTACCATGAACATTTAAGGTATTATACGTTAACAAGTCTTAATAAAATTTTTCAAAAGTATAAATTAAAAATTATTTATGCTAAAAAAATTAAAACTCATGGTGGATCAATTAGAGTCTATGCTACAAGAGAAAAAAAAAGGACAGCAAACAAAAATGTTTCATCCCTATTAAAAATAGAAGAAAAGAAAATAAATTCAAAAAATATTCAAAAGTTTAAAGATGGTGTTGTCAGATCTAAAATAGAACTAATATCCCTTATAAAACAAATAAATAAAAAAAATAAAACAATCTTTGGTGTTGGCGCACCCTCACGAGCGAGTACATTAGTTAATTATGTTGGTTTAGATAATAATATAATAAAATATATTTGTGAGATTAAAGGATCACATAAAATTGGACATTACTTACCTGGAACCAAAATACCTATAGTAGATGAGAAAATAATATTCCAATCTAAACCTGATTTTTTAATATTATTCTCATGGCATATTTCAAAAGATTTAATAAAAATTTTTAAAAAAAGGGGATACAAAGGAAAGTTTATTATACCTTTGCCTAAACCTAAAATTATATAAGTGTATAAAAATCTAGATAAGGAAAATATAAAATTTACACATCTAATATTATTATTAGCAGGAATTAACTTAATTTTTTTATTTTTAACATTTCAAAACTCGTGGTTATCTGACGATTATCCGTATATTTTTGGCACCAAACTGTACAATTTAATCCAAGAACAAAACTTTTATTTTTTTTCGACCCAGGAGAATAGATTTTTACCGATTTATTGGTTTATCACACAATTTATTCCCCCAAATTACAATGTTTGGATTATAATTGTAGTGTTTGTTTACTTTCTGTCCTCGATTGCATTATTTTTCTTAGTTAAAGAACTCACCAATAATAATTTTATTGGTGTTTTAAGCTCTATTTTGTACTCAATCAATTATAGTATAAGCATCAAAGCTCTTTCATGGGCAGTTTTCTTCGGTCACGTATTCAATGCTTTCCTGGGTTTTTTGAGTATTTTAATATTTTTAAAAATTTGTAAAAAAAAAAATAAGACATTTCTAATTATATTTTATTTTTTTTTAAATTTACTTAATTTCTTTATTACAGAAGGAGCTTTAATATATCCAATTATATGCTTAAGTGTTCATTTACTATTTTACAGGTTGGATTTACGTAAGGTCACGATTTCAATAAGTCCAATTGTAATATATATTTTAGTCGTTTTTGTTTACACAGGAAAGTTTCTACCAATTTTTACAGAAAGACTTGATAATAATAGATCACAACAGTATGAAAAAATTTTTAATAAGGAACAAGACTCTGAACTTTATTTTTATAGATCGACTTATGCTCCAAGAAATTTTAAAGGTTATACATTAAGAGCATTTGATAATCTAACATCATCATTAAATATAAGTTCACTTGAGAAATCTCTTAAGTACTTTGACACTGAGAATTTTTTGCAAAAAGAAATTAAGAAAAATTTGAAATTTTACATTTCCATATTTATTTTTTTGTTTGCCTCAACCATATATTTATTAGTCATAAATTTTAAAAAAGTGAATAAAAAAGACTATATAAATTATTTATTACTTTATTTAATTATCTTTTTTATATATACAGTCATTTTTTTTAGAAAAGATATAAGTTTTGCGTTATCTTTTATTTCTTCATTAATTATTTCAAAAATTTTATATGATATGATTAAAGTAAAATTAAAAATATTTCCTGTAATAATATTAGTTATTTATAGTCTACCTACAATTATTTATGGTTCAACAAATTTTCAATATTTTGGAGATTTCTCTATGAAATCTGCTAGAGCAAATTATTTAGAATATGAAACTAAAATAAAAGAAAATAACCTTTATAAAAAAACTACAAATTATAATAATTTTAAATACTTATTCTATTTTAAAAATTATAATAATTATGAAAATTATTTAAAAAAATACAAGGGTCATTCATTAAGAAAATTTTATAAACAATTTCATACCAATGAATAAAAATATTATAAAAATTAGAAAGTATGTAATTGGTTGTGCTAACTTTGGTCAGAGATATGGTCTAATTGAAAAAAAATTGAAGTTTAAAGAATTTAAGGAAATATTTAAATTGAGTATAGATAAAAATTTAATGTATTTTGATACAGCGGCAGATTATGGAAATTCAGAAGAACTTTTGGGAAATATAATTAAAAACCAAAAAAATAGGGTCAAAATAATTACAAAATTACCAAAAAAAATGTATTCCAAAAATTTTGATACCGAAATGGAAAATCAAGTTTTAAAATCAATCAAAAGACTTAAGGTTAAAAGTTTATATGCGCTTCATATTCACGAACCAAATATGCTGCTTAATAAAGATAAATTTAAAATTTATAATTGTTTTATGAAACTTAAAAAAAAAAAATTAATAAAAAATATCGGCGTTTCAGTATATACCGTAGAAGAGCTAAAGAAAATTTTAAAGAAGTTTAAAATTGATATTGTTCAAATACCAATAAATCTTTTAGATCATAGATTTACAAAAAATAGATTTTTGAAAGAAATAAAAAAAAAAGTAAAAGAAATACATGCTAGATCAATTTTTTTGAAAGGGTTACTGTTAAAGAACGAAATTTCAAGACCAAAATATTTTAATAAATGGCCAATATTTAAAAAATTAGATCGTTTTTTTAATGAACAAAAGATATCTAGATTATCCACCTGTATTAGTTTTGCTTTTAGTTTTGATGAGATCGATAGAGTTATCATAGGAGTAAGTTCAAAGGATCAATTTAATAAAATACTCAAAGTTAAGAAAAGAGTAAAAAACTTACCAACTTTACCCAAACTAAATGTTGTTGATAAAAATCTCTTAATACCCAAATATTGGAAGATATAAACAAATAACTTTACTGTTCAATCTTTGAACGCTAGTATGTTCAATATTTGAACATTATGAAACAAAATCAGGATCACTTTGAAGTATTGAGAAAAATTGACAAGGATGAAAAAACCTCGCAAAGAAAACTTGCAGAAGATTTAGGTTTCAGCTTAGGTAAATTAAACTATTGTCTCAAAGCACTTCAAAAAAAAGGTTTAGTAAAAATTCGAAACTTTCAAAATAACCCAAATAAAATTAGTTACATTCAGTACGTTATTACTCCAAAAGGAATTTCAGTAAGAACTAAGTTAACCCTAAGTTTCATGAAGAGAAAAATGAAAGAATACGATGAACTTAAAAATGAATTAGAAAATAAATAATATGTGGACTGTAATAAAATTTGACAAAAAAAACTTAAATTTACTTAAGGAAGATTTAAATAAGAAGATCGGTAAGGATTACAAAATATATATACCCAAGATACGTTTGCAAAGATTTAAAAATAATAAATTGGTATATAAAGATATCGAACTTCTTGGGGATTACCTTTTTTGTTTTCATCAAAGTTTTAAAAATCAAAAATCAATTAATAGTTTGAAGTTTTCCAGAGGTTTAAAATATTTCTTAGACGGTTTTTATGAGTGTCAGGAAGAAATATCCATATTCATCAGAAAATGTAAAGATTCAGAAAGTGATAAAGGATTTTTATCAAAAAACTTTTTTGATCTAAATCTAAATAAAAAATATAAATTTTCCTCAGGCCCTTTCACAAATATGATTTTTAAAATTATAGATCTTCAGAGAAATAAAATTAAAGTTTTAATTGGCGATTTAAAAACAACTATTAACAGAAACGAGTTTTTATTTAGCCCATTATAAAAAATAATGAATATGAATAATGTAAGAGTGTACTTTTGCAAAGTGCGGAGCTTTGTCTATTTATAAAAATTATTATGATGAATGCAGCAATAGTTGGTCTTGGTAAAATAGGCGCAAGATACAAAAATCTCCATGGTGTCTCAAGAACACACGTTGACGCTTTAATTAAAAATAAGATTTCACTTATTGCCTTAATAGATAAGTCTGAAAAAAATTTTAACTACATTTCTAAAAATTTTAATATAGGAAAAGAAAAATTTTTTAAATTAAATCAAATACCCAAAAATATTAACGTTGATGTTGTAGTATTCTCAACACCACCAAAAAATAGATTTGAATTGATAAAGAATGTATCAAATAAAATTAAAGCTAAATTTTATATTGTTGAAAAACCATTAAGTCTCTCGTTTAAAGAAGCAAAACTAATAAACTATTTTATTAAAAGTAAAAAAAAAGAAAATATACATAAGCTATCAAAGAAATTGGGATAAAAAAACACGTTTATTTCTTAAAAGAATAAATAAAAAAAATATTGATTTTATCACTGTAACTTACAGCAAAGGGTTTTTAAATAATGCATCGCATTATCTTTATGAAATTATGAAAATTTGTGGAAAAATCGATTTTAAATCACTTAAATTAAATTTTTATGAGCAAAAACCATTTAAAAATTTTTCTTTTTTCATAAAAATTGGCGGTGTACCAGTTTATTTCATAAGTAATAAATACCACAAAACTAAAATCGAATACCAAGAAATGACGATAAATTGCAAAAATCAAGTTTACGAGCTTAGATCTGGTGGAGTAGTAAAAAGAATAACACCTAATAAAAAAAGTGAGACATACCCTGGTTATAATTTTTTAAGTACAAAATCGCATTATTTTCATGTAGGACCATTAGATCCATTAACTAATCTTTATAAAGATGTAAAAAATATAGTTTTAAAAAAAGGAAAATATGACAAACATAATTTTTTTTACTCAGTTGAAATCATTAAACTTAATAAAATCCTAGAAAACTATGCAAAAATTAAGACAATTTAATAAACTAGCTTTTAACGGTGGAAAGCCACTATTTAAATATAAAGACAAACATTTCATTGGTATCGAAGAAAGAAATACTGTTAACAAGATACTTAAATCAGGAGAACTCTCTGGATTTAGTGCATCAGCAAGTGAAGAATTTTTTGGTGGAAAATATGTAAAAACGCTAGAAAAACATTTTAAACAAAAGTTTAAATCTAATCATGCCATAGCCTTTAATTCAGCAACAACAGCATTGTATGCAGCTATTATGGCAATCAAGCCCGAACCTGGAGACGAAATAATTACAACACCCTACACTATGCACGCAACTGCCACATCAATTTTACAATCAAATTGTGTCCCAGTATTTGCCGAGATATCAGATGATGATTTCAACTTATCACCAGAAAGTGTTGAGAAGAAAATAACAAAAAAGACAAAAGCAATAATTCTTGTAAATTTATTTGGACAATCAGGAAGATCAAAAAAATTAAAAAAAATTGCTAAAAAAAATAAAATTTTTTTGATTGAAGATAACTCACAATCTCCAGGTGCTATGACACCGGCCGGGTTTGCGGGAACAGTTGGGGATATTGGTATTTTTTCATTTAATAGACACAAAACAATTCAGTCTGGTGAAGGGGGAGTCATGGTTTGTAAAAATAAAAAACATTGGCTCAATGCATGTTTAGTGAGAAATCACGGGGAGGCAGTAACAAAAAAATTTAAAGTGAAAAATATTGAGAATACGTTTGGTTTGAACTTTAGAATGACTGAGATAGAGGCTGGAATTGCAATTGAACAATTAAAGAAATTAAAAAAACTTAATTCTATAAAACAAAAAAACGCAGAAAAAATAATATCAATACTTAAAAAATTTAAATTTTTTCAAATTCCTAAAATTAAGAAAGGTTATACTAACGTTTACTATTTCTTACCTATTATTTATCACAAAAAGAATTTAGGACTAGAAAAGTCAAAATTATGTAAAATTTTATCCGCTGAGGGTCTTTCGTTTAGAAATGGATACAGGGAACCGTTATATCACGAACCAGTATTTAAAAAAAAACTAGGTTTCGGTAGAAAAGGTTGGCCCTTTTCTTTTATTAACAAAAGCAGACTTCAAAAACTTTATAATAAAAAATATTTTCAAAGTCTCGAAAAAATACAAAGTGAAAAATTAATTGTTTTTAATCAATTAAATTTTAATATAAATAAAAAAATACAAAAAAAACTTTATCAACTAATAAAAGAAATTGTCCTTTATAAAAATGAATTCTAAGAAAATCTGTTTTGTTTTAAATCAATACGGAAGTTTATTTTATCTTCTACCAATTTTTAAACTAATAAAGCAAAAAAAAATAAAGATTGTTATTTTTTCTAATTTAAATCTCGGAGATAAAAAAAATTTTAAAAAAAATGTTAAACCTATTTCTATGAATAAAATTTCAAAATTCCAGATAATAATTACAGACGCTGTAAAAGCTAACATGGTATGTAAGAAAATTACTAATTTGAAGAATAGTTATGTAATTCAATTTTTAGATGGTTGGGCTTACATCAAAGAAAGATTTATCGACGGAAAAAAATCATTTTTTGGAAATGAAATATGGACTTTGGATAACTTTTCCACAAAAAGGATATATTTAGTGACGAAAAAAAAACCAAAAATTTTAAAAATGGGGCATCCCGGATATGAGGAATTTTTGTTTAAAAATAAAAAAATTACTAAAAAAAAGAAAAAAATTTTAATTGTTTTACAAAACTTTAAAGAATTAAAATTTAACTTTAGCCAATATTCCACAATCGATTACTTTGAAAAGATTTTTTCAAAACTTAGCATAAAATATAATTATTTTTATCTTTTACATCCTGGAACAAAAAAAAAAAAACTACAAAAATATTAAAAATATAATTAGTTTTAAAGATGATAGTGAAATAGCAAATTTCACCCATATAATGGGTTACTATTCAACATTAGTTATTTTGCCTTTTATAATGAAAATTAAAACAGCAATAATTTACAACGATAAAAAAAAAATTAAAGGAAGGGATGATATTCTCAAACGATTTAAAATAAGAAAATTAAATGACACCAATGATATTTATCGATTTTGTAATGAAAATCCTCAATTTAAAAAAAAAAATACTTCCAAAGAAAAAGCTAAATATAAAATCTTAAATAGAATTCAAGAATTGCAACAACAATTTAATGCGTAAAAAAAAGATGCAAAGTATAGGAATGATATCTTATTTTAATAATAAGGTTGGTAACCTTGTGATTAAAAAATTCTTTGAAAGCAACATCAAAATTAAAAATGTTATTCTTGTTGGATACAAGGAAAAAGATTCTGTTAGGAAAAATTACTATAACTACTTGAATAGTAATAAAGGAATCGAGCTTAATGATTTAGAAAAATATAATATAAACTTTCATTTTGTAAAAAAAATAAATTCAAATTGTACGAAAAATTTAATTAAAAACTTAAATATTAATATTTTATTAAATTATTCAGGAATTATTAATAATAAATTATTAAAATTACCCAATACTAAAATTATAAATGCTCACCCTGGAATGCTACCTTTTTACAGGGGATCAATGTGTCCTGAGTGGACAGTTATTAATAGAGAGAAAATTGTAGGAGCAACTTGCCATCTGGTAACAAAATATGTTGATGAGGGTCCAATCATTTATCAACAAAAATTAAAATATCCCTACCCAAAAAATTATTACGATTTCAGAAGAAAAATTTACGATCTAGAAGCCAAGGTATTAATTAAGGGAGTAAAGTTATTAAGAAAAAAAACAAAATTAAAGGTTCAAAAAAAAAATGATGGAAATTTTTATAAACCAATGACTAAAAAATTAGTTTCCAAGGTTAAAAATATATTAAAAAATAGAGAATTTAAAAATTAAATGAGTAAAACAGTGTTAAATTATGATTTACTTATTTTCATACCCGCAAGGTCCAAATCAAAAAGGCTTAAAAATAAGAATATAAGAACAGTTATGGGAAAATCATTAATCTCGAATGCAATAAATTTTACAAAAAAAATCAATTTAAAAAAATATGTTTATTTAAGTACAGATTCAAAATCATATGCAAATAGTGGAATAAAGAGTGGGGCTAAAGTACCCTTTTTAAGATCAAATAAAAATTCAAAGGATAAATCCTCAGTCAATGACGCAGTCCATGAATTTTTAAAAAAGACGAAAAAAATTTTAAAATTTAAATATTTGCTTTTACTACTTCCAACCCAACCATTTAGAAAAATATCTACATTTAAAAAAGTTTACAGAAAAATTAAACAAAATAAGGTAGATACTGTTATAACCGTTAAAAGTTTAAATAGGACAGAAAATTTGGTTTTTAATATTGATAAAAGTAAATTAATAAAAAAAAAATTACGAGTTGAAAATAGTCAATTTCAAAAAAATCTTTACACGCCGTGTGGGTGTTTTTACCTAACAAAGATAAAAAATTTTGAAAAAAGAAAAAATTTATTTAATGGAAGAATATTTTCAGTTAAAACCGATTATCCAGAAAATATTGATATTGATCGGAAGATTGACTTAAAAGTAGCTAATCTTCTTAGGTATTAATATACATAGAATTTAGTACCTTCATTTGAATGGATAAAAAAACTATCAATTTTCTGTACTAAGAATATATTTAGAATTAATTATGACCAAGTTGTTAGAAAGAAACTTACCTAAATTACCTAAGAAGGTAGTTTTTTGTAAAAAATGTGTCTTATCAAATCAAAGACCAAGAATTACATTCAAAGATGGAATTTGCTCAGCCTGTCACCATCATGATAATAAACCAAAAATTAATTGGGAAGATAGAACGCAAAAACTTCATAAATTATTAGATAAACACAGAAGCAAAAAAGGAGAATGGGATGTTTTAGTTCCAGGAAGTGGTGGAAAAGACTCTGGGTTTGTTGCCCACTATCTAAAAAATAAATTTGGAATGAACCCACTTTGTATAACCTTTGCACCATTTAGATATACTCCAATAGGATTAGAAAACTTTGAAAATTTTGTTAAAGCAGGTTTTAATGTTTTTAACTTTTTTCCAAATGGGGATCTTTATCGAAAACTTTCAAATGTAGCATTCAGGGAGCTTGGCGATAATTTTACCCCCTTTGTTTTTGGACAGCATTCTTATTCTTATCACATAGCAAAAAAATTTAATATTGGGATAATGTTCTATGGAGAAATTTCAGATGAGGAATATGGTGGGAGCTCTAGTGAAACGAAGAATTACTATTCAACAAAAAATTCTGACAAAATTTATTGGAAAGGAACAAATGTTTATGAACTTTTTGAATTTGCTTTAAAAAATTATCCAAATTTAATAAAAAAAAAAGATTACAAACAGTCTGACCTTGATTTTTTTTATCCACCGAGTGAAGCGGATCATAATATTAAAACAGAATTCATGTCTACGTATGTTGATTGGAAACCTCAAGAAAATTATTATTATACGGTTAAAAACACAAACTTTAAACCAAATCCTGATAGGTCAGAAGGAACTTATAGTAGATATTCAAGTTTAGATGATAAATTAGATTGGCTACATTATTATATGATGTTTATTAAATTTGGTATAGGCAGAGCAACATCTGATGCAGGTAGAGAAATCAGAGAAGGAAAAATATTAAGAGAGGAAGGGTGTTCACTTGTCAAAAAGTACGATGGCGAGTTTACAAAAAAATATTTTCAGCACACACTGGATTTCCTTATGCTAGACGAGGAAAGTTTTTTCAATATAGTTGACAGCTTTAGACAAGATCATATTTGGAAAAAAAAAGGAAAAAAATACAATTTAAGGCATAACGTAAATCTTGATGGAACAGATGACTAATGATTCGGTAAAAAATTATATTATAAGCTCAGATCTTACAATTAAAGAGGCTATAAAATATATGGATAAACTAGACCATGAGGTTTGTATATGTCTAGACAAGTCGCAAAGAGTAGTTGGTCTTTTTACAGAAGGAGATTTCAGAAAAGCAGTTTATAAGGGTATAAACTTGAATGAAAAAGTAATAAGAATTTTGAATAAAAAATTTCATTTTGTTAACTCTTCAACTGATCATAAAAAAATAAAAAACTTTTTTAGTAAAAATTTCAATTATATACCTGTGATTAAAAATAAAAAACTTATTGATATAATCTTTAAAGATAAAACAAAAAAAACCTCCAGCAACTTTAAAATACCAGTTGTTATTATGGCAGGCGGTAAGGGGACTAGATTAGACCCTTTTACTAAAATATTACCAAAACCATTGTTTCCTCTTGGTGACAAACCGATAGTTTTAAAGATAATCGAACAATTTAATAGTTGGGGATTTAAAAAATTTTTTCTTTCAATACATGATAAATCAAAAATCATTAAAGCATTCTTTAAAAATTATAAAAATTTAAATATTTCGTTTAAAGAAGAAACAAAACCAATGGGCACAATTGGCTCGCTTAAACTTTTAAAAAATGATTTAAAAACCACTTTTGTTGTAAGTAATTGTGATATTTTACTTAAAACTGATTTTAAAAATATATTAAACTTTCATAAAAAAGATAGAAATATTTTAACCTTAGTAGGATCCTTAAGACATTTTGAAATTCCTTACGGTGTTTGTAAGCTTAAAAATTCAGGAACTCTTAAAGAGATTCTAGAAAAACCTAGTTATGATCATTTGGTCAATACTGGAGTTTATATATTTGAACCAAATGTTTTCAAATTTCTTAAAAAAGAGAGCAAAATGGACATTAATAACCTAATTGATATTTTAAGGTCTAATAACCAAAAAATTGGCGTTTATCCACTTTCTTCTGACTCATGGTTTGATTTTGGTCAATGGAATGAAATAAATAAAAATATGTCACAAGACAATAAATTTTAAAGAATCTTTAATTTTTAATAAATGAAAAAGAAAATCGCTCTTATCACTGGAATAACTGGACAGGATGGCTCTTACTTAGCTGAATTACTAGTTAAAAAGAACTACCAAGTTCATGGAATTAGAAGACGAGCGTCAGTAGAAAATCTCCAAAATTTAGAGAACTTAAATTTAGTTTATCAAGAGAAAAAAAAAGATATTTTTTTGCATTATGGTGACATGACAGATAGTTCTAATTTAAGTCAGATTGTAAAAAAAACTAGACCAGATGAGGTATATAACTTAGCCGCACAATCACATGTGCATTTATCTTTTTCAATTCCTGAGTATACAGCAGAAGTAAATGCTATTGGATGTTTAAGATTACTTGAGGCATTAAAATCAAACTATCCTAAGGCAAAATTTTACCAAGCTTCAACAAGCGAGCTTTATGGGAATACAAAAAAATCTCCACAAAATGAAAAAACACCATTTAATCCTTGTTCACCCTATTCGATTTCAAAACATTATGCTTTTAATATTGTTAAAAACTTTAGAGAGCAGGGTATGTTTACTTGTAATGGCATATTATTTAATCATGAGTCACCAAGACGTAGTACAAATTTTGTAACAAGAAAAATAGTTGAAGGTGCAGTAAAAATAAAACTAAACAAACAAAAAAAACTCTATCTTGGAAATTTATATGCCAAACGTGATTGGGGCTATGCAAAAGAATATGTTGAAGCCATGTGGAAAATGATGCAGCAAAAAAAACCAAGTGATTTTGTTATATCAACTAATAAATCCTATACAGTTAAATACTTTGTAGAAAAGACTTTCAAAAAATTAAATATTAATTTGATGTGGAAAGGTAAGGGTATTAAAGAAAAAGGTATCAACAAAGAAACCGGTGAAATTTTAATCGAAATAGATCCATTTTACTTTAGACCAAAAGAGGTTTCTCTATTAAAAGGAAATAATTTCAAAGCAAAAAAACTATTAAATTGGGTTCCAAAAACAGATATTGATGAACTAATTGATTTAATGGTTAATCATGAATTAAAGCTACATAGGTAAAGTGAAAAAAATAAAATATTTTTTAGCTGAGTCAATCTTGGGTAAGGAAGAATTAAATAATCTAACCAATTGTATTAAAAGTAATTGGATATCTTCAACCGGTAAGTTTATTCCTGAATTTGAGAAAAAATTTTCAAAATATCTTGGTGGCGGATATGCTGTCGCAGTTTCAAATGGTACGACTGCAATTGAACTTGCACTAGCAAGTCTTGGTATCAAAAGAGGCGATGAGGTTATATTACCAAATTTTACTTTTGCAGCTACTATAAATGCCGTTTTAAATGTTGGCGCTAAGCCTGTCCTTGTTGATTGTGATAAAGAAACCTGGACACTAGATATAAAAAAAGTTTTAAATGCCATTAATAAAAAAACAAAAGTAATTCTTCCGGTGCATATATACGGCCAAGCAGCTAAAATTGATGAGTTAAAAAAAATTGCAAAAAAATATAAAATTTTTATTGTTGAAGATTCTGCAGAAGCTTTGGGTTCGACTTATAAAAAAAGAAAAATTGGATTAGACGGACATTGTTCAACTTTCAGTTTTTTTCCTAATAAGTTAATTACAACAGGTGAGGGTGGTATGGTAATTTTTAAAAAATTGAAGGACTCTTTGAAGGCAAGAATACTTTTAAATCAAGGAAGATCGCCAAAAAAAAATTATTGGCATATTTATGCTGGTTTTAATTTTAGAATGACTAATTTACAAGCCGCTGTTGGTGTAGCACAACTTAAAAAAATTAATTTTTTTCTTACAAAAAGAAGAAAAATTTTTAAAAATTATGACCTTTTGTTTAAAGACTGCAAATCTATAAGTCTACTTCCAAAAAACAAATGGTCGACTAACTCATGTTGGATCTACACAATATTAATAAAAAATTTTGGTGAAAAAAAAAGGGATAAACTTATGAAAGCTTTGAATGCAAAAGGCATTGAAACAAGACCAGGTTTTTACCCATTAAATTCAATGAAGCCTTATTCTAAATTTGGAAAGGGCTCTTACCCTAATTCAAAAAGTATTGGTTTAAATTCTATAAGTATACCAACATCAATTAAGTTATCATTCAATGATCAAAAATATATTTTTAATCAAATAGTAAGTTCTGTAAAAAAAATCAAATAATTAAAAAATGAAAAAAGTTTTAATAACAGGTGCAGACGGTTTTATTGGTTCACATCTTACCGAACTATTATTAAAAAAAGGATTTAAGGTGACAGCACTTTCCCAATATAATTCTTTCAATAATTGGGGTTGGCTAGAGCATATTACTGAAAATAAAAATTTAAAGATTGTATCAGGAGATATACGCGATCCTCAGTTTTGTGAAAATATTACTAAAAATATTGATATAGTTTTTCATTTAGCTGCTTTAATAGGAATTCCTTTTTCATATTTATCAGTAGATCATTATGTTGAAACAAATATTAAAGGCACTTTAAATATCTGCTATGCAGTGAAAAAAAATAATGTGAAAAAGATGATTCATACTTCAACAAGTGAAGTTTATGGTACAGCAAAATATGTTCCTATCGATGAAAACCATCCCTTACAACCCCAGTCACCTTACAGTGCAACAAAAATAAGTGCAGATGCAATGGTTATGAGTTTGTTTAAGTCTATAAATTTACCTGTAGTAATAGCTAGACCTTTCAATTGTTATGGACCAAGACAATCATCTAGAGCAGTTATTCCAACTATTATTTCACAAATTGCTTTTGGTTCAAAAGAAATAAATATTGGCAACTATAAACCTACAAGAGATTTTACTTATGTCACAGATACTTGTGAAGCTATTTATAAACTTTCAATAAATCAAAAAGCTCTAGGTGAAATCGTAAATATCGGATCAAACAGTGAAATATCAATTTTAAATATAATTAAAAAAATAAAAAAAATAATGTCAAGTAATGCAAAAATTATCACAGAAAAAGATAGATTTAGACCAAAAAAATCAGAGGTAAATCGTTTAGTTTGCAATAATAAAAAACTAAAAAAATTAACAAATTTTAAACCAACTGTAAAATTTGATGATGGACTTAAACATACTATTAATTGGTGTAAAAAGAATAAAAAATTTTTTAAGATAAACATATATAATATTTAACAATTTTAATTCAATGAAGAAAAGAAAAATATGCTTCGTTACAGGTTCGAGAGCAGAATATGGAATGCAATATTTTTTGATGAAAAAAATAAAAGAAGATAGGCGACTAAATTTAAAAATTATCGTTACAGGATCACATCTTTCAAAAAAATTTGGTTATACTGTAAAAGAAATATTAAGAGATAAATTTTTAATAAATGAGAAAATTAAAATTTTATCTTCATCAAAAAATAATTATGTAGCCGAAAGTACTAGTAAAGCAATTTCAAAAATAAGCTCTGCTTTACAAAAAATCAATCCAGACATTTTAGTTTTAGTTGGAGATAGATATGAGATTTTTGCTTCTGCATACGCAGCGTTGATTAACAGAATACCAATTGCACATATACATGGTGGTGAAACTACACTAGGTGCATTTGATGAGTCTTTAAGACATTCGATAAGTAAAATGTCATATTGGCATTTTGTATCAAACAAAAAATATAAAAAAAGACTGATTCAACTTGGAGAAAACCCAAATAATATATTTATTTCTGGTGGTTTAGGGGTTGATACAATTAAAAAAACAAAATTTTTAAATAAAAATCAGTTACAAAATAAATATAAATTTAATTTTAAAAATAAAAATCTTTTAGTGACATACCATCCTGTCACTTTAAGTCATAATAGTGGAGTTAATGAATTCAAAAAACTATTAAAAATATTATCTAAAATGAAAGACACTTATTTACTTTTTACTTCCCCAAATTCTGATACAGACAATAAGAAAATTACCAATATGATAAAATCTTTCAAAAAAAAAAAATAAAAATAATTCAAAAATATTTCACTCACTTGGAAGGACCGATTATTTTTCTATTTTAAAAAATGTTGATGCTGTAATTGGTAACTCATCTAGTGGATTATTAGAAGCTCCTACATTAAAAACTGCTACAATCAATATTGGCGACAGACAAAAAGGAAGAGTTCAATCTAAAAGTGTTATCAATTGTTCTTGCGACTATTTACCAATAAAAAAAGCCCTAAAAAAAATTTATAGTGAACGTTTTAAAAATAATGTTGAAAAAATCAAAAACCCATATGATTATGGTGATAGCTCAAGTAACATTTTCAAAATTATTTCAAAAAAAAAATTACCTGAGAATACAAAAAAAGAATTTTTTGACCTTAAATTTTAGATGATAAATTTTAATAACATTACTTTTAAAAAAAGTGAAATCGAATATTCTTTCAAACAAGATATTGTAACTGAAAAAATTTCTAATATTAAAAACGGTGTAAATCATTTTAAAGATTACATAATTTACAAAGATAAAAGTAATTATAAAGTTTATGATCGAATTTGTGATCATAATGGAGGAAGATTAATTAGTAAACCAGATCAAAAAATAATTTGTCCACTCCATGGTTGGCAGTTTGATCCCAAAAGTGGAGAATATCTTAATAACAAATGTAAAAAAAGTCAGCTTAAAAGCCTTGTTGAGAAAGATCTTTTAAAGATAAAGATAAATAAAAAATTTCCTAAATTTAAAAAATATAAAAATAATAATTCAACAAAAGTTACCTTTCTAAATCATGCTTGTTTGGTTGTTGAAACTGAAAATTTGAAATTTGCAACTGACCCATGGATTTTAGGTCCAGCATTTTGTCGTGGTTGGTGGCTTTCAAAAAATTCCCCAGAAAATTCTTTTGATGAGCTAAACAGTTGTGATTTTATTTATATTAGCCATAATCACCCAGATCATCTACATCCCTTGACATTAGATAAAATTAATAAAAAAATGATAATGGTTACCCCAAACTTTAAAAGCAATTCAACAAAAAATTATTTAACCAGTCTTGGTTTTGAAAATATTGTTACGCTGGATTTTGGTAATCAATATTATTCAGATAAATTAAAATTCAATATAGCCGTCTTAAAAAGTGGTGATTTCAGAGATGATAGTGGAATTTATTTTTCAAATGGAAATTTTGAAGGAATATTTTCAGTAGATTCTAATTTTTTGAATTTTTTTGAACTTCCAAAAAATATAACGCTTCTCGCCTCATCTTTTGCAGGTGGAGCATCAGGATATCCATTGTGTTTTACAAAATTTCCTGTAAAAACCAAGTTACAAATACTCAGTAGGAATATTAATTCAATTAAATTTACAAACCGAAAAATGTTACAAGCAACAAAAACCAAGTATTTTTTACCTTATGCTGGCTTTTTTACTGAAGCTGCTAAAAGAGACTATTTCATAAAAAAAAATAATATAAAAAATAAGATCAATAACTACAAAATGATGTGTAAAAAAAATAATACCTATTTATTAAATGTAGACACAAAACAAATATATAATTTTAAAGGTAAAAATTTAAAAAGATCTTTCAATACAAAAAATAAAGTTTATTTGGATAAAAAGCTCGAAAATTATATTAATGAAGCAAAAACAAAATATTCAAATATAAACACAAAAAATATTGAAAAATATTTTATTCAGTCAAAATTTAAAGATGATATAATTTTAAAAGTAATATTGACTGATGATAAATTTAAAAATTTTTATCTTTGTTTTTTAGTTGATTTCTCATTAGATGAACCGAGCATAAGTTTCTTTAGTAAAAAAAATGAGCCATCACTTGAAATAATTAATAAAGAAAAAAATTTGAATGTATTAGAGCTTAAAGTAAGGAAAGAGGCATTTCTTGAAGTAATAGATGATAAACTCCCATGGGAAGATCTATTAATTGGTTTTCAGACAAGAGTTTCAAGAATACCTGATGTTTATAATGCTAACTTCTGGTACTTTTTCACAAACGTTTATGTTAAAAAATACGCAACAAGACGTATAGAAGAGTGTTCAGGATGTACTGTGATAAAGCAAAAATTAGACAAGGAGATTCAATATGAACAATTTTAATAATCTAGAGGATTTTGAGTCTCTATTTTTTAAAAAAATGCGTGGCCTATCTGAAAATGAAGAGTCCACAAAAGAAAGAATTAAAAAATTCTATGAATTAATAATTTTAAAGGATAAAGCAAATCCAGAAGCACCAATAAATAAAAAAACCTTAAGAAGAATTTCAATAGTTCTTACAACATTTTGTAATCTAAAATGTGTTTGGTGCCATCGCGAGGAAAAACACGTAAAAGATTCAGGATATCTCTCAAAAAATATGGATTTTAAGTCATTAATGAATCTTTTGCCACAGCTAAAAGGTTTTGAAGTTTTAACTTGGGGTGGTTTGGGAGAACCAATGTTGTACAAACATTTTTATGAAGTTACCAAAGAAGCTAGAAAGTATTTCAAAATTGTAAAAACTACCTGTAACGGTACAACTTTAACTGAAAAAAATATTTTTAAATTAAGAGATAGTGGATTAAATTTTTTAGAAGTAAGTATCGATGGCTTTGATAATGAAGCTAACATGAAACTGCGTGGAGCGCATGAAGGTAAAATTATTAAAAGTTTAGAATTTTTTTCAGATAACACTGAAATCCCTCTTCAGATAAATACTGTAGTATCGGAAGAAAACTACAAATCTTTGTGGGGAGCAATTGATAAATTAAAAAAAGTTAAAAATATAACTATGATGCACACTATCCCACTATTTATGACAAAACATATGCAAGAGATTGGTGTAAAGGCATTAGATATTACCAAATATAAAAAACTTTTAAACAAATGGGACGAGGATATAAAAAAAAATAATTTAAAATGGGAATTATCTCCAAATATAAAGCAAATAGAGTTTGATCCAGTATCTTTTATGAAACAAAAACACAATATATGTTTCTCTCCTTTCGAAGATCCAACTATAAACATTGACGGGGAAATTGTTCCATGTTCAAGACTTCAACATTTAGGAATTGGAAATGTCTTCGAACACGGATTTGAAAAAGTCTGGAATGGTGAAAAAATGATGAAATTTAGAGCTGAACAATTAGAAGGTAACTACGGAAATCTATGTCAAAGAGAATGTAGTATGAGAGTAACTTCAAAGAAAAATAATAATGATCGAGAAAAAGCTTTAAAAGAAGTTCACAAAGATATCGGTATATAAAAAAATCATGAAAGTACTGTACTATGGTTGGCATAGGGAAAATTTTCCTGTGTTAGAAAAGATGCAAAAAGATTACAGCTGGGATCCAGTGGTAATTGCAGCCAACAACACTGAAAGAGAAAAGTCAAAAAATAATTTTCCAGATTCAAAATTTATAGTAATTCCAGATCTTAGATTTGGTATATGTGACTATTCAGAATTAAAGAAAATTCCAATTGGTGAAAAAGAATATAATAAAATTGGAGTAAATTTACTTAATTATTTAAATTATTTCAATAAAGATACAACTGGACATAACTTTTCTACCCGTCAAAAAATATATTTTGCAAAAAAAATTTTTGATTATTGGAATACTATTTTATCATCTATCAAAGTAGACTGTGTAGTATTTAATACATGGCCACATACTTCAACGTGCTATTCTTTGTACCTAATTTCAAAAATCATATTTAAAAAAAAAATCTTATTTATTGATATGGTTGAACATTTTAATAATTTTTATCATACAATTGGCTATGATATTGAAGATTTTTCTAAGCCATATTTAAAATATTTAAATGAAGATCACCAAATAAAAGATGTTGATGATTATATAAATGGTATTAAAGCCAATAAAACTTACCTTAAACATGAAAAAGTTGATTTTTTAAGATCTGACACTTTAAGATTTAGAAAATCAATGACAAAAAAATTTCATATTATACATTTAATAATCGATTTATTCCTGTCTATACTAAAAGGTGGACTATTTAGAACTTCAACTGAAGAATGGAAAACAAGTAAAAAACCATTTGACAAAAAAAATTCACCAAGTATTACCAGAATGGCCTTCCATAGACTTATAGTTTGTTTTAAAACTTTATTAATAAGGTCTTTTTATAAAAAAAATACCTCTAAAATTAATTCTAAAAATTATATTTTATTTTGTGCACAATATCAGCCCGAAGCACAGACAGTACAACTTAATGGTTATTATCAAGATATATTTGCGGTTCTTGATTTGATATATAGCTGTAAAGACGAAAATACTGAAGTTTATTATAAAGAGCATCCAGCTACCTTAGAAACTATTTCTGTTTATAATTCTACTTTATTCAGAGATAAATATTATTGGAAAAAACTTTTAAGCTATAAAAATTTAAAATTAATTGATCTGAATAAAAAAGTAAGTGAATGCGTAGATGATTCCTTTGCAGTCGTAACTCAAAATAGTACAGCAGGTATCGAGTCGTTAGTTTATGGTAAACCCGTATTGTTATTTGGTAAAAGTTGGTACAGTTCATGTGATGGAGTTTTTAAAATTAATGACCACGGTAGCTGTAAAAATGCTTTTAAAGAAATAAAAAATGGAGCAAAGCCTGATATTAAGAAAGTTAGAGCCTATTTGAATTCTGTAGCCTTAAGTTGTGAAAAAGGTGTAAAGCATGACAGGATTTATAAAAAAAATGACCAGGAAAATCTGGAATACGTAGATAAAATATCTCAACTTTTGCATAAAAAATATAAAGAGTATTACGAATAAAGTTCAAGAAAAAATATTTAAAAAGACATAAATGAAAAGAAATAAATCTCTAATCATAGTTGGTCATGGCACCCATTCTAAAGTTGTAGCAGAAGCAGCAAAGTTAAGCGGTATTTTTGTAAAAAAAATAATAGACTCTAGAAAAAAAAAAGATTTAATTTACTTAAATAAAATTAAAAAGGATTGTAATATTATTATTGCGATTGGAGACAATAATTTAAGAAAAAATATTTTTGATTATTTTAAAAAAAAATCAATGTCTTTTACTAACGTAATACATCCAAAGACAATTATCTCAAAATCTGTAAAAATAAAAAAAGGTACATTTATAGCTGCGGGAGTGGTCATTACAAACAATGTTTCAATCTCAGAAAATTGTATCATAAATACTAGGGCATTGATTGATCACGGAACATCTGTAGGCGCTCATTCTCACATAGCTCCGGGCGCAAAAATAGCAGGCGGAGTTACTATTGGTAATTTGTGTTTTATTGGAGTGGGGTCTACAGTTAGAGATAAAATAAAAATATCTGATAGATCTTTACTTGGTGCTGGCGCAGTAGCTGTTAACGATTTAGATGGAAATTCTACTTATACAGGGATACCTGCAAAAAAACAAATAAATTTTAAAAATTTAAAAATATTATTTTTAGGTAGAGATAAATGTAATTTTTCTAAAAAAATATTTTTACATTTTAAAAAAAACAAAATTAATGTAACTTTTTTAAAAACCAATCATAAAAACAAAAATTTAATGTTTAAAAAATTAAATAATTTAAAAAAATTTAATTTTGATTTTTTAATATCTTTTAGAAACTTATTGGTTGTAGAGGAGAAATTTCTAAATAAAATAAAGGTTGCATCTGTTAATTTTCATCCTGGTCCACCAGATTATAGAGGAATTGGTTGTGCAAATTTTGCAATTAGAAATCAAGAAAAAAATATGGTTGCACTACTCATTTAATGAATAAAAAAATAGATAATGGTAAAATTTTAGATGTTAGATATTTCAGCTTAAAAAAAAATATTGATATAAATAATTTAGTAAAAAAAACACATATTATGGCATTTCAAATGTTTTTAGATTTTTTTCAGGAAGTTTTTAAAAATAAATTAAGTATTAAGTCACTTGTTAAAAGGTATCAAAATGTGAAATGGAGTAAAAGATTTTATAATCGCAACCAATTAAACAAACTTTATATGGTTGATCATAAAATTAATAATACAGAATTTAATATTTTATTAAGAGCTAGTAATCATAGCGTATTTAAACCATATTTATTAAAAAATGGAAAAAAATTCTTTTATTCAGAACAACGTAAAAAAAAATTTGGTAGTTACATAACTTTATTCAATAAAAAATTTTATTATATTAAAGAAAAAAATAGGTAAAATGAAAAAAAAATTTTCCATATCTGTTCTTATTTCTGGAAATCTAAAGAAAAAAATTTTCAATATTACGAAAAATATTAATCATACAAATCCTGATAAACACATCTCGATTCCTCATATAAATATTTTATCAGGTTCATATAATGACCAAACCAAACTGTTAAGAATGTTTAAAAAAATTAAGTTTAAAAAAAATATTATTATTAAAAGTATTGGAGTCGGTGTATTTGCAGGAAAAAAAAATATTATATACCTTAGATTTGAATTAAATAATTATATTAAAAAATTTAGAAAATATGTCTTTAAAACTGTCAATTTAAAAAATAAACAAATCGATCTGACAGCTAGAGATTTACTGTGGACACCAAAATGCACAATCGCAATTTTAAAGGGTCATAATAGGAAATTTTTATCAATATTAAATTATACTAAAGGCAAATTATCTAAACATAATTTTTCTACTAAGAATTTAGCACTCATGGACGTAACCTCTCCTGAAGAAATAATATTAAAAAAGAAGTGAAAATAAATTATTAAAAAAATGAAAAATAGTGAAAGTTTAATCGGTATTTTTGAATACAGTTCTTGCAACATTTCCTCACTTAAAAATGCTTTTAATATTTTGAAAGTTGAACCTAAGATCTCAAAAAATTTTGATGATCTCTTAGAATGCAAAAAAATTATAATTCCAGGTGTTGGAAACATGAAGTCAGTAAGTAAAGAGGAACTGGAAAAAACTTCAAAATCTGTGCAAAAATTTTTAGAAAATGATGGCATACTCTATGGAATATGTCTGGGTCTTCAAATGTTATTTGATTACAGCGAGGAAGGAAAATGTAAAACTTTGGGAAAATTAAAAGGTAAGTCCATTTTTATTAAAAAAAAGTTCAGTATTGATTTAAATGTGCAATTTCAAAAATTATTTTTTGATCAAAAGATAAATAATGTAATAGTTAAAAAATTGTTTGAAGGTATTGATCCAAATGAGAAATTTTATTTTTTACATAAATATTATTGTGAGCCTAATGATGATGAAATTATTCAGATAAAAAGTTCGGTAAACTATTTGAGAATGCCATCAATGTTTATTAAAAACAAAATTATAGGTACACAATTTCATCCAGAACTAAGCAAACAAGCTGGTATCAAATTTTTAAACAATTTTTTAAATCTAAATATTTAATTTATAAAATAAAAAAATTATTATGAGAATAATTTCAAGACTAGATATAAAACAATCCTTTCTAATAAAGAGTGTAATGTTTGACGGTGTAAGAAAGGTAGGTGACCCGATTGTGTATGCAAATCAGTACTATAATTCTTCAATAGATGAATTAATGCTAATAAATAATACTGGTTCACTGTATGGAACCCAGCTTGATGCAAATATAGTTAAAAAAATCAGAAGTGGTAAAGCTATTCCAATAAGTGCTGGTGGTGGAATATCAAATCTGGATGATGTAAAAAAACTTATAAGTGCTGGAGCAGACAAAATAGTATTAAACACTTTATTACATAAAAATCCAAAAGAGATTTCAAAAATTGTAAACTTAGTTGGCTCATCATCAGTAATTGGAGTAATAGAGGTCGATACACGATCAAATAAACTAATATCTGCTTACGAAATGTCTAGACAATCTTCAGGCTTGGATTTGGATCAAACAATAAAAAAATATTTAAACTTAGGTGTTGGAGAAATAGTTTTAGTTGATGTAGGACGAGATGGTTGTTTTAAAGGATTAAACCAGGACTTTATAGAAATCGTTAACAAATATAAATATCAAGCACCTTTTTTGATTGGCGGTGGTTTTTTTCAAAAGGAAGAAATTAAAAATTTTATGAATACTTTTTCAGGAATTATCATTTCTTCAGTATTCCATTTTGGAAAACTTGATGTAAAATCTCTGATGGAGTATAGAAAGAAAATTGATGCTATCTAAAAGAAAAAATAATTTTAATAATTTAAGTGAAGAATATCTTAAAGATAAGTCCGAAGTAACATTTTATAATCTGCCAAAAAAAGTTGAGTTTTGTAAAACATGCACTATGTCAAATCAAAAACCTATACAGACTATCGAACATACTCAAAATTTATCTGAAAATATAACCACTTCAGATAAAAAGGTAACTTTAGACTTCAAAGACGGTATTTGTTACGCTTGTAGACATAGAAATAAAAAAAAAGATATAGATTGGAAAAAAAAAGAATTTGAATTTAGAAAACTATTAGATAAGTACAGAAGTAGAAATGGATCTTACGATATAGTTTGTCCTGGTTCTGGTGGCAAAGATAGTTTTAAAGTGGCTCATGAATTAAAATATAAATATGGCATGAACCCAATAACTTGTACTTTTGCACCTTGCATTTACACTGATACTGGTAAAAATAATTTAATAAATTGGATAAATACGGGTTTCTCAAATTATAATTTTACAATGGATGGTAAGATACATAGGTTGTTTACCAGACTTTGTATTGATAATTTACTTCATCCTTTTCAAACATGGATTATGGGGCAAAAGGCTTTCCCAAACAAATTTGCAAAAATGATGAAAATACCTCTCGTAATTTATGGAGAAAATCCACGTGAATATGATCAGGGTACAAAATCAGCTTTTTATGATGAAAATGTAATAAGAGAACTTCATACTCGTGAAAAAAATGATGAGCTATTTATTGCTGGTATACCATTAGAAAAATTAAAAAAAGATCTTGGTCTTTCCAATGCTGAAGTTGAACCATACATTCCTATGACCACCGAGGACTATGATAAAGAAGGTATAAAATGCATTACATTTAGTTATTATCATGACTGGCATCAGCAAGGAAATTATTATTATGTAAGAGATAATTCTGAAGATTTTAAACTATCAGAACAAAGATCAGCTGGAACATACTCTAGATATTCAAGCTTAGACGATAAAATTGATGATCTGTATTATTATACAACATTTGTTAAATTTGGAATTGGAAGAGCTCAGTATGATGCTTGTCACGAAGTTAGAGCGGGAGATATAAATATTGAAGAAGCAAAAGCTTTAATAAAAAAATATACAGGTGAGTATCCCACTAGATTCATGAAAGATATTTGTAAATGGTTAAGTATTAAAAAAGATGCCTTTAAAAATTTAGATAAATTTTTAGACCAACCTGAATTTACAGAGGAATATTTTGCTGATCTTTGTGAGACATTCAAATCTCCTCATCTATTTAAGAAAACTAACGAGAAAAAATTACAAATAAGATATCTTCCATAAAAATTTCTGAGACTTATTAAATCAAATGTTAAAAAAATTTAAAATAGGTAGTGTCAAAATTGGACCGAAAGAAAAAACCTTCATAATTGCTGAAATCGGCGTAAATCATAATGGAAGCTATAGATTAGCGGAAAAATTAATTAAAGAGGCAAAAAAAGCGGGCGCAGACTGTGTTAAATTTCAAACTTTTACTGCAGACACACTTACAAGAAAAGATGCAAAAAAAGCCCCATACCAAATTAAAAATACAAAAAATAAAGACAACCAATATAATATGCTTAAAAAATTAGAATTAAAGAAAGAATTTTATCCAAAATTAATTAAAATTTGCAAAAAATTAAATATTATTTTCTTATCAACTCCATATAATTTTGAAGATGTAGATTTTTTACAAAATGTCGGTGTGCAGGGATATAAATTTTCATCAATGCATTTAACCGAACTTAAATTTATCGATTATGTCAGTAAAAAGAGAAAACCAGTGATTATCTCAACAGGTATGTCAAAAATGACAGAAATTTCAAAAGCACTAAAAATACTTAAAAAAAATAAAAATAAAAATTACGTTGTTTTACAATGCACAACGAATTATCCCTCAAGTACACAAGACTCAAATATTTTGTGTTTAAATAGTTTTAAAAAAAACTTTAAATGTTTGGTTGGATTTTCAGATCATACTACATCAAATATTTCAGCTATTACTGCAGTTGCATTGGGAGCGAAAGTTATTGAAAAGCATTTTACATTGAATAAAAACATGAAGGGGCCAGACCATTTGTGTTCTTATGATCCAAAAGAATTTAAAGCATATGTGAATGATATTAGAATGGCTGAGGATGCATTAGGAAAGAGTATTAAAAATCTTAGTAAAATAGAAAAAAAAAATGTAAAAATTATGAGAAGAAGCGTACATTCAAAAAAATTTATCAAAAAAGGAGAAAAACTTACTTTAAATAATTTAGTTTTTTTAAGACCGAACGATGGCATACCAGCAGGTAAAATTGACATGGTTTTAAATAAAATTGCAAAAAAAAATATTCTACCATTTACAAAAATATATCATAAAAATTTAAAATAATTTCTTTTTAGTTTTAAAAAATGTTAATTAAAAAAAACGAAATAAAAATAATAGCTGAAATGGCTTGTTCACATAACGGTAAAGTAGAAAGAGCTAAAAAGATCATTGATGCTGCTGCAAAATCTGGAGCAGATATTATTCAATTACAAATTTGGGAACTTCAATATTTAATGTCACCAAAGAGATCTGAATTTAATGATTTAAAAAAAATAGAATTGAAAAAAGATGAATGGATATCAATAGTTAAATACACAAAAAGAAAATATCCAAAATTAAAAATTTATGTATGCATATATGAACATAAGTCAATTAACTTTATTAAAAGTCTAAGAATACATGGTTTAAAAATAAATTCCTCTGACTTATCAAATCCTTTAGTATTAAAGTTAGCCTCAAATTTGAAGCTTCCGATAAATTTAAGTGTGGGGGCCTCTTCATTATATGAAATTAAAACCGCACTAAAAATTTTTAAAAAAAAAAGAAATAAAATTAATTTAATGTATGGACAACAAAATTTTCCAACAAAAGTTAAAGATATTAATCTAATAACATTACCTAAATTACTTGAGTATTTTAAAAGAGATATAGGTTACCAAGATCATTGTGAAGGAAAAAGCAATGAGGGATTTTTATTACCCTCAATGAGCATATCGCTTGGTGCAAAAATCATTGAAAAACATCTCACTTTAGATCGAAATCCAAATGGATTTGATTATGAATCCGCATTATTACCTGACGAGTTTAAAAAATTTGTGAAATTAATGAAATCAGTAAGTACGTCGTTGGGCAAAAGTTTACCAAGAAAATTTTCTAAAAGTGAAATTGATTACAGAAAATTTCAAAAAAAGAGTATTGTAGCAATTAAAGATTTGCCTAAAAAAAGCAGAGTTAAAATACAAGATATTGCATTCTTAAGATCACCTAATATCGGTATTCAGCCAACAAATTTAAAAAAAATTATAGGAAAAAAAACTAAAAAAAAAATTAGCAAGTATTCGACAATTTTATTTAAAGACTTACATTAAAATGAGAATAGGCTTTTTAATCACTGCAAGATTAAAATCGAAACGTCTACCAAACAAAATATTAAAAAAAGTAGAAAATAAACCACTACTTTCTCATATGATTGAACGTATTAAATTTGCAAATCAAATTAATGATATAATTGTTTGTACCTCGTATTTAAAAAGTGACAAAAAAATAAAAAGTATTTGTAAGAAAAATAAAGTAAATTGCTTTGAGGGAGATCCTATAGATGTTTTAAAAAGGTTATACCAAGCTGCTAAAAAATTTAGACTTGATTATATTGTTAATATTACTGCAGACTGTCCTTTAGTTGAGCCTAAATATATTGATGAAATTTGTTTAACTTATAAAAAAAAAAAATATGATCTTATTAGGGCATTTGATTTGCCACATGGATCGTTTTGTTATGGTATAAATGTAAAAGCACTTGAAAAAGTAATTAATATAAAGGATAAAAGTGATACTGAAGTATGGGAAAGATATTTTACTGACACTGGTCTTTTTAAAATACATGATTTAAAAATAAGAAATAAGTTACATATTAAACCAGGTTTGAGAATGACGCTAGATTATCCAGAAGATTTAAAATTTATTAGAGAGGTTTTTAAAAAACTTTACAAGAGTAAGAAATTATTCAATTTAACGGATATAATCATACTACTTAAAAAGGAACCAAATTTAATTGAAATTAATAAAAAATGTGCACAAAAATTTAACAAAAAATATATCAATCAATCACATATAAAAATTAAAAGAAATTATAAAAATAAAAACAATAAGAAGCTTAAAATTTATCAAACCTTTTCAAATTATATAAAAAAAAATTATTATGCAAAAACTAATTAAAAAAATAATTTTAAGTATATATAGTCCAATAATCAAAGTTATTAATTTCGTTAAAAAAATTTTAACTTTTCATCTTCATTTGGGATCGCAAGATTATTATCCAAATAATGAAACTTTAAAAGGTGGTCTAAATATTTTTAAAAATAACAATGATAGAATAGAATTCTGGACAAAATTGGCAAAAAAGCACAAAACTTTGAAACATTTTTATTCAAAAAATCCTGAAAATAGTTTTTTAAATGATTCTGAAATAAATAATTTAACTGACAAATATGATCAAAAAACTCTGCAATTAATTACTGAGTTTTATAAAAATGGAGTGGTTGAAATACCAAACTTCTTCAATAGAGATGAACATGAATTAATAAATAAATATTTTAAAAATAAAATCGATTTAAGACTTAGTAATTTAAATAAATATAGTTGGAAATCAAACTCTTATAATTTGAATAGAACTATTCACGAAAAAATAAAAATTTTTGAAAAAATAATTTTTGATAAAAATATTGGAAAGCAAAAATACACCTTGTCTGCTTGGAAAAAACAAAAAAACATTACAAGCCAAAATAAAGAGGACATCAATTTTCACTCAGATAGATTTATACCCGCTATAAAATTTTTCTATTTCCCATCTAAAGTAGAGATTGATCCTTTTGAATACTGTATGGGCTCACATAAAATTGATAATCAATTTTTCGATAATTATAAGATAATACATAGCTATACAAATGCTGAAAATTCAAGCAAAAGTCTTAAGTATGATAATTATAACAAAAAGAAATATCAGGTGAAGGAGAATACGTTAATAATTGCCGCAACCCACGGGCTCCACAGAAGATCACAGACGAAAGAAAATGAAATTTCGGGAATCAGACGCTTTATAACTATTTCTTACTACAACATGTTTTCTAGATATGATCTTCTAAAAAATTATTTTTAATGACAAAAAAAAATATAGTTATATTTGGTGGAAATGGTGCTTTAGGAAAAAAGCTTTCAGAAAAATTCAACAAACAAAATTGTCGTGTAATTTCTACCGATAAAGGCAATAAAGGTTTCAAAAAAGTTGGAAGCGATCTTTATATTGCAAATGCTGATGTTGTTAATCAGAAAAGTTTAAAAAAATTAAAGAATAAAATAATTAAAAATTTTGGAAGAATTGATGTTGTCATATACGCTGTTACTTACAAGTCTAAAGATTTTTATTATTCTTTTGATAAATTATCACTCGCTAGTTGGAGAAAGATAATAGATACAGAATTAACCGGATCATTTTTAGTATCCCAAATCTTCGGAGAGGTTTTTGAAAAACAAAAAAGAGGGAATATAATATTTATATCCTCAATATATGGAGTCGTTGGAAATGACCATTCAATTTATAAAGGATCGAATCTTGCCCAAGTTTATTCAAATAAAAAGCAAAAAAAAAATATTTATTCTAATTCTGCATACTCAACAGCGAAAGGTGGGTTGATAAGTTTTACAAAATTTTTAAGCACATATTGGGCTGGAAGAAATATAAGAGTAAACTGTTGTTCTCCTGGTGGAATTTCAAACAAAAATGAAAATAAAAAATTTATTAATAGCTATTCTTCAAAAGTTCCACTTAGAAGAAAAGCAGAAATAAACGAAATAGTAAATGCTGTAATATTTTTGGCGTCAGAAAAGTCATCATATATTAACGGTCATAACTTAGTTGTAGACGGCGGTTTTACTGCTTGGTAAATCTCTAAATTTTCTCTTTTACTAGTTGTAACTATAAAATCTAAATGAAAAATATATTAAAAATTCTCAATAGAAGAGAAAAATTTCAATTAAGTAAGTTATCAATATTTAGTTTGATAAATTCTATAGCTGAAAGTTTAAGTATAGCAATGTTAATTCCAATTTTAACATTTATATTTAATAAAGGACAGTTTAATGAGAATATTATATTTTTCGGATTTATAAATAATTTTTTGAATAAATTCCAAAATGATATACTAACCTTAATAATATTATTAGTTAGTGTTTATTTAGTTAAAGCTTTATTTCAAATGTTTTTCATTTGGTATCAAGCAAAAACAGTCTTGGATATTGAATTCAATATTTCAAAAAGAGTTTTCAAGTCTTTTCTTTTTCAGGATTATCAAAAAGCAATAAAAAAAAACTCATCTATCATTATGGAAATATTGAGCAGAGAAGTTAAAAACTTTGGAACTTGCTTAATACAAATAACAAATTTATTATTAGAGACTTCATTAGTTTTAATTTTAATATTTATAATGTTCATGACATTTGGAAATATTTTTCTAAAAATATTACTTATACTTATATCAAGTGTAATTTTAATTTATTTAATATTTGGCAGAAAATTTAAAAGTTGGGGTTATAAAAGGCATGAGTATGCTACAAAAGCATTAAAAAATATGATGCACGGCATAAACTCATTTAAAGAAATTAAATTGTATAACAAGGAGGATTTTTTCAATCTAAAATATATTGAAAACTTAAAAGTTGGATTTAATTACATAAAATTATTAACTTTTTTTACATCAATACCAAGAATTTTATATGAAATATTATTTATACTAATCATATCTTCTTACATTTATATTTATTCCAAAGGTTCATTTAATTTAGATGCAAGTATACCTTTAATAGCTTTTGCTGGAGCAGCAATTGTTAGAACCTTGCCAGGTTTGAGTAGGATTTCTTCAGCAATAAGCCAAATTAATGCATCAACTGTTTCAGTGAGTAAAATTGATGAATTGGTTTCAGATAAAGAATATTCTTTAATTAAAAATGAAAACAAGGTCCAAAAAAGAACTAATGGGAAAGTTTTAAAAGGCAACATACAAATAAAAAATTTAAGTTTTAAATATGAAAACCAAAAGCAAAATATTATTGAAAATTTAAACTTAGTTATTAAAAGTGGAGAGTATATAGGTTTAAAAGGCTATACTGGCTCTGGTAAAACTACATTAATAAATCTGATTTGCGGACTAATCAATCTTCAAAATGGTGAAATTCTCATTGATGATGAAAATATATCAAAAATAAAAAGTAGTTGGCAAAAAGAAATAGGTTACGTACCTCAAAAAATTTATCTAATGGATGACACCATTAAAAATAACATAATTTTTGGAGATAACCACAATAATTATGATGATAGTAAATTAAAAGATATTTTAAAAACATCTTGCGTTGGCAACTTCATTAATAGTTTACCTGATGGAGTCGAAACAAATGTTGGAGAAAACGGTGTTTTCTTGTCTGGAGGACAAGTGCAACGTATTGGTATAGCACGGGCTTTATATTCACAACCAAAATTTTTAATTCTTGATGAGGCAACCAATGCTTTGGATACTAATACAGAAAATCAAATTTTAGAAAATCTATCTAATTTTTCAAAAAAAGAAAATTTAACTATATTAAGTGTCTCTCATAAACAAAATACTCTTGATTACTGTAGTAAAATTTATGAGATAAAAGATAAAAAATTAAATTCCTTAAAATAAATGAAAAAAATAATTTTTTACAACTTATTAGTTCTATACCTAATAATTTCAGTCATTATTATCTTTTCTCCATTGGCAATGGATATTTATAGATTTAATTCAGCAATTAAAGATGAAAGCACTAAACATACACTGCCAAACTATTCTCAAACTGATTGGGCTAAACAGCACTTTACTGAATTTAAAAGACTCCGAACAACATATTATGATTATATAATTTACAGAAGGAATGATTATAAAGGAAAAACAATTACAATAAAAAATGGTTTTAGACTAAATCACCAAAAAGAAGACTTTAAACTAGAAAAGGATATATGGGTATTTGGTGGTTCAACAGTATGGGGGAGTGGTTCCATTGACCATGGCACAATACCTGCTCTTATTGAGAAGAAAACTGGGAGAAGCACATTAAATTTGGGTGAAGCTGGATATAATTCTACACAGGAATTAAACTTTTTACTTAAAAATTTAATTTTACACAAACCTAAAGCAGTCATTTTTTATGATGGGGTAAATGATATAGAACAAAAATGCAGGTCAGAGTCAAACTTTTATGCAACTGAATACGAGCAAATTTTGCAAAATAAAATTGGTGACCCAAATTATACCATTCACGAAAATTTTAAACATTCAAAAAAATTATTTGAGCCACCATTAAAAATTATTAATTTTATTAAAAAAAGTTTTTTTAAATCAAAAAATAAAACAACTAAAAAATATGATTGTCATATTAATGAAGAAAAAAGATATCAAGTAGTAAAATCATTAATTCGAAATTGGCAAATAGTTAAATCGATTTCTGATAGAGAAAAAATTAAATTTATTCCAATATTGCAACCAATTGCTTACACAACAAACTCTAAAACAGAACATTTAAAAATTAAAGAAAGTGATGAACTTGGGAAACAGTACAAAAGTTTATATCCAGAAATTAAAAAAGAATTAAAACGATTGCAGTTCCAATATATTGACCTAGAGAGATCCTTGAACGGTGATCAATATTATTTTATTGATTTTTGTCATTTGTCTCCTAATGGAAACATGGAAATTGTTAATAAAATTATATCCCATAAACTATATTCCGATTAAATAAATGATTTATATTTCCTCATCATCCTTAAAAGAAGAAAACATAATTAATATTTTAGAAAAAATGAGAAAAAATAAAATATCTAAAATAGAACTTTCAGGGGGAACAAAATTTAATAAAAATATAGAAAATGAACTCTTAAAATATAAAAATAAATATAATATTGATTTGATGGTACATAATTATTTTCCACCTCCTGAAAAAGACTTTGTTGTAAATATTGGGTCATTAAATAACGATGTCTATCAATGTAGCATCAACCATTGTTTAAGAGCCATAAAATTGTCAAAAAAAATAAAATCAACAAAATATGCATTACATGCCGGATTTTTAATTGATCCCAAGGTCAAAGAAATCGGCTTAGGAAAAAAAATTAAAAGTAATGTTTTATTTGACGTGAGAAAATCTATTGAAAGAATGAAAGAAGCACTAGTTATCTTAAATAAAGAAGCTGACAATGAAGTTAAACTTTATTTAGAAAACAATGTTATAACAAAAAAAAATTTAGATAATTTCAAAACAAATCCCTTCTTACTTACTGATAAAGAATCTTTTTCAAAATTAAAAAAAGAATTTGATTTTAACATTTTGTTAGATTTAGCTCATTTAAAAGTAAGTTGTAATTCTCTTGGACTCAATTTTGAAGAACAGGCAAATTATCTTTTCGACCAAACTGATTATGTTCACTTAAGTGGTAATAATGCTTTAGAAGATACAAATCATTCTATTTTTGAAGATAAATCAATAACACAATTTTTGAAAAAAAAAGACTTATCAAAAAAAACATTCACCTTAGAAGTATATCAAGATATCTCCAAGATTCTTAATGATTATAATTTTTTGAAAATTTTAATAGAGAAAAATCATAACTAAAAAGTAATGAAATTAACGTGGGATAAACTTGACAAAAAAGATATTATTTTTTTGGAGAATAATTACGCAAATATATCATTTAATAAAAAAATAAAAGTTTATAACTTAAACAAAAATGAGATTAATCTAAGATATTTTTTAAATGCATTTTTTAATTATTTATTAAATTTAAAAAAAAATACACTTAAAGAAAATTATCTTTTGGAAATCTTTAAAAAATGCAAACCCAAAATTATTATTGGATACGCACATAATTTTTTATTATTTAAAATCAAAAAAATATACCCAAATATAAAGTCTATTATGTACATGCATTATGCAATGAGAAAAGATCAATTTGATGAATATAAAAAAATTGTTAAAAAAGCTGAAATTGACAATATATTTTTAAATAATCCAATTGAAAAAAAATTTCTTCAAAAATTTATCAAGTCAGAATTTATTTTAAGTGGTTCTATAAAAAATAATGAAACTATGGATAAAAAAAAAAAGAAACCTGATTATGATGTAATGATTATTTCAGAATATAGAAATAATCTAAATTTAAAAAAAAAAGATAAAATTGTTAATTCTCTGACTAAAATCTCAAATTTATGTGAAAATAATAGTTTAAATATTTGCATAGCTTTAGTTTCATCCAGAGAAGAAAAAATGAAGAAAATATCTTTTGAGGAAGAAATACAGTTTTATAAAAAAACTGGTATAAAATTTAATTACAGTTTAGAACCATCGTATAAACTTGCAAACAGATCTAAAGTAATTTTCTCTATAGATTCAAATTTAGGATATGAATTAATAGCAAAGAAACACAAAGTTTTTTTCTTCCATTCAAAGAATAATATTTATTTAAAAAAATATCCATTTGTAACAAATGTTTTAAATAGGAATTTTGATAAATTATTTTTAAGACTAATCAATTTAAATACTTCACAATTTAGCAAGATATTAAAAAGTTCTAAAATCAAATTTTATTTTGATAAAAAAAATAAAATATTTAAAAACTACATAGAAAAAATTATTTACAAAAAATAATAATGAGAATTGTAGCAATAGTTCCGATTAAATCAGTATCAAAGAGAGTAAAAGGTAAAAATTTTAGGAAAGTGGCTGGTAAACCACTTTTTAGACATTTACTTGATAAATTATCTAAATGTAAATTTGATGAGGTTTTTGTCGATAGTGATAGTAAAGAAATACAAAATTATTGTAAAAAAAGAAATTATACTTTCATAAAAAGATTGCCTAAACTTGCAAAAGATAATGCTAATGGAAATGATTTACTCAATTATCATTTAAAGATACTTAAAGCTGATTATTATTTTCAATTGTTTGTCACATCACCTTTTTTAAGTATAAAATCTATAAATGATTGTATAAATATTCTTAAAAGAAATAAAAAAATTGACTCAATTTTTACTGTTAAAAAAATATATTCTTGGTTCTGGTTCAATAACAAAACAGTAAACTATAAACCCAAAGTCTTACCAAGGAGCCAAGATGCTAAGCCTATAATTCAGGAAACTACAGGATTATATGGAATAAAGCGAAAATCACTTAAAAAAAACAAATGTAGAATTGGAACAAAACCTTTTATGTACGAAGTTGATGAAAAAGAAGCTGTTGATATAGATAGTTATAAAGATTTTGAATTATTTAAATATTATGCAAAATAAAATTTGTATTGCCGAAACTAAAAAAGATTTAGATATTATTTATAAGTCAAGACAAAATACTAATAAATTAATTTGTCTCCCATTGAATTTGGAAACTTACTTATATTGTTTAGATAAAAAAATAAGTTTTATTGATCCTTTTGATTTAATCAAAAATGATTTTCACAAAAAAACTTTAGTAGAGGGTGAAAAATTTGTTAACTCTTTAATTTTAGAAAAAAATATATCTGAAACAATTAATTTAGAAATTAAATCTACGCTAAGAGTTAGATTCTATAGCGTAGTATTTTTATTTGAATTAATTAATAAAGTATTAGAAAAATATAAATCTATATCAATTATAATCATGAATAATAGCTCCAAAACTCATAAACTTAATTCATTATTAGTAGAGGATATTATATCTAATTTATTTTCACATATACAAATCGAAAAAGAGAAAAGTGAAAACCCAACAGTGCTAAATGACAGTAAAAGTTATTTATATTCTATAAATCTAAAAACAAATATTAAAAAAAAAAATATTTTACTCAATACGTTAGGATACAATTTTAAAAGAGTAATTTTGTCAAAAATATTTGATTTTAACTATAAATTCTATACTTTTGAGTCAAATAAAATTAATTTTCTAAAAAAAATACTTTTAAAAATATGTAGAGTTGAAATTATAAATATAAAAAGTACCTTAAATACTTCCGCTAATAATTCAATAATCAAAGAAATTAATTATAAATTTTCTAATGAAAGAATAAGAAAAACTATTTTAATTTTAATAAAAAAATTACAACCATATTTTTCGAACTTTTATAATAAAAAAAATGCAATAGACCTATTTTTAAAGGACAATTCTTTTTCTCTAATTTTAACAAATATGTTAAGGGGTGATGGTGGTTTCATTACCGAGAACAAAATGGTGTCCTGTCCATCAGTTTGCATATCCCATGGTACTGTGGCTGAGAAATTTAATGATTATGATGAAATATATAAAAAAATTATTGCCTCCTCTGTCTTTGGAGGAAATAGCCAAGTATTGGCTATTCAGAGTAAAATCGCTGAAAAATCACTTAATACTCATAAATTTGATAAAAAAAAACTTATTACTGGAAACAT
>MDTB01143379.1_pt1 | contig 39683 bp, 38 predicted proteins | sample 811161 | NCBI WGS metagenome assembly MDTB01 (sample SAMN05326650, study PRJNA326480) | marine metagenome | isolation source: seawater | place: Mediterranean Sea | collected 2009 | reverse complement strand
AAGAGACATTTTCATACCTTTTTTTAAACATTTCAGCATTTATTGATTTAAGTATTAAATCTTCAATTTCTTTATTGCTTGGCCAAATATCTTTTAAATATACATCTTGGTTATTTTTATCTTTTCCTAATGAGTCTTTATATAAATCTATATCCATAGAACCCGCTAAAGCATAAGCAACTACTAAAGGTGGAGAAGCCAAATAATTTGCTTTTACATCAGGACTAATTCTTCCTTCAAAATTTCTGTTTCCCGAAAGTACAGATACTGCATAAAGGTCAGAATTATTTATGGCTTTTGAAATATTTTCATTTAACGGACCTGAATTACCAATGCATGTTGTACAACCATAACCAACTAAATTAAAACCCAATTCATCTAAATATTTAGTTAAACCAGCTTTATTCAAATAATCAGTGACCACTTGTGATCCGGGTGCTAGTGATGTTTTAACCCAAGGTTTTACTTTTAATCCTTTATCAATTGCTTTTTTTGCTACTAGACCAGCTCCGATCAGTACATTTGGGTTTGAGGTGTTTGTGCATGATGTGATTGCGGCAATAACAATATTGCCGTCTCTTAGTTTATAATTTTCATTATCAACTTTACTTTCTTTGAATTTGTCTCGTTTTGTATTTAGTTTAAATGACTCAGAAAAAGATTTCGCAGCGGATGTTAATTCTACTTTGTCTTGAGGGCGCTTTGGTCCTGATATACATGGAACTACGTCTGTCATATTAAGTTTAAGTGTATCTGTAAATTCCAAATCATTACTTGACCACATACCTTGTTCTTTCGCATACTCCTCTACCAGGTTTATGGTTTCAATGTTACGACCAGAAAATTTTAAATATTTAATAGTTTCCTCATCTATTGGAAAAAATCCACAAGTCGCACCATATTCTGGTGCCATGTTACCGATTGTTGCCCTGTCTGCTAATGATAAATTTTTTAATCCCGATCCGTAAAATTCTACAAATTTACCTACAACTCCTTTTGTTCTTAACATTTGCACTATTGTTAAGACTAAATCAGTTGCTGTAGTTCCCTCTTTTAATTTACCTGTTAGTTCAAAGCCAATTACCTCAGGTATTAACATAGAAATAGGTTGTCCTAACATAGCGGCTTCAGCTTCAATTCCACCAACACCCCAACCTAAAACGGAAAGACCATTTACCATAGTCGTATGGCTATCAGTTCCAACAAGTGTATCTGGATAAGCGAATATGTCATTGCCAATCTTGTTTGACCAAACAACTTTGGCTAAATATTCTAAGTTAACTTGATGACATATTCCTGTACCTGGAGGTACTACATTAAAATTATCAAACGCTTGTTGCCCCCATTTTAAAAAGGAATATCGTTCCCCATTTCTTGAAAATTCTATTTCTACATTTTTTTTAAATGAGTCTTTGCCTGCGTATTTATCAACCATAACTGAATGATCAATTACAAGATCAACCTTTGATAAAGGATTTATTTTGCTTGGATCTTTTTTTTTAGATGCCACAGCATCGCGCATTGCTGCAAGGTCAGCTACTGCAGGAATTCCTGTATAATCCTGCATTAAAACTCTTGCAGGTGTAAAGGCAATCTCAGTTTTTGAACTTTTGTTTTTTAACCAATCTTTTAATGCAATGATTTGGTTTTTATTTACTACTACCCCATCTTCATTCCTCAATAAATTTTCCAATAAAACTTTTAATGAATTAGGAAGTTTGCTTACCCCTTGCAAACCATTATTTTCTGCCTCTTTTATATTGAAATATTTATAAACTTTTTCTTCAACTTTTAGGCTTTTTAATGCATTGAAACTATTTAAATTTTTTTTCATTTGACTAACTGCGTATCCTTTATAAAAAAAGGATATAATTATCAACTATGAAAAAAAGCAAATTAAAGTGGCAAAAACAGCTAGATACTGAACAATATATGATACTTAGGGAAGAAGGCACTGAAAGAGCTGGAAGTAGTGAGCTAAATTCAGAAAAAAGACAAGGATCGTATTATTGTGCCGGTTGTAATACAAAACTTTTTGACTCCTCAATGAAATTTGATAGTGGAACCGGTTGGCCGTCTTTTTTTAAATGCTGTAAAGATGTTTTTGAAACTAAGACAGATCATTTAATAGGATATGCTCGAACTGAATACCATTGCGTGAAATGCGGTGGGCATCACGGTCATATTTTCGATGACGGGCCAGCGCCAACAGGAAAAAGATATTGCAATAATGGAAAGGCTTTAATATTTAAACCAGAATAATGGAAAAAGAATTTCGAAATATCTCCAAGGTAGGTTTCATGAAGCATAACGGAGGTTTAGTCTTCAGAAAGTTGTCAGAGAGTGAATATGAGTACAAGACAACCATACAAGACTTTCATATGAATGCTGGAGGGGTCACGCATGGAGGATATGTGATGTCAATGTTAGATTCTGGAATGGGTACTGCTGCTCATCAGAATATAGAAGGTGGAGCGGTAACAATATCAATGAGTATAAATTTTATAGGCGGTTCAAAACCGGGTGATGAAATAACCGGGTATGCTAAAATAAAAAAACAAACAAGATCTTTAATATTCATGTATGGTGAATTAAAATGCAATGGAAAACTTCTTGCAACTGCCGAAGGTATTTGGAAAATTTTAAAATAATTTAAATATTATAAACCTGAAGCCCAATTTATTATAGAGTTTGCTAATTCTTTTTCAGTGTTTTCAAAACCATGTCTATGTAATGGTCCACATTCTCTACCAGTAGTTCCCCCGCCATTAACAGTTACTAACTTTTTACTTTTTGCTTTCAAATTTTTCATGAGCTTAGGTAAAGGTCTATAAGGAGTTACTAAACATGTATCTTTTTCTGGGTGAACAATTAAAATATGAGTATCTACACCTTTTTTTAAAATCTTTGTGATTATATGTTTAGAGGATACTTTATTAGAAGTTGTTGTCATAGCTGCAGCGTTTACAATTCCGTCAATTTTTGCTCCATGAACAACCGCAGCATTAGAAACTGATGTGCCACCTCTGCTATGTCCAACTAAAATAGTTGGTAAATTATTTCTTTTTTTTACTATTTTAGAAACTTTTAAAATATTATCAGCATGTTTTCTACTAATTCTATGACTAAGTTTCATTGCTTTTCCCTTTTTAGGATTTGGAAAAAAATATAAATTGGCACCAGATTGTTTAAAGATTGATTTTGCTCTTATTAGTGGATTTTTTACTTTGCCTAACTTGCCATGTTTTAAACCTGGTCCACCAACAAACATAATTAAATTCACTTTTGAGTTTGGACTTTCAATTGCTTTCATTGGCATATCACTTATAGGAACATCAATTTTCGTAACTTTAGCATTTACAGGACTGTAAAATAGTAAAATTAAAGCAATGATAATAAAACGCATTTAGTTGCATTATATTAAAAAAAAAAATATTTCAAGTCTTAAAAAAAAAATTAAGCAACTAAGGAATTTTTTACAAATTTAAAAAGCCAATTAATTCTACCGTAATACATAGTATAAGTTTTACTTAACATATTTCTAATTTTTTCTGGAGATAAAACATCATGAGAGAAAACTAAATGATATTGATCGAATTGCTCAAAATTTTTAGCAGTAATTTTGTTTTCAAATTCTTTGTAGACTGGCGTTCCTGGATATGGTGTCCAAACACTAAATTGTGAAAAAGTTGTATTTAATTTTTTTGCATATTTAATAGTTTTCATTATTGAGTCTTCATTATCTGTCGGAAAACCAATGATAAACATAGCTGAGATAAGTATGTTGTTTTTTTCTAATTCCCTTATTTTTGATAATTGTTCATCTTTCTTAACAGTAAATCTACTTGCACTTTTAAGCACTTCCTCAACGCCACTTTCGACACCAACTTTTACAGCTTTTAGACCTGCATTTTTTAATTTTTTTATTAATTCTGAGTCTAATATTCTTAAGTGAGTTTCAATTACAAATCTTATATTTAGTTTCCTAGTAATTAGTTCATTACAAAATTCAATAGTATGTTTTTTATTAATTGAGAATACAGGGTCTCTAAAAATAAACATTCTAATATTTAATTTATTTTTCCAATACTCCATCTCATCAACAATATTTCTAGTACTTCTATGTCTTGGCTTGCGTCCTTGCTGGAGCGGATATACACAGTACTTAAAGCATGAGTATGGACATCCCCTTGTAGCCAAAATCGGAAGTGATTTTTCCATACCAAATAATAAACTTGTTTTATTTTTCTTAATTACACCTTTCCAATCTGGATAAGGTAAAGCGTCTAATTTAAATTCATGATTAAAAATAATTGTTTCTGAAAATTCTATTTCATTTAGATTTTTATATTTTAGAAAGAAAAATTCAGGCTCTCCAAAGATCACTGAACCTCCGGCTTCTATATATTTTTTTGGATTACTTGTAGCAAATGGTCCAATTACGAGAATTTTTTTATTCAGCTTTTTTAATTTTTTAATATTTTCGCACTCAGTTTCACAACAAACAATTGAAGATACTACAATATACAAATCATATTCCTCAAAATGATTATCTAAAGTCTTAGAATAATTAACTTTATGACCAAAATTTTTTAAAACAGACATAGAGTAAATTGCAAAGAGAGGTGGCCAATCATGAACTAATCTAAGGGTTTTTTTTAAAAACTTAGGAATAAAAGTATCGCCGAAATCATTTCCGGTACCATAACCTCCGCTTGTATCTTTTGAAATTCTATATGGAACTTTCCTCTCTGGATCCAAAATCAAAATTTTCATAATTGAAATTTACTTGTCTCTTTTCATATACTTGTTTCCTAAATTAATTGCTCCAAAATACAACCAGTTTGGTAGTAATTGTATTAATTTCATTAGGTAAGTGAAGCCTTTTGGAAAGTGTATCTCAAAACTATTTTTATTAATTATTCCGTCATATATTTTTTCAGCAGCATATTCAGCTGATTTTATCATTGGCATAGGAAAATCATTTTGGTCTGTCATTGGTGTTTTTATAAAACCAGGACACACAAGAGAAACGTCTACATTATGAGGTCTAAGTTGAAAATATAAACTTTCAGCAAAGCTATTAAGTGCAGATTTTGATGCACAATAAGCTCCGGCATTTGGTAAACCTCTGTAACCAGCAACAGACGATACTATTGAAATATGTCCATTTTTTTTATTTTTAAAGTACTCATAGACAGAATTAATAGAATGAATTGTTCCCATATAATTCACGTCATTAATTTCTTTAATTTTAGCCAGATTAAAAAATTTTTCAGACTGAGGATCGTGAATACCAGTACAAAAAACTGCCACGCTTATATCTCCAAAATTTGAGCGTATTTTGGAAAATACGTCTTTGCACTCCTCGGCATTTTTTATATCGAGTTTGAAAGATTTTATATTTTGATTAGATTTTTCAATATCTTTTAACAATTCTTCTCTACGAGCCGAAATAGCAACTTTCCAATTATTTTTCGCAAATTTTAAAGCAAGCGCTTTGCCAATTCCGCTGCTAGCTCCTGTAATCCAAATAGAATTTTTCATTATTTTGAATATAGCAAAAAAAAAAGCGTCTTTGAATATGTCAAAGACGCTTTTAATCTTTATGTTTTAAATATTAAAATTTCTTACCGAATGAGAACATCAACATAGTAAGATCAACATCTGCTTTCAATTCCTTGCCAGTATCGTTACTAGCTGCAGTATTTGAAGAATTTTGTGCTCCGTCTGAGCTTGATGATACTTCATCGTATGCAGTGTGATTTAGCTCGACACGGTAAAACGTATCGTTTTCTCCTTCTCTTTCATATCCAATACCAATTGTTGGACCTAATAGAGTATCTTCGTCATCGGTTAATGATGAACCAGATGTTGTAGCTAAATCTTTAATTTTAACAGTTCCTCTTGATATTCCAGCTTTTACGTAAACTTCACCACCTTGTGGTATCTCTTGACCAGCTTTTAGATAAAGCGTTACGTGACCTCTAACTTCTACTGAAGCATCAGTCACTGTTCCATCCGCATCTGCAATCTCTGCAAGTGGCATAAATGCCAGTCCAACAGATACTGGAGCTTCTGGTACTTTACCTTCGATGAAAGCCTGAACTAATGGTCTAGTGTCGTCACCGCTATCAGTGCTTTGTACTGTACCACCCTCAGTAACTGTAGCATCACCTTCTGCCATTGCCAAAGCGACTGAGCCACCGACTTTCATTTCTGCGTGAGCAGAGTAAGTTAGTGTTATCAAAGAAACGAAAACAGTTAAAAACTTTTTAAGCATGTTTTATCCTTTATTAATTAATTAATTAACGTTTTTAAGAATCTCACTTAAAAACAAGATTTTTATATTCTATTTAACCTGCAATTATAACCCTAAATAATGCACTTTCTTAAGTTATCCTGTAGTGTGACCTATTTGCAACAATAAAAAATGCTTTAAAATTATGGGTTTATTTGTCTTTTATTGTATTCCACACCTGATTGAGTCTTTTCTCTCTACCACACCCAGATTTGTAAGCTTTGTAGTGATCTGGATTTTTTTGATAAAAATTTTGATGATATTCCTCAGCTATATAAAATTCTTTAAATGGTAAAATATGCGTTTGGATATTTCCAGATTTTATTTTAAGTCTATTTTTTGATTTGCTTATCTCTTGTTTTTCCTCGTCATTTTTGAAAAATATAGCTGATAAATAACTAGAACCTAAATCACAAAATTGACCTCTATTGTTAAATGGATCTATATTTTGCCAAAAAAAATCTAATAATTGTGAGTATTGTATTTTTTCACTATCATAGGTTACTTCTATAGCTTCATAGTGGCCAGTATTGCCTTTTGTTACTTCTTCATATGATGGATTTTTTAAATCGCCCCCAGTATAGCCCGAAATTACATTTTTTACCCCTTCAAGCTTGTCAAAGGCTTCTTCCATGCACCAAAAGCAACCACCTGCAAAAATCGCTTTTTTTTCAATCGCCATACTGCTCCTTGGTAAAATAATAATTATAGCTAATATTAATGTAATTTTTAAGCATTTAAAAATCATATTTTTGTGTTTATATACCCATCTAAAATTAAGGAAAAATACAAAATGTCGCCTTATTTAAAACTTAAGGAAGTGTAGATTAAAAAAATTATGATTAAAAGATTTTTAATAACTATATCTGCTATATTAGTAAGTACTTCATTTGCAAATGCTGGTTCGTGCCCGCTATTAGTAAAAAAAATTGATAATTTACTATCTCAAACAAAACAGTTAAGCAAAGAGCAACTTTCAGAAATAAAAAAACTTAAAGATGGTGGTCATAAAGCTCATAAAGAAGGAGATCATGCTGAATCTGTTAAAATGCTCAAACAGGCCCTCAAACTATTACAAGGTTAAAACCGAATGTCTCTAAAAATAAACGATACCGCGCCTAATTTTAAAGCAGATACAACTCATGGCAAAATTAATTTTTATGATTGGTCTGAAGAAAAATGGGTTGTAATATTTTCACACCCAAAAAATTTTACTCCTGTTTGTACAACCGAACTAGGAAGTCTTCAAAAAATTAAAAAGTCTTTTGATGAAAGAAATGTAAAAATATTAGGATTAAGTGTGGACCCTGTAGAGGATCACGAAAAATGGAGCAAAGACATTGAAGATGTTACAGGCTACAAACCAGACTACCCTTTAATTGGAGATAAAAACTTAGAGATATCTAAAATCTATGGCATGCTCCCTGCAAGTACTTCAGGTGATTACAAAAACAGAACTGCCGTTGATAATCAAACAGTAAGAAATGTTTTTATTATAAGCCCAGATAAAAAAATAAAACTTATCTTGTCTTATCCGATGTCTACTGGAAGAAATTTCGATGAGATAGTAAGAGTAATAGACTCGTTAAAATTAACAGCTTCTCATAAAGTAGCGACTCCTGCAAATTGGAAGAGGGGAGATAACGTAATTATTGTTCCTGCAGTGAAAGATGATGAAGCAAAAAAATTATTTCCTGATGGTTGGAAAACAGTAAAACCTTATATTAGAGAAGTAAAAAATCAAGATCTAAAGAAGTAATGAAAAAATTTGAAGATTTAATGAAAATTTCTAATGAAATAGAAAATATTTCAGTAGAAGATGCAAAGAAAAAATTAAACGACCCAAATGTTCAGTTTATAGATGTTAGGGATAAAAGTTCTTTTGAAAAAGGAACGATAGGTAATGCTATTCATTTAGAAAGAGGTTTGCTAGAGTTCTTTTTAGCTGAGGGTAGTCCTCTAGAGAATCAGTTTTTCAAAAATAACCCTAATAAAGAGTATGTTGTATTCTGCGGTCTCGGTGGTCAAAGCACCTTATCCACAAAAACCATGAAAGAAATGGGCTTAAAAAACGTGAAAAATATGGCTGGTGGATACAAAGAGTGGATAGAAAAAAAATAAACAAATTTTAATCAAGACTTGGTCACAATTTAATATTAACAATTAAAGTATGAAGAAAGTAAATTTAGTAAGACCTGCTGAAGTTGATCCGATAGAAATAACTGAAAAAAAAGAAGGATTTTTTTCTAAAGGTGTAGCCCTAATTCTTGGAGCGAACTTGCTTGTCATATTGATGATATATTTAGTTATTTTTAAGGGCTAAGTAATTTAATCCTATTTCATAAATTCTGGCCTCATTGTAAAATCGATTTTAATGTATATATATTAAAGGTACATGGCGTCTAGAACAGAAAGCGATAGTTTTGGAAAAATCAAAGTTCCATCAGATAAATATTGGGGTGCATCTACTCAAAGATCATTAAAAAATTTTAAAATCGGCAAATTTAAAGTTCCGATAGAGCAGATTCACTCTATGGCAATTGTGAAAAAAGCTGCTGCTATTACTAATGCGAAATTTGGTGATTTGGAAAATAAAATTGCAAAAGCAATCGTAAAGGCTGCAGATGAGGTTATCTTTGGTAAATTGGATGAACATTTTCCACTTGTAGTATGGCAAACAGGTTCGGGGACACAAACCAACATGAATTTAAATGAGGTTATTGCTAACAGAGCCAATGAAATATTAGGTTCTAAATTGGGTGCAAAAAAACCAGTTCATCCTAACGATCACGTAAATAAAGCACAGTCAACCAACGATACATTTCCTACGGCAATGCATATATCAATTGCTATTATGGCAAATAAAAAATTAATACCAGCTATAACAAAACTTGAAAAAACTTTAGGTAAAAAGGCTAATCAATTTAAAGATATCGTAAAAATAGGTAGAACTCATTTACAAGATGCTACCCCGCTAACATTAGGTCAAGAATTTTCAGGATATCACATGCAAGTTACAAAATGTCTTGCTAGAATTAAACGAGCATTAAAGGAAATATATCCGTTAGCACAAGGCGGGACTGCTGTTGGGACAGGAATAAATACAAAAAAAGGATGGGATAAAAAAATAGCAAAAGAAATATCTAAAATTACAAAATTACCTTTCGAAACAGCAAAAAATAAATTTGAAGCCTTAGCGGCGCATGACTCAATAGTTAACTTTTCTGGTACCCTTAATACGACTGCAGTGGCATTAATGAAAATTGCAAATGACATTAGATTTTTAGGGTCAGGTCCTAGAGCTGGATATGGTGAATTAATATTACCTGAAAATGAGCCGGGCTCTTCAATAATGCCGGGCAAAGTAAATCCAACTCAGTGTGAGGCGGTAACAATGGTTTGTGTGAAAGTTATTGGAAATCATAATGGAATTACTATGGCAGGATCACATGGACATTTTGAACTTAATGTGTTCAAACCTTTAATAATTCATAACATAGTTCAATCAATTGATCTTATCTCTGATTCTGTAAATTGTTTTATTAGCAGCTGTCTAAATGGAATTAAAGCAGATAAGAAAAAGATAAATAAATATTTAAAAGAGTCATTGATGCTTGTTACAGCATTATCTCCGATTATAGGTTACGACAATGCAAGTAAGATTGCAAAGAGTGCACATAAAAATGAAACTACACTCAGATTTGAAGCTTTAAAAAGTGGATTGATTGACGAAAAAACGTTTAACAAAGTAATGAATCCAAAAAAAATGACTAGACCAAGTTAATATAGTTCAAAAAATTTAGGCAAATTAAAAAAATTTATTAATTTCCCTTCCAATATTTTTTCATTAAACCTTTTATTTAAATTTTCAAGTTTGTTTCCCTTGTAAGTAATTTGCTTATTTAAATAGGGATCGGCACTAGTAAAGTAATTTGTTTCATTTTGCTCAATATAAATTTTTGCTTTATTTAAATTTAAGTATCCGGATGAAATTACGGAAAAAATGTTTTGATCGACTATTTTGTTTTGTATTTCTTTATTTATTGATAGATTTTTGATTATTTTTTCATAATTGTTTGTTGAAAATTTCGATTTATAAAAAAATAGTTTATCTTTGCCAAATTTTAATATTTTACCCTTAACTTCTAATTTGTTATAGGAGGAACTTAAAGTAAACTGTTTTACAATAATATCTCCAGCTATAAATTGTAATTCGACAAAAACTTTATTAAAAATTTTCTTATTAAACTTTGCCTTTGGTATTTGAATAATTAAATTCACATTAAAAAATCTAGCTAACTCAAAAATATCATTTTTCACAAATGAGACCAACTTTTCAAGTTGAAACTTATTTATTCTAGTTGTGTCTAAATTAAGTTTTAGCCTTGGTATATGATTGGTTCCGTATTGGTATTTAAAATCAAATTTACCATTGATTAATTTTGAGGATATATTCGCATCTTTAATAATTAAAGTTTTATTTTGATTAGTAAATTTGCCTTTAACCAAAATATTCTCGAGCCCAAGAAATAACAATTTATCATCGTAAGAAAAAATTACTTTATTGATATTTTGATCAAATACTATTTTTGTTTTTAAGTTTGTTTCCTTCGCTTTGATTTCTAATTTGTTTTTATTAAAATATAAATAAAACGGTATTTCCTCGTATACTCCATCTAATTTAATTTTATTTATAGTTGAGTTTTTGATATCGATTTTAGAATCGCTGTTAGATATAACTAAAATTTTACCATTACGTATTAATTTTATGTTAATATTTCTAAATTTAATTTTTATTTTAAAATTGTCGAAGGATTTTAGATCATTAATCTCATTAATTTTAATAGGGAATTGACCATTTTCAAAAGCAATGTTTGAAATACTAAATTTTTTAAGAAGCAAATTATGTGGATATATATTAATGATTGTACTTTCTATTCTGCTTTTGGTTTCAATATCTTCTCCAAACTCTATATCCTTTATTACAATTGATGGTAGAGGAAAATATTTGTAATTAATATCTCCACTTATACTTGTTTGTGTATTTAAATTTGATCTAATGATTTCCTCAAAATTTGATTTAAAGTTATTCAAATTTAAAAATAATGGGGATAAAATATAAATTAAAAGCGTTAATAAAAAAAAAAATACAGTTATGAAAGCTTTTTTTTTAATTAATTTAATCATTATTTTATTAATTTTTTTTATATTTGTTATAAAGAATAGTCATGAATAACAATTATTTAAATTCTTTAAATAATCAACAAAAAACAGCTGTTAGTCATTTTGAGGGACCGTTGTTAATTCTTGCTGGAGCAGGATCAGGTAAAACTAAAGTATTAACGACTCGAGTAGCAAATTTAATCTTTAATAAAAAATGTTTCGGGCAACAAATTTTATGCGTTACTTTTACTAATAAAGCTGCAAACGAGATGCGTGAGAGAGTTCTTAAGTTAATTAATAATAAATCTAATGCGGTGCCATGGCTTGGAACTTTTCACTCTCTTAGCAATAAGATTTTAAGAAAACACGCTGAAGCTGTCGGCTTAAAACCAAATTTTACAATTATAGATACATTGGACCAAATTAAACTCATTAGAAATATTTTAGAAGCTGAAAATATTGATATTAAACAAAATCCTCCAAAACAAATATTATACAATATTGATCGATGGAAAAATTTAGGTTTAGTGCCTAGTAATGTATCTCTCAACAAATCTGAGGTTGATAAGGCTATAAGTTTAAAGATTTATAAAATTTATCAAGAAAAGTTAAAAATGATGAACTGTGTAGATTTTGGTGATTTAATATTACACTGCGTAACAATTTTTCAAGAATTTGATAAAATTAGAAAATTTTACCAAAATAATTTTAAATATATTTTAGTAGATGAATTCCAAGATACAAATTTTATACAAAATCTTTGGTTACAATTATTAGTCAATGATAGTAGAAATATTTGCGTGGTTGGAGATGACGATCAATCAATTTACAGTTGGAGGGGGGCAGAAATAAAAAATATACTAAATTTTGAAAAAAATTTTAAAAATACAAAAATTATAAAACTTGAACAAAATTATAGGTCAACAAAAAATATTTTATCTGCAGCCTCGTCTCTAATTTCAAACAATGATAGTCGTCATCCTAAAAAATTGTGGTCAGAATTTAGAGAGGGAGATAAAGTGCAAATTCAGTCATTTTCAGATGGTCTACAAGAAGCAATTTTTATTTCCGACCAAATAGAAAAAACATTAATAAAAAATACAAAACTTAATAATATAGCCATTTTAGTCCGTGCTGCTTTTCAAACAAGAGAGTTTGAAGAAAGATTTATTAGAATTGGTTTGCCTTATAGAATTATTGGTGGACTCAAATTTTACGAAAGGGCAGAAATCAAAGATGCTATAAGTTATTTAAGATTAATAAAACATACAAACGACGATTTAGCTTTTGAAAGAATAATCAATCAACCAAAAAGATTTATCGGAGAGAGTTCCGTTAAAAAAATTCATGAGGTTGCGAGAAAGGAGAGATTATCATTATTTGAAGCAAGTTTACATATGATTGATAATAAAATATTTAAACCTAAAACAGAAATTAGTGTAAATAACTTTGTGCAAAATATTTTAACATGGAAAAAAATTTCTACTGAGATAGACCACGTTAGCCTGTTGGAAAAAATATTAGATGAGTCTGGATATACTCAGATGTTAATAAATGAGAGGAGTCCAGAGGCTGAGAGTAGATTAGAAAATTTAAAAGAGCTTAGATCATCAATGAAGGTTTATGATAATTTAGATGAATTCTTAGAAAACATTTCCTTACAAACTTCTTTGGACGAAGAGTGGGATGGAGATAAAATTAATATTATGACTGTTCATGCCGCTAAGGGTTTAGAGTTTGAAGTAGTTTTTTTACCGGGATTAGAGGAAGGTTTATTTCCACATCAAAAATCAATCGATGATAACGGGCATGAAGCTGTAGAAGAGGAAAGAAGGTTGGCCTATGTTGCAATGACCAGAGCAAAAAATAATTTGTTTATGTTGTTTGCGAATAATAGAAAATTTTTTGGCAATAAAAATATTGATGATTGGATGCCATCAATGCCATCCAGATTTATAGACGAGATAGATAAAGAATTTATTGAAATCACAGACAATGTAATAAATGAAAATAATGATTTTGAGTTTAGCCAAGAAATTCAAGTATCAAGTAGCAAAAATAGTCCTGGCTGGTTGAGAATGAAAAAAAATATTGAAAATAAGGAAAGGGTAAAATCTATTACATTCAGCGAGAATTTTACTAACTTTACAGTTGGGGAAGGCGTAAAACATGAAGGCTTTGGTGAAGGTAAAATCATTCATATAGAAGGTAACAAACTTTTAATAAACTTTAAAAAATATGGTGAAAAAAAAGTAATTGATAAGTTTGTTATGAAATTAAGTGCTAATTAAAATAAATAAGATAAAAGAATTTCTCAATCAAAAAAATATATATGGTTATTTAGTCACAAAAAATGATGAACATTTCAAGTCTCCAGATAATCTAAAAGTAGATATATTAAGACAACTTAGTGGTTTTACGGGTTCTTTTGGAATGGCAATTATAACAAAAAAACATAATTATTTATTTGTAGATGGGAGGTACACCACTCAAGCTAAAGAAGAGTCTGGTAAAAAATTTCAAATCATAAGCATAAGTCAGCTTAAAAACTTTATAAATGAAAAATTTAAACAGCATAAAAAAATTGCATACGATGACAGGTATTTTAAATTAAATTTTGTAAATAACTTCAAAAAGTATAAGAATGAGTTTATTCATCATCCCTTATCACTGCCTTGCTTTAAGAAATCTGGCAAAATTAACATTTTTGAACTGAATAGTAAATTTCACGGCTTAAGATTTGAAGAAAAACTTAAAAAATTAATTAAATTATTAAAGCTAAAAAAAAAAGAGGGATTTTTAATATCAAATAGCGAGAATATATGTTGGCTGTCTAATTTGAGGGCAAGAGTACCTTTAAATCCAATAATAAAATCAAAGGCAATTGTTAAAAAAAATCAATTATATATTTATTTAAATAAGAGATATATTAAAAAAAATCTAAAACTTAGTAAAAACTTAAAATTATCAGACGAAGATAAAATTTTCTCGGATATCCAAAAATTAAATACAGTTTATCTAGACCAAAATTCAATATCAATAAATTTTATAAACAAGATTAAAAGAAAGAAAATACTAATCAAACCTAAAGAAGATCCAATTAACTTTTTAAAATCCATCAAAAATAAAATCGAAATAAAAAATTTAAGAAAAGCTCAAATTTACGATGGCATTGCTTTGATAAAACTAATGTTTTGGTTAAAAAATAACGTTATTAGTAGTAAAATTTCGGAGATCGAAGTTCAAAATAAGTTGGAAAATATTAAAAAAGTTAATAAAAATTATTTTTCTCCGAGCTTTGAAACTATTTCAGCTTTTGGATCAAATGGTGCGATAATTCACTATAATGCTAAAAACGTAAAAAAAAAGACATTCCTTAAAAAAAATAATTTTTATTTATTAGACTCTGGGTCACAATATTACTTTGGTACTACAGATGTTACTCGCACGTTTGTACTGGGTAAAGTTAGCAACTTCCATAAGAATATTTATACCTATGTTTTAAAAAGTCACATTGCGGTTAATAATTTTAAGTTAACTAATAAAACAAAAGGACTTGAGGTAGATAAAAAAGCTAGGTTTTTTCTTAAAAAATATGGAAAAAATTATAATCACGGAACCGGACACGGTATTGGCTATTTTCTCAATGTTCACGAAACCCCCCCGAACATATCATTTAACAGTAAAACAAAATTTTTTGAAAAGCAAATTATGTCAAACGAACCTGGATACTATAAAGAGAAACATTTTGGCGTGAGATTAGAAAATATGATGATGGTTAAAAAAGAAAAAAATAAAAAATATTTTGAGTGTTTAACACTCGTACCATTTGATAAAAATGGTCTGAATACCAAATTACTGTCAAAAAACGAGATAAAATGGATAAATAATTACCACAAAAAGGTATTTAAAAATTTAAATGAATTTTTGAGCTCAAATGAGAAAAAGTACTTGAAAAATCTTTGTTCAGCTATCTAGCATGTCATACCATGCTTTTTCACTTAAAATCGAAACACCATTATTTTTAGCTTTTTCAATCTTCTTAGTAGTAGGTTTGCTATCGCCAACTATTAGATAATTTAACTTTTTGCTCGGTGTTCCTAAAATTTTTCCTCCATTTTCTTCTATAATATTTTTCGCCTCTGATCTACTCATTCTAGATAGGCCCCCTGTTAACATAAAAGTTTTTTCAAGAAACTTACCGTCTTTTTTTAATTTAAAATCAGTAATTTTTAAAACTTTAATTAATTCAGATACGGCTTTGGTATTCGATGAATTTGAAAAAAAATTTTGAATTGATTTAATTTGTGTTTCTCCAACTCCATCTAAATCGATTATACCATTAATTATCTTTTTTCTATTTTTTTTGTCAAAAATTTTAGAAAAACTTTTTATATCTAAAAAATAATTAGCTAAAATTTTTGCATTCTCTTGTCCAATGTGCCTTATTCCTAAAGAAAAAATAAACTTTTCAAGTGTTATCTCTTTAGATTTATTAATAGCTGATTTTAAATTATTTGCTGATTGATAACCAAAGCCATCTAATTCTTTTATTTTTTTATAATTTAATTTGAAGATATCGTGCGGAAATCTGATAAAATTTAATTCCCAAAACTTTTCAACAACTCTTTTGCCTAACCCATCAATATTTAATGCATCTTTTGAAATGAAATGTTTAATTTTTTCTATGGCAATTTTATTACACTCATAACCTTCACTTGTGCATCTGGCAACTGCATCAAATTTTTTAGTATGGTGATTATATTCTTTTTTCACTTTAGATCCACAGGACGGACATTTTACAGGAAAATTAAATTCCTTTGAATTTTTGGGCCTCTTGTTTTTTTCAACAAATACTACGTTTGGAATTACATCACCTGCTCTTTGTATACATACTGTATCACCTATTCTGATATCTTTTCTTTTTATTTCATCCTCATTATGTAAGGAAGCATTAGAAACTACTACTCCTCCAACTGTAACAGGTTTTAATTTGGCTACTGGAGTAAGCGCGCCTGTTCTTCCTACTTGAACTTCAATATCGTTTATTATTGAGAAACCTTTTTCGGCTGAAAATTTATGAGCAATTGCCCATCTGGGAACACTAGATAAATTTCCTAATCTACTTTGTAGTTCAAAATTATTTACTTTATACACAATCCCATCAATATCATAATTTAATTCAGATCTTTTCTTTTCAAGTTCCTTATGATTTTTTAGAAGGTTTTCAATATCCTTGAACACTTCAGAGAGTGGATTTGTGTTAAATCCTTTTTTTTTCATCAAATTAATGAATTCGCTCTGTGTTTTGCAAATTTTTTGGCCGGATTGTGTTGTACCATAACAAAAAAAGTTTAACGGTATCTTCTTTGTATTTTCAGCATCCTTTTGTCTTAAAGAACCGGCAGCTGCATTTCTTGGATTTGAAAAACTTTCTTTTATTTTTTCATATTCGCTTTTTGGTATATATACTTCGCCTCTTACCTCAAAATTATCTGGTAAGTTATCTGGAGAAATCTTTTTAGGTATGGTTTTTATAGTATTAAGGTTTTCTGTTATGTCTTCCCCATAGCTACCATCACCACGTGATAAGCCTTGAACAAAAATTCCTTTTTTGTAACGAAGCGCAGCTGAAATACCGTCAATTTTTGGTTCTGCAATTACTTCTATTTCTTTTTTTTGATTAAAATTTAAAAAATTCCTTATTTTTTTATAAAAATCATCGATATCTTGATCTGATATTGCATTACTTAGCGATAACATTTTTTCAGAATGTTGCACTTTTGAAAATTTTTTTGAGGGTTTGAATCCTATGCTGTTTTGTACTTCTTTTATTTTTAAATTTTGATCGTCTTCGAATTTTAAAAGATCTTTCTTTAATGCATCAAATTTTTCGTCACTAATTTTTGGCTTATTTAAATCATAATAATACTTATTATGATCATTAAACTCTTTTAGTTTCTTTTTATATTCATTTAAGCTTTTAATCATTTAACTAAAAAGAAATTCTTAATTTTCTTTTTTAAATTAACATATCTGCTAGATTTTTTTTCTTTTTTAATTTTATCAATAAATTTATTTTCGCTAACAATGTTATAAGACTTTTTATACCAATCACTATCATTAGAGTTATACCCTAAAATAGATGCATATTTTTTTGCTTCGGGTATATTTCCAATTCTATAGTTTATTTCAACTATCCTATGCAAAGCTTCATCTATAAATATGGTTTTTGAATATTTTGTTACTATATTATTTAATCTAATTAATGCGGCCATCCATTTAAATCTATCCATATAATATCTTGCTATATACATTTCTTTACCCGCTAATTGTTCATTAATTAAATCTACTTTATATTTGGCGTCCTGAGCATAGTCAGTATTAGGATATTTTTTTATTATTTTTTTAAATTGGGTTAATGCGAGCTTACTATTCCTTTGATCTCTACTTGCATCATTTATTTGATCATAAAGATTTAATGCTATTAGGTATTCCGCGTAATCATAATTTACATGGTTAGGATAAAATTTCTTAAATCTTTTAATACTTTGTAAAGATTCTAAAAACTTTCCCCTATCATAGTATATATATGAAATCATTAATAATGATTTGGGTCCATAGCTTAAATGTGAAAAATTCAATTCGATTTTTTCAAATAAATCTAGTGCTTCGTTATATTTTCCTGATTGGTATAAACTAAAAGCATCAATATACATTTTTTTTGGATCTGAGATTTTTTCTTCATTAAAAACTATTTGTTTTTCGCTTGTGCAAGAAAAAGTAAAAATAAATAAAATTAAAACTACAAATTTAAATAATTTCATAATTACTTTTTTTCTTAAAAATCTCTTTTAACAACATGGCTGTCATTTCGTGTCCACTTTGATATCCATATATTTTTCCTATAACTTTATATCCACTTAAATATAAATCACCAACGCAGTCTAAGACTTTGTGTCTCACAAATTCATCTTTATAACGTAAACCATTTTGGTTTAACACTTTTTCACCCGATACAATTATGGCGTTATCTAAAGAACCACCTTTACCCAGGCCCATTGCAAAAACCTTTTCCAAATCCTCTTGCAGGCAAAATGTTCTACAATTATAAATTTTTAAATAATGACTATTAGAATGTATATATTTAAAGTCTTGATTACCAATTATTTTGTTCTTATAATTCAGCTTTAAACTTACCTCAAGATCATTTGATTTGTTTGGAGATATTGAAATCAATTTTCCGTTATTTTTAATTTCAATTTTTTTTTTAATTTTGAGAAATTTTGATTTAGATTTTTGTATTCTCAGTCCAGCATTTAAAATTTCATCAATAAATATTTTAGAGCTACCATCCATAATCGGTATTTCGCTCGAATGCGTTTTTATTTTTATATTAGTAATCCCGAGTGAACTTAGAGAAAACATTAGATGTTCAATAGTACTGATTTCGAAATTTTTTTTTTTTATTTTTGTACAAAGATTAGCTGTACAAAGATTTTTCCAATTAGCTTTGATAGAATTGGTACTAAGCTTTAGATTTTCGAAAATTATACCCTGATTATCTTTTAACGGCGATAATTCTATTTTTGATGTTAGTCCAGTATGCAAACCTATACCTTCTATAATTATTCTTTTCTTAATTGTTTTTTGTTGTGAATTCACAAAGATTAAATAATAGATTAAAAATATCCAATCTACACAACTTTTATTGCCAATTATAAATCTATGAAAATATATCGTAGAGTTTTCTAAAAAAACCTTTGTTTCTTTTCTTAAAACCTAAAATTTCTTTATTAAAATTAAAATAAACAAGCTTAGTAACACCTAAACATACCATGTAGTCTGAAAAAATATTAAATTCTGTATTTTTAATTGGAAAAGATTGTTTTGCAAAAGTAACATCACAATTCAATAGGTTTTTAATTCTGTTACTTATTCCTTTAAGATTGGATCCTCCGCCTGAAATTATAATTTTTATGAAACCTTTATTAAAAATTTTACTAAATTGAATTTCTTTTTCTATCATTTCCAAAATTTCATCTACTCTAGACTGAATTACTTGCTTAAGCATTTCCTCAGATAACTGTACTAAATTATTTTCTTTATCTTTGAATTTCAGATTTGTATTGGTAATGTCTTTATTAAAAACAAGACCAATATCAACTTTTATTTTTTCAGCCAAATTATAATTTAGATTAAACGCTTTAGATATGTCGCTTGTGATATGCCAAGAGCCTACAGGCAAAATAGAAGAATGTATCAGGTTACCTTTATCAAAAATAGCTACTGAAGTTTTATCGTGGCCAAAATCTAAATGTACAAAACCTTTTTCAAACTCCTCCTGATCAGCAGATAGAATTGAAGATGCAAATGGTGAATAAATAAATTTTTCTACATTTAAATGACATTTCTCAAAAACATTATTTAAATTTTCAATAAAATTTTTTTCTACAGATATAATACCCAGCTCAGTTTCAAGGCTATGTGCTTTTAATTTTACAGGATTTTCAACAATATGTTTTTTATCAAGTTTAAAACATGACTTAAGTAAGTGAATAATTTTTTGATTTTTATTTGTTAGATAAAAAATATTAACTGCATTATTTATCATATTTTGAACATCGTGATCATGGTGAATTTCATATGAACCGATATTCCTAGACTGACAAAGATTGCAGTGATTAAATCTAATTGAGTTTAAAGAAACATAGATTTTTTCAATTTCTGATTTAATTTCATCCTCTGCTTGACCGACACAACTATTAATAATATCAATCAATTTATCTATATCTGTGATATTCCCCTTTTTAATACCCTTTGTATGAACAGTTTTTTTTGAATGAATTTTAATAAAATTTTTATCATCTATTGATGAGATTAAAAACTTAGTTTTGTAAGTGCCAATATCTAGTGCACCTATTAATTGATTATTCATAATTAGTTATAACAATTCTATTTTGTACTCTCATATCTATTATTTCTATATTATTATTTTCCTTTAAAATAATTTCAATATATTTAAATTGTTTCTCAAAATCGTATCTTCCAAGTTGTATTTTTGTTTTTTGCGTAAACATATCCCACCTCTCAGAATTTAAATATTTTATTTCATATATATTTTTTTTTAAATCTGGAAATAATTTTAGATTAAGATAAATTTTTTTTAATTTAATACTATTATAATTTCCTGAGACTTTAAATAGACCATTATTTTCTTTACTATAGATTTTATTAGAATTGATATACTCAGAATTAATCAAATAATTATTTCCTTGATTTGAGTAAAATGCAACAGGTAAGAGCTCATTTAAAATAATTATAATTTTATTTGGGTATGATTTCTTTATTTTGAAGCTTTCAATCCAATTACTATTTGATAGTAAATTTCGAAAATTATTTTTTTTTAGAAAAAATAAACTTTTATTTTGTAATTCCTTTATTATTTGGTTTTTTATATTTTCCTCAATTAAATTATCACCTTTAAATTCAATCTGCTCAATTTTAAAGTACGGAAAGATTATATTCTGATTATAATTATAGGTTGTTAAAAAAAAGAATAAGAATATTAAAATTATAATTCTTTTTTTTTTACCTTTTAGTTGATGCATCTTTTAGTAAACGATACAACAATTCTGTAAAACTTAAACCATAATGTTGTGCAATTTCTGGAACTAATGAAAGTTTAGTCATGCCTGGCTGTGTATTAACTTCAAGTATGAAAATGTCACCATTAGGCTTAACTCTAAAATCTGACCTTGTCACTCCTCTGCAGCCAATTAATTTATGAGCCTTAAATGCAATTTGGTTCACCTTTTTATAAATGTTTTTTTTTAAATTAGCTGGCATAATATGCTTTGTTTTAGCTTTTGAGTTATATTTAGCTTTATAATCATAAAATTTTCTTTTAGGCTTAATTTCAATAGCACCAATAGATTTTTTTACCAAAACTGCTGCTTGTACTTCTTTGCCTTCTATATACTCTTCTTGCAATAAAACCTTATACTTTCTAATTAAACTAAATATTTTTTTTTTACTAATTTTATTTAATTTATCAAATATTGACACATCAACACTTGAACCCTCGTTAATTGGTTTAATTACAAATTTATTAAGTGAAATTTTGTTTTTTAAATCATTAATTTTTTTTATTATTTTAAAGTCAGGAGTTAAAATTTTATTTTTATTAAAAATTTGCTTTGATAATAATTTATTCATAGAAATTTTTGAGGATTTTGGTCCAGAATGAGTATATGGAATTTTAAGATTTTCAAAAATAGCTTGTGCTTTGCCATCTTCACCAAATTCACCATGTAAGCAATTTAATATTATGTCTGGATTATAAGATTTTATTGTTTTCTTAAAATTTCTTTTTAAATCACATTTTGACACATTCAGCCCTTCTTTTAATAGCGCATTGAAACAAGCTTTTCCTGTTTGTTTGCTAATTTCTCTTTCTTTTGAAATACCGCCTAAGACTATTAAAATTTTTTTTTTATTTATCACCAACAACCTGTATTTCTAAATTTAATTTTACATCATATTTGTTTTTAACTTTTTCAATTGTTAAAGAAATTAATTTTTCAATATTTTTTGACGACGCATTTGATGAATTATCTAAAAAATTTGAATGCTTAAGTGAAAATTTAGCTCCTTCAAAATTTAATTTATCGCAACCTGCACCTTTAATCAAAGTCCAAGCTTTTAACTTGTCTGATGGATTTCTAAAAGTGCTTCCGCTTGTTTTTATTTTTTCTGGTTGTGAAATACTTTTATTCTCAACATATAAATCCATCTTTTTTTTAATCACATCGTAATTACTTTTTTTTATTTTGAAAATAATATTAGTTATTACAAAATCATTAGGTATATTTGTTCTTCGATACCTAAATTTAATTTTGTTCGCAGAAATTGTCTTTTTTATTCCGTTAAATTTATATCCAATTACTTTAGAAACTATATCTGAAAAACTATTATCGAAACAGCCAGCATTCATTTTCACACCTCCAGCTAAATTTCCAGGAATGCATGATAAAAACTCAAAACCTGAAATATTGTTTTTTAAAGCAAAATTGCTTAATTCTTTTTTTAAGGTTGCTGCACCGCAAATTAAATGTTTTTTATCTTGCGTAAAATTTATTCCTCTAAACCCTTTCCCCAATTTAATTATTTTTCCAGAGTATCCTTTGTCTCTGAAAAGAATATTTGATCCATTTCCTAAAATAAAAAATTTTTTATTATTTTTTATTTTTAGGTAGTTGTGTAAATCTTTTTCATCTTCAGGAAAGAAGGTGTTGCTTGCAATACCACCGGTCCCAATCCAACAGTTTTTTTTAAGATCCAAAATTCTATTTTTTGTTTTTTGCAGCATACTTCTTGTAATTTACAGATATTTTTTTCATCCACATACTAATGGAACCAGCTCCCATTCCTATAACAATTTCATTGTTTGCTAAATTTTTTTTTAGAAATTTCTCTATCTCTACCTCATTATTTATTAATATAACTTCTGTTTTCGAATTTTTTATTATGTCTTTTCCAAGTTGATATTGAGTTATATTATTTTTTTTTTCACCAGCTGAATATATTGGACAAAGCAAAACAACATCTGAAATATAAAAGCTTTTTGTAAATTTATCATATAAGTATTTCAATCTTGAGTATCTATGAGGTTGAAAAATCGATATAATTTTTCTTTTGCTAAAGTTATTCCTGCATGCTTTTAATACAGCGGTTATTTCCGTTGGATGATGAGCATAATCATCATAAAACAATTTATTATTAAAGTTCAGTAATTGAGTCATCCTTCTTTGTACACCTTTAAAATCTTTTAAGGATTGCTTAATAACTTTTTGATTAATTCCAATAGATAACGCCAATGCAATACTTGCAGTTGCGTTTAAAACATTGTGTTTACCTATTAAATTTATGTAAAAATTTTTTAAAGTAATTTTTTTTTTCTTTTGTTGTAATTTAAGATCAAATTTCATTCCCATATTTGTATTTTGAGAATTAAGAATTCTAAAATCCGCTTTACTGTTAAAACCATAAGTCAACACATTTTTATTTTTATTTTTTTCTCCTATTTTATTTAATTTTTTATCATCCGAGCAAACTATAGCTTTCCCAAGCAAAGTAGTTGTATTAATAAATTTTTCAAACTTTTGGTGAAGATTTTTAATGTTTTTATAATAATCCATATGCTCATAATCTATATTACTCGTTATGGAATATAACTTCTTAAATTTTAAAAAACTTCCATCCGACTCATCTGCTTCAACTACTGCCCAGTCATCCTTACCAACTTTTGCATTAGCATCAATTGAATTAAGAATTCCACCATTGACAATTGTCGGATTATATTTCGAATTATTTAATATTGTTGAAACCAAAGATGTAATTGTTGTTTTGCCATGTGAACCAGAAATAATAATGTTTTTTTTTAAAGATAACAAATGTGCTAACATGTCTGCTCTTTTTATTATTAAAATATTTTTTTTTTTTGCAAACAATAATTCTTTATTTTTATTTGTTATTGCAGAAGATATTACTATAATCTTAGCTTTTTTAACGTTTGAATAACTGTGATTATAGAAAATTTTAATTTTTTTTTTCTTTAATCTCTCTGTGTTTTTACTTTTTGATAAATCGCTCCCTTGAACGGTATAACCTAGGCTTTTCATTATTAATGCAATACCACTCATCCCAATACCGCCAATTCCTACAAAGTGAACAACATCGTTTTTATTTATATTTATTTGCATATATTTAATTAATTAATTTAAGAAAATTTTCTAAAGTGTTTTTCTTTATTATTGTTTCAAAATTTTTCGCTTTTTGTGATATTTCTTCATTATAATTTTGTAAAATATAATTTAATTTATTGTATAAATTATTTTCCAAATCAGAATCTTGCTTAATTAACCATCCGCATTCATTATCGACATAAAATTTAGCATTAAAATACTGATGATTATCCAAAGATGATGGCAAAGGGATGGCAATAAAAGGTAATTGAATAGCACAAAGTTCTGACAATGTTGAAGAGCCGGATCTACAAATTACTAGATTAGACAGTTGATAATACTTTTGAATATTAGGCTCAAAAGTAAATACGTCAAAAGAAAAATTTTTCATATTTTGAATTTTTTTGTATTCTTCCGTAATATAATTCACATCTTTATTATTACTTTGATGAAAAACGTGTATTGATATGTCTTTCACCAAAAGCTTTTTTAATATTTTAGGTAGTGATTTTGAAAAAATATTTGCACCTTGGCTCCCACCTAAAACCAATAAATTAATTTTATCCTGCTGTATTTTCTTTAAACCAATATCAGTAGACAAAATATTTTTTCTGATTAGCTGACCTACATAAAATGTTTTATTGATATATTTTTTATTCAATTTAATAGGATCTTTATATCCTGTGATAATCTTTGAAGAATATTTTGAAAATATTTTATTTACTCTTCCCAACACAGAATTTGTTTCATATAATATTATTTTAATACCTAATAGTTTGCTTGCAATTAGAACCGAGAATGAGACATAGCCTCCGCAACCAATAACTAAATCTGGTTTAAATTTTTTAAGAATTTTGTATGATTGAAATATAGATTTAATTATTTTTGAAATAGTAAAAATACCATATATAAAATATTTTTTTCCAAATGGACTTACTGCATCAACTAATTTAAATTTTATATTAAGATTATTTATATATTTTTCTACCCTAATATCTGTAATTAACATTATCTCTTGGTGTTCTTTCTTTAAACCTTCGTATAAAGCAACCATAGGGAACACATGGCCCCCAGTTCCTCCTGCGGATAAAATAATTTTTTTCATAATCTCTTTCTAGTTAAATTAAGGATTAATCCATATATTATCAACGAACTTATAAGGGACGAACCACCATAACTGAAAAGTGGAAACGTCATTCCTGTAGTGGGTAGTATATTTATTGTTACACCAAGATTGATTAATGATTGTAATAATATCAAACTTATTAAACCAATTAATGAAGTTTTTTTAAAATTATCTGTCATTTTCTGAGAATTAGAAAAAACTCTTATAGCGATAAATAATAAAGCTAAGATTATTAAAAAAATAGCAATTATTCCAAACTCCTCAGCAATAATTGCTAATACATAATCTGTATGCGCTTCTGGGACTGAATATTTTAAATTACCCTCACCTATGCCTTGACCAAAAAAACCACCATTTTTAATTGCATTTAAAGCTTTTTCTGACTGAAAATTAGTTTCCGTGGAATTAAGCCATAAATCTAACCTATTAAAAATATAAATAAATTTCTCCTTAAACAGAAAAAGAATGGTAATCATGAAAATCAATGAAAATACTGAAATTAGAAATATCAATAAAAAACTAATTCCAGAAATAAAAATTATAATAAACCAAGTAAATAATATGATTAAAGATTGGCTGTAATCTGGTTGAGATATGAGCAAAAATACTAAAAAAAAGGTTATTATTCCTGTAGTTAGATAATTAATATTTTTAACATCATGTTTAAAAATAAAACTAGAAATGTAAATAACAAAAAAAGGTTTAACAAATTCAACTGGTTGTATTCGATAACCAAAAAATTCAAGCCATCTTTTTGCGCCTTTAACTTCAATACCAACAAAATATACTGCAAGTAACAAAATTAAAGATAAAGAAAAAAAAATATAACAATTTTTTTTTAAGAATAAATCGTTTAATAATGAAAAAAAAATTAATAAAAAAAAACCAATTATCATAAAAGATATATGTTTTTTAAATAATATCGTACTATCGTTAAATATTTTATTCGAAGCAAATCCTAAAGTTGATAAATAAGAAAATACAATACTACCAAGCAACAAAATACATATTGCAAGTAACAGAGGCTTATCTAAACTTCTCCACCACAAAGCAAAATAATTCGAACTATATCTACTAAATAGCATTGATTAATGTCTTAAAATGATTTCCCCTTACTTCAAAGTTTTTATACTGGTCATATGAGGATGTACCTGGGCTAAATAAAATAGTTACTTTTATTTTATTTTTTGTTTTAAGTTTTAAATATTTTTCTTTAATAATATCAATAGTCTTAGACAGCTTTATGCTTACGTAATATTTTATTTTTTGCTTCTTCAACGAATAAATTATTTTTGTGGGATCTGTTCCAATTATGTAAGTTATTTTTATTTTTTTTTTTCAAACTGCCTAATTGCCAGTTATCTCCTTTTTTAATTAATCCACCACAAATTAAAATTATATTATTATATTTTGATAAGGAGTGCTTTAATGACGCTGAGTTTGTTGATTTTGAGTCATTAATAAAAATAAAATTTTTATAATTTCTTATAATTTCGTTTCTATGAGATAAAACAACTTTGCTTTTAGGAAATTTATAATTTTTTATTTTAAAATTGTCTAAAAATAGTTTTAAAAATTTTTTATTTTGACAAATATCCTTATTAAATTTACTTATATTAATAGTTTTACTTGCTTTTTTTTTATAAACTGAATTTGAATTTAAATCGTTAGCTACTCCATTTATATAATTTTTTTGTTTTAAAAATCCAAAAATTCTAAATTTTGTTTTTACGTAATTTGACATTGTATTATGTCTATCTAGATGGTCTGGAGACATGTTTAATATTATTGCTTTATCTAATTTTATTTGATTAGAATAATCTAATTGGTAAGATGAGAGTTCAACAATAAATACACAGTTTTTTACTTTTATATTGTTATTTAAAACTGGCAATCCAAAATTTCCTACTATTTTGCTTTTAATGTTATTTTTTTTTAAAATATAATTTAAAATTTTGCAATATGTTGATTTTCCATTTGTGCCGGTTACTCCTATTACTTTGTTGGTCTTATCTAATAGTGAACAAAATAAATCGATATCTGTAAAAATTTTTTTTTTATTTTGTTTAAGATATTTTGTATATTTGTTATTATATATATTAATTCCTGGACTTAAAAAAATATAATCAGCATTAAAGTTAACTACATTCTTTATTACGTATTTTTTATTTATAATTAAATTATCATCAAATACTTTTACATTAGAATTCAAGTTTTTTTTAAAAAAACTAAATAAAGACTTGCCGGTTTTGCCATAACCATAAATTAAAATTTTCTTTGAATTCAACTGATGAATGTTTATCATTTTATCTTAATTTAAGCGTCGATAATGCTAATAAAACCAATATTATCGATATAATCCAAAATCTTATAACTATTGTTGACTCAGCCCATCCTTTTTTTTCGAAGTGATGATGCAATGGAGCCATTTTAAAAACTCTTTTTCCAAAAAGCTTGAATGATAAAACTTGAATAATCACTGAACATGCCTCCAACACAAAAAGGCCTCCGGCAATAAAAAGAGCTATTTCATGTTTTGTTATAAGACTTACCGATCCTAATAAACCACCTAAAGCTAATGATCCAGTGTCACCCATAAATATCTTTGCTGGCGGGGCGTTATACCATAAGAAGCCTAGACAAGCTCCTACTGTAGCTCCTAGTACAATACATACTTCAGAGACATTTTTTATATTTATCAACTTTAGATAATCTGCAAAAATAACATTGCCAACTAAATATGTAATGAATATAAATGTTAAAGTTACCAATATAACTGGAACTGTAGCTAACCCATCTAGCCCATCGGTTAAATTTACTGCGTTGGAAGAGCCAACGATTACTAAAATTGCAAATGGAATATAAAAATACCCAATATCAAAAACAAGATTTTTATAAAAAGGCATACTAAAAAAGTATCTAATATCTGGACTCATCGAGATCGATATTAAATAAAAAATCATTAAACTAAAAAGAATTTGTAAAATAATTTTTATATAGGCATTAATACCTTTAGAATTTTTTCTTTTAATTTTAAGAAAATCGTCAACAAAACCTATTAACGCAAAAGATAAGGCAGCAAATATTGAAATTAAAACATAGATATTTTCTATGTCTGCCCAAAGTAGAGTGGAAAAAACAATTCCAAAAATAATTAGTATACCTCCAAATGTTGGAGTACCACTTTTTTTTAAAATATGTGAAATTGGACCATCGTTTCTAATTGGTTGATCAAAGTGCGGTGATGATTTTAAGTACTTTATAAAAGGTCTTCCAAAATATAAGACAAAAATTAAAGACGTAAATATTGCAATACCTGTTCTAAAAGTAATATAACTAAAAACATTTAAAAATGAATAACTATCTGATAGAGATAAAAACAGATTATTTAACATGATAAATCCTCTTTGATAAAACTTTATTTAAACCAGTACTATTAGAACCTTTAAACAAATATAAATATTTATCTATAAAAAGTTTATCTAAATTATTCTCAAATTCATTTATGTTTTTAAAAAACCTTCCTCTTTTTTTTATTGAAAGGTTTTTATGTGTGATTCTAGTTTTACTTCCAATGCAGTGAACCTTTTTTACTGTAGATTTATTAATAATTTTCGACAGTTCTAAATGGTATTTATTAGAATACTTTCCTAATTCTAACATTTCGCTTAAAATAATAATTTTATTTTTAAACTTTTTATCATCCATTTTATTTAATCTTTGAATAGAATGCTTTAAAGATAAGGGATTTGAATTGTAACTGTCATCAATTATACTAAATTTTTTATTTTTATTTCGGACTTTTACTAAATTACCTCTTCCTTTGATTTCTTTGAAATTATTAAATTTTTTAATTATTTTTTTTATGTTTAAATTTAGTAAATTCATAACAGCCAATACAATTAGAATATTATAAATATACGTTGAGGAAAAATTTTTTAAACGAAATTTTACTATATTTTTATTACATTTGATATAACAATAACCATTATAAAACTTTTTTAAATAGTAATTTGATTTTGTTTCTAAACCAAAAGTAATTATTTTAACTTTATTTTTTTTTGCAATTTTTTTTAATTTTTTAAAGTATTTGCAATCTGAGTTTAAGATAATATGTCCACCTTTTTGTATATTTGCAATTAATTCCGATTTCGCTTTAAATATGTTATTTAAACTTTTCAATTTTCCAATGTGAGCCGGAGCAATATTTGTAATTATCCCAACTTGAGGTTTTAATATCTTAGAAAGATAATCTATTTCACCGATCTTATTCATTCCAAGCTCATAAACGCTGTATTTTGATGTTATTGGTTGATTTAAAATGCTTAAAGGTAAACCAATATTATTATTATATGATTTTGGTGATTTATATGTATTTGCAAAGTGCGATAAGAAAAAATATAACATTTCTTTTACCGTGGTTTTGCCACAACTTCCAGTAATTCCTATCATTAAATTCGAGAGATAGTCTCTTCTTAATCGCGCTAAACTGTTCAGTGATTTTAATGGTGATGACGTTCTAATTAATTTGTACTCAAAACATCTATTTTCTTTTCTTAATTTGAATTTGTTTTTAACATAAAATTTGCAATTTTTTTTGATATGTTTATTTACAAAGTTATGACCATCTGTTTTTTTTCCCTTTAAACAAAAAAATACGTTGGACGTTTTAAGCTCTCGGCTATCAATACAAAACCCAATATTTTTTATTTTTTTAAAATTGAAATTATTCATAATAATGATCTTACAACCTTGTAATCTGAAAAAGGTTTTTTGATATTTTTGTATATTTGGTAATTTTCATGGCCTTTGCCAGTTATTAGTAAAAGGTTATTCTTATTTAACAATTTGAAAGCCTTTTTTATAGCTTCTTTTCTAGATGAAATAATTTTTGATTTATTGCAACCTTTTGCAATTTCTAATCTAATTTTATGAGGATCTTCGAATCTTGGATTGTCATCTGTTATGAATACTTTACTACAATATTTATTTGCAATTCTTCCCATGGTAAGTCTTTTCTTTTTATCTCTATCACCTCCACATCCAAAAACTAAAATAATTTTTTTATTAAAATGTGTTAATAAATTTTCCAAAACTTTTTTTAAACCATCAGGTGTGTGGGCATAATCTATAATAATTGTTTTATATTTATTCCCAATATAATCAATTCTTCCAAGAGGATTTTTTACTTTATGAATAATATTAATAATTTTCTTAAATTTGATACCAATAGATATTGCAGCTAAAATACTATTTATAAGATTATCTATTTGTATTCTGCCTATTAATTTTGTTTTAAATAAAAATATCTCATTATTAAAATTAATTTTCACTAAGCTCATATTACCACAAGCTTTTAAACTAATTAATTTTATTGTATTTCCATATGGACCAAATAATAATTTTTTATTTTTAAAATGTTTAGTATATTTTTCATTTAACGAACTATTAGTAATAATGTATCCGTTTTTTGATAACAAATTTGAAAATAAATTAAGTTTAGCTTTTAAATAATTTGTTAAAGTTTTATGATAGTCCAAATGATCTCTGGTAAAATTAGTAAAGATTCCTGATCTAAAAACAAGTCCTCGAAGTCTACCTTGATCTAGACCGTGGCTAGATGTTTCTATAACTACATTTTGTATTTTTTTTTTTATAGTATTCATTTAATTTTTTATGATTAGTAAGTATATCTGGTGTGGTTAGGTTATTTTTTGTTTTATATTTATTCTCGATGAAACCAAGAGTGCCTATACTTGCACAGGAAATTCTAAGATATTTATTAATCTCTTTGAAAAAATGTGCTACTGAAGATTTTCCATTAGTTCCGGTTACAGCAATTAAATTCTTAGGTTTTTTTTTTAAATTTTTTAAATAATATTTTTAAAAAGTACGTTTTAAGATCTTTTTTACATATAGTATTTTTAAAATTTAAATTACATTCAGAAAATATAATTTTTGGTTTTTTTTTTATAATTTTTTCTAAATAAGGATTTTTTTTATTTTTTTTACTTATAAAATCGAAAAAGATATCATTTTTTTTTAAATTTCTGCTATCCGTGCTTAAATTGTATTTAATTATTTTTTGAATCTGCATATTTTTCAGATGATATTTCGTTAGTAAATTGTCCTTTTGTGTCTAAAATTGGACCAATTTTTTTTATAATTAATCCAGTTATATAAGAACTGTTCCACCCAGCCTCATTTCTTGAATGTCCCCACAATTTGGGTGCACCTTGAGGTTCATCTAATAAGACACTGATTGCGTATTTTGGTGAGTGATATGGGTATATAGCAGAAAATGTGTTTATTGTGTTTTTTGAGTAACCTTTGCGATTTTTTAAGGGTTTGCGAGCAGTTCCAGTTTTGCCACCAACAAAATATCCTTCAATATCTGCCTTCCTACCACTTCCTTTAATGCTATTATATTTGTCTACATTTGCTCTCAAAAGTCTATTGATGATTTGGCTAGTATTACTACTAATTATTTGTTTCTTTGTGATTTTTTTGTCTTTTAAAATAGAATTATTTATTAAGTAACCTCCATTTGAAAGTGCTGCATATGCATTAGTGAGCTGTAATAAAGATGTGTTAACTCCATGACCAAATGAAGAGGTTAAAGTATTGCATTTTCCCCATCTAATTCTATTTGGACTAGATTTTTCGGAAATTTCTATTTTCGACTTATCAAGTAATCCTATTTCTTTTAAAAATTTTTGATGAGAAACAAGTCCTGTTTTTTGTACAATTCTTATTGATCCTATGTTTGATGATTTTACTAAAATATTTTCCGTGGTTAAGTTCTTCTTATCTTTTGAATATTCGTACTCATTTATTTTAAATTTTCCGCAAAACAGCTGTGGAGGAAGGTCATTAAATTGTGTGTTTATACTAATTTTTTTTTGTTCAAGAGCATTTGCAATTGTGAAAATTTTAAATACTGATCCAAATTCATATAGGCCCATAGTATTTTTATTTATAAGTTTGTGCGATGAAAGCTTAGATCTTTTATTAAGATCGTAATCAGGCAATGAAACTAAGGAAATAATTTTGCCTGTATTAACGTTAATTATAACTGCTGATGCACCCTTAGCTTTGAATACGTCTAAACTATTTAACAGGACATCTCTAACGATATATTGAATTGTAGAATCTAAACTCAGTTTTAGAGGTTTATTCAAGAAATCTTTATTTTTCAATTGCTCGTCAAAAAAATATTCTAACCCAGAAATACCGTAATTATCTACATCGATTTGACCAATGATGTGAGAAAATAAATTTTTATGAGGATAAATCCTTGTTTCAGATAATTCGAGTTCGATAGAAGGTTCCCCAAGTTGCATTACCTTATTATATTGACTTGGTGTCAAATTTCTTTTTACGATAAATGTTTTGCTTGTATTTAACCTTTTCCTTAGTTTTTGGAAATTCAACTCTGGAAAAATAATTTTTAGTTTTATCAATATATTTTCTTTATTTTTTATTTTTTTTGGCCTTAAGTATAAGTTGTAGGTATTTATACTTTGAGCTAATACAATATTATTTGTATCTACTATTGTTCTTCGCTGTATATTATCTGTTTTAGAATTTAAAATTTGAGGCTTATAATCTGAGAGTCCTAATCCAAATAATTTGATTAAAAAAAGTAACATTAATATTAAAAAGGATGAAATTAAAATATTTAATCTGTTATCTTGTTTGTTATTTGTTTTATTAATTAATTTGCTATCATCAAAAATTAAATTTAATTGATTTTTATTTTCTAAATTTTTGGATATTTTTTTTTTCATAAATAATATAATCGTTACTAAGGTTTTTTTTTGATAATTTTTTAATACGCTCTGGATTAATTAAAAAATTATATTCAATTTTTTCTGTGAGAATTTTTTTATTTATGTTAATAATGTTATTCTTCTTATTACTAATCGCCTTATTGAGCAGGTCAGATTTTTTGTTAAAAAAATCATTAGAATAAGACCCAACTATAATAACCAAAATCAAATATATAATATTTTTATTCATAAAATTTTTCTTCTAAATTAAAAAATTCTTCCATTTTTGTATCTGACTTATTTATAAAAATTTTGTGATTATTAATTTTTTGTATAAATCTTAATTTGGCTGATCGTGAGCTTGGGTTGAGTTTTATTTCACTTAATTTTGGTACCATCGGTCTTTTTTTAAAAATTTTAAAATTAATTTTTTTTTCTATTTGAGGTAAATATCTAGATTGATTCATGGATTTGCCAAAAAAATTAAATATATTTTTTACAAGCTTGTCCTCTAATGAGTGAAAAGATACAATTATAAATGTTGTCCCTATACTGCAGTTTTCCATTAAACTTTTTAAGGAATAGAATATTTCACTTAATTCTTGATTAACAACCATCCTTAAGGCCTGGAATGTTTGTGCATAAGGATCTTTTTTCTGATATTTTTTTTTACTTTTTAATATTATTTTTTTTAATTCATCTGATGAAACAATTCTTTTATTTTTTCTAAATAAAATTATATTTCTTGCAATTTTTTTAGCGTCTTTTTCGTCTCCAAATAATTTAATTATCCTTGCTAAAAATTTTTCATCCCTCTCATTGAGGAGGTTTGTAGCTTTAATGTCGTTAATTCCCATGGTCATTTTAAGTTCAGAGTTATTTTGGTAAGAAAATCCCCTGTCTAAATTTTTTAATTGGTAGTTTGAAACACCAAGGTCGTAAACAAAATGCGTAACATTATGTAAATCATTTATGATGAATTTTTCTATTTTAGAAAATTTTGAGTTATAAAACGTAAATCTAGATTTATTTATATTTGCTAGCTTTTCTGCTCTCGTTTCAGAGGATTTATCTCGGTCAAATGCAATGACTTTGCAATTTTGGAAATTCTTTAAAAAATCTTTTGAATATCCGCCACCACCAAAAGTGGAATCGACAATAATATTAGGTTTTTTAATAAGACTTTTAACTTCTTCTAACATCACTGGATAATGAGATATTTTATCCAGTGACATAATTACAAAAATATTTAATTAGTCTGCCTTCTTAAAAATGCGGGGATTTCTAAATCATCTTTGTCGTCAAATGAAACATTTGATAAGTCTTTTTCTATTTCTGGCTCTATTTTTGATTCATCATGAGAATGTTCCTTATTAATATCAGCATCCTCACTAAAAAGTTTTGGTGACTCTTCCTCGTTTTTATCAAAATCAAAAGCGTTTTGATTTGTGTAATCGTCACTCTGATTTTCAGCATCAACATGAGTTTTTTCATTATGATCTAATTTGTAATTTATATCATTCTCAATGTTAGGTTTAGATGATAATTGACCATGATTAATCGGGTCACTCTCAACCTTATTTAAATCTAAAGCTGCAGACCCAGTCATAGTTGTATTCATAGGTCTATTTAAACTTTGTTTTTGAAAATTATTTAATGCATAAGGGTTATGGTTTACAGGATTAGGTCTTGGTTGAATATTTGTGTAATTTTGATTATGCACTAATATCGGTTTATTTCTACTTATTTCACCTCCTAAACCAGTTGCAACAATAGAGACTCTTAATTTCCCTTTTAGATTTTCATCAATAGTCGTTCCTATCATGACGTCAGCTGTAGGATCTACCTCTGCTCTAATTTGATTTGAACATTCTTGTACTTCATATAAAGTAATGTCTTCACCTCCTGATATATTTACGAGCAAGCCTTTAGCTCCTTTCAATGAATAATCATCTATCAATGGATTGTGTATGGCCATTTGAGTAGCGACTCCAGCCCTATCTTGTCCTTCAGCTTCTCCGGTACCCATCATTGCCTTACCCATACCTGTTGAAATAGTTTCTATATCCGCAAAGTCTAAATTCATTTGACCTGGTTTTGTAATCAAATCGGTCACGCCACGGACACCCTGTAATAAAACGTTATCCGCCATTTTAAATGCGTCTGTGTATGTAGTTTTATCGTCTGCGATTTTAAATAAATTTTGGTTTGGTATTATAATTGAAGTATCAACATAATTTTTTAGTTCTTCTAATCCTTTTTCAGCAACTCTTATTCTTCCTGGACCTTCAAACATAAAAGGTTTGGTTACTATAGCAAAAGTTAATATATTTAAATCTTTCGCAGCCTTGGCGATTATAGGTGCTGCACCTGTACCAGTACCTCCTCCCATACCTGCAGTAATGAAAACCATATTTGCACCTTGTAATAAATTTATTATTTCGTTCATACTTTCATCAGCCGCCGCTCTTCCAATTTCAGCTTTTGAACCCGCGCCTAAACCCCTCGTAAGATTACTTCCTAATTGTATTTTGCAATCAGATAAATTGTTTTTTAAGTCCTGCGCATCAGTATTTGCCGCAACATACTCAACACCAACGATGCCTTGATTTATCATGTTATTTATTGCGTTACCGCCTGCTCCACCAACTCCAAGTACTATAATTCTAGGCTTAAGTTCTCTCAATTCCGGTGCAGATATATTTATTGGCATAAAGTTCTCCTTTTTTTTAAGTTTTAGTTTTCACCTTTCCATTTTAGTTCAGCTCTTTTTAAGTTAGCTTTTTTCTGCGCGCTTAAACTAAACTTTTTAAATTTGTCAGGACTCCACATTTGAAAAGTCTTTCCCTGTCCAACAAACAAAACACTATTGATAATAGAGGCATGTTTAAGTAGTTTTTCATGTAATAAAACTCTTCCTTCTCTATCAAAATTTAATTGATAACTGTTAGCCAAGATTGAAGTTGAAAATATATCTCTTTTTTCTTCAAAAGGATTTAATGTGTCTATAGCCTCTATTATTTTATCTAGTCTTTTTTTTGGGCAAAATTCAATTGCAGGTAGGGTAAAAGATGGGTAACAAACAATGCCATTATCTCCTTCATTATTTATATTAATTCTATACGGAGCTGGCACGGACACCCTTCCTTTCTTGTCTAATTTGTTTTCGAAAGTTGATATAAACATAAAGTCTCATTTTTACCCATATGGGATATCATGGGATAACATGGTATATTATATAAAGTCAATAAATATATTACAACTATAAGTTGTTCTATATTTGTTCTGTTTTGAATTGCTAGTTGGTCTGTAAGCTGGGTTCTGTCATTTAAAACGATGATTTATCTAGGCCACTCGTCACCGAGTAGCTCAAGCAACCAACCCGGGCAGCTATTTCAGGAAAATTGATTGGTTATACCAATCGCGCTACCCCTATTTGGTCTTGCTCCAAGTAGGGTTTTCCATGCGTTTTTTATTACTAAAAAACCGGTAAGCTCTTACCTCACCTTTTCACCCTTGCCTTGATTAGGCGGTTTATTTTCTGTGGCACTATCCCTAAGATCACTCTTGCCAGGCGTTAACTGGTACTTCTTCCTATGGAGCCCAGACTTTCCTCTTTCAAATATGAAAGCCACCGTTCAACCAACTAGCAGTCAGCTGATATGTCAAAAATCTAACAATATCAAGCTTTTTTTAGGATTTTATTTTGCCTGATTTTCGACCATGGAAACAATGGGCCTGGATCAAATTTCCTACCAGGGGAAATATCGGAATGCCCAATTATATTGTTTATTTTTATATCGAATTTTCTAATGATTTTTTTTAATAATTTAATTAAAGAGATTATTTGTTTATTGGAAAATTCTTCTTTTCCATTATTAATTAATTCAATTCCTATTGAACAATTATTTAAGTTTTTGTCTTTTTTCCATTTAGATTTACCTGCATGCCACGCAACATCCTTATCATTCACCATCCTATAAACTTTACCCTTTTTTGAAACGATGTAATGGCAGCTTACTTTTGCAACTCTAGATTGTAATCTTTTAATTGCTGACTTTTGATTATTCATGTTTGTGTAATGTATAATTACATATTTAATATTTCTTTTTGGCAACACACTAAAGTTTGAGCATTTAATTTTTTTTATATGTTTCATATAATTGATAATTATTACGATTATTTGTACTAGTTTTATATACAATTATGTATAAAATTAAGATAATCATGCCGGTTAAAAAAAAAAAATTTATTTAGTATTAATTTTGGCAATGCTATTTTTACCATTTAATACAATCAATTTAAAAGCCGAAACAAAGGACTGTTTTGAAAAATTGAATAGAGGGGTTTTTCAATTAAATATGGTTTTGGATAAAGCATTATTTAGACCAATAGCATCAGGATACAGTTATTTACCCTATCCTATCAAAAAGGGTGTAAGAAACGTAACTTCTAATATTTCTCATACTGTAACTATTCCTAATAATCTACTGCAAGGAAATATTCAAGGTGCATTAAATGAAACTGGGAGATTTGCTATAAACACTACTTTTGGAATTTTTGGCATATTTGATCCTGCATCAAAACTTGGGTTGAAGAAGAACGATCCAGAAGATTACGGCCAAACATTAGGAGCTTTTGGTGTTGGACCTGGTTGTTATGTTATGTTACCTGTTTTTGGACCATCAACAATTAGAGATTCAGTTGGTGTGATGGGCAATACACTTTTAGATCCATTTTATTTGAGCACTGTAGGTGATAGAAATATGTTGCTAGATAATAATCTTGGAGACAGAACTTACTATATAGAAGAAGGATTTGAAAAAGTTGATTTTAGAGCAAGAAACCTGGAAACCTTTAGTGATTTAGAAAAAAATTCAATTGATTTATATAGCACAGTTAGAAGTTTATATTTGCAAAGAAGAGAAAATTTAATAAATAATGGTACTTCTTCTGACGATGACGAATGGAAAGATTTTAAATAAAAATATCTTAATGAGAAAAATTGTTATTCCATTTTATGCATTATTTTTTTTCAATTTTGTTCAAGCCTCATGGTCATTTGAGAAATTGGATGCTGAAAAATTTGTAATAGATACAACTTCAAAAGCAAAATCTATAATACTTGATAAAAACAAAAATTTAAAAGAAAAAAAAGATTCAGTGGAAAATTTGGCCATAGAGGTTGTGGACGTAGATGGCCTTGGAAGATTTTGCATAGGTAATAATATAAATAATTTAAATGAAAAGCAAAAAATATTATACAAAAAAAAATTTAGGGTTTTTTTTTCTAAAAATATATCGAGTAGACTGCAAAATTATTCTGACCAAGATATTCAAATTATAGGATCTGAAAAAAGGAGTAAAAATTACGTTTTAGTAAAATCTAAAATTATTTCAGAAGTAGAAAAGCAAGAAATCCAAATTGACTGGAGGGTATTTTTAGTTAATGATAAGTTATTAATTAGAGACTTAGTCGTTGAAGGATTGAGCTTGGCTAAAACACAAAGAGAAGAATTCTCATCAGTTTTTGCTAATAAAGGGTTTGATGGATTAATGTTGTTATTAGATAATTTTATAGAAAAAAATTAAGATTTCCGATATCCTTTTTGAAGGATAAATAAACCTAAAATTATTAACACCAAAGAATAAAACATATTAAATGTAAAATTTTCATTTAAAAACAACCAACTAAAATATAAACCAAATATCGGTATTAAAAAAGATACTTGTGACATAAATACTAATCCGTTATCAAATATAAGTTTAGCTCTCATCATAAACGCCACGGCAGTACTAAAAATACCAAGATAAATAATGCTAAGTGTGCTTTCAAATTTAACAGATGAAAAATCTAATTTATATATCTCAAAAAATAAAAGTGGAAATAAAATTATTGCTCCCCAAATCATGGATAACGATGCAATTGTTTCATTATTATATTTTTTATTCTTTTCTATTAACACGCCACCTATAATATAGCTTAAGGAGGCTGACATAACGTAAAAAATGGATTTGATATTAGTTAACTTGCTTAAATAAACTTGATCGTATACCAACACCACTATACTTAAAAATCCAATTATAGAGCCAAAAAGTTTATATTTATTAAACTTGTCCTTAGTAAATATATGTCCAAAAATAATTGCATAAAATGGGCCTGCTGACATAAGTAATGCAGCTAACCCACTGCTCATACCCTTTATTCCAAATGCAATTAAAGAAAAGGGTAATACATAATTAATTAAACCGATTAAAAAAAATATATAGAATTTATTTGAAAACAATAATCTTAAGTCAACTTTCTTAAGCAAAAAACTATAAATTGTGATTAAAAAAATGGCTGCAAAAAAAAGTCTCCCGCCTGAAAGTGTAAATATATCATAACTTTCTAAAGTAATTTTATAATTAAAAAATGCAGATCCCCAAATAGCACTTAAAATAATTAATATAAAGAAACTATATTTGTTAGGTTTTTTCATTTAGATGGTGGGCCCGGAGGGATTTGAACCCCCGACAACCCCGTTATGAGCGGGGGGCTCTAACCAACTGAGCTACAGGCCCTTAATTTTCTT
>MDTB01102566.1_pt1 | contig 39719 bp, 29 predicted proteins | sample 811161 | NCBI WGS metagenome assembly MDTB01 (sample SAMN05326650, study PRJNA326480) | marine metagenome | isolation source: seawater | place: Mediterranean Sea | collected 2009 | reverse complement strand
GCGGGCTTGCTCCAAACAACTTATGAAGTTATCTAAGCAGATTTTCCTTAGCCTTTTCTTACTGTCAGCGGTGTCTCACGCTGAACAGATTGTCTTTAGTGAGGTCATGTATCATCCTCCAGCTGGGGGCCATGAATTCATTGAGGTTCAGAATCTGACTGCGACCCCATTTGACATCGCACAATGGGAATTGACCGACGGAGCATCATTTACCTTTCCAGATTTCGCTTCGGGGCCCGCACTTGATTCTTTTTTGAAAGCCTTCGAACGCATCATTCTCTGCGACACCGATCCCGCAACCTTCCGGGCTACTTACAATGTTCCCAATTCAATTCGCGTTTTCGGTCCTTGGTCTGGAAGGCTAAGCAATGGAGGCGAGCGCGTTACCCTCGCGGATAAAAATGGAACTATTCGCTGCAGCTTCCGATATGAAGACCGGCATCCTTGGCCTCTGGCATCTGATGGCGCGGGTCACAGCCTCATTCTTGCCGATGACAGCTTCGCTATCGACGACTACCAAGTTTGGACTTCTGCGCCCCCAACTCCTGGATTCTCGACCCCACTGAGCGCCGAAGAACCTTTCCCCAACCCTGAAGTTAATCTCAGCATCGGAATCCCCTTCGTGAACTACGGAGACACATGGGATTTTAATGACCAAAATCTCGATCTTGGCACCAACTGGGACCTTCCTGGTTACAATTTCTCCCATGCCGGATGGACCCGCGAAAATGACGCAGGCAACGACGGCGGCCTTTATGGTTTTGAAAATTCAGCTCTGCCCGCGCCCGGAATTCAAACACCACTCCTCAATAGCAGCGACGAAGACAACCACATTACCTATTATTTTAGAAAAGAGTTTAGCTACAACGGTCCCACCGCGGGGGCTAATATTACGATTGATTCTATCACTGACGATGGGGTCTTTTTCTATTTGAACGGAGCTCCTCTTGGTGGAGTCGGAGCGACCGCAGATGCTGGATGGAAAACTACCGCAACCCGGACTGTCGGAAATGCCTCTGAAGAACTTGCAGTTGTTACCAATAACGGCTCCGCACTTGTAGAGGGAACCAACATCCTCAGCGCCGAGGTCCATCAAACCAATTCCGGAAGCTCCGATTGCGTTTTCGGTGCTCGGTTGAGTATTTCCGCTCCCTCAAACCCTAGCCTACTCATCAATGAAGTCCTCCCGACTGCCGACGGCTTCGTGGAAATTTATAACCCAGGCGCTTCAGCCATAAATCTCTCCGGATGGTATCTCAGCGACTCCCCGGGAAGCCTTACCCGCTATAAGATCCCTGCCGGACAAACGATCTCTCCTTCAGGGCTTGTCGCAATCAGCTATGCCACCACAGGGCTCGCGGTGGGGGGCGATGCTGTCGTCTATCTTACTGAGCCTAATGGAACAACCATCGCAAATGCAATCGATGCCGCCATTCCCCTTGATGGCCGATCTCTCGGAAGGAAAGGCGACGGATCATCCTCTTGGTTCCTCTTTTCACAACCCAGTGAGAATGCACCCAATGCCAGCAGTTCGTCAGACTTCAGTTTGAAAATTAATGAAGCCGCTTTTGACCAAAATGGGACCACCACTTGGATTGAACTCTATAACCCGGCTCCGGCTGCCATTAGCACAGCAGGTCTTTTCCTCGCGAGTTCCCCAGACTTTTCCGACAAGGTCTCTCTTTCAGGTAGCATTACCGCAAACGGATTTTTTTCAATCCCCGAAGCCTTTGCCGCAGATGGAGAGGAACTGACCTTATTTCTTGTTAGCGGAGCTGATACTATCATCGATGCGGTCGCCGTCCCGTTTAAATCGCCGCGGAACTATGCCGCAGCTTACCCCGATGGTTCCGGCGAATTTTATGCCAGCACAATTGGAACCAAGGGCTCACCTAACAATCCAAATCGGGTAGATTCAATCGTTATCAACGAACTCATGGTCGACCCACCTAGCGAGCATCGCGATGGCGAATTCATTGAACTCTTCAACAAATCCGGGTCAACTATCGACCTTTCTGGATGGCGTTTCACTGACGGCGTAGACTTCACCTTTCCCGCCGGAACCTCAGTGCCTGCCGGGGGCTATCTCGTCATCCCTGCCAACGAGGACTACACTAACTACCCGAACAGCGTTGGACAATTCTCTGGTTCACTGTCCAACAGCGGCGAACTTCTTCGTCTTGTGGATTCATGGGACAACCTAGCTGACGAAGTTTACTACCATACCGGTGGTGATTGGCCCGAGCTAGCCGGAGGTCAGGGAAGCAGCCTCGAACTGCGCCATCCCGATATGGACAACTCCACAGCGAGCGCCTGGACCGCGTCCGACGAAAGTGACAAATCAACTTTTGAAGAATTCACGATCGCCGAACAATACCAAGAGATCACTCGCCGTGGGGGAGCCTCAGACTATAAGGAACTGCACCTTCAAGCAGTTGGGGACACCCATATCGCGATGAGAGATCTTTCTCTCTCCCGAAATGGAAGTGGTAATATCCTCCCAGGAGGAGGTCTCGCCTTAGCAAGAAACGGGTCTGCTAATGACGGGTGGCTTTGCCAGGGAACCCACCACACCAGTAAAATAACGAACGGAGAATTCCACCTCATCTCAAGTGGTCACGGCGATGTAAAAGCAAACCGCTGTGAAATAGATGTCACTAGCATCCAGGACAACAACAATCTGAACTTCACCTTCGAGGCCCGCTGGATCTCAGGAAAGCCCACCTTAAATGTCCAAACTTGGGATCGTTCCTTCGGAGGAACGATTCATCTTAATGTCCCCAAAAACCTCGGAACTCCCGGCGCAGCCAATCCCGGAATACTGGACAACCCAGCACCCACGATTTCAGGCCTGATTCACAGCCCTCCTATCCCAAGATCGAGTGACCCTGTTCGCATCACCATTGAAGCTAAAAATGCCGATACTGTTAATTTACGACATCGTCTCGATACCAATGCAGGAAACGGAACATGGAACAGCAGTCCGATGTTCGATGATGGCGTCAGCAGCGGTGACGAGATTGCAGATGACGGCGTCTATACAACCACGCTGACCAATTATCAAAGCGACAACTCCATCGTACAATTTTACGTTCAAGCCACTTCAGCCGGAGGAACGTCTATTCAGCCCGCCCTCGCACCAGAAAAGCCTGCGATGTGGGTCGTCGATAATTCCACTCACCCGACTGATCTTCGGCTCCAGCGCTTTATCATCTCGGCCCGCGACCGTTCTGCTTCCGGCGGCACAGGCGACTCCGCGACATTTGACTACGATTTCCCAAGGCTCTCCAACCAATATTTTAACGCCACCTTTATTAGCAACGAAAAAGATATCATCTACAACTGCGAAATGCGTAAGAGCGGGAGTCCGTGGACACGATCGGGCAGCGCCGACTTTGCACGTATGAAGTGGAAAACTCCAGGTGACCGCAAGTTCCGAGGCTACACTAAGCGGGCTATCGACAACGATGCAGGTGGTGGACGGGCTTACCACAATCGTATTATTCGATACTGGCTCTATCTTTTCGGCCACGCTACCAACGAAAACGAATTTGTACGTGTCATTATTAATGGTGGCAGTGCTTCACTCCGGGAAGACGTAGAACCCAACGCCAACGATTTCCTAAAACGTAATTGGGAAGATGGCCACAAAGGCGAACTCTATCGTATTGATGATGAATGGTGGTTTGACGACGGTTGGGGCCGCCAAAACCGGAACGCAACTTGGGAATATAAAAACACCACCGAACCGGAACGTTATTCCTCGGAGTGGATCAAGCGTTCTCGCGAAGCCGAACACGATTACTCTTCCTTTATCAGCTGGACTCAAATGGTTGGTAGAAATGACTTCACTCGTGAAGAAATAGAAAGAACAGCTGATATCGATATGATGGCGGCCAACGCGGTGGTTCGTGGTTGGTGTGACGACTGGGACACCCTCACTCGAAATCGAGGTAAAAACGGATACTTCCTGCGTCGGGTCACCGACGGAAAATGGATGTTAGTTCAGTGGGACTCCGACCTAACCTTCGGCAGCTCCAATGCCGACTTCATTGGCAACCTATCTGGTGTTCGTAACTTTTTTGAAAAGCCCTACATCAAGCAGAGGGTGAATCATTACCTCAACGAAATGGTGCAAAAATACACCGTGAACTCCACCCGGCTTGCCGCTTGGTTCCGTTGCGAGGAAGATGCTTCCCCCTCCTACTCGAGCAACGAATCAACCTATAATTCGTGGAATCGAAATCGCCTTTCCAAAGCTAATTCTACGATTGGTAGCGCTCTTAACATCGACTTCAATGTCACCTCTGGAAACGGCTCTTCCCTCTCCACCTCGAGCGATACAATCTCGCTGCAAGGTAGAAGCGGCGCGGACGTTTTTGCAATCCGCGTGACTGGCCAACCGTGGGCTGAGTATGAATTCTCTAATACGACAGCTTGGACACTTAGCGGAATTCAACTGCGCCAGGGGGCCAATATTCTTGAGGTCCAATCGGTCGACCAAGAAGGTAATGTCACTGCCACCGAAAACTTCACCGTAACCAAAAGTGGTAATGCCGCGCCAGTTCTTGTTCTCGATGCCGACCCCGGATCATTCCGAATCCCAATCAATACCACCTTCGAGATTGATGGAGACGAGAGCTATGACCCCGAGGGGACCAGCCTCGATTTTTCATTCCAACTGCCGGCAGGATTGAGCATCGGCAACCCAACTTCATCCAGCGCTTCCATGATTTTTCAGAAGCCCGGACATTATCCGTTAATAATTACGGCAACCGACCAAAACGGAAAAACAACCCAAGTGGTCCGAGAGATTGTCGCTTATGCCGATAGCGGGTGGGACCCCTTCAACCAAGAAATTTTGCAAGATCTATGGACCACGGAAGATCTAATCTTAAAAGATGGCACTACACCTCCTTCTTCTTACAGCTTTGATGAAACGCCAAATCGCCTAGCTGTTAAGTTAGAAACAAACCCAGCCAAACCATTAACACTGAATTCGCCAAACCACCCTCGGATGTGGCGTGACACCCCGGCCGGAATTTGGTCTTTTACTTCAGAAGTAACTCTAAGCTCGGTGCAACAGGGTAACTTTTACACTGGGATCATCGTCGATGGAGAGCAAAATGGCTCACCTGTGCGTTTCACGGTCGGCATGGAAGACGGTGATTTGCTCCGTGCCAAAAAGATCACCACATCAGGCACAACGATTCTTGGATCAATCAGTTGGACCGAAAAAGACGCAGTCGTTCGGATCTTCAAGAAAACAACGGGGATCGATTTACAGTATCGCACCGAACCCGGTGTTTGGGAGACTCTGGGAAGAGCCTCTGGAAATATCACCACCTCGCAAGCCGGAATTTTTGCATCCACCGATACCCCGCAAGCCCTCCGCGTTGAATTCGATGATGCTCTCATCGTAGATTCAAGTATTAGTAGCCCAACCCTCGATAATCTCAGAATTACCGAGTTTATGTATCATCCGGTTGGTGGATCATTCTACGAATTTATCGAAGTCCAAAATACCGGTCCGACACCGCTCGCTCTTGACGGAGCTTCCTTCGATGACACCCAGCCTTTCGGCTCCTTTACCTTTGCGAACGTCACGTTGGCCCCAGGGCAATATGCGGTAATCGTTTCTGCGGAATCAGCATTTCGTGCCCGCTACGGAAATAATATTCTCATCGCAGGCAACTGGGCTTCTGGTTCGCTCTCCAACGGCGGCGAAAACATCGAACTCCGCGATCCATTCGGCAACACCATTCACGATTTTACATATGACGACAATGCCCCGTGGCCCCTTGCCGCCGATGGCAGCGGTCCCTCCTTAGAAGTCATTGACACGGGGGGAGATTACAACGATCCCCTGAACTGGAAAGCCTCGGCATTTACCGGGGGAAGCCCCGGGTTTTCCGAAGCCACCGACCTGGATGGCGACGGACTCAGTAATATTCGGGAAAATGCATTAGGCACCAATCCCAATTTATTTGACACTGATGGCGACGGCTCTTCTGACGGTGCAGAGACGATTGCAGGGACCAACCCACTAGATGCCTCAGATTACTTCCGTATTCTATCGGTCGGGGCAACTGACACTCCGAATGGAATCCAAATCACGTGGGCTTCAGTTACCGGTAAAACCTACGTTGTTGAGTCGAGCACCGACCTAGAAGGTAATTGGAGTCTCCACGATACCGTCACGGCAGGTGGCTCAACGAGTATCACAACTGATCAAACATCTGGTAGAAGAAGATTCTACCGGATTCGAGTCAGTGGACCCTAGAGACCCTGCTCAACTATAATACCCTTAGCAGAGAGAAAAATCGCTCTTCTTAATTACCATGAGCGCAGTAGGACTGGTCCTATTTACGCTAAGAATCAGGCCCCTTCCGTCGTTCTTTACTAGAACTTCAGTTGATCTGATTGAATACTAAAATCTTCAAAATCTAATCCATCGTCCTCGATGGCTTACAACAGGATTAGCCTAGCTTCAGCAGCGAATCTTTGACACCTTCGCATCATGCGAACTATTATCCTGTTGTTTATATCCACCCTTCAAATTTGGGCCGCTCAGAGCGAATACAAAATAAAGGAAGACATCCCTTATCGCGAAAACACTCAAGCCCTCGATGAGTATCAGCAAGAAAGATGCCTCTTAGATATCCATTACCCTTCATCAAAAGGATTTGCGACCATTATCTGGTTTCACGGAGGGGGGTTGACCTCGGGAGAGAAAAGTTTCCCAAAAGCTCTCCAGAACAAAGGACATGCTATCGTTGCGGTCAACTATCGACTAAGCCCCAAAGTCAAAGTCACCGAATGCCTTGATGACGCAGCTGCCGCGGTTGCTTGGGTTATGAAAAATATCAGGGGATTTGGTGGAGATAGAAAGCGTATCTTCATTAGCGGACATTCTGCCGGAGGCTACCTCACGAGTATGATCGGGCTTGATTCATCTTGGCTTAAGCGTCACCAGGAGGATGCTAATGATATTGCAGGTCTCATTCCTTATAGCGGGCACGCAATCACACATTTTACAATTCGAAAGGAGCGTGGCATTGCTGCAACTCGCCCTATCGTAGACGAACTGGCGCCCCTCTTCCATGTGAGAAAAGATGCCCCACCCATTCTCCTAATCACCGGTGATCGCGAAAAAGAGCTTCTTGGTCGCTATGAGGAAAATGCCTATCTCTTCAGAATGCTAAAAGTTTCAGGGCATCAGGACGTTACCTTGTTCGAAATTGATGGTTATGGGCATGGCATGACAGATCCGGCACATCCCCTGCTATTAAAATTCGTGAAGCGAATTAGATCCAAAAAGTGATAACTCCGAAGGCGAAAAGGAAAAGCGATCAACCCCAATCCCCTCAAGCCCGAAACGAACTCCATGCCAGAAAAAACGACCAAAAAGACGCGCCCGGATCCCGGACCGCGAATTCTTTTTATCACCCCGGAAATTTCTTATGTTTCAAAGAAACTTTCGCCCGATGCTGAGAGGCTCCGAGCCAAAGCAGGCGGTCTCGCAGATGTCTCGGCCCTTCTCGTTCACGGTCTAAGTTCAGCCGAAAAGGACATTCACTTAGCTATCCCACACTACCGAAATCTTTTCCAAAGTGGTGAACAAGCCACCCACCCTGGCAAGCGGACCCGCATCTCGGTCGGAGACCGCATCCACCTGGCCGAAGACTGCAAATTTTATCGTCGCGGTGGAGTCTACCAAGCCTGCAAAGAAGATCTCCTGATGTCAGCGCTCGCGTTTCAGCGCGACCTCATCAATCACATCATCCCAAGGGTTGAACCCGACATTATTCATTGTAACGATTGGATGACGGGGCTAATTCCCGCTGAGGCCAAGAAACTTGGTATTCCTAGTTTATTCACCATTCACAATATCCATACTCAGGAGGCCACCCTTGCCCAACTAGAAAACACAGGAATTCCGGCTGGAGACTTTTGGGACGAGCTTTACTTTGGAAGCTACCCGGAAAGCTTCGATGAATCCTACTGGGCCAACCCTATCGATCTCCTCGCCAGCGGAATCTCAGCAGCGACCCACACCAACGTGGTGAGCCCAACCTTCCTTGACGAAGTTGCGATGGGCCATCACTCGACTATTCCACCCCACCTTAGCCACCTGCTCTATCACAAGCGGGAAGCTGGAATCGCTTCAGGAATTGTCAATGCGCCAGATCGCTCTTTCAATCCCCAAATCGACCCATACCTCCCCGAAAAATACGGACCCCGCCGGCATCACACGATCAAACCCAAACTTAAGAAGGATCTTCAAAAACGCCTCCTTCTCAAAGAAGACCCCTCAGTTCCAATTCTCTTTTGGCCATCGCGTCTTGATCCCATACAGAAAGGATGTTCCCTCCTTGCCGATATTCTTTTCCAACTCATTAATGACTACAGCCACCTTGGCTTACAGATAGTTATGATAGCCGATGGTCCTTACCAGCAACACTTCCAAGGGATTGTCGCCTATCACGGCATATCCGACCGTATCGCTGTTCAACCATTCTCCGAATCTCTTTCGCATCTTGGTTACGGAGGCTCTGACTTCGTTCTCATGCCATCGTCATTCGAACCTTGTGGCCTACCTCAAATGATTGGGTGTCGCTACGGCTCTCTTCCAATTGCCCACGCTACGGGCGGGCTTAAAGATACCGTCAGGCACCTCAACATCCACGAAAATACGGGGAACGGATTTCTCTTCGAGCATTTCACGACCGATGGCTTCCGGTGGGCTATCGATCAAGCCATGGAGTTTTATCAACTCAAGCCAGACCACAAAAATCCGCAAATTAAGCGAATCATGGAACAATCCAAAGAGGACTTTTCAGATGAACGAGTGGTGGCCGATTATCAGAAAATCTACAATGATCTCGTTAATTAGTCGCTAGCGATTTATGCCTCAGAAAAGGGAGATCGTCCGATCAATCGCTCCCTCATGCTTTTCTAGTACGACACGCGCTTTTTTCACTTGCCCTATCGGTATTTTTTGAAGCGCAGAAACTAACTCTTCCCGAGAAGATACCATTAAAATTCCACCCGCTTCTTTTAGCTCGGTAACCAAAGGCTCGAAGTTTGCCATGTGCGGCCCACAGATGACTGGCACTTCTGCGAGAATTGCTTCGGAGGGATTCTGCCCCCCCTCCTGAAAGAAGCTCTTTCCGATGACTACGACATCTGCATGAGCTGTCCAGTCGCGTAACTCCCCCGTGCTATCGATCACAAACGATTCACTGCCCAGAGGCTGCTGGAATTGACTTCGTAAAATCACATTGCCATCTAAAGCTTCAACAACCTCTGCTCGCCGCTCGGCATGCCGGGGGACAATAACTGATTGATAACCTACCTCTTTAAAAACATCGTCTAAGTAGTCCTCTTCACCGGGAAAGGTTGAGATCGCCATGGCCACCGGCCTCCTTGGGAATTGATCTAGCATCGCCGAGAACTCTAATCTCTTCTCAGGCAAAGCCGAGCCTGACGGATCGAACTTCACATTTCCGGTTAGCACCACCGCTTCTTCGCGGACTCCAATTGTTTGCCATCGGGCAAGATCCTCTTTTTCGGGAACCCCGACATGGTCTAGCAGTTCCAGAAAGGGGCTCACCAAACTTCGAAATTTTTTCAGGCGACGACCAGATCGCGGTGAAAGCCGAGCATTCATCAAACCAATCGGTATTCCTAGGCGGTGCGTTTCATAAATGAGATTCGGCCAAATTTCTGATTCCACCATCACCACGACCCGGGGTTCCAACCGCTTCATAACGCGGCGGACCAAGAACCCAAGGTCAAGTGGCGCATAAATTACGCGCACATCTTCGGGGGCCTTATCCCGGGCCACCGCCATTCCCGTCGCCGTGGTTGGGACCAGCACGAAATGATCGCCCGTTTTTTGTCGCCATTCCGTGATCACCTTTAGAGCGAGTAGCACCTCTCCAACGCTCACCGCATGGATATAAACTGCCCCAGTACGTTCAAACTCCATTTCTCTCTGATAGATTCCTATTCGTTCAAGCAACCCACTCCCCCAACCATCGCGACGTAACATTTTCAACATCCAAAAAGGCGCAGCAGCCAGCGCTAGCAGCGGGTAGAGGATTCTCCAAACAATTATTACCACAGTCCTCATCTCAAGATTCCAACTGATAAATTGCAATTCGACTCCGGCCATAATCCCTGCTTTGAACCAAGACCAATTCTTTCGGATCAGGAAGTTCTCCCGCTGCTTCACGCTCCAAGATCAAAAAACCATCCCTCGCCAACCATTGCTCCCAGCCTTCGATCGCAATTAAATCACGTGCCGGATCACTCAATCCATCGGCGTAGGGAGGATCAGCAAAAATCAAATCATAACTCGTTTTTTCGCTATTTAGAAAAGCTCCCACATCGCGCTGAATGACTCTTCCCTCTTTATATCCTGTCTTGTTCAGATTTTCAGCGATGACACGGCATGCCCCACGATTCTGTTCCACAAAAGTACACGAAGCCCCACCACGACTCAAAGCCTCGATCCCTAGAGCACCTGACCCGGCATAAAGATCAAGAACTCGCGCGTTGGGAATCACAGCCGTAAGAATCCCAAACACCGACTCACGGACGCGATCCGTAGTCGGGCGCGAAACCTCACGCGGAACCTTTAGGGGGTGCCCCTTTGCTGAACCGGCAATAATTCTCATGGTAAGTTAGGGAGATCGGTATTCTGGCCACCAAGGACTTCTTCGGCAGTGTCAAAAAAAGGCACCCACGAACGATCCTCACCAAGGTCCATCATCAATGTCCCATCACGAGCTTCAATATGAATATCCCGAAATAAACGATCTGGAGTATTTAACGGCTGAAAGTCCATCAGCAGGTTCCTAGGAGCTATCCTCACCCTTTTTGCGTGAGATTGTGCCCTCTCGGGGCTCGAAACAATCCGCACCGTTGCCGCCGCCTCTCCCGCAGCCGTCGCAAACCCGTTTATCAGAATAGCGTCCTCTTCACCTATAGCCCTTACATCTTTAGCCACTACTCCCGCCGCCGTGGCAACAAAGCTTGCTACCCCACGGTTAAACCTCATTCCGCCTTCATCCCGCGGATCATTGATCATCACATTTTCAAAGTTAGTAATACTACTCCCTTTGAAGCTCGAAGGAGCTAGCAAGTAACCCTGCAGTCGATTCTTTGAAGTTAAATTGGACACTGAGAAGGGGGATTTCTGCTCCCGAAAAACCGAACTCAAATCAACCGGTTGATCTGGAAGGCTCACGTGTAAACCGACGGGGACCCCAGCTGTTAGTTTCACGGCCGCCGACAACTCCAAATTCAAGCCAAAGACCTTAAGCGAATGCTCCATGACCGCGAGCGAACGATCTTCCCACATCACGGGGATCGTCAACCCCACTTCTGAAATTTCTTCCGAGAAACTAATTTCTCCACAGGAAATCTCTCCCTTCCGAGTGCTTCCCCAAAGCGGAATCTCTCCCTCAATCTGATCTAGAGTGAGTGAAAGACCGGAAACACGCTCTGAAAAAATTCTCACTTTCGCATTAGAAACAATAATCTCTCCCTCAAAATTCTCAATTGGCATCGGGATCACGTTTGGACGATCAACTTTGGATGGCACATCGCTCGGGACTAATGGGGATTGTTCGGTTTTCTCATCTGCTGACTGACCTTCAGGATTTGAATGATGTCTCTCATCTTGATCAGGCTGTCCTTGGAGCACTACCGACTTGGAAGAATTCTCGGTGGGCATAGCAATAATTTCTCTCACGGTCTCAATCGCAACATTAACATCAAGCTGATTAACCTCGAGCCGATCCCAACGCCTCTTACCTTTCAGCAGAGAAAGCCACGACACATCGATACGAATTTCCCCAACCGAAAACAGAGGGTTCTTCTGCCCTAAGTCAGCTGGAATAAAAACTTGGAGCTTACTCACCGTCACTCCCATCCAGGGCGACCAAGTCACACTGTTCAATTGGCAAGGTAAGCCTGTTTTTCGCTCTATCTTTTTGCAAACAATTTCAGTTCCAATCGCCGTAGAAAAAAACAGGTTTATACTCGCCCAAGCAAGTAGCGGAGCTATCCCCCACGTACGCAATCGTAGTCCAAGAACTCTTTTGTTCAGCAGATTCACACGACTGGACCCTCCCAAATCCTATTTGAGCGGAAAACGAATCACTCGACTGATATCTTCCAGCACAGTGTTATTTGCCGTAACATCCTGGAGTCGATAAACGAGAAAACCAAATTTCCCGTCGGCAGCTTTTCCAAGAGCCAGATTCTCTTTAGTTTTCCCCAACGGCGTTTCCTCCTCAAACCTCCACTCGACTCCCTTCCATTCTCCAAGAATGGTCTCCGCGCCTGCATCGATATCATCGATTCGCTTCATGACGCCGTTGGTCGAACGAAACACATCTTCCTTTTCATCATACCGGAGCAATGAAATCATTGCCCCCGTCCCCGACAATCTAAAGCTCCACTTACCCCGCCTCAGTTCAAGAAGAACTCCGACCTTCTCCAGAACCTTGAATTCCCGCTTACCCCAGAGATCTAAATATTCCTGATACTGAGCAGTTGTTAAATTGAGATTTTTGTGGAACGGAAGCGGAACCCCCGGCTTAGCAGTTTTTGAGTATTCTTCATACCACTTGGGGTCGTTCTTCGCCCCCTCCTTGACCAGTTTTATATAATTCTGGATTTCCTCCGGCGGAGTCACCACCACCCTTTCACCATCGTAAAGCTTGTTTGGCTCAAGAATGTTCGTGAAAGTCTTGGGAGCTGTAGCCTGTGCAAAAGCCCCTGCTGGACATAGCATAACAAATGAAATGGCGAGAAAATTATTCACCCGGCTAATGTATTGTTTCATATTTCTTAATTATTTTCTCTCTTAATTAGTTTGTGCACTTGGCCTCGTGAGACCAAACCATATAATTTCGCGCAAGTAAACTCACACCTTAACGCACTATTTCCGACACCTAAAATAGAAATAAGCTCTTCACTTTTCACAAAACCCAAAAGCGTTGGGAAATCACTTCGAAAATGACAAGCAGTAATTGAACAAGGGTATAAAAGCCATTTCGCAGGTTCCGCGTCCGACATTATTAAGCCCCATAGACATACCTCAAAAAAGAGCTGTATTTACTTTGTTCGCCATTGGGAAATACAAGACCTCTAGCAACATGGTGGTTCCGGCAACGGTCGTCTATTCTTCCAATTCGGTTTCTTGTAGATTCCTTCGTAAAAAGTCTATTGAGATGGTTCGCTCTCAGTAATTCCCCGTGGATTATTAGGAAACGCCCACATTGTGGATTCCAGTCCCTCAATCAGCATTGAACGCATAGCCTTACTTCCCTCTAAGAATCTCGCCTTGATGATTGCGGCTTTTCGATACTCATCCGTTACAAGTGGAAAAGCTTTTAGGAACTCCCGCTCCAAAGAAGTCCCCTTTTTAACAAATCCATAAAGAGTGGTCTCCGATCCACGGAAGTTAAGTCGGAAACAATCATACTCCTTCTCATCCGAAAATTCATAAGTATGGAAATTATCTCTGCTAGCATAAACCCTCAATTCTTTCAAATCGGTTGGGCGCGATTCGGCAAGTTCTTCTGGACTCATTGGGAGATAACAAACATACGATTCCCAATCTACGAGCATTCCATCCGGCCGGTCTTCGATAAGAATGGGAATACCCTCTTCTTGTTCCTCAACCCTCACTTCTAGAGCTATGAACGGATTATTCTCGAGCGAAATACTATGATACTTCTTCGTAGTTTTGAAGTCTAGGGGCTCAATTGGGTTACGTGCATAATAAGACTCCATCAGCGGAGTAACCCTTTCCCGATGCCTAACCCACTTAACCATCTCTTCAAGCGACTCAGCCCTTAGAAAGCCAGTCAGAACCTTCTCCATTTTGTTAAAATGAGCTTCCGCGGCCTGGCGTTCATTCTCCCCCACGCCCCTAGGTCGATCCAGAGCACTGGCTACCGGTTGATTAGCAGCTTTTACGTCTATCAAAGCACTCCCGTCACCCATGTTGGTTTGAAAAATCACCCAGCCCAAAACACCAAATAAGCCAACTCCCAACAACACGAACCAACCCATCGGAACTGAGTCATCATCGGACTTATTATCAAACTCCAACCACTCTGTTTCCGGATCTAATAACTTTTCCTTAACAGGATCTTCCTCAGAAGAATTCTCTTGAGGAGTCGATTCCATTACTGGAGCTATAAGAACCTCGGGGATCACCCCCTTTTTCTTCGTTAACTCCACCCTCTCCACATCTAAACGAACAACCTCCGTAGGCACCTCATCGACAACCCTGATCTGATCTTTCCTGCTTTCCTTCGACCCTTCTGCCATCGTTCAGCCTTAGAATGACCTCAAATGAGTGTCGACGCAACTCCGGATCCCCTCTAGATCTCATTTAACAATTGAACGCGTGAAGCCCAAAATTCTAATTCTCTCAGCAAGCTTTGGCGATGGGCACAATAGCGCGGCCCGTCACCTCGCCCAAGCACTGGAGGAACAAGCGGAAACCTTAGTCGCCGATCCATGCCACATCGGCAATCCGAGAATTAACGCATTCTTGTGCAAAGCATACCGGGAAATCACTACTTACACCCCTAAATTTTGGGCTTGGATGTATCGATCCACCGACCGCCAAGACTTCTCCCAGCCCCTACCCTTTCTTGCCAAGACTGAGGACGCCGTTGCGAACTTGCTTAACAGATTCGAGCCAGATTTGGTTGTTAATACCTACCCGCTCTACCCTTACATGGTTGACCGTCAATTTTCGATAGGGCGCCGCGTTCCCATTATTACGATTGTCACCGACTCTATCGAAATCAATGCCGCCTGGACCCGCTCTCCCAGTGACTACTTTCTCATCACTGACGATCACACCCGCGAAGGGCTGATCACCAGTAATCTCCCCAAAGAGAAAATGAATATCACCGGCTTTCCAGTGAGCCCTCGCTTTGAGAGCCTCGAAAAAGTTGCGCCGAATGACCCCCTAAACCCCTTCCGTATTCTCTTCTTTCCCACTGCCCGCTCTCCGCACGTCATTGACATCATGAAGGCCGCTCTCAGTCACGAAAACCACATCACGGTCATTCTAGGACGAAACGTTCGCCGACTTTACCGTAAGCTCCAGCCTCTCAAAAAATCCTTTCCTGGACGAATCCATATCAAAGGATGGACTCGCAAGGTCCCCGAGCTACTCTCCTCGCACCACCTCGTTATTGGCAAAGCCGGAGGTGCAACGGTGCACGAGGCCATTGCCGCACAGTGCCCCATGCTAGTCCACCAAATCGTGCCCGGACAGGAGGAAGGGAACATCGAACTTCTTAATCGTTTCCAAACCGGATCTCTTGCTACTTCACCAAAGACTATTCGCGAATCCATCTCCAACCTTCTCGCCGACGATGCCACACTCTGGCGCGAGCAGAAAAAACGACTCGCCCAACATGCTCGCCCCTCTGCCGCACGTGAGGCAGCCAACTTCATCTTATCCAAAGTCAAACCCTCATGACCTTCCTTTTCGACATCGGAAACGTTCTCCTAAAACTCCACTTCCAAAGGTTCCACCTTGCTATTCTAGGTTCTGAAAACGCTCCCCTACCTGCCGATCTAGCCGATCTCAAAGACCCCTACGAAACTGGAAAACTCTCAGATCAAGAATTTGTAGAGCAATCACTCGACATTCTCAATCACCCTCTCACCTCAGACGAATTCGTGGCAGCTTGGAAAAACATCTTCTCACCCAATCTCCCGATGTGGGAAGTCGTCCACACTCTGAAGAAGCAAGGCCATCGCCTCATTCTTTTCTCAAACACCAACGCAATCCACGCCCGCTCATTTCTAAAAACCTATCAGGATTTTAATCTCTTCGATCACCACCACTTTTCACAAGAAGTCGGAACCATCAAGCCTCTCCCCGAGTTCTATCAATCTGCCATCGAAAATTACGACCTCGTCCCTGGCGAAACCCTCTACCTCGATGACCTCCCCGAAAATATTGCAACTGGAAAAAAGTTCGGTTTCTCCTCGTGGCAATACGACCTAAATGATCACCAGGCATGCGTCGCTTGGCTCTACACCCAAGGGATAACCCTTGCAAAATCTTCCTAAAGCTTATCCCTCGCAAGTCGAGCCATTCAGAATAACCACCGCCCTTAGCGCTAATCTTTCTCCTACCAACCTTGAGAACTCGCGTCGTCGCCTAGCTAGCTGCCTCATTCCTCATTAGGTTGTAAACCTTAAAGACAGCCGGCTTACTTCGTAAACGCGGCTTCGCGTTTCTCGTCGATTCGAGCTGGCCCCAACTTCTTCCAATCGCTTGGATTTGGGAGTTCGAGCCGCTTCATGTTCTTGCCATAGCTATCAAGATTATCATTAAGATCATCTTCGGTCAGCGGCCTAGATTGTACGCCACCTTCCGGAACTTCAATCCCTGCAGACCAGATCAAAGCGTTAAGAACAACGGTGCGGAATCCATCCAACGCCCAAACGTGATGGTAGTGTCCACCGGTAAAACCAACCCCTCGACCACCATTCGGGCGCTCGTATCCCCACATCAGCGCATGCTCTTTGTCTAAACCATCAACCCCATGCTGATTCCAAAGATTGATGTATCGATACATATTCTCACGAGTCGGCGTTGCCGTCACCAAATCGAGCACCTTATCGCGTTCATTGATGAAACGCATATTGTAGTAAAACTCATCAAGACAAGTCACCGTTTCCGGCACGCCATTCCCGATTTCATGATCTTGTTTGACCTTCATGTCTGCAACCCAGTGAGGATTGACTGACCAGTCCGACTCCATTGCACCACCAATCCAGGGCTGGAAATACTTCTTCCCCATCTGTGGATTTGGGTGAACGGCATAGTGCATAAAGACCATTCCGACGCCCTTCTTTGCCAGAGAATCGAGATACTCCCACTCACCCGCGATACCACTCACACTATCGGCAAAGATGAAAATGGAATCCGCATCATCAAGAACCGACTTATCCTTAGGCCAATCTTTCCCTACAACGACCGCCTCCACATTGAGTCCGCTCTCATCATTCAGTGCCTTTGCAAGAAGCATGCAACCAGCCCTGAATTCATGCTCTCCTGACGCGTGGCTGCGGCTGCCCGCAATCAATACAATCTTTTTTTTCGTCACCTCCTCTTTCTTGGCGGACAAAAACAACGGGCTGACGAACGCCAGTAAGATTGGGATAATAAGAGTGAGGCCTTTCATAAATTCTTAATCTAATTACGAAGGGGTTTGCCTTTCCCTTCCAGAAAGAAATAAACGGAAAAAATGTCGCTTATTTTAAAGCCTTATACTCTCCAAACTCAAGCGCGTCACCATGAAGCTTTGCCTCTAATTTAAGCGCTTTAAAGAGCCTTCTAGCAACCTCTTTGCCCTCACCTTGTTGGAGCAAATCCACTTTCTCCTGAGGATCTTTTTTAAGGTCATAAAGGCGGGCAATTCCGCCACCCGGGTAGAGGATCAGCTTATAGCCTTCTTTGGTAAGCGCACGCTGAGCATCCTTAAGATATGCTGAATAGATCTGATCCCGACCACTCGACTCGCCTCTAAGAATGGGGATATAGCTTTGATATTGAATATGCTCTGGAATCTCAACCCCTGCGACTTCAAGCGCAGTTGGAACCGAGTCCTGAATGTAAATCGGAGCCGAGATCCTCTTTCCTGCCTCAACTTCCGGCCCCACAACGACGTAAGGAACCCTGATACTGTGATCATACATGTTCTGTTTCCCTAGAAGACCGTGATGACCACAACCGAGCCCATGATCAGCAGTGAAAACAATATAGGTATTCTCAGTTTGATTATTTTTTTCCAGAGCATCCAGAACGCGCCCAATTTGGGTATCCATGTGCGTTATTAAGGCGAAGTACTCACGCCGGGCCACTTGAACCGAATACTTGGTCCTCGGCATTGGCGCGAGCTTCTCATCACGAAGACTATGCGGAGCCTTCATCACTTTGCGGTGAGGATAGGCATCAAGATAATTATCAGGCACCTTCACATCAGAAACCGGATACATGTCGAGATACTGTTGCGGAGACTGTCGGGGATCGTGCGGAGCATTAAAAGCCAAGTAGAAGAAAAACGGCTTGTCGTCTTTTTTAGCCATATTGAGATATCTCACCGCAGTGTCAGCCTCCACTTCCGACCAATGTTTCCCTCCTTTCCAGAATCCGTTGTTGGACTTGTCAGTAGGATTCCAAGTATCTTTTTCCCCTTCAAGAGGACGATTGTATCCCGTTTTCACTTGATTAGGCATACCAGGACGAACATCTCCGACATGGTCAAAAAGAGCCTCCGCTTTCATCCGAACATGCCATTTTCCAGTCATGTAGGTAGTGTAACCGGCATCGCTCATTAATTGCGGCCAGAGACGGCGTTTACCCATCGTTTTCTCTTCTTCCTGTGCATACCAAAGATGCCGTCCCGTCATCATCATATTCCGGCTGGCCACACAAATTGCGCCATTCCACCCGCCAGAATTATAGGCGTGAGTGAACTGAGTCCCCGAACTGAACAACTTATCCAAATTAGGGGTCTTGACTTCGGTCATACCAAGAGACCCAATCGCCTCATAGGTCATATCGTCAGCAAAAATGAATAGGACGTTCGGCTTCTCGGACGCCGACACGATGGAGATTAGGGCAAGAAACGGGGCAAAAACACGCATTGAGGGGAGACTACGCATAAAATCGGAACGTTTTGACACTTAACATTCACTTTTTTCGCTGGTAACACCCTCCCCCAGCAACCGCAGGCATACGATGAGTCGTTCCACTACCACCACCCTCAGTCATCGGCTTGAATACTGCGCCTATCGCATTTTTGAGTGGATACTCAAAATGTTGTCTTTGGAAACCGTCTTCAAACTTGGTGAATTCGTAGGGCGGATTGTGTATCGCTGCAGCTCAACTCGAAGGTATCAAGTGAATAGAAACCTTCGCCTCGCATTTGGCGACGAAAAATCGACATCCGAAACCTCACAACTTACTGCAGAAGTTTTCGAACGCACCGGGGCCAACTTCCTTACTTCGCTCAAAATCCCTTTTTTAAGTGATGACGAAATCTTAGCTAGACTAAAATTTGAAGGGCTCGACGATTTCTACACTACCACCCGCAAGGGCGGTATTGTCATGGTCTCTCCGCACATGGGAAACTGGGAACTTCTTGCCCAAGCCGTCTTCCTAGTCGATGGGGATTTTAGGGCTGGAACACACTATCGCCCCCTCAATAATTCTCTGATCAATGCCGTCGTCGAACGCCGCAGAAAGCGACGAGGGCTTGAACTCTTCGCAAAAAGATCATCGACCCATCGCCTCTCGAGCTTTGTGAGGGAAGGAGGAGCTATGGGAATTCTAGCAGACCAACGAGTTGGTGACCGTGGAGCCGCCTGCCTGTTTTTTGGTCGCCCTACCACCTGTTCACCACTCCCCCATCTAATTGCAAAACGAGGTAAAGGTCTCCTCACGAGTCTCTCATGCGAGACCGTCGGAATCGCACATTGGAAGATCTCCTTCCGTCTTATTCCAACGATCTCCGCTCAAGCGTGCGCAGATAGTATCGAGCAAGACTGGCGACGATCACCTGTTGATGTTTTTTGGTTCGAAAACCGCTGGCGCCTCCAAGGGAACGATCCGCTTGCCTTCCTCAACAAGTATCAAGACGACCTCGAAATACCCCGTCCACTTCGGGCCGTGAACCTTGCTCGAGAAGAAAAAAAACTTCCTTACCCCAATCGATTGATCACCCAAGAGCATCACGAAGTAGACTTTAAGCAGAGTGACCACGCACTTCGTGAAAAACTCCACGAAATCTCACATCATGGAAAAACTCCAGTTGATGTCTTCCTTGCGCCGCATTCTCAATTGGGTCGAGTCAAAAAACTCTCCGGGAAAACCATGACCCTTGCCGCCGAAAAGAACTATTCTCCAGAGATTTCCCCTAATGAGAAATAAAACTCTGCGGCGTCAGGGCCAACCGTAGAAAAGCGCTTCATTCATGAAGTTCTCGAAAGCTATAAAAAGAAATAAACTGGAGAATCTCCGACTTCCTTGATTCCAGTCACATCGCCAGTCGCATTTAGAGCCTGCCTGAACTCGAACGACCAAGGTCCAGAGTAGGTTCTCCCATTACACCACATCATTATTATTTTCTCGTCGCCCCGCTCAAAGCGAAATGCGTATACGTCGACTTCCATTTCTAATTTGTCCAAGAAAGTCGCCGAACCCAACTGCTCTAAAAAAACACGAAGCATCTTAAACCCAATCCGTTCGCGCCATCCGCCTTCGGCTCGCTCATCGACCAGTCCAAATCCGTGAGCCACCAAACGCCACCAGTAGACCCTGTCGACAAAACCAGAACACACCGAGATTACAAGATACCTCAACATATAGACTCCATAGTCGAATTCGCTCACACTGAGGGGGTGCTCAGGCGCATCAGGATCCACGTGAGTTGCCGTTACTGGAGACCAAATTCCCCCTCCTTCAAGGGGCCAATTCACCTCCGAGATAATCACTTGGTCATTACAAGCAGGCACTACCTTCGCAATTGCTCGCAGTAATCCGCATTTCTCAAGAGTGCTAAATCTTCCCTGAAAATTTTCCGGGGCTCCCCTTCGATCCACATAAAGATGATGGGACAAAGCTCCGTAGTGAAGTCCATCAGGGGCACTTTCAAAAGCTGAGAGGACATAATGATACTCGAAATCGATACAAGCGGGCCCCGTAAAGGTGATTTCAGGGAACTTTTCCTGTAACTTCACAAGAGGCGACAATAAGGCGACCTGATCATCTGGTCCATGAACACCCCATTTCATCCGGTTGACCGCGTGACAAATCTCTACAGCCGTTACAAGTCCGCCAATTTCATCTAGTACAAAACTCAAAAATCTAGCCCACGAATCTGGCTCGCTGACAGCTCCACGATCCTGAACCATCGCGATCATCACCTTGCGTCCAGAAGCAGCCAGCTCCTTCACCTGAGCAACCCCCTCCTTCCAACACGACATCCCTTCATGGTGACAAAATCGCAAAAGAACCGACACCCCTTCCAATTTCTCCAATAACTCCAGTTGGCGATTGAAATCCAGATCTGTTGATTCAAGCGCCACTCCAAATCGCCCTTTCAAATCAACCCGGCTCTGGTAGGCCAACGGGAGTTGCCTACGGTATTCACGCCAGATTCTTCCTGCGAATTTCAAAACTGACCAAGCAACTTTGTAGTATCTTCCCAGAGGGTAATATCGCGTCCTCTCATACCTCTCCATCGTGATCGATGCCTGCGCCGATTCCCGGTCCCAAATCCAAATATTCTGCACCTCGGGATAACTCCCAACTGGGTTCCGAGACCGTTTACGAAATGGATGACGCCATCTGCGGCTTCGCTCCCACCATTCAAAACCCCTCCGACGGGAACGCATCTCTTTGGTGAATTCTGGAGGTGGATTCCCCTTCCAATAAATCCTCACCAACACATTCAGAAACGCTGAGGGCAGTCGTATCCTCGAAAAATCCTGCGCTCGCTCTTTCACGCTCAGGTCCTCCCTAATTCGCCCGCGATTAAGGTCAATAAACTGGACCTCTCCCCACTCACCTTTGCTTGAAACCTGAAATTCCATGTTTTGATTTCCCAGATCCCGATGCCAAAATCCAACATCATGCATCAGCCGAATCGCAGAAGCGATATGACTTAATCTTGCTACCAAAAATCGACAATCCGCCTTCTCATGGTAGGCCTGAATCAGCGAATCCTTAAAGCTAATTAACGATTCAACATAATCCGAAAGATAAAAACTCTCCACCAAACGCTTACCTTCCCAGCAATCGAAATAGGCAATAGGTTGAGGCGTTCCAACTCCTCGGCTTTTCAAAAAATTACCAGCCTTAAACGAACGCTCAGCCTTACTACCTTTCCTAAAGTCATAGAAGTCCTTGAGACATCCCTGCCGACCGAAGGCTTTCACAGCAACCTTCAAAGACTTCCCATTCTTTTCCAAATCGAGCACCACTACCCGGTGCCTCCCCTCGGATAAAACCCCTTCCTTTAGAGATCTAGCCCGCTCCCCAAATCCGCTTAGAGACTCTTCGTCAAAGAATGATTTAAAAGCGGAAAGCACCTGTCCTTGGAACTTCCCTACTGAAAGTTTCTCCACGCCCCTTGTCATCCTGCTGAAGAGATTACAAAGCAGTTGAAAAAAGACAACAAAGTTTATCCTATCGTGCTTTCTACTCGACCCTTAAGCATCCGATTGTTAAAATTCTGACACCAAATAAATTCTTTTAAGGGTAATTTCAATAGTGCACCAAAATCTAATCAATCTTTCCTCTGACAGCCAAATCATTGGTCGAGGACTTTTCTGCTCTTGCTACCTCCACCCAGACGACAACTCTATCTGCATCAAACTTCCGACCGCTCATAAAAAGGCGCGCAAACGTCAAAAAGCCGATGAAGCTTACTATCAAAAGCTTCATCAAAATAAAGCGGATTTGGCTTCAATTAGTGATTATCTGGGCTCCTGCCAAACCACCCTCGGCTCCGGTCAACTATACCAGTATATCAAGGACAGCAATGGCAAGACCTCAAAAACACTCAATCACTATCTCTCGAACTACTCCAAAACGACGGAGGAGCTTTGCTCTCATCTGGCCAAGCTAGGCCGCTATCTCCTAGAAAATCATATTCTTGTTAGTGACCTTCACGGCAACAACATCGTCTTTCAACGTCTCAGTAAAAACTCAAAGAAACTCATGATCGTAGATGGAATTGGCGATCGCGTTATTTTTACAGCCCTTAACTATTTCAACTCAATCAAAGAAGGTAAAATCATTCGCCGGTGGAATAGATTTATCAGACGACTTCAAAATGACCACCCATCTGCTTCCCTACCGAAGGAAAAACTTTATCTAGGGGGAGAAGCCTTCATAAACACTAAGACGACCAATCCAGCTCGCTGAACAACTTTCGCAGATTCCGCTAACCTTTTCTACTAGGCCTTCGCCCGCTCCGAAATAATTGCCCCCTGATCGAGCTCGATCACGCGGCTTGCAATTTTGGTAGTAGAAAGGCGATGGGCAATCAGCAAGGTCGTGCGACCTTTCACTAAGTCCGCTAAAGCCGATTGAATAATTGCCTCACTTTCATTATCGAGAGCACTAGTCGCTTCATCCAAAAGGAGGATTGGCGCATCCTTCAGAAACGCTCTCGCAATGGCAATCCGTTGTCGTTGTCCCCCCGATAGACTTCTTCCCATTTCGGAAACCGGCGTATCATAACCTTGCTCCTGTTTGAGAATAAACTCATGCGCATTTGCCTTTTTTGCTGCACTTATGACTTCTTCCTCACTGGCACTCGGAAGCCCAAGAAGAATATTCTCCCTAATCGTGCCTTGAAATAAAACTGCAGTTTGGGAGACCAACGCCACTCGATCACGAAGATCACTCTTGGACCATTTCCTCACATTCAAACCACTCACCGAAACACTTCCCGAATTCACATCATAAAAACGCGGGATCAAATTAAAGAGACTTGATTTTCCCCCTCCACTCGGACCAATCAGGGCCACACATTGACCGGGCTCAATCGTAAGATTAATTCCACGTAGGATGAGCTCATCACCATAGCCGAAGGATACGTCCTTAAAAACAATACGACTTTTAAAAATCTCTGGCGTCTCAGGGCACTTAGGATCATCCAAATGATCAACAGCGAGGGAAATCTCCTCTAATCGCTCAAGAGAAGCATCAGCCTGCCGCAAGGCCGCCTGAATAGCTCCCAACTTTTTTACCGGCTCATAGCAGAGATACAACGCCATCGCGATAGCCATAAAACTGGAAAGCTTCATCCCCTGTTGCGCTCCCAGATAGATTGCCACCGTCAAGCCAATTACTGATACAAATTCCACCGATGGTGAAATGAGGGTCTTGTATTTAACCACCTTCATCGAATACCGGATCACCTCCTGAATTCGATTACGAAATTTTTGCACGACCGCTCCCTGCAGATTATAGGCCCGAATCTCGAGTGGCGCCTGAATAGACTCAGAAATCTGCCCACTTAAATCGCCAGCATTAGCCTGCAATTTACGGGCTTTCCCACCCAAACGCACCGCAATCGCGCGTAGTGGGAGGACGCACAACGGAATAGAAAAGATCGAAAAGAGAACCAGAGAGGTGCCCTGGTTCGAAGCAGCTTCTGAGATCAAAAACACTAAAGCTGCAATTAAGACCGCAGGTTGCTTGATAATATCAACGGCCACTTTTCCCACCATCGAACGAACAACTTCAGCATCTCCCACAAGCCGCGAAAGCAAATCACCCGCCTGTCGCTTCTGAAAAAACGCTATAGGCAGATTTTGTAGCCTAGTGAAAACTTCGTCGCGAATCTGTTCCAAAAAACGATACCCACAATAACTCATCAAATAGGTATTCAGAAACCCACCAAGCGCCCGAAAGAAAAACATCAGAGGAAGCCACGCACAGGCAACAGGAAGCAGCCACTCACCCGGCAACTGATCAAACCAACTCATCAAGCCTTCCACAAAGAAGCTATTTTCCGGCTCCCCTTCCCCAAGATTAATCTGATCGTCTTTAAAAATTAAAGGAAAGACCACCTTTGCCGCAAGCGGCAACCCTGCTCCAGTCGCCGCCGCATAGACCAGTCCGGACAAAACACTTCCAAGAAGCTGCCATTTGACCGGCTTAAAGTATTTGAAATAAGGCAGAAAGCGCTTCATCGACGATTGGGAGGTTAGCTCAATCCTTACGAACCATCCAGACTTACTTGGGTTGACCAGGAGCAGCTCATACGTCAGTCTGATTTTGTGGATTTGATCGAAAAAGCCCGGAAGGTCATAGGGATTGAGACCTCGCAGCTCAACCGGCTAGCCGCGAGGCTCGATGAAAACTTTAGTAAAGCTCTTGGCGCCTTAGAAGAAACTCTCAAGGGTGGGCATAAAATCGTCGTAATCGGAGTCGGCAAGTCCGAGCACATTGGGAACAAGTTCGTCGCGACCTTAAACAGCACTGGCGCCACTACCGTAGGCCTCAATTGTCAAAATGCCCTGCACGGCGATCTTGGCATGCTTTCAGTCGGAGACCTTGTCATCGCTCTCAGTCATTCCGGAGAAACATCCGAAATGATCAGCTTGCTCCCTCACGCAAAAAAGCGCGCTTCTCAAATCATTACCATAACCGGAGATACCAAATCCACCTTGGCCAAATACAGCGACATCATCCTCGATACCCATGTTGAACAAGAAGCCTGCCCTCTCCAGCTCGCACCGACTTCAAGTTCGACCAACATGCTCGTTCTCTGTGACGCACTGGCCATGGTCCTTCTTGAAAAACGAGGCTTCCACTCAAAGGATTTTGCCGAGCTTCATCCCGGTGGCAGCCTTGGAAAATATCTGTTGAGTCGGGTTTCTGACATCATGCGTAGCGGTTCAACCTTTGCTAAAGTCCCCACCACTTCTCTCGTCCAAGAAGGCGTTCTTGCGATGCTAGAATGCCGGACTGGAGCGGCTGTCATTGTTGACTCTAAAGGCAAGCTGGCTGGCATTTTCACCCACGGAGATTTTGTTCGAGGCTATCAAACGAACCGGGAAATCGGAGATACTCCTATTTCTGACCATATGACCACTGATCCAATTACCGTTCACGAAAATGACCTCGCGGCCGAAGTGGTCCGCGTTCTCCGTGAACATCGCATCGATGATCTCGTCGTTATCAATAATGCCGGTGAAGCAATCGGCCTAGTTGACGTTCAAGATCTATCCCGTCACGGACTAAGTTAAGCCCACAGCTCTACTTGGCTGAGAGATCTACCTTCACTAACTCTTTATCATTCCTCAAATAAGCCGCCTTTCCTGCAAAGGCAGGCCCACTCCAAACAACTGGACGCCCATAAGCCTCGTTGGTTGGCTCAAGGACATGTTGGCGGCCCATTTCACGATATCCCTTCCGCGAGAGCTGCGCTAAAATCAGATCTCCATTTTCATTGAAGATCCAATAATTCCCAGACTCCTCGTGACGCGTCAGATGGGCTGTGCCATGACTTCCACCTTTTAAGCGATGCTCCTCGGCTACCGTAGGCTGCATTGTGGACCAGAATCTCTCTCCATTTTCCACCGATGCCGCAACCAACTGGCTGGATCGGACATCACATCCGTAAATAACCCCATCATGGATCAGCGGCGTGCTATTACAGCAATAGAGCGCAGTTTTGGGTTTTCCCCGCCATATGAACTTAGCGGTCGGTTCATTTTCACCGAGCTCAATCATGGCGCCAACCGTCCCAATCCCACTCGCAAAAAGTTTATTTCCCACAAGCCGCGGCGTCATCACTGACATTCCATAAATAGGCTTGAGAGGAAGTTCCCAGTATTTTTCTCCTGTTTTGGGATTTAGGGAATTAATTGCCTCTGGATGCCAAATTAAGAGTTGCTCCGTTTTGCCAACTTTCACCATTGAAGGGGGGCAATAACCTTGGTTTCTCGCATCAAGCGCCTTCCACTTCACCCTACCAGTCATGGCATCAAATGCCACCGCAACACTCCCCTCTCCACCGACGAGGCAATACAAAGTATCACCAACCACTAGTGGATGAGCAGAGAACCCCCAAATAGGAAGCCCCGCATCAAAATCCTTTTGGAAATTCTTTTCCCACTTCTTGTCCCCAGTCTTGGCGTTAAGCGCAACAAGATCCCCCATCCCGCCTAAAAAATAAACCAAGCCATTTGCAATCGTAGGAGTAGCACGGGGCCCCCCGGGATAAGAAAGTCTATAAGTCCGACTTTCTTCATACTTCCAAATCTCCTCTCCTGTTACAGCATCTAAGCAAAGCAATCTCTCTCTTCCTTGCCACGTTACAGCTCTCCCGGGATTATTCACCAATTCGCCCTCCGAGCGCTGGTAGTCAGATACATAAACTCGACCATCGGCAACTGCAGGTCCCGAGTATCCCCAACCGACTGGAACCCGCCACACCACAGGCGCACCAGACTTCGGTAGATCTGTTCTAATCCCATTTTCCCTCCATACCCCATCTGCCTTCTCACCCATCCAACGGGGCCAATCATCAGCAGATGCACTTAGAATTCCGGTAACACACAGCAAAATGAAAGTTTTCATGTGTCGAGAATCCCTTCCTCACTCAAAAAGTCAATCCAGCTTCAGTTAAACAGTTTTCCAAATTTAGGCTCACCATTCGTCATGGTTGTTGGGACAAACCTACATAGCTCTCATGAATCAACCAAAAATATCATGTTCTAGGACACTATCGTTTCGATTTGCGAATCACACTTGAGCGAACGTAGTGATTTTTTCAGATCGGTCCCATAAAGCGATTGCTAGAACCAGCCTTTGGCCTTGCCTTCACCGTTACTCGGTGTTGACTCCTCAAAAGCCAAACACACTGTGAACGCATTCGAAATCTACCAGAAAATCGACCCTTCTCCCATCAGCGACATGTTCCTCTGGATCCGGGAGAATGACCGTCAACTTTACAAATCAGCGATCGCTTCCCTCACCGCAAACCGGAACCTCCGACCTGTTTTCGTTGAGAAAAAACCGGTCACAGAGCAGATCAGTTGGCTGCATAAGACCCTAAAACTGAAAACCAGCGATACTATCGGTGAACACCTCTTTCAGGTCTACTTCATGAAAGGGCAGCAAGAGCTTCTAATCGGATTCTGCGACGGTATGGGAATCGAACATGATGGAGAAGGCTCAGTCGAAGGAGCTCTCCCCGATGCTCTTGATGATGAGAAACTTAAATCTACCATAGACAGCCTCATCGAAGCACATGACCCAAAATTGGTGACTCTTTACCTCAGAGTCTTCAACCTGCAGACCCCAAATGGGTGGGCGAACCTCGTCAAGACGCTCGGAAGCGACGAGCGACTCATTCTAGTTTAGGAGGCATCTAAAAGTCGCCTTAGCGCGGTAAGCGCATAATCTAACTCCCCTTCCGAAATCTGGAAAGGAGGGGTGAAAGAAAGGACGTTCCCTTCCGGTCCATCCACTAGAAAAAGAATCCCTTCGGCTAAAAGTGAGGTTAGTAATCCGCCGGCTGGACGATTCAATTCAAGCCCCCACATCAAGCCGCGACCACGTACCTCTCGAACCGCTTCGTGATCAAATTCCTGTAGCGCGCTAGAAAGCCTTTCTGAGGCTTCTTCCACCATTCGAATTGTTGTATCCCTCTCAAAAATCTCTAGCGATTTCAATGCCATGGCGCAACCTACCGGATGCCCCAAAAAGGTACTGGTATGCAATGCCTCCCCAGGACTTTCAGGCCACTGATCCATAACCTCTTCTTTGCCCACGCAAGCAGAAATTGGAAACCCTCCACTCATCGCTTTTCCAATACAAATTAAATCAGGGACTACACCTTCCCACTCACCGGAGAACCACTTTCCCGTTCGATAAAAACCAGTGTAAATTTCATCAAAAATCAAGAGCGCATTGTGCTCATTACACCAATTTCTTAGTGCTAATAAAAATCCGGCAGGAGGAATCACCTTCCCACCACGTCCTTGAATGGGTTCTACTAAAACCGCCCCAATCTCATCATCGTTGGGTAGCTCAAACGAACCATATTTTACCCGATTGGTCACGTCTGCTAATTGATCTATAAAAGGACCCCGAAACTTTTCAAGATCAGTGCCGAGCAAGCTTCCATAACCTAGCCCATGGTAACCATCAGTAAAAGCCATCACCTTACGCTTTCCAGTCGCCAGCCGTGCCGTTTTAAGCGCCGTTTCCACCGCTTCAAATCCTGAATTTGAAAGAACTACTTTTCCCGAACCAGCGCCCCACTTCTCAAAAGTTAATTTTGAAAGTTGCTCACACAACTCAACCTTTAAAGCGGTTGGATGAACATCGCCCATACCATGAAGCAGTTGCTCGCTTTGCTCCTTCATAGCCTCCACGATTTCAGGATTCCGGTGCCCAAGGCCTGCAACTCCGAAAGCGCTAGTAAAGTCCAAGAAACGGTTCCCATCTGCGTCCCACACGTTCACTCCACTCGCCCTATCCCAGAAAACTGGCCACGAATGATTCATATAAGTCACATTCCGACTTTCATGCTCGCGGAGCCTTGCCGCCAACGCTTGCGAGCGAGGCCCAGGAATACTCGTTATTATTTCAGGAATCATAACACCCGTATTACCATCATAAAAATTGCCCCAATCGCTGAGGCTCCGATCAAAAAGATCCCAACCAATCCGATCGCAAGATCACGCTTTAAGATCATTGGCCTGTGAGGTGACGATGATCTGGGGAAAACCACAAACGCGTATATAGCTCCTGTCACTAATCCTCCCAGATGGGCGGCATTGTCAACAAACTTGAATCCCAGCGTTCCAATCACGATCAGTGACACAAGAATCCCAGCCAACCTGCGGCGTGCAGATCTTGGTAAAAGCGAGCGATGAAGGGTTTCGAAGACTAGCAAAAATCCAAGCAACCCGCAAATCACTCCAGAAACTCCTACTGAAGTCTGGTTCGGTAGCCAGGAAACAGTTGCCCAGCCAGCCCCAATTATACTGAGAAAAAAGGCGCCAGCAAGGTGCGGCCAGCGAGCTAAAATTTCGACCCGCCGACCCAAATACCAGAGAGCGCTCATATTAAGGATGAAGTGGATCAAATTACCGTGGAGGAAAACCGCCGTAAAAAGCCGCCAGTTTTCTCCTGCTAAATAGCGGGGCTTAACTAAACCGGCTTCGGAAATGCCGAGACCAGGAGTTGCAAACTGAGCCCCACCCACCAACACGACCAGCACAAGAAAAAGGACAGAGAAAGGAGTGCTTTGATTTTCCATCCAAAGCTCGAAACGAGCCTCGGGAACCTGATCGCTAATTTGATCACGCGTTAGGTAGTTAGCAGCAGCGCGCCCCTTCCGAGCTTCCCACCAAGGACGGGCCGTAAAATAAAGAAACCCAAAAACTGTCAGCACCAAAAATTGAATCCCAGGAAAACCAAATGGAGAAATACCGTTTAAAAAGCAATACAGGCCATAGAGGACTGCAATCCCAGTTAGCGGAGCCGTGCGCCGGGCATAATCTACATCTTCGGCAGCGAAAATAAGGCACCTTTTTTTGAGCGAGCCCGCCAGCTTCGGGATCTCCTCAGGCGCAACCAATCGGTCACTTTTCGGTGTCCAAACCCAATCCAACCGACCTTTCCCGACTTCTAAATGAGCTTTGAGCTCATCTAGTGATTCAAATGAACGGCTTATCCTTGAATGATCAACAACCCCGAATTTGCTGGTATCTGGATGGATTGGAAAGGCATCATCGCGGGCCCAAGCTGGCAAAGCTGGCTCGCTCATCATCTCAAAAATTAGCCACCTACTGGCACCTTGTTCTCTTCCGTTGAAGTGCTAGCACCATCAGCTGGCGCCTCTTCGGAGCCCTCCGGGGCCTCGTTCTTCTCCTCGGGAGCTGTAGTTGCTTCCTCGGGAGCCTTAGTTGCCTCCTCGGGAGCTGTAGTCACTTCCGCAGGAAGTGGGGCCACAACATTACTTGCGTTCTCGAGGACTGAATTTTCAGCACCGATCGCTTCCACGGGAGCGCTAGCCGCAGAACCTCCATCAGAAGCGTAGTTCTTGCCTTCAATGGCATTTCTCTTTCCCATCAGGATTGCCAGAACCAAGGAGAAAATAAAGAAAAGCGTGCCGAGGTAAACGGTTCCTTTTTGAAGAACATCAGTCGTTTTTGCACCAAAAGCTGCGTCAGTCATGCCGGCCCCAAATGCAGCACCAAGGCCTTCCTGCTTCGGGCGTTGCATGAGGATCACGAGAATCAGCAAAAGGCTCACGACGACGTGAGCGATAACCACTAGTGTGATAAAAATGTCTAGCATGGGAGGGCGGGACTCTATCGGCTCAACCCGACTTGTAAAGACGGAGTTTTTAGCAAAATTGCCTATTTTATTTAGGAAGTCCTAACAAGATTGCACAAGCCCATTCATCCCTGATTCGTCGATTTAATGATCTCGTTTTTTAAATTGAGCACATGCCGGAGAGGAATAATCTGCTCATCTGAGATTCCAAACGCCATAATCGTGACGCATTCGTCCTTCTTGATCAGGTGGGCGGCGCCCCCATTCATGATAATATGACCAGTTCCCGGATCACCGGCCTGAACGTAGGTTTCTAGACGACTCCCCGAAGTCATCGATGTCACGAGAACACGCTCACCCTCCCAAAGCCCAGCCGCCTTCATGAGATCAGAGGGGATCTCAATACTCCCTTCATAATCAATATCAGCCTGCTTGATGATGGCCCGGTGAAGCTTTGACTTAAGTTGAATGCGCTGCATGTGGTTGACGAAACGAGGAATGACTGCCGGGGTCAAGCGGTGAAAAACTCCAAGATTGAAAAAATACCGCTCGTGCTTACTGTTTTTTCCGACTCATGAGGAAATTAGTGCCATTCATCATCGGCTGTGCCGGGAGTTTTTTACCTGCCCAGGAGGCCGGGCCTGCCATTCCTCCCCTTGTGGCAAAAAAGGCACTTCAGTGGATGCAAAACTCAGACGCATCCAAAAGAGCAGCCGCTTACCGCACCTTTCAGCTTTACGGTGATGAAGGAGGCGCAATCTACCGTCGCACTCTTCAAAAAGCACGGACTCTTCACGAAAAAAAACTCGCAGATATCCTCGCCGACGAACGATCAAACCCTTTCTTGGATCTCCCCGATGTTTCGGAAAAACTGAAGACCCATCGCGCGCGCGTCTACAAGCTCATTAAAACCGACTACAAAAAACAACCGGACAAGATTGCGATGCTACGTCGTGAGGTCGGAATGCTACAAAAAATCAACGGGCGCGCTCGTATGATTGCCGAGAATGATCCTGTATCTCTCGATAAGTCAGTCAAGGCCATCGCAACAGCTCTTGCCGAAGTCTCTCGCGAAGTGAACATCATCGACGAGACCGAGTTCGACCGCAACCAGCTCGACCTTGATGACGCACTCATGTCGATTTACGAAGGCGAAGTTCACCTCAAAAATAGGAAAGTGATCATGAATATTCGTAAGGAAATCGAATCACTAGTTTCGGCGAGGCTAGACAACAATGCCTCCGCATGGGCCAGTGTCTCTCAAAAAGATTTCGCTAACTATCTCAACGAATTTCGTTCGTTATTTGCGCTCACTCCGCTCCGCCTAGAAGAAAAACTCTCTGATGCTGCAGTTGGGCATTCGAGAGACATGGCTTCGATGGGATTTTTCGCCCACCAATCTCCCATTCCCGAAAAAAAATCGCCGGGTGACCGAGCTGAACTTGCTGGGTTCAAACATCGCTGGTCTGGAGAAAACATTTTTATGGGGTCCTCTTCACCAGTCGCCGCTTACGACGCTTGGTTCGGCTCTGATGGGCACCGCTTCATCATGTTTGCAAACGGTCCTAATCTTATAGGAATCGGACCACATGGAAGACATTGGACCATGATGACTGGTAGAAAATAGCCCCTTCATAATGTGAGTATAGAAGAACGCCTAAACTATACCTTTAAAAGCCAAACGCTTTTGGATGAGGCCTTGTCCCACCCCAGTCTTTCGTCGGAAATTCGTCCGGCACCGCCCGACAACCAACGACTTGAATACCTCGGAGATGCTGTTGTCGAGCTCGTGATAAGCACCTATCTTTATCGCCGCTTCCCTGAATTCCAAGAAGGTGTCCTCACTAAACTTCGTGCTTCAGTAGTTTCAAAACCTGCACTCGCGGCAGCGGCACGCACCATTGATTTAGGCAGCGCACTTTTCATGAGTAATGGTGAATCCGGAAGCGGAGGCCGGCATCGGGATTCCAACCTCGCAGATGCCCTAGAAGCAATCCTTGGTGCAATCTATCTAGACAGTGGCCTTGAGGCCGCCAAAGAGGTGGCTTTGCAACTTCTCAGCAATCAACTCGAAATCCTAAATCCTCAGAAAGCTCAAGGAAACGCCAAAGGCCAACTCCAAGAAATCCTCCAGCAATTAAACCCGGAGGCACCTGTATACGAAGTCATCTCAGAAGAAGGCCCCCCCCACGAACGAACCTTCGTCTGCGAGGTTACATGGAAAGGCAAACATTTAGGTCAGGGCTCTGGCCCTAGTAAAAAGTCAGCCGAGGCACAAGCTGCACAAGCTGCCCTCAACGCTCCTATTTGGAAAAGCTAAGCAAGGATCTTACGAATGACCTTCCTTGACTCCACTCCGGTCAGTCGCTCGTCGAGACCTTGATGCCTCAGAGTGAATCTCTCGTGGTCGATCCCGAGGCAGTGAAGAGCGGTAGCATTAATTTCATTAATATGCACCTTGTCCTTGACCGGATTATAAGAAAACTCGTCTGTTTCTCCAACCTCGGTCCCTCCTTTAATCCCTCCTCCAGCCATCCACATACAGAAGTTTTTTGGGTGATGATCTCTTCCATACGTTTCACGGCTTAGCTTGCCTTGCGAATAAACAGTTCGCCCAAATTCCCCCCCCCAGATCACGAGAGTTTCATCCAACATTCCTCGTTGCTTGAGATCCTTCAGCAATCCGGCGCAAGCTTGATCTGTATCGAGACATTGGTTCCCTAACTCCGTTGGTAAATTCCCGTGAGAATCCCAACCACGGTGCATAATCTGGACCACGCGAACCCCCTTTTCCACTAAACGGCGAGCAAGGAGAGCACTTGAGGCAAAAGAGCCAGGTGTTTTCACACGTTCTCCATAAAGCCCTAGAGTCGACTCTTTCTCGTGGCTTAGGTCAGTCAACTCCGGCACGCTGGCCTGCATTCTGAATGCCATTTCATACTGCGAAATACGAGTCTGGATGTCTGGATCCCCGAACTTTTCAAAACCTCGTTGATTAAGTTTTCCCAGAGCATCGAGCATCGAGCGTCGATCCTGACGGTCAACTCCTGGCGGGTTTTCAAGATGCAAAACCGGATCATTACCCGATCTCAAAACAACACCGCTATTCCTCCCAGGTAAAAACCCGGGCCCCCACATTCGGCTAAATAGCGCCTGAGCATTCGACCCTTTCGGAAAGTTTGGTGTCAGAGCTACGAAGGCTGGAAGATCTTCAGTTTCTGCTCCCAGGCCGTATGAAATCCATGACCCCATACTCGGCTTCCCCGGAACTTCGCTTCCGGTCATTACAAAAGTACAAGCCGGATCGTGATTAATTGCGTTGGAATGCACTGCTTTCACCACTGCAATATCATCGACAATTCCTGCAGTATGAGGTAACAACTCACTGACCCACCGCCCACATTCACCATGCTGGGTGAACTTGAATTTTGAAGGTGCGACCGGAAAACGACCCTGACCACTGGTCATAGTGGTAATACGATTACCTAGAAAATCCTTCGGCAGATCTTTGTTAAATTGTTTGTGTAAATTCGGCTTATGATCCCAGGTATCAAGCTGCGAAGGTCCGCCATTCATATGCAAATAAATGACCGCCTTCGCCTTACCGGCAAAATGGGGAAGCGCAGGCAAACCGGGATGCATCGAAGACCCAGCTTGCGCGACATCACGGGAGGCCATCATTGACGCAAGTGCGACACCTCCAAGTCGCATCCCGTTATCACCAAAAAACTGGCGGCGAGTTTGCAATAGATTCTTTTCAAAAAATGGGTCCATATCAGTCAGATCAATTACGAACAATAGCCTCGTCCATGTTTAAAATTAAATTGGCCACCAAAGACCATGCAGCCAGTTCAGATGAATTAAGATCTTTTGCAGGTTCAGATTCCCCAAAAGTAGTAGCTTTCATCGCTTCCTCTGGAGCACTCTGATATTTTTTAAATTGCTTTTCAAAGAACCGGGCAATGATCTTTTTCTCCTCCATTCCAGGCAACCTCGAAACGACACTTTTGAAAATAAAGTCTATCCTCTTTCCGCGATCGCTCGTGCTCTTCATAGCCCGTTCCCCCAATCCACGTGCGGCTTCAAAATGCTGCACATCATTCATCAACTGCAAGGCCTGCAACGGTGTGTTACTCCGCTCACGCTTCACACAAAATTGCTCGCGAGCAGGGGCATCAAAGTTAGCGAACATCGGATGAGGAGCCGTCCGCTTAAAAAAGGTGTAAACCGATCTCCGATATAAGTCAGCCCCATTCCCTCGTTTGTAAAACCGCGTGTTTGATCCCCCAAACGCAACCGGCTCCCAAATATTGGGGGGTTGATATGGCATAACACCCCGACCGCCCATTTTGAAATTCATCAAACCGCTTACAAACAAAGCCTGATCACGGAGCTGCTCAGCATCGAGACGGAATCTTGGCCCTCGAGCTAGGAAACGATTTTCAGGATCATTATCCCATCTTGGACTCGCCGCGGCACTCTCCTGTCGAAAGGTCTTTGTTAGCAGCATCTCGCGTATGAGTGCTTTGACATTCCAACCATTAGCTTGAAAACGCAGAGCCAAATAGTCTAAAAGCTCAGGGTGACTAGGGAAATCTCCCTGAGTGCCAAAATCATGACTAGTCTTGACCAAGCCAATTCCAAAAAGCTGCTGCCAAAAACGATTCACCACAACCCTAGCTGTCAATGGATTCTCTTGAGAAACCAGCCAGTTCGCAAGATCTAGACGGGTTGCTCGTTTCCCAGTTTTCACCAATGTGGGTAGAACTGAAGGGGTCCCAGGTTCCACCTTCTCGCCAGGTTGATTATACTCGCCGCGCTTCATCACATAGCTCTCACGAGGCTTGGGTAAATCTCGATATACAAAAGTTGACGGTAGCCCTTTTTCATAGTTCGCCTGCTCACTCTCAACCTTTGTCAGCTCCGTTCGTTTTGCCTCAAATTCTTTCCCTAAAGTCCCGCAGATCCGTGTGAGATAGTAATCTTTCAGAAGAGCCAACTCAGATGGTTTTCTTTCTTTTTCAACACCTTCTTGAAGCCACTGCCTCAAGGGTTCGGGGACTCCATTAACCTGCTTGGCTTTCCTCCATGCTAAAAACGAAGCCTTAGGATCAGTCGTAGGATCCTCGCTTCCAAGGACACCAAAATGGTCAAAATAAGCGGTTCCTCCATGAACGGTAAAAGCAAACCCAACGATTTGCATTCCTGCCTTCAAACCCATTTCTTCACCAGGGACTTCTAGCCTTATCCACTTACCTGTCTCGGGCAATGGACCAGCGACGAATCGCTGACTCGTCCCCTTTTTGCCAAAATCGATAATATCCGCCCCCCAAACTGCTCGATGATTCCACGCCGACCCATGAAACTGAATCATCACTTCCTCCGGTGTATCCTTGGGGTCAAGATAGACGTGAAGAAAAAACCTAGATCCGCTAGGCACAGTCAAAGGAGCCGCACCCGATTCATAATAATCTTGGGCCATCTCTTTCCCTCCCCGCTTCAACGCCTTTTGCCCACTGAATACGGGCTGATCTACTAACGTCAGAGGATGACCAGAGCTTCCAACTTTCGCCCCATTTGGGAACTCATCTTCAAACCAAATAGCTTCCGTATCTTCAATCCGACCAGACGATTTATTCCCCGCTGGATCTTGGTATGAATTCCAAACTGGAAGCTTCTTCATTGATTGCACCACGCCATTACTCAGTTTATTATACTCCGCAATTTTCGCCTCATAATTCTCAGACTTCACCTTGATTACCGGAGCAGTTAGCAGACTGTTCCCATCCATTGCCGGATCGGCATTCGAATTAAAAAATGCATACAGGGAATAAAACTCCTTCTGGGAAATCGGGTCGTATTTATGATCGTGACATGCCGCACATTGGGCTGTTAGCCCCAACCATACCTGCGCAGTAGTGCTCGCGCGATCCACCGCATAGCGAAAGATCAATTCCTCTTTAATGCTTCCACCCTCACCACTTGTCACATTGCAACGGTTAAAGCCAGTGGCTACCAGTTGATCTACCTTTGGATTCGGCAATAAATCGCCAGCCAGCTGCTCGACTGTAAAATCATCATAGGGGAGATTGTCATTGAATGATTTGATCACCCAATCGCGATACGCCCACATCTGGCGCTCGTTATCTAAATGCATCCCGTGTGTATCACCATAACGCGCGGCATCTAGCCAATGCCGCGCCATTTCTTCTCCGTAACGAGCAGAATCCAGATAGCGATTCACCATCCTCTCATAGGCTCCATCCGTTTGATCAGACAAAAACCTATCTACCTCCTGAATTGTAGGAGGCAATCCTGAGAGCGCAAAACTCACTCTCCGAATCAAAACTTCCCGATTCGCTTCGGGCGATGGTTGCAGATTATTCTTTTTTAGGACAGATCCCACAAACCGATCTATCTCACTTCCCTGCCCTGGTGGTAGGATTGGCATCACCGGAGACTCAAAAGCCCAGTGTTTTTGGTAGGATGCACCTCCTTCAATCCATCGCTTAATCAATCTTTTGTCCTCATTGCTCAGTGTCTTTCGCGAATCAAGCGGGGGCATCATCTTGTCTTCGTCATCCGAAATAATCCTTAGCCACAACTCACTTTCATCCGGTTTCCCTGCCACCAATGCTGCCTTTCCACGCCGCTTTTTTCGGAATGCTCCCTCCGGCGTATCAAGCCTCAACTTAGCCTCCCGCGAATCCTCGTCAATTCCGTGACACGTAAAGCACTTGTCCGAAAGAATTGGACGGATGTCCCGGTTGAAGTTTAAGACCTCGCTCCCGGTTGCAAAAAGGGACGACCCCAACATCAAAAAAACGCAAAAACCGCTCCGATAGATCACACGAGAATCTAGCAAAAACATTCCGGAGCGAAAACCCCAAAAATACGGCCCCTTTCCGTTTTCATTAGTAAACCGGAGAAACCTTTTGAATATTGGGAATCTTCAAGAAATAATCTAGACGCTGGAAAAAATAGTGCTGCTGGTCCTCTTTTATCTCCACTTCTCAATCAGTTGGAAATTCGGATCTCATTTGCTTGCAGTATTTTCTCGATTCCAGTCGCAGTCTGTAAGAGCAGCTCTCCTTGAGAAGACACTCCGGTAACTCGGCCCGTTCTGGTAACCCCTCCCACATCAAGTCGCACATAATTCCCGTTTAAAACACAACGCGCCGACCATGCGTCAAGCAACTCCGGAAAATCCGATCCTATCTGAGCAAGCCGTAACTCCAATCGACGAAGACAGCTAATGAGAACTTCCTCTCTCGAAATCTCCTCGCCCAACTCCAGAGCAAGGGAGGTTGCAGGGTGGACAAGCCCATTTGGAAAGGCCCTTACATTCACGTTCAATCCAACTCCCACCACCACAAAACTCGAATCAGCCTCAACCAAGATTCCACAAATTTTTTTCCCTCCTACCCAAACATCATTCGGCCACTTCACTCCAGAAGACACCCCAAACGAATCAAGCCCCTCTGAAATTGCCAAACCCGCCGCTAACGCAAAGCGAGACCATAAAGTCGGGACTTCTTTAGGTCTAACGATCACGGTAAAAGCTAACCCCTCACCTGGTGGACACACCCAAGGTTGCCCCCGCCTACCCCGCCCAGAGGTCTGACGTTCAGTCAAAATTACACTGAAGTTAGATGCCCCCTTGAACGCAAATTTTCGGGCTTCATCGTTCGTCGAACCACACTCAGGCAAAAAGATCACCCGTTCACCCCACTCGGGCGAAAGCTCGTTCAGGGTTTCCCCACTCCACTCGACATCACTCCCCATCGGATAACTCTGTAAATTCAAGAGAGAGATCGAGCGCCACCGCTGAATGAGTTAAAGCCCCAACTGAAATAAAATCCACCCCGGTTTTCGCAATCTCTCCGACCGTTTCCAAATTAACTCCTCCGCTTGCCTCTAGCAAAGGCCGCTTCCCTTCTCGCATCCCTACCGCCATTCGCAGAGAGTCATTAGTCATATTGTCCAATAGGATATGATCTACTCCATCTAACTTTAGAAAGGCTTTAACCTGATCAAGTCGGTCAGCCTCTAGTTCGACTTCCACACCACTTTTATCGGCACGCAATTGATTGATTGATTCCTGCAAGGCCTCAATGCCTCCTTCGGCAACCAAATGATTATCCTTCACCATCGCCCGGTCATAGAGCCCCATCCGATGGTTCGCTCCTCCGCCGAAAATCACCGCCGCTTTTTCCAAAGTTCGCCAACCCGGCGTTGTTTTTCGGGTATCAAGAATTTTCGCTCCCGTCCCGTCAATCAATTCCACAAATTGGCGAGTCTTGGTCGCAACACCCGAAAGTCTTTGTAAGAAATTCAAAGCAACCCGCTCAGCTGTGAGAAGGGAACGGGCTTTGCCCCGAACCTCTATCACGTATGATCCCGGACTCACATGGTTTCCACTCTCTAGAAGGATCTTGACCGAAGTTTCATTATCAACCCTTTTAAAAACCTCTTCGGCGACCTCCACCCCCGCAACCACACCTTCAGATTTTGCCAGGATTAAACCACGCGCCTCGCGATGCTCCGGCACAAAATAAGACGAAGTCACATCTCCAGGGCCAATATCTTCTGCCAAAGCCAAATCAATCAAAGTAGAAGTTCTTTCGTCCACTCCAAAACCATAGCGAGGTGCCCCATCCATACCAGCGTTTTGGCGGTGTTTTGTGACTGGTATCTTGTCACAATCCAACGCACATTGAGGCGCACTTAAATGTTAGTTATTTTTTCAAAACTCCCCACAACTCTCACCCTCGGTCTTGCCGCCGTCCTTGTCTCGTGCGAAGCCCTAAAAGGCCCCAAGGCAATTAACTCT
>MDTB01025885.1_pt1 | contig 39724 bp, 43 predicted proteins | sample 811161 | NCBI WGS metagenome assembly MDTB01 (sample SAMN05326650, study PRJNA326480) | marine metagenome | isolation source: seawater | place: Mediterranean Sea | collected 2009 | reverse complement strand
CAGCGTATCATCCTCAATAATTAAAATTTTTCTGTTTTGACTCATTACTCAACTCTTAACAAAATCATTATGCGTTTTCATGTTCAAATTGACAGCTTTATATTAACACATAACGAAAATGTGAACTTGCGTGATATTTATCTCGACAAATAAGCTGATGTTTACCACTCTTGTTTTATGGATATCACAGTCATACAGCAAGGCTCCGACATTCATAACGGGCAATTATGCATTGGTGAAAAACACTTTCCCTGCGCACTTGGCAGAAGCGGCATCGTTGGTGATAAAAGGGAGGGCGACGGCGGTACGCCTGCAGGTGTTTGGAAATTACAAACATGCTGGCTTCGTTCAGATAAGTGGCCGACACCGCCGCAATACTTGCCAACCCGCATAATAACAGCCTCAAGCGGCTGGTCAGATGATCCCGACGACCCTGACTATAACTGCCCGGTCACACTGCCGCATATTTTTTCGCATGAAAAGCTTTGGCGCCTAGATGACCAGTATGATGTCATCATAACACTTGACCATAATCTAACGCCAATCGTACCGGGGGCGGGAAGTGCCATATTTTTTCACCTCGCCAAGCCGGATTATGGCCCGACTGAAGGTTGTGTCGCTATTTCGCATGCGCATATGAGGGAAATTTTACCCTTACTGACACCTGAAACAAATATGATAATTCAAACCTAATGAGCGGGCATTGGAGTTCTGGGACCAAAAATCGCGGTGCCGAGCCGAATATGGGTCGCGCCAAATTTAATCGCTTCTTCATAATCACCACTCATCCCCATGCTTAACAAAGGGGCCTCACATTGCTGGGAGAGCTTTTGGAGCAGAGCAAAATGCGGACCCGCCACATCCTGTTGCGGGGGTAAGCACATCAAACCAACAATATTAAGCCCTAACTCAGCACGACAGGTGCTAACAAATTCGACGGTTTCTTCGGGCGATATACCAGATTTTTGATCTTCTTCACCTGTATTAACCTGCACGAGAATTTTGAGGCGACGGTCTTGTCGCTTCATTTCTTCTGCCAGCCCGCGCGCCAGCTTGATACGATCAAGACTGTGTATCACATCAAAGATCGCCACCGCTTGCGCGGCTTTGTTACTTTGCAAGGCGCCGATTAAATGTAATTCAGTATCGGGATAGGATTTTTTTAAGTCCGGCCACTTTTCTGCGGCCTCCTGAACGCGGTTCTCTCCAAAGATACGATGACCCGCTGACAAAACAGGCTTAATAGACTCAGAAGAAAATGTTTTTGAAACTGCAATAATGTTTACGCCCTCTGACAATACCGCAATGTCACGACTAATTTTCATCAGCCTTTCCGGAGCAGTCATGCTATCGTTTTCTTGATCATCTTGTGGTCGTGTCGCGGTCATAATAAAAGTTTCAGATCAATACATGGTTTCAGGTGATATATTCTATCATAAGCAGCCCCGCTTAGCACAAACTAGATGCCAGAAATTAGGCAAGACGCCCAACTAACAAAGTTTATTTAACCGGATTAATTCAATAAAGACCCATGCTGCCGCCAAGAATTTTCATGACCGACCGCCATCGCCTCCCTAACTGGCAAGATGTGCTAACCTTCCTACCAGAGGGAACGGGCGTCATATTTCGCGATTATGATGCACCTGATCGCAAGAAAATGGCAGAACGGGTGGCGGATATTTGCTTGGCGCAGGGCCTTATTCTGAGCATTGCCGGCGACCCAGAGCTAGCCCTAGGGCTTAATGCGGGGTTCCACATGCCTGAAAAGCAAGCCCCATCTCTTTTTCGACACCTCTCCAGATTACCTGTGAATGCGTTTGTGACACTCTCCGTTCACAATATGAGGGGATTGATTTCTGCACAGCACTTACCCGTTCATGCGATTTTAATCTCACCGGTCTTCACGACCAACAGTCATCCTGATGCCGCAACGCTCGGGCCTGTACGTTTTGCGTCATTAGCTAAAAACAGCCCATGTCCGGTTTACGCATTAGGCGGCATGTCAGAAGCACAGCTCAAACGAGTAAACTCAATACACACACATAACCTTGTTGGGTACGCCGCGATTGATGCCTTCGCAATTTAAGTTCAATTTATGTCCTGTAAACCTTATTCATGTGAAGGAAATTTAAGGTTTAAGTCATTGACGGATATGTTATTGTCTTAAAAATTTGATGAGGCGATACAGGCTTTTAAATGACACGAAAAACATTCCGTCCCGACAACACACCCACCCTAAAAACATTTGCCCTTTTTAAGCAAGCGCTTCTCGTCATGCTCATCACAGGGGGTTTAGCGGGTTGCAGCACCTTTAAACTCGAAAAAAACGCTGAGCCAGTTGAGCAAAAAGGCGGGTTTTCACTTGGCTTGGGGCTTTTTGGCGGCGGCGATAAATCTCAAACACTTAATTCTGAACAAGAGCTAGGGGTAAACGGCTTTATTTGGCAAGCGACACTCGATGCATTATCCTTCATGCCGATGACCTCTGCCGATTCAATTGGCGGGATAGTAATAACTGATTGGTATCAAAGTCGAAGCGCACCAAAAGAACGCTTTAAGGTCACCGTATATATTTTGGACAAGAACTTGCGCGCTGACGGCGTTCGTGTTTCTGCATTCAAGCAGGAGATGACATCAAATGGCTGGCAAGATGTCTCAATGAGGCCGGAAATTGCTATCAAACTTGAAAACGCCATTCTTTCTCGGGCTCGTGAGCTTCATATTTTGACACTCGAAACCAGAAATTAGCCCCCCCTCTTTATAGAACGGTATTATGTCCTCTTACGAACCTCAGACACACGAGCCAAATTGGCAAAAAATCTGGGATGCCGAAAACTGTTTTGCAGCAGGTGCGGCTAACGACAGTCGTGAGAAATATTATGTGCTCGAAATGTTTCCCTACCCCTCCGGACGGATACATATGGGGCATGTCAGGAATTATACAATGGGCGATGTAATCGCCCGTTTTCGCATGGCTCAGGGTTATAATGTCTTGCATCCTATGGGTTGGGACGCATTCGGCATGCCCGCTGAAAATGCCGCTATGGAAAAAAACGTTCACCCACGCGAGTGGACTTATCAAAACATTGATACAATGCGCGAGCAGCTAAAATCCATGGGGCTTGCCATTGACTGGTCCCGCGAATTCGCTACCTGTGACCCCGCTTACTATAAGCACGAACAATCCATGTTTCTTGATTTTCTGGAAGCCGGGCTTGTTGAGCGCCGTGAAAGCATCGTTAACTGGGATCCGGTTGATCAAACAGTGCTTGCAAATGAGCAAGTCATTGATGGATTAGGGTGGCGCTCAGGCGCGCCTGTTGAACAAAAAAGTTTAACCCAATGGTTTTTAAAAATTTCGGATTTTTCAGAAGAATTGCTAAATGATCTGGAAGAGCTCACGCGTTGGCCGGAAAATGTGCGCCTCATGCAGAAAAACTGGATTGGTCGATCAGAAGGTCTGGAGCTTAACTTTGAGCTTAACGGCGCGCCCGATAGCTTCGAAAAACTTGCCATTTACACCACACGCCCGGACACACTCTACGGAGCAAGCTTTTGCGCCATTTCACCCGACCACCCGTTGGCCCGTAAGCTGGCAGAGACTAATGAAGAGTTGGCGGGGTTTTTGGCAGAGTGCGCACAACGCGGCACCAGCGAAGCAGACATTGAGGCTGCTGAAAAGAAGGGTGTTCTCACAGATATTCAGGCTGTACACCCTCTTGACCCCAACTGGACGTTGCCCGTCTATGTCGCGAACTTCGTATTGATGGATTACGGAACAGGCGCAGTTTTCGCATGTCCCGCGCATGACCAACGCGATCTTGATTTCGCACGAAAATATGGCCTACCCGTCACCCCCGTAGTATTGCCTCCCGAAGAAACTGCCGAGAATTATGAAATTGCAAACGATGCCTATATAGGCGACGGCAAAATGATTAATTCGGACTTTTTGAACAACATGACGCCGCAAGAAGCCTTCCAGGCTGTCGCGAAAAAGTTAGAGGCGCTTGGCTCGGGGGACCGGAAAACTAATTATCGCCTCCGCGACTGGGGGGTCTCACGCCAGAGATATTGGGGCTGCCCGATACCTATTGTGCATTGCAAAACATGCGGCGTAGTGCCGGTTGGCAAATCTGAATTACCCGTGACGCTGCCTACAGAAGTCAATTTTGATAAACCGGGCAACCCGCTTGACAGGGATGAAGATTGGAAAGCCACCCCATGCCCATCTTGCGGCGCCGATGCACAACGCGAAACAGATACATTTGATACCTTTATCGACAGCTCATGGTACTACGCGCGCTTTACCGGCTTACCCGAAGCGCAGCCTACGGACTTACAATCAGCCGCATATTGGCTTCCTGTTGACCAATATATTGGCGGCATTGAACACGCCATCCTACATTTGCTTTATTCGCGTTTCTATGCCCGTGCCATGGAAAAAACCGGGCATTTACACATAAAAGAGCCATTTGCCGGGCTTTTTACTCAAGGCATGGTTATACACGAAACTTTCAGCACTTCTGAGAAGTCATTTGTAACGCCGGAAGAGGTCACCCAAACTGATAGCGGTCACTATGTTTTAAAATCCGACCCGTCCATTGCCATTAATATCGGGCCGGTTGAAAAAATGTCCAAGTCCAAAAAGAACGTGGTCGACCCAACGAACATCATCGCCAAATATGGTGCAGATACAGCTCGCTGGTTTATGTTGTCCGATAGCCCGCCAGAACGCGATGTTCATTGGACAGATGCGGGTGTTGAAGGGGCTTACAGATTTATACAGAGGCTTTGGCGGCTTGTGGATAGCCACGCTGACCAGCTTTCTGAAATTGCCAACACAAATGAAATAGAAATTCAGCCACAAAGCGATGGAGACAAGGCGCTTTACAAGGCCGTTCATCAAGCCCTTGCTGCCACGACTGATGATTTAAATCGACTGGCCTTCAATAAAGCTGTCGCGAGAATTTATGAACTAAGCAACGCCTTATCTTCTGCCGCCGCCAATGAAACTGTTAGCAAATCAGTTTTGTTTCAGGGGCTTAGCTATCTGGTAATTATGGCTGGTCCGATGATACCGCATCTGGCAGAAACTTGTTGGCAGCGCCTCGGATATACAGAAATTCTTGCCAAAACCAAATGGCCGGTTGCAGATGACGCCGTTCTTATGGATGATGTAATTACATTGCCGGTTCAAGTGAATGGGAAAAAGCGAGCAGAGATTGAAGCGCCCGCCGAAGCCGGTGAAGAAGAAATCAGAGCACTGGCGTTGGCCGATGAGCGGATCGTTAAAGCAATTGCAGATAAAGATATTAGGAAATTTATTTTTGTTCCCGGAAAAATCATTAATTTTGTTGTTTAATACCTTGCCTAAATATGCCCGCATCATTGTTGTTTTGGGCATTATAAATATGGTTGGCATGAGTTTATCCGGTTGTGGTTTTGAACCGCTTTATGGGGAGCGCGCCGCGCCCGGGCTTTCATCTCTCTTCTCGACAATTCAAATCCAACAGCCCGGCAATAACCCGGATAATGACCTCAATAGAGCGGTTTATAACGCACTCGCAAAAACCTTAAAGCTGGAAGGCAAACCGCGCTATCGTCTTGATGTTATAGCTGGGGGCAATAAAGCCGGCGTGCTTATGGACAATAATAGCCGTGAAGCTAGAACACGATACATGCTCAAGGTTCATTACAGCCTTTATGATATAAAAGAGGGAACCATTGCAACGAGCGGTTCCGCATCCTCTTCAACATCTTTTAATGTCAATGTCAGCGAATATGCCAATTTGGTTGCGCTAGAAAGCGCAGAAGCAAGAACCGCCAAAGCAGTCGCCGAGAAAATCGTGCTGAAACTTGGCGGCTGGCACAAGCCTATGGCGCAATAATGAAGCTGAAAGCGCATCAGGTTGATGGGTTTATAAAATCGCCGGACCCTAGCGTCTTGCTGGTTTTGATTTATGGAAGCGACCTTGGCATGATCCGCGAACATGCCAGAGTGCTTGCAAATCTAGCTTTGGGCGACGGCTGGCAAAATGCAGACCCAATGGAGCGTGTTGACCTAGATGCCGCTACCCTGGCACGAAACCCAGGGCTTTTGCGTGATGAAGCGGCCTCACTCTCTATGTTTGCCAACCCTGACAGCAATAGCCGTCGCGTTGTTATGCTGCGCACGGCAGGTGATCAGAATGCTCAAATTGTTAAGGATTATCTCGCTGACCCGGTATCTGAAGCGCTGATAATTATTGAGGCGAGTAAGCTAACCCCAGCCTCCAAGCTCCGCAAAGCCGTGGAAAGCGACAAACAGGCCATGGCTCTACCATGCTTTGAGGACGATCCGGGAACTATCCAAAGATTGGCCCGTGAGTGGTTGGAAAGTGAGGGCTTTCGCATCGAGGCCGCTGCGATGGATAGGTTGAGCCAAAGGCTCGGGGCTGATCGAGGCATAACAAGGCAGGAACTTGAAAGACTTGCTCTTTATGTGGGGCCACGCGGCTCAGCTAAAAGAGACGGGCGTGACACCGTTATGATTACACTCGATGATGTGGAGCAAATGATTGGGGATGGAGCGGTTGCGTCCATGGAAAGTGTGATTGATGCTGTCGCTGGCGGCATGCTGGATAATGCCGACCAAGCCTTGACCCGTTTATCTTTAGCCGGAACCCCAGCACCTGCGGTGCTTAACCGATTACGCACACATTTCCAAAACCTTCACCTAACTCAGGGCCATATAGAAAATGGTATGTCACGGAATGAAGCGCTCAGGGCATCCTTCCGCCCACCTCTTCATTTTAAGAGAGTGTCGCTAGTCGAGCGCCAAATCAATCTCTGGTCAAAAGCGAAAATTTCAACCGCTCTAAGCATTATCCATGAAACAGAGGCCAGCTGTCGGGAAACAGGCAGCCCTGATGTAACGCTGGCGGCCTACACAATGTTGCGCTTGGCACGCGCAGCTAAAAGATAAATCACCTCACGAAGATGCCATGAGGCGTCTTACAACCTCATCAAGCTGCTCGAGTGTTTTATAAGCAACATGAACATGCCCACCATCTTTTTCGTGTTGAATGGCAACAGTCAAACCCAGATTGTCTGCAATTGACTTCTCAAGTGCGCGCGTATCTGTATCCTTTTCGGGCGACCTCTTGGCCTTAGACCCACTTTTATTAAGCTTTTTGTCAGAAACAAGCCTTTCAACATCGCGCACACTGAGGCCTTGTTTGACGATTTCTGAGGCCAAACGATTTGCATGAGAGTGCCCCAAAAGTGCGCGGGCATGCCCGGCGGAGAGTTGCCCAGTTACGAGATAATCACGCACCTTATTAGACGCACCAACAAGCCGGAGTGTATTGGCGATGTGACTTCTGCTTTTTCCGAGAGTTTTTGCCAGAACCTCTTGAGTATAACTGAACTCATCAATGAGCCTCTGGAAAGCCTCGGCCTCCTCAATCGGATTAAGATCAGACCGCTGAACATTTTCGATAATGCCAATTTGCAAGGCTTCATTATCGGTCATGTCTCTAATAATGACGGGAACATCATGGAGTTGAGCGATTTGTGCAGCTCTCCAGCGTCGCTCGCCAGCGACAATCTCATAAGGTGCTTTCGCGCTATCATCCGGATTTGAGCGCACCAAAATCGGCTGCAATATGCCCTTTTCACGGATAGAATTGGCCAAATCCTTTAAGGCCTCTTTGTCAAACTCACGCCTCGGTTGGAATTTGCCTGGGACAAGTTTCTCAACGCCAATAGTGTTGAGCCCCTGAGCAGAAGCGTCCTGAGTGGCGGAGGCAGAACCTTTGTTTGGCTTTCCTTTAGTGGGCGCCTTAGTGTCAGCCGACAACCCAATATCCACATCACCGATAAGCGCCGACAAGCCGCGCCCTAGGCCTCTCTTTTTATCCGCCATGGTTTTCTCCCTTTTCAGTTGTCTTTTCAGCTGTCATAAGCTCAGCATTTAGCTGTCTCTCGCGCTGAATAAGTTCGGATGCCAGCCGCATATAAGCCTGACTTCCTGCACATTTATGATCATAAAGAAGCGCGGGCTGACCGAAGGAGGGCGCCTCTGAAATACGCACATTTCTAGGTATTACAGTCTTATAGACGCGCTCGCCTAAATGCGTACGCACATCTTCCTCAACCTGGCCGGAAAGATTATTACGTGGATCATACATGGTCAGAACCACACCTTGAATTTCCAGGCCGGGGTTAAGCGCCGTGCGCACCTGTTCAATTGTTTTAAGCAACTGGCTGAGACCCTCAAGCGCAAAAAACTCGCACTGCATCGGAACCAACACAGCATTTGCAGCGGTCATCGCGTTCAAAGTCAGCATGTTTAGCGACGGCGGGCAATCAATCAAAACGTAGTTGTAACGAACTGTGGCGGCCCCAAGCGCTTCCTTCAATCGGTGCAAACGCCGCGGATTATCAGCCAAAGCCACCTCAATGCCCAGCAAATCCATGCTGGATGCCACAAGGTCACAATTTGGGACAACTGATTTCACAACAGCATTGTCTAAATCTGTTTCATCTAGCAAGAGTTCATATGCCGAGGCCTCTCGGTCCGTTGGGTTCACCCCCAGTCCGGTGCTCGCATTGCCCTGCGGATCGAGGTCTATTAATAAAACACGCTCCCCAATCGCAGCCAACGCCGTACCAAGATTAATTGTTGTGGTTGTTTTGCCAACGCCGCCCTTTTGGTTCGCCACCGCCAAAATACGCGGTGCGGGAGACGCTGACGGGTCTGCATCTATTGATTGTGAAACTATCGGCTGTGCTGACAAAATTTATTCCTCTTTATTAACCTTATTCATACACTCGCCAAAATCAATAAAACTGGGTCTTAGAGATAAAGCCATGCCTTAACTAGCGTATCCAGATTGACGCAACTCAAGCTGACGACAAACCAGGATTTTGGCCTCCTGATCTGTTTTGCTTTGCACAACCTCAAGGCCCATATTCCACGAAACCTCGCACGCCGTCAATTCCTCTTGCCACCCACGCCCCTTCATAAAGAGCCCAATTGTGTGGATATCAAAGTATGGTGCGGACATAAGGAGGAGCTTATCTAATGGTGCCAGCGCGCGGGCGCTTATAACATCAACACCCTCGAAGGTTTCGGGGTTTTTTTGGCACATCTCCTCAATGCGGCCCTCATGCAGCTTGGCTGGCGCTCCGGTTTCCCTAATAACAGTTTTAAGAAACTCACACTTCCTGCCGTCACTCTCAATCAAATGCACGGCCCCGCCATCTAGCGCAGGGCGCCCCGCCCACATAAGGGAAATCACGAGGCCAGGAAAACCGCCGCCGCTTCCAAGATCAACCCATTTTCGAGCCAAAGGAGAGGCGAGAGAGGCGAGCTGCGCGGAGTCCGCAACATGCCGCGTCCAAAATTGACGTAGCGTGGCCGGCCCAACGAGATTAATAGAGCTCTGCCATTTTTCCAAAAGCGATTGATAAACCCTTAACTGATCAATTGTTTCACGTGAAACATTGAAGGCCTGAGCGAGGTTTTCAACATCAGGGTTGGCATCTGCCTCACGCATCGGCCTCCTCCGGCGCTTTTCTGGACTTAGAGGCCGCCGCATCCCGCTTGGCAAGGTGCAACAAGAGCGTCAAGGCGGCGGGTGTAATGCCGTCAACGCGCGCCGCCTGCCCCAATGTTGTCGGGCGTGCGGCGGCAAGCTTTTGCCTAACCTCGTTGGACATACCTTCAACAGAAAGGAAGTCCATATTTTCAGGAAGCCGAAGCCTTTCGTCGCGCCTAAAGGCGGCGATGTCTGCCTTTTGTCTGTCGAGGTAGCCCGCATACTGCGCATCAGTTTCAATCTGCTGGCGTATAGCGGGGGGCCAGCCGGACATTTCCGGCCATATCGCCCGGAGCCGCCCCCACTCAATATCTGGATGCGCCAATAAGTCAGCGACGCTCCTGCGAATGCCGTCTGCATTTACAGGTAGTCCACGCTTTTGGGCTTCACTAGGGGTTAAATTTGTTTCTGACGCAAACCTTCTGGCAATTATGAGAGCGTCGCTTTTTGCCGCCCAAGATGCGGCCCTTTCCGCACCTACACAGCCAAGAGCAATGCCCGTTGGGGTTAACCTTTGATCGGCATTATCCGCGCGCAATGAAAGTCTGTACTCGGCCCGTGCTGTAAACATCCGATACGGCTCACTCACACCCTTCGTAACCAAGTCGTCGATCATCACGCCAATATAGGCCTCTGCACGATCCAGAACAAAAGCATCGTTGCCGCCGACCTTTCGCGCAGCATTCAGGCCGGCTACTAGGCCTTGCCCCGCCGCCTCTTCATAGCCGGTGGTCCCGTTGATCTGTCCAGCAAGATATAGGCCGGGGAAAGTTTTTGCCTCAAGGGTGGGCAGTAATTCACGAGGGTCAATATAATCGTATTCGATGGCATAGCCCGGACGAATGATAGTGACGTCTTCCAGCCCCGGAATGGTGCGCACAAATGCCTCCTGAACATTTTCAGGCAAGGCAGACGAGATACCATTTGGGTAAACTGTGTAATCATCAAGCCCTTCAGGCTCCAGAAAAATCTGATGTCTTCCGCGGTCAGCAAAGCGATAAATTTTGTCCTCGATAGAAGGGCAGTATCGCGGCCCGACGCCATCAATCTGACCCGAAAAAACGGGCGACTTCTTGAGGTTATCGGCGACGATCTGATGTGTTTCAGGGGTTGTTCCGGTGATATGGCAAATGGTTTGGGGTGTTGTTATGCGATCCGTTAAAAATGAAAACGGCTCAGGGGGCATATCCCCGGGCTGAGGTTCGCATTTATCATAATTGATTGTTCTCCCGTCCAGCCGAGCGGGTGTTCCGGTTTTGAGGCGCGCCATTTTAAACCCGTGCGCATAAAGGCGCTCCGAAAGCTTCTTGGACGGCGCTTCGCCATGCCGCCCTGCGGGTATTCGCTTTTCACCAATATGAATAAGGCCATCCAAAAAAGTTCCCGTGGTCAGCACGACTGCGGGAGCGAAAAAGCGACGCCCGTCTTCACATAAAACTCCGCCGACGCGGCCCTTCTCGGTAACAATATCAGCCACAGCACCCGCAACGATATCAAGCCCCTTAACCAACGCAAGCTCAGCCTGCATGGCCTCCCGGTAAAGCTTTCTATCGGCCTGAGCGCGCGGCCCTCGAACAGCCGGCCCTTTGCGGCGGTTCAATACTCGAAACTGTATACCGCCACAATCAGCAACGCGGGCCATAAGGCCGTCCATCGCATCAATTTCACGAACCAGGTGCCCTTTCCCCACCCCGCCGATAGCAGGATTGCAGGACATCTCACCAATGGTTTCAAGCTTATGGGTGATCAGCAAAGTCTGTGCGCCAAGGCGCGCAGATGCAGCGGCGGCCTCGCACCCCGCATGCCCACCACCAATCACAATGACATCATATTTATCTTGAACCATACTCATGCGCCGTTTTTACACAAACCCCCGCCGCTCGGCAAGATGTTTCACGTGAAACAATCGAAACCAAATCGACAAATGCCACTTACTTTCCTATACAAAAATCCCGAAAAACAATGTCCAGCAGGCTTTCAACATCTACCGCCCCTGTTATCCGCCCGATTTCACGCATAGCAAGCCTCAAGTCCTCAGCCACCAATTCAAGCTCCATACCGGAGCCGGCACGCTCAAGACCTCTCTCTAATGCGACGCCGGCCTCCTGAAGGGCGTTGCGGTGACGCGTTCGGGTTAAGGCGGGCCGCTCAGCCAGTCCAAAGTTTTCTTGAACTCTAGCATTAAGGGCCGCAATCAAAGTTGGCATACCCGCCCCCGTCTCAGCAGAGATCTCATAAAAATCTTCTGCCAGAAGGCCTGGGGGTCGTGGAGTTGTACCCAGATCTTGCTTATTTGCGACGTAAATATCGCCCTCTTGAAAACGCGCTTCGTCTGCCTGAGCTGGCTCTCCAAAGGCTTTGACATGCAGGCGAATATCAGCTTTTGTTGCTCTTTTGAGGGCGCGGCGCACACCCTCTCGCTCAATCTCATCACCCGCCTCACGAATGCCCGCAGTGTCAGCAAGTACAGCCGGCACACCCCCAAGTGTTAAAGACACCTCAACTACATCTCTGGTTGTACCTGCGCGCGCGGAAACAATCGCGGCCTCCCGCCCTGCCAAATAATTAAGTACGCTGGATTTGCCAACATTCGGGGCGCCGATAATTGCGATTTCAACGCCGTGGCGCAGGGTGCGCCCCCGATCATCAAGAATATGGGCAGCAATTTCATCTTTTAAAATTGCGACCTCACTCAAAACAGCCTGACCAATACCGCCGGGCAGATCCTCATCGGCGAACTCTATGTCTGCCTCCAAATGCGCCAGCGATAAAGCCAGCTTTTGTCTCCAGCCCTCATAAAGCTTGCCCAGGGCGCCCTGCATCTGCCGAAAGGCCTGTTTTTGCTGCGCGATTGTTTCAGAGTCAATCATATCCGCGACGGCTTCGGCTTGCGTGAGGTCCATACGCCCATTGAGAACAGCAAGGCGCGTAAACTCACCCGGCTCAGCCGGCCTCAGTTCTTTAAATTGAGATAAGACCTCAAGGATACAGTCAACAATTGCAACGCCGCCATGAATATGTAGCTCCGCCATATCCTCACTCGTATAGGAGTGCGGCGCCTGAAAAAACAACACAAGGCCGGAGTCTATGGGGTCGCCTGTCTCCGGGTCTGACAAAACCCTTAACGCCGCCAGACGCGGCTCTGGCGAAGCTTTGCCGGTTAATTTCTCAACAACTTTTTGGGTATGACCGCCGGAAAGGCGGATAATGGCAATCGCGCCACGCCCCGGCGGAGTAGATAAGGCATAAATTGTCATTCTTCACCCCTTTCATATGAAACCTCGCATGCTTGCTGAATCATCATGGGCGTATATGATGGTATTTCCTTCGTCAATAGATTTCAATGAGCGTGGCCATGACACAAGATCCAACATACCCCCAAAAAGATCTTGCTAACAGGCTCGCTAATGAAACCAGCCCTTATTTGTTGCAACATAAAGATAATCCTGTGCACTGGCAGCCTTGGGACGCCAAGGCACTCGAAACTGCGCAGGCCTTAGACAAACCAATTTTATTGTCTATCGGTTATTCGGCGTGCCATTGGTGTCATGTGATGGCACATGAGAGCTTTGAAAATGACGCGATTGCATCCGTCATGAACGAGCTGTTCATCAACATCAAGGTAGACAGAGAGGAGCGCCCCGACATTGATGATATTTATATGTCGGCCTTGCATATGATGGGGGAACAGGGGGGCTGGCCATTAACCATGTTTTTATTGCCAGATGGCAGGCCGTTCTGGGGTGGGACTTATTTCCCACCAGTTGCAAAATATGGACGCCCGGGTTTCCCGGATATATGCCGCGAGATTGCCAGAATATGCAAAGAGGAAAACAAAAAAGTTCAAGAGAACGCAGAAAAGCTAACTGAGGCACTGCACAACAAAAACAGCGCCACCTTTAAAGCCTCGGGTATAGAGCAACTCTCCCCGGACCTCCCACTAGGCGTGCCTGAAGATTTGGCTGGCGAAGCTTCGGAAAATCTCGCGAGACAGATTGATTTAACTTTTGGCGGCATGCAGGGAGCACCCAAGTTCCCTCAACCCCTTATTTGTGACCTGCTTTGGCAGGACTGGCTACGCAGTGGGCGAGATGTCAGCCGTGAAGCGGTTTTAATAACCCTTAGCGGGCTTTGTCATGGTGGTATTTTCGATCATGTCCGTGGTGGGTTTTGTCGTTACGCCGTCGATGCAGAGTGGCTCGTCCCACATTTTGAAAAAATGATTTATGACAACTCCCTATTGTTGGATTTATTGGGAAATGTCTGGAAATCAACGCATGACGAGATGTTCAAAGACCGCATCGAAAAAACAGTGAACTGGCTTTTTAAAGAAATGCTAACAGGCACATCTGATGGGGTGGGCGATGACAACACAGCCTTTGCCGCAAGCCTTGACGCCGATAGCGAAGGAGAAGAAGGCAAATACTATGTATGGACAACGGCTGAGCTTAGATCCCTCTTGGGAGAAAACTATTCTGCTTTTGCCCATACTTACCGCGTGACCGATGAAGGTAATTTCTCTGAAGGCGGTGCAGTAAATATTCTTAATCGGCTGCCCCCCTCACTGCTTAATGAGGGCTTCAGCGAAGAGGCTGAACATACACAATCTCTAAGTATTTTGGCGCGGGCGCAAAGTCTTCGGACGCCACCTGGCCGGGATGACAAAATACTGGCAGACTGGAATGGGCTTGTGATTGCTGCTCTGGCTCGGTTGGCCCCTGTTTTTCAAAATAAAGATTGGCTGGATACTGCTGAGAAAACCTTTGAGGGTATTCTTCAAAATATGTCTTACGAAGATGGCGGTTTTTTGAAACTTGCACACGCCGCGCGCGGTGATAGCCGACTAGACGTTAGCATGGCTGAAGATTATGCAAACATGATTGATGCCGCATTATCTCTTTTCAGCGCCACAGGAAAAGCAGATTATTTAACAACAGGCGAAGCGCTTAACAAAACACTTGAAGAGTTTTATGCAGATAGTTTGGGAGCGTTTTATATGACCTCATCAGATGCTGTGTCACTTATTGCGCGCCCGCACAACAGTTATGATGGCGCGACACCCAACGCAAACGGAACAATGGTTAGCGTCTACCGGCGTCTTTCCGTTTTCACCGGAAAACAGGATTATCGCGACAAGCTGAAGACCCTCATCAAGACCCAGGCCATTACTGCAATCAAGCATTACCCGCAAATGCCGCGCTATCTAAGAGAAACAGAAAATACCCGACATCAAGCAAGCTGCGTTATTATTGGCGACCCGACAGATAACAGCTTTAAACTTTTAATGGAGACAGCACACGCCCACCCATGCCCGGGACTTGTTGTGCATCCGGTTCTTCCCGGCCAAGATCCACCCAGCCATATTCCATTGGATGAAGTGGCACACACGGGTGCTGCATCTGATAAAATGTCATTTGCCTTTGACCAACCCACGGCATATGTTTGTACGCATAATGCATGTTTACCCCCCGCCAAATCTGTTGACGAATTAACAACACGATTGAACGGGTTTTTACATGTAGCTGTTTTGAATTTTGAGTAACACCGATAGGGGGAATATTAATGACCGGAAACATGATTTCTATAGAAACATCTGGCACCTCAGGACAAATGGGTGCCTATATGGCAACACCCGATAACGAAGGCGCGCCCGGCCTCGTTATTATTCAGGAGGTTTTCGGTGTTAATGACTTTATCCGAGCTACTGTCGAAGCTTATGCTGCAAAAGGTTTCGTAACCGCGGCACCAGATATTTTCTGGCGTCTCGAGCCGGGCGTTCAGCTTAATCCAAATGAAGAGGCTGAATTTAACCGCGGCATTGAGCTTATGGGTCAGTTTGATCAACCAACCGGCATTGAAGATATTCAAGCCACCATCACAGCGCTGCGCAACAACCCGTCATGCAATGGAAAAGTCGGTGTGCTTGGTTTTTGTCTTGGCGGGCGCCTTGCTTATATGGCCGCGCTTGGCACAGATACAGATGTGGCTGTCAGTTATTATGGTGTGGGTATTGAAACAATGCTCGACCAAGCCAATGATATTAAAATCCCAACATTGCTTCATATTGCCGAGGAGGATGGGTTTGTTCCATCGGAAGCACAGGCGGCGATTAAGAATAGTCTAACAGCCGATAATTTTGATGTTCATATTTATCCAGGCGTTGATCATGGTTTTGCACGCTTCACCGGAATGCACTATGACGAAGCCGCAGCCAATCTTGCCAATGAACGTTCAATGGCACTTTTGAAAAGCACGCTTTAGGTTTCAATCGATAGTTTTGAATTAATCGTTTTTATTAAGTGTTCATCGAGTCGAAGAAATCGTCATTGGTTTTGGTTTGCTTAAGTTTATCGAGCAAGAACTCAATGGCATCAACTGTACCCATAGGATTAAGAATCCGGCGCAACACGTAGATTTTAGAGAGAGTTTCTTTATCAACAAGAAGCTCTTCTTTCCGTGTGCCGGATTTCATAATATCAATGGATGGGAATACGCGCTTATCGGAAATTTTACGGTCCAGTACAATCTCTGAGTTACCCGTACCTTTAAATTCTTCGAAAATAACTTCATCCATACGACTACCGGTATCAATAAGTGCGGTAGAGATAATAGTAAGCGACCCGCCTTGTTCAATATTTCTGGCTGCACCGAAAAACCTTTTTGGTCTTTGCAGCGCATTTGCATCAACACCGCCAGTTAGCACCTTCCCGGAAGATGGTACCACTGTATTATAGGCGCGCCCTAGTCGGGTAATACTATCCAGCAAAATAACAACATCGCGTCCATGTTCGACAAGTCGTTTGGCTTTCTCGATTACCATTTCAGCAACTTGCACATGTCGCGCAGCCGGTTCGTCAAATGTAGATGAAACCACCTCACCGCTCACCGAGCGCTGCATGTCCGTCACCTCTTCAGGTCGTTCATCAATTAGAAGCACAATTAAGTAACATTCAGGATGATTGGCGGCGATGGATTTAGCAATGTTTTGAAGAAGAACCGTCTTACCCGTTCTTGGGGGAGCTACAATCAGCGCGCGCTGACCCTTTCCAAGGGGCGCTACGATATCAATAATCCGCGACGAACGATCTTTTTCTGCAGGATTGTCAAATTCCATTAAAATACGCTCTTCAGGATAAAGCGGCGTCAAATTATCAAAGTTAACCTTGTGACGAATTTTATCTGGATCTTCAAAGTTAATACTGTTGACTTTTAGGAGAGCAAAATATCTTTCGCCGTCTTTCGGGCTTCGAATATCGCCCTCAACCGTATCTCCCGTCCGAAGTGAAAAACGCCTTATTTGTGACGGGCTTACATAGATATCATCGGGGCCCGGCAGATAGTTTGCGTCAGGCGAACGAAGAAAACCAAACCCATCAGGTAGAACCTCAACTACGCCCTCGCCGATAATAAAAACACCTTGCTCAGCAAGTTCTTTCAAAATAGCAAACATCATATCCTGTTTGCGCATTGTTGAAGCATTTTCAATATCGTTTTCTTCAGCAAGAGCTAAAAGTTCAGTAGGGGATTTGGACTTTAAGTCCTTAAGCTTAATTTGTTCCATAAGTTAACTCTTTGAAGGGGGGGTCTGCCATCACTTGAATATACCGATATGCTCGGCGTCACCATACAACTGGTAATTTATAAATGAGACAGATTAGAAGATACAAATCTACAATGCGCTTTAAATTGTTATAGTTCAAGCCAAAAATAAGTTCGCAATGTTAAAATGGTTTTACAATAACCATAATAACAATCAGAACCGTTAAAACTGGAGGTATTTCATTAATCATGCGGAAAAATTTACTGCTTTTAGGTGGGGAGTCATTAAGGAATTTCTTCCGCCATGAAGAAAGCATGCCATGATATCCGGACAAAACAACAACCGCAGATAGTTTAATGGGCAACCAATAACCGGCGCTTTCAATTTGACCGGGTGAAAATAAAAGCAGAAGTCCAAAAATCCATGCAACAATCATGGCTGGGTTAATGATAATGCGAACGAGATTATACTCCATGCGCTCAAAAACCTTATATGGCTCATTATTCTCCATCGCTTCTGCGTGATAAACAAACAGCCTAGGCAAGTAATACATCCCTGCCATCCAAAACATGACAGAAATAAGGTGTAAGGCTAACAACCATGTATAAGCACCAGTTAAAATATCAGCCATAATATTATCCTTTGCTCCGTATATAATTCACCATCGCAGAAACATTTTGCGGAGGTGTGTATTGGGTTATCCCGTGCCCAAGGTTGAAAATATGTCGCCGGTCTTTCGTGGCTTCAATAATTTCATCAATTTTAGAGAACATTTCTTGTCCGCCGTCTATCAAACATAGTGGGTCTAGATTCCCCTGACTTACAACTGTATCCGGCAAATCAGTAATTACAGATGAAAGGGCAATATCTTGATCAATGCTTAAGGCCTGAACGCCTGTTTCAACTGCAAAATCAACATATCTGTTTTTTGCGCCACGTGGAAAACCAATAATAGGTGTGGTTATACCTTTCGTGCGCAAACCATTAATGATTGCTTTATTTGGGGCAATACAAAAACGATCAAAATCATCACCATCAAGACTGCCGGCCCAACTATCAAAGAGCTGAAGAACTTCAGCGCCATGTTCCACTTGTGCTGCCAGGTAATTAATCGTCGCTTCAACGATGACATCCATTATCCCCTGAAAAGCATCAATATCAATATGTTTCAAAGCATGCGCCGGCGCTTGATCGGGAGTTCCTCGCCCGGCAATCATATAAGTTGCAACTGTCCACGGTGACCCGGCAAAACCAATAAGTGTTGTTTCTTTAGGGAGGCGTTCACTTAATAAAGATACTGTTTTGTAAACTGGTTTCATATGCTGGGATAAATTATCTAAAGTTAATTCATCAGGTGAACTTATCGGTTCAAGCCGAGGGCCCTCACCTTCTACAAACCAGACTTTCTGGCCTAAAGCATCAGGAATAAGCAGAATATCTGCAAATAGAATAGACGCATCAAATGCATATTTACGAATAGGCTGAAGTGTTACTTCACATGCAAGCTCAGGCATGTAGCAAAGGTTTAAAAAGTTTCCTGCTTGTTTTCTTACTTCTTTGTATTCAGGTAAATATCGTCCTGCTTGGCGCATGAGCCAAATTGGAAGGGGTTTAGGTTTCTCTGAATTATTAAGAACCGATAATATTGTTTTTTGCATGTCTTGAAACTTATAACGCTCTAATAGAAATTATGTTCGGAACTAACCTGTCTTCCCTTTACTATATATATATAAAAGAATGTAGATGTATTAGTGTCCCTGTTCTGTTGTGGATAATAAGTTTTACACAATCTTATTCAGAAGCGTTGAGAATTAATTTTTCTTTTTATTATTTGAGAATTTGAACAAATTATTCACATGTTGCTCAGGTTTCTTTTTTTAAACATTAAAACATTTACAAAACATGATATTTTCCAGGACTGTTTAGAAATGTGAATAATGGTAATGATGGGGATAATAAAGACAAATTTCTTACTAAATAGTTTTCCCCTTTATTCAGATTTGGTCGCGGTCATTTATTAAGTCATGCATAAGCACAACAACAAAATATCAATCACGGGTATAAAATTTCTTGGGTTTCCAAAATAAGCCGCTTATCCTTGTTATTCACATGATTCACAATTCAAACAGCTCTCGAACAGTAGATAATATTCTTAGTTTTGGTGCGTTGCATGAGACAAAAAGAGAGGGGTAAAGGCATGAGTGAGGCAGAAAAATTATTTCATTTATACCTGATCTCTGACAGCACAGGCGAGACAATCAACGCTGTTGCCAAAGCTGTGTGCGCTCGTTTTGAAGGTGCGCGGGCGATTGAACATAGTTATGGGCTTATTCGTTCAAGCAAACAGCTAGAGCGCGCCTTGAAAGCTATTGAGTCCGCGCCGGGCCCGGTTTTATACAGCATTGTTCAACCCGAATTGTCTACCCGTCTGGAAGAGGCCTGCCTAGACTTTGATATTCCCTGCATTTCAGTATTAGACCCATTTGTTACTATTTTAGGATCTTATCTTGGTGTTGGTCTTCGTGGCCAGCCGGGGCGTCAAAACCCAATGAATAAGGAATATTTTGAGCGTATTGCCGCTTTAAATTACACAGTTTCTCACGATGACGGACAGAACCAGCACGATCTAGAGGAGGCAGATATTGTTCTTGTTGGGGTTAGTCGCACATCTAAAACGCCGACATGTATGTATCTGGCTAATCGCGGGATTAGAGCTGCGAATGTACCTTTGGTGCCGGGTGTTACTCCGACAGAAGATTTGATGTCCCTTACCAAGCCGCTTGTCATTGGGCTAACCGCCAGTCCGGATCGGCTGGTGCAGATCAGAAGAAACCGACTTTTGTCTCTCAATGAAACCGGTGAGACAGATTATATTGACCCCAGCTATGTTAAAGAAGAAACAACAGAAGCAAGACGGCTTTTCGCACGAAATAATTGGCATGTTATAGATGTTACACGCCGATCGATTGAGGAAACATCCGCAGAGATATTGAACATATATCAAAGTCGTAATGAACAGGAAAAAGACTCCTTATGACCCGGCAGGATAAAGCAAAGCTGGTATTGGCCTCCGGAAGTCAGGTGCGCGCAAACATTCTGAGAGGAGCGGGCATTGATTTTGAAATCTGTCCAAGTCAGGTGGATGAAGACCTATTGAAAGGTACGATAACCAACGGCCCAGACCTTGCGCTGTCGCTTGCGGCCGAGAAGGCGCGCGCTGTCGCTGATAAATTCTCTGACCAGCTTGTCTTGGGGGCTGACCAAATATTATCATGTGATGGCAAGTTGTTTGATAAGCCACGCAATATGGATGAAGCCCGAGAAAATCTTATTTTTATGCGAGGGAAAACGCATCAACTGATTAATGGTTTGGTGTTGATTTTAAATGGTCAGTCGGCTTGGCAAAACACGGCAACAGCGTCTTTAACTATGCGTGAGTTTACGGATGACTTTCTGGATATGTATCTCGAAAGAGCCGGAACAAGTATTTTATCCTCGGTGGGGTGTTATCGGCTGGAAGCTGAGGGCAGCCAGTTGTTTGAAAAAATTGATGGTGATTATTTCACTATTTTGGGTCTGCCGCTAATGCCTCTTTTGGGTGCATTGCGTGAACATGGGGTCGTCGCGACATGACCTCTGGAAAAACCCTCAATAGAATTAATACACCAGTAAAAGCTGGTATTCTTGGCTGGCCGGTAACGCATTCGCGCTCTCCGCTCATTCATAATTATTGGCTAAAGATGCACGGCATTGAGGGAAGCTATGAGAAGTTGCCAGCCACAGCTGAGGATTTTGAGAAAGTTGTGAAAGGTCTTGTGGGCGCAGGTTATGCGGGTGCTAATGTAACCGCGCCCCACAAGGAGGCAGCCTTTGCGTTGGCAGATTTTGCCGATGCGAGTACGACACAATTAAGGGCTGCCAATCTGCTGGTCTTTAAGGGCGGCGCCATACATGCCTCAAATACGGACGGATATGGTTTCTTGCAGAGTTTGGGCGGCGGGTCTGATGAGGCGGGCTATGATAAAAACTGGTCAACCAATCCTGTTGCCCTCCTTGGTGCCGGTGGAGCGTCGCGCGCCATAATTGGGGCGCTTGTTGATGCGGGCATTCCTGAATTGCGGATTAGCAATCGGACGCTGGAAAAAATTGATACATTAAGATTTCTTTGTGAAGGGACGCCAACCAATATCTCGGCTGTTCCGTGGGGTGATCGTGCAGCAATGCTTGAGGGATGCGGACTTTTGGTTAATACCACCAGTCTTGGCATGTCGGGTCAGCCGCCGCTTGATATTTCGCTGGACCGTCTTCCCGATTTTGCTGCGGTGGTCGATATTGTCTATGCGCCACTCGAAACCCCTTTACTGAAGGCGGCTACGTTAAAAGGTCTGCGAGCTGTTGATGGCTTGGGCATGCTTTTGCATCAGGCTGTGCCAAGCTTTGCGGCATGGTTTGGGGTGAAGCCCGAAGTGACTCCTGAATTGAGACGATTGATTGTGACTAATCTAGAGGGGAAAAGCTGATGCTCCTGGTTGGACTGACAGGCTCTATAGGCATGGGCAAGTCTAAATCAGCAGAGCTGTTTGAGGCCGAGGGCCTGCCGGTTTATGATGCAGATGCGTCGGTACACGCCCTTTACGAAAAGGGTGGCGCGGCTGTTGCGCCGCTCGCTGATTTTTTTCCTGAGGCCATACAAGATGGCGCAGTAGATCGGACAATACTGGGACAGCTGGTTCTAAATGATAGCGAGAAGTTGAAAAAACTGGAAAGCATTGTCCATCCACTTGCCGGTCAGATACAAAAAGAATTTTTAGAATTACAAGAGGCCTCTGGTAAGCAGGCAGTTATTCTGGACATCCCGCTCCTGCTAGAAAAAAATGCTGAAGGCCTTGTCGATGTTGTCGTTGTTGTGAGCACCAACCCCGAAGTACAAAAAAAGCGGGTGCTTGAGCGCCCGGGCATGACGGAAGAGAAGTTTCTGTCTATTTTGAGCAAGCAAATGCCAGATTCGGAGAAGCGCGAGAAGGCAGATTTTGTTGTGGATAGCACCATTTCCGTGGCAGACGCTCACCAGCAAATCAAGGATATAATAGAGAAGCTTGATAGTTTTCCGGCGCGCGCGCTGGCTGTCAGAAAAGAGTTAATGAAATAGGATTGTCATCCTAAAAGAGCGGACCATATGAGAGAAATTATCCTCGATACAGAAACCACCGGCATAAGCCCGGATGATGGCGACCGGATTGTTGAGATCGGTTGTCTTGAGGTTGATCACCAAGTGCCGACCGGAAGAACATTCCAGTGTTATCTCAACCCTGAGCGCCCAATGTCCCAAGGCGCGGCAAACATTACGGGCCTAACGGATGCCTTTTTGCGTGATAAGCCTAAATTCGCCGAGAAGGTTGATGATTTTCTCGCATTCATCGCGGACAGCAAGCTGGTAATGCATAACGCCCCATTTGATATGGGTTTTCTAAATCATGAATTAGCGATGCTTGGGCGGCTGGCATTGGACAATGATCGCGTTATTGATACTTTAGAAATTGCACGTACAAAATTTGCCGGGGCGAAAAATGATTTGAATTCTCTCTGCCGACGATTTGGTGTCGATAATTCCGGGCGGGAGAAGCACGGAGCTTTGCTTGATAGTGAATTACTCGCTGAGGTTTATCTTGAGCTTAAAGGGGGGCGGCAACCCGGGCTGATTTTTAAGCAGGATCAGCTTGATAGCAACGACCTTGAAACAACGCACACTTCGATTGCGGCACGCCCGCGACGCCCTGCCTCGCTTTCGTCTCGGCTGACACAAGCAGAGGAAAGTGCGCACAAGGATTTTATTAAAAACCTGTCGGCACCTTCAAAATGGCTGGCTGCTGATTAAAATATTACCGACTAGTTTGGTTGATTATCGGTTTCACTGCTTTCTTGAGCGGCCCGCGCCTCACCTTGCTGGTAAAGCCCGGCAAAATTAATTGGGTCAAGCATAAGTGTGGGGTAACCGCTATTTTGTGTGACATCGGCAATAATTTGGCGGGCAAAAGGAAATAGATGTCTCGGCGCCTCTATAAGGAGTGCAGGGCGCAAAGCTTCTTGTGTAAGACCGACAATTTTAAACACACCTGCATAAACAAGCTCGACGATAAATAAAGTGTTCTCGCCGGTTTTGGCCTCAACGCGAAAGTTCAGCGTTACCTCATGGGCATCATCGTGCAACGGGGTTGTGCCAACATTGACTTGAACATCAATATTGGAGCCCTCTTTGCTCTCAGCAGGTTTGTTGGGGGCGTGGGGGTTCTCAAAGGATAAATCTTTTACATACTGGCTGAGAACACTAAAGCTTGGCCCTTCTGTACCGCCAGCGCTCGGATTTGCTGCAGGTTGAGGGGTATCGTTATTATCATCGGCGGTCATGGCGTCGTCCTTTAGCTTTTCAAATCTGCTTGAATATTTGGGTGATGCTTAGCTTTCAGGGTCATTTTTGTCAATCACGATGTGGTTGGCGTCAATGACATCATCATCGTTTGCTGAACTTGGGCGCGCCCCTCTGTCCTGAGACGACGCGCTGGAATAAAAACGTGTGCTGAACATATCCGCCGTAAATTTAGTCATAATGCTCCCGACAACAAAATCTAACAGCAATGATCTAACTGGCGGCAAGAGCAACAGAAAACCAACGCCGTCAGTAAAGAAGCCAGGGATAATAAGCATTAGCCCGGCGAGTAAAACGAGGATGCCATGTGCGAGTGCTTTGGCGGGGGGCTGCCCCTTGCTAATCTGACTCTGGGCGTCCCTTAAAAGTGAAAACCCTTGATAGCGCACGAGCACCATTCCCACCATTGCGGTGGTAAGAATAAGAAGGATTGTAGCGCCGGCGCCGATGTTGCCCCCGATATCAATCAGAAGCGTAATCTCGACAATTGGCAGTAAAATGAAAAAAACTAACAATAAAAGAGACATAATTAACTTTTTCCTGTTTATTCAGAGGCTAGTGTAACCCATCTCTGCATGAGACAACTCACCACGGGTAAATAATCTCATAGTTTCTGTTTTTCATGTAAGATGTTGCAATTAGAATTACAAGGAGCGTGTCATCACTATCTTAAACCTCATATTGCTGGTTTTTGTAATCGTCATCATCTGGCGGCTTAATGCTGTTTTGGGTACTGGCGGTGGTACCAACAATAAAAACAACGACACTTATGGTTTTGGTCTGGATGATAGAGACAAAAACCGCAGTAAAAGTAGCGATAGCAGAGGGAAAAAGGCAGAAGTCGCCCCCGCTCGCCCGCCATTGCGCGTGGTTGCTAATGGCGAGACGCCCAAAACAGCAGATGAATTAACTAAAATTCGTGGGCTTGCCCCGTCCTTTGATGCGGGCCTATTTATAGAAAATGCGTCAGATGCCTATGAAATTATTCTAAGGTGCTTCTCCGAACATGATCGTAAGACTTTGAAACCGCTTGTTAGCTCAGAGGTGTATCAGGGTTTTGACCAAGTTATGAAATCGCGTGAGCAAGAGGGGCATAGCCTTCGCACCGAAATCATTTCCGTAGATCGCGCTGAGATAGCTGATGTTGAGCTTGAGGGCAGTGTCGCCAGAATTACAATTAATTTTGAGGCTTCGCTGGCATCAGCTCTCACTGACAGCGCCGGTGAGGTGCTTGAGGGCGGGCTGGAAAATATTAATAACAATAAAGATTTGTGGAGCTTTGAGCGCGATTTGAAGAAAAAAACCCCAATTTGGGTTTTGGTCGCTACTGAAAGTGTCTAGGTCATGCAGGGTTCTGAGAAGAATTCTGACAAAAACAAACCTACCTCGCCCGCAGGTGATGATGACAATGACGTCTGGTCTCGCGTTACAAAATCAACCAGGAAGTTGAAAAAAAAACAAAAGGTCTCTTATCAAGCTGAGAGGCTCAGTAAGCCAGCACGGGCGGGCGCAAAAAAGCCTGTCGCCACGAATTTAAGCGCTTCCAAGCAACCGCCCAAAAAGCTTGATTTAAAACCTGCCCAGGTAAGACCCGCCACCCCAAAGCCCGTTAAGAAGCTAGAGAAGTTAGACCGTAATGAATTACGCCGCGTCCGCCGAGGTCGCGATGCCATCGAGCAAACTCTTGATCTGCATGGATTGAGGGCTGAAATTGCACAAAAACGAGTAGATACCTTTATTCGCTCCGCGCACATAAATGGGTGCAAATGGGTTCTTATTATTACCGGCAAAGGTGAACAGGGCGCGGGCACCCTAAAAAAACAAACCCCTATCTGGCTAGGCATTCTGGCAGAACAAGGCCTGGTTATGGGCTTTGATTTGGCCCCTCAAAATATGGGCGGTAGCGGGGCTGTTTGTGTGCGCCTCAGGAAAAAAAAGACATAAAACCAAAATGAGCCAAAATATTGGCAAATCACCCTGACACCTGTTAAAAAGGCCATAACAAAATCTGGTAGGACACATGACAAGAACAGCAGAAATTAAGCGTGAAACCAAAGAAACAGGGGTGACAGTCAAACTGAACCTTGATGGCTCGGGCGTATATAACATCGCCACGGGCATTGGGTTTTTAGATCATATGCTCGAGCAACTCTCGCGACACTCTCTGATAGATCTCGAGGTGATTGCGAAGGGTGACCTGCATATTGATTTTCACCACACCACTGAAGATACAGGCATCGTTATTGGCGAAGCTGTGCGACAGGCTTTGGGTGATTTTAAGGGGCTTGTAAGATATGGTAGCGCCATCATTCCAATGGATGAAACCTGTAGCCGCGTATCTCTTGATGTTTCACAACGGCCATACCTTATTTGGAAAGTGGATTTCACGAAGCCTAAACTGGGCGATATGGACACTGAGCTTTTCAAGGAATGGTTTCAGGCTTTTGCACAATCTGCCGGCATAACGCTGCATGTTGAAAATATGTATGGTGATAATAATCACCATATTATTGAGAGTTGTTTTAAGGGGTTGGCGCGCGCTTTGCGTCAAGCAATAGACATTGATCCACGTAAGGCAGATGACATTCCCTCTACAAAAGGCGTGCTCGGCAACTGACTTGGACTAGCCTCCTTTAGACTTTGTGGGGAAGAGGGTTTGACAATAGCGATAATCGACTATGGTTCAGGCAATTTGCGGTCGGCGCAAAAAGCCTTTGAGCGTGTCGCATCCGAACTTTCTTTAAAATCTGAGGTGATACTGACCGCGCATGCTGAGGATGTGGCTACTGCGGATCATATTGTTTTGCCCGGAGTTGGGGCTTTTGCGGATTGTGCGGCGGGGCTTTCGTCGCTTGACGGCATGACGGATGCCTTGGGCGAGGCCGTGATGGATGGCGGCAAGCCGTTTTTGGGCATCTGTGTGGGTATGCAATTATTGGCGACTACGGGTCATGAGCAGGTTGTGACAAGCGGCCTTAATTGGTTGCCCGGACAAGTGCAAAAACTTGAAGTTGACAGCACCACTCATAAAATTCCGCATATGGGCTGGAATGTGCTGGATGTGATGAATAGTCATAAGGTGCTTGAGGGGCTGGATGGGGACTCTGTTTATTTTGTCCACTCTTATGCGTTCCGTCCAGATGATCCCAATCATTCTTTGGCAACCACTGTACACGGCGCGTCATTTTCTTCTGTGGTTGGCCGAGACAATATTATCGGCACGCAGTTCCACCCCGAAAAAAGTCAGCACGTTGGCCTACGTCTCATTAAAAATTTTTTGGAGTGGCGACCATGATTTTATTTCCCGCAATTGATTTGAAGGGCGGCGAGTGCGTGCGCCTCGAGCAGGGGGACATGAACCGGGCAACCGTCTTTAATGATGATCCGGCAGCACAGGCGGCGGCTTTCCAATCGCAGGGATTTTCGCATCTTCATCTTGTTGATTTAGATGGTGCTTTTGCAGGTGCGCCCGTTAATGCTGATGCCGTTGACCGCATTCTTGCGGCCACGACAGTCACGACCCAGCTTGGCGGCGGGATTAGAGATTTGCCGACAATTGAAAGCTGGCTTACGCGGGGGATTGGTCGGGTTATTCTCGGAACAGTGGCAGTGCGGAATCCCGAACTTGTTATGGAGGCTTGTCGCGCTTTTCCTGATCGCATTGTTGTTGGCATTGATGCGCGCAATGGCAAGGTTGCTGTAGAGGGTTGGGCTGAAACCGGTGACATGGATGCCCACATGCTGGCCAAGAAATTTGAGGATGTTGGCGTTTCAGCCATTGTTTATACAGATATTGATCGCGATGGTATGCTTCAGGGTATTAATGTTGAAGCGACAGCTGCATTAGCGCGGGCCGTTAATATTCCCGTTATTGCTTCGGGCGGATTGGCCGGCTCTGAAGACCTCGAAAAGCTTTTGGCGGTTGAGGGTGATGGTGTGACTGGCGTTATCTCGGGTCGCGCGCTTTATGATGGTCGTCTAGATGCGTCTGCCGCCTTGGCAATGGAGGGGATATGCTGAAGACCCGCATAATTCCATGCCTTGATGTTAAAGATGGGCGCGTCGTCAAAGGGGTCAATTTTGTTGATCTTGTTGATGCGGGCGATCCCGTAGAGGCCGCACGCGCTTATGATGCCGCCGGAGCGGATGAGCTATGTTTTCTGGATATTACAGCCAGCCATGAGCGCAGAAGCATTTTGCTTGATGTCGTTCGCTCGACAGCAGAACAATGTTTCATGCCATTGACAGTAGGGGGCGGCGTGCGCTCGCCTCAAGATGTCCGTGAACTATTACTTGCTGGTGCTGATAAAGTTTCGTTCAACACGACTGCTGTTAAAGACCCTGATGTGGTTGCAGTGTCGGCGCAAAAATTTGGGTCGCAATGTATTGTTGTCGCCATTGATGCCAAACAAACTGATGAGGGTAGATGGGAAATTTTTACCCATGGCGGGCGTGAGGCGACAGGGATAGAGGCTGTTAGTTTTGCCCAAGAAATGGTTGCGCGGGGTGCTGGGGAGATACTTTTAACTTCTATGGATCGCGATGGAACCAGAGCGGGCTTTGATCTGGCTCTAACACGAAAGCTTGCGGATGCCGTGCCGGTTCCCGTTATTGCTTCGGGCGGTGTAGGGCATCCGGAGCATTTTGTCAGCGGTGTTGTTGAGGGGCATGCAAGTGCGGTGCTCGCGGCGAGTATTTTCCATTTTGGGGACTTTACAATTTCAGAAGCCAAGCAGATTATGCAGGCCGCCGGAATTGAGGTCAGACTTTAGAGAGGCTAGGGTGAGAGCCTCAACGGGAAAATTAAATGGTGTCTCGAAAATCAGAAATAATTGATCAGCTCTTTGAGATTATAGAAGCGCGTAAGAACGGCAATGCCGATGCTTCTTATACGGCGAAACTCATCTCAAAAGGACCGGCGACTATCGGGCGAAAGCTTAATGAGGAGTCTGTCGAAGCTTTGATTGCCGCAGCACAGAATAATCCCACCGAACTGGCTCAGGAGGCCGCGGATGTAATATTTCATTTGCTGGTTTTGTTGGCGTCGTTGGATGTCAGTCCAGATGAGGTTTGGGATATTCTCGCTAAGAGGCAAGGAGTCTCCGGTCTTGAGGAAAAAGCATCAAGACAATCGGCGGATAAAAAAGAGGTTGTAAAAGGGGATTAGCGTATGAAGAACCCTGAGGATAAGAGTGTAGATGAAAACGGAAGCCCGCCTTCCCCCTATCGGCATTTCTCGGCCTCGGCCTGGGGACGGCTTCGTGATGGCACCCCCTTGCCGTTGACTGAGGAAGAGGTTGTAGGTTTGCGCGGCCGCGGTGAGACGGTCTCTATCGCTGAGGTTGAGCAGATTTATTTGCCGTTATCGCGCCTTCTCAACCTTTATGCGGAGGGGGTTCAAGCGTTACATGGGGCGACTAATGCCTTTCTTGGGAGCACCCAGAAGGTCCCGTATATAATCGGCGTGGCCGGGTCGGTGGCAGTTGGGAAAAGCACCACATCTCGTATATTGAAAGAATTGTTGGCGCGCTGGCCAAATCACCCAAAAGTTGAGCTGGTTACTACTGACGGGTTTCTTCATCCAAACAAAATTTTAGAGGAGCGCGGCCTTGCCGACAGAAAAGGGTTTCCCGAAAGTTTCGATTTAGCTGGCCTGCGTAAATTTTTAACAAATGTGAAGTCCGGCGAGAAGGGTCTTCAGGCTCCAATATATTCTCACATTATTTATGACGTTGTGCCTGACCTATATCTTGAGGTGGATCAGCCGGACATCTTAATTGTTGAGGGGCTAAACGTATTGCAGCCAGCGCGCCCGGATGATGCGTCGGAAGGCATTCCGTTTGTCTCGGATTTTTTTGATTTTTCAATATTTATAGATGCTGAGCCGCCGGTCATTGAGGAATGGTATGTAGAACGCTTCCTTGGATTGCGGCAGACAGCGTTCAGTCAGCCTGATGCTTACTTCTCACGCTATGCCAATTTGGATGATGTGGATGCGGACCGCGTGGCACGAGAAATCTGGAAACTGATAAACTTGCGGAATTTAGAGGAAAATATTCTCCCATCCCGCTGGCGAGCAGACCTTGTTTTGCACAAATCTGCCGACCACACGATTGACCAAGTGTCTCTTAGAAAGATTTAAGAGGAAGATTTAAGCGAGACCAGCTGACGCAATAAGCTCTTGCAGATTTACTTGCGGGCGTGGGCCGACATGCTTAATGACCTCGGCGGCTGAAACAGCGCCGCGTCTTCCGGCGTTTTCCATTGTTTTGCCAAGCGCGACCCCCGAGAGAAATCCGGCTGCAAACTGATCGCCCGCACCCGTGAGGTCAACAGGCTGGTCAACAGTCTCTGCTGCAATTTCGGTTACCTCATTAGACATCACAATGACTGCGCCATCAGCGCTGCGGGTAATCACGCCGTTAATATTTTTTTGCTGCATCGCAGCAATTCGATCCTGAATGGACGCCCCGCCGAACATGGCCTTGGCTTCAGCATCATTTGACATGACCATGTCAACAGATCCGGCGAGTGCTTTATTAAAGGTGTCGAGGTGGCGTTCGACGCAGAAGCTATCCGATAACGACAAGGCCACCTTGCCGCCGCCGCTATGAACCATGTCACAAGCTCTAAAAAATGTTTCTGCGCCTTGCGGGCTGTCAAACAGATAGCCTTCGGCAAAAAAGACTTTTGCTTGTTTCAACAAATTTTCATCAAGGTCCTCGGGCGTGATGAACGCAGCGGCGCCGATGAGGGTATTCATGGTTCTTTCAGCATCGGGCGTTATCAGGACAATACATTTACCGGTAGGTGTTTCATTGTTGAGAGGTTGACCGAAAAGCTGGATATTCATTTCTGAAAGGTCGCCCGCAAATACGTCCCCGAAAGGGTCATTGGCGACTTTACCGATAAAGCCGGATGACATGCCGAGCGATGCTGTTCCTGCGATGGTGTTTGCCGCGGAACCACCTGCGGTGCTGGTATGAACATTTATCCGATCAAGAAGTGCCTTGGATGCCTCTGTGTCAATGAGGGTCATTGCCCCCTTCGGCAAGCTTAGCCTGTCTAAATCTGCGTCTGTGACATCAGCAAAGACATCGACAAGTGCCGCACCCATTCCGATAATATCTATTTGTTCATTTGACATGCAGCTCTCCTCATACTGGCACTTGTCGATACAGGAAGCCCTGATTGGGGTCAAGTAAATCGCACAGCAAGAGATTGTGAATGTTTATTCCATTGTAATGTATGGCAATTTCTGGACATTTGTTTCAAATCGCTCTAATTGCCTTTTAATGAAAGATTTTCTGTGGATAAGTTTATGCTTCACGCTTCTGGTCTCATGTGCCGGTGAAGCATATTATACGGAAAACTCAGCAGTTAACGACATGGCCTCTTCTGCCGAGAAACAAGTAAAAACACAAGCGTCACAAGCTGAAGGCATTTCGGACTATTCTAAATCCCCTCTTCTGCCGGCTATGCCGAATATCCAGCTAGCCCGGCTTGGTGAGCCGTCACTGGTTTGGCGTGAAGGGGAAACAACGATATTGCAATTTGCGGGTATGCCTGATGACAAAAGAGTGCCTGACTGTACCTTGCTCGTTTTTTTGGATGCGCGGGGTCAGCCAACGGGGCTTCATTCTAGGAATCCTGCCATTTCCGGTGTGAATACGGCTGATGACTATTCTGATAATGCGGCCTGCCTCAAGGCTTGGAGCAAATTTAAGAAGCGTCAATATCGGGGTTAGCTGTTTTCAAGACGCATTTCTCAAGCCTGCGTTTTATCTTTATAGCGACACAAATCTTGCACAACACAGTTAGGGCAATCCGGTTTGCGAGCTTTGCAAACATATCTGCCATGTAAAATCAGCCAATGATGGGCGTTAATTCTGTATGGATCGGTCACGCGTCTATCAAGCTTCTTTTCAACTTCAAGTTCATTTTTCCCGGGGGCAATCCCTGTTCTATTTCCAAGCCTGAATACATGGGTATCTACCGCAAATCTTGCTTCACCGAAGCCAATATTAAGAACCACATTTGCCGTTTTGCGTCCGACACCCGGTAAAGCCATCAACGCTTCACGATCCTGAGGGATTTCGCTGTTGTGAAGGTCGATAAGTTTTTGGGAAAGGGCATAAACATTTTTGGCTTTGTTACGATACAGCCCAATTGTTTTTACATGCTCGCGTATGCCCTCTTCGCCAAGCGCAACCATTTTTTCTGGGGAATCCGCCAGCTGAAAGAGCATCTTTGTGGCTTTATTTACCCCCTTATCAGTGGCTTGAGCCGACAACACGACGGCAACGAGAAGGGTGAACATATTCACATAATCTAACTCACCTTCTGGGTCAGGCATTGACTCAGCGAGACGGGCAAAGAATTCGGGTATCTGGGAAACTTTCATTTATGCCTGCCTTCTAGATTGGGTGGTAACGAAATACTGCGAAATTAAGACGCACCTCCTACACTTGAGGCGTGAGCTTTTAGACTTATTATAACTATATGTCCGATGAAAAGCCTTTTTTCAGTGCTGTGTTACGCCCCAATTGCTCTTTAAACAATTTGGGCTTTATCGTGTTGATGTCATTGGTGTCAGGTATTTGCTTGATTACAGGCACTTTCTTTTTGCTGATTGGCGCTTGGCCTGTTTTTGGGTTTTTCGGTCTTGATATTCTAATGCTGTATATGGCCTTTCGGCTTAATTACCGCGCAGCCAAACGTTATGAATTGGTAGAGATTTGCGATGACAGGCTGACGGTGACTACCGGCTGGGACGGGGTGGCAACAGACTTGAAGGCTTTTGATCCTTATTGGGTTCGATTACAGTTGTCCAAATCCGAAAGCTGGGTAGGGCCGCTTCACCTTACATCTCATGGGCAAAAGCTTGAGATAGCCTCTTTTCTTGGGCCGGATGAACGCTGTGATTTTGCTGATGCGCTTGACGATGCACTACAAAACTACCGCGCTGCTTAACACCCCCCCATTTGCATAAATTATTTTTGCGACTAAGCTGGGTGTATGTCACAAAATAAAAATAATTATGCGGCAGGATTTGATACCCCGTTGGGGCGGATGATTTTGCTTGCTGAAGACGCAACCACTGAAACTAACAAAAACTCTTCACTTTACCTTGTTGGGCTGGGCTTTGCCGGAACAAAAATGAATGATGAGGCCGTAATAGCCGATCTGTCTCGACAGCTTGGTTACCAAGATGTGTTGCCCAACCCTGAAAAACTAAAGTCACTAGCGCGTCAAATTATAAGTCAGCCAGATAAAGTGACTATGTTGCTGCGCGGCACAGATTTTCAGAAGACAGTCTGGCGGCGGCTAATGGAAACTCCGGCCGGTAGTACAACCACTTATGGAAAGATTGCTGATTATTTACAAAGTGCGCCGCGTGCAGTTGGTGCGGCCGTGGGCAAGAACCCAATTTCCCTGCTAGTCCCTTGCCACAGGGTTATCGGTTCAACAGGCCATTTGCATGGGTATCGATGGGGATTGGACGTTAAGAAATGCCTGCTCGCGGCTGAGGGCGCCCCCGTTTCTGTAGCGCTGTAAAATTACAGAGCTTTCAGTGTTGCTGTCCCCGTGTCGGAAATATCATAAATAATGGGCTCACCCGTACCAATTTCCCTGGCAAGAATTTCCTCTTGTGACAGGCCCTCCAGCATCATGACGAGCGCACGGAGTGAATTGCCATGCGCAGCGACCAAAACAGTTTCGCCTGCCAGCAGCCGTGACTTGATGCTGGTTTCATAATAAGGCAACACTCTGTCGGCGGTGTCTTTTAAACTTTCACCGCCGGGGGGTGGGATATCATAGGAGCGCCGCCAAATATGGACTTGCTCATCCCCCCATTTTTTGCGTGCGTCATCTTTATTTAAACCTGCAAGGTCGCCATAGTCGCGCTCGTTAAGAGCTTGATTTTGGATTACTTCAAGAGCGCTCAATTCAAGGGCAGCTAGAATAAGTGCACAGGTTTTTTGCGCGCGCTGTAAATTAGATGTAAAGGCAATATCAAAATTATAGCCAGCTTGCTTGAGCGTGTTCCCTGCCTGAACGGCCTCTTCGACGCCCTTTTCTGTTAAATCTGGATCACGCCAACCAGTGAATAGATTTTTTGCATTCCATTCACTCTGCCCGTGACGAACTAGAACTAAACACCCCATTGTGTTGCCTCCTAAAGACCTAAAACATCAGACATGGCATAGAGACCGGGGGGTTTATCCCCGCCCCATAAGGCGGCCTTAAGGGCGCCTTGTGCAAAAATATCTCGGCTTTCGGCATGATGGCTGAGCACAAGGCGTTCATTCTGCCCTGCTAGAATAAGCTGGTGGTCGCCGACAACACTTCCGCCGCGCAGTGCTGCAATTCCAATTGCCCCAGCTTCACGCGCACCTGTTATTCCATCTCGCCCACGGTCCGCGACATCTTCCAGCGAGACGCCTCGTCCTTCAGCTGCCGCCTCACCCAGCATCAAGGCTGTGCCTGATGGGGCGTCTACCTTGTGACGATGATGCATATCAAGAATTTCAATATCCCATGAATTGTCTAAACTGGCAGCTGCTTGCTTGACGAGATTGGCCAGCAAGTTAATGCCAAGACTCATATTACCGGATTTCACAATCACGGCGTGGCGCGCCGCGGCCTCTATTTCGACCTCTTGATCTGCGGTAAACCCTGTCGTGCCAATGACATGCACAACGCGCGTTTGCGCCGCAAGAGCGGATAGTGCCGTACTGGCAGAAGGGTCAGAAAAGTCGATAACACCATCCGCATCTTTCATCACATCAAGTGCATTATCAGTGATTGTCACGCCCAGCGCGTCCAGCCCAGCTAATTTTCCGGCATCTTTATTAAGAGCCGGACTGTTGGCATGTTCCAGTGCGCCCGCAAGTGTAAAGTGCTCATCTTCTGAGATGAGGCGGACAAGTGTTTGTCCCATTCTTCCGGCGCAACCATTTACGACAAGTTTCATATGGATTTAATAGCAGGGGTTTGCTTTGAGGGCTAGTGCCGAGCGAGGCTCGACATAATTATCAGGATTAATCATCTAAGCTTTTAAGAAATTTTTCACTTTCAGGATAAAGCCCTGACTTGCTTTCGGAGTCGAATTTTTTGAGTAAGTCTTTCTGCTTTCGGGAGATTTTCTTTGGTATCTCCACCGCAATTTGGACATATAAATCCCCGAAATGACGATTACGCAAGACAGGCATCCCCTTGCCGCGTAGACGGAATTGCTGGCCCGATTGCGCGCCCTCAGGAATGGTAAGCTTCACCTTTTTGCCATCAAGCATCGGCACTTCAATTGCTCCGCCCAATATGGCGTGTGTCATATGTACTGGAATACGGCAGAACAAATCTGCGCCATCTCTTTGAAGGAGGCTGTGCTGACGGATGCTTATAAAGACATAGAGATCTCCGCGCGGCCCCCCGCGGGCGCCGGCATCCCCCTCACCACTCAGGCGAATGCGCGTGCCATCCTCAATACCTTTGGGGACGTCAAAGGACAAATTGCGTTCTTTATGAATATGACCACGCCCGCCGCAATCACCGCAGGGGTCTTTAATCATCCGGCCTTCGCCGCCGCAACTATGGCAAGTTCTCTCAACAGTAAAAAAGCCCTGCTGGGCACGAACTGTTCCCTGTCCGTTACACGTGCCGCATGTTACAGGCTCAGTACCCTTTTTAGCACCACTGCCATTGCAACTATCGCACCTAACGGCACCAGTGACGGCAATCTGTTTTGAAACGCCACTAAACGCTTCTACCAAATCAATTTCGAGGTCATAACGAAGGTCATTGCCTCGGCTGGGACCGGCTTGACGACGGCCGCGGCTCCTGCCGCCAAAGAATTCTTCAAAAATATCGCCCATAGAGCTGAAGTCACCAAACCCGGCGCCACCGGCACCCGCTGCGCCCGGGCCTCCATTCTGGAAAGCGGCGTGTCCATAGCGGTCATAGGCGGCACGGTTATCGGCATCCTTGAGGCATTCATAAGCCTCATTGGCTTCTTTAAAGTTTTTTTCAGCCGTTTCATCGCCGGGATTAAGATCGGGATGGTATTTTTTGGCGAGAACCCTGTAAGCTTTTTTCAGCTCAGCCGCATCTGCATCGCGGCTAACGCCCAGTGTTTCGTAATAGTCACGTTTTTCCAAGGTCTGGCACTCCTGTGAGGGCGCATGTCGTCAGCATGTCAGACAGTCATCGGCTTCCGGAGATCTGTCAGGATACTTTCTGTTCTTCATCTGTGTCGTCATTGCTCACTTCTTCAAAGTCAGCGTCGACAACATCTTCACCATCTGTTTGAGCGTCAGAAGCGGCATCGCCGGCGGCCTCAGCTTCTTGTTGAGCTTTGTAAACCGCTTCCCCAATTTTCATTGCGGCCTGACTGAGGGCCTGAGCTTTGGCGTTAATATCATCTAAATCTTCGCCTTCCAGCGCCGTCTGCAAATCGGAAACCGCTATCTCGGCTGCATCTTTATCAGCCAATTCGATTTTGTCTTCGTTTTCGGAGATTGTTTTTTCTGTAGCATGAATAAGGCTCTCAGCATTATTTCTGGCCTCAGCAGATTCGCGGCGGGTTTTATCGGCCTCGGCATTCGCTTCTGCGTCTTTGACCATATTTTCGATGTCATCATCAGAAAGACCGCCAGAGGCTTCAATGCGGATGGCTTGCTCTTTCCCGGTGGCTTTGTCAGTCGCCGAAACATTCACAATGCCGTTTGAGTCGATATCAAAGGCAACTTCGATTTGCGGCACACCGCGCGGAGCGGAGGGCAGGCCCTCAAGGTTAAACTGGCCAAGTGCTTTATTGTCTTTCGCCATCTCACGCTCGCCCTGATAAACGGCGATGGTTACAGCTGACTGGTTATCTTCAGCAGTTGAGAAAACTTGAGACTTTTTGGTCGGGATTGTTGTATTGCGCTCAATCAGACGGGTGAAAACGCCGCCTAAGGTTTCAATACCCAAAGACAGGGGCGTCACATCCAAAAGAAGGACGTCCTTTACATCGCCCTGCAATACACCGGCCTGAATTGCGGCGCCCATGGCAACCACTTCATCCGGATTCACACTCATATTGGGCTCTTTACCGAATGCATTCTTCACGAACTCGCGAATTTTAGGCATACGGGTCTGCCCACCGACCAGCACGACCTCGTCAATCTCACCGGCAGATATGCCGGCATCACTCATGGCTTCTTCACATGGCTTTCTGGTGCGTTGAATTAATTCATCTACCATGCCTTCAAGTGCGGCACGGGTTATTTTGGTGTTCAAGTGTTTCGGCCCTGATTGATCGGCCGTGATGAAGGGGAGGTTCACTTCTGTCTGAGTGGAGGCAGAAAGCTCAATCTTAGCTTTTTCAGCGGCCTCTTTTAGGCGTTGAAGGGCGAGCTTGTCGTCGCGCAAGTCAATGCCCTGCTCTTTTTGAAATGTTTCAGCAAGGTGATCTAGAATGACGTTATCGAAATCTTCGCCACCGAGGAAGGTGTCGCCATTGGTAGCTTTCACTTCAAAAACACCATCACCGATTTCAAGAATGGACACATCAAATGTCCCGCCGCCAAGGTCATAAACAGCAATGGTCTGACCCTCTTTTTTCTCCATGCCATAAGCAAGAGATGCGGCTGTCGGCTCATTGATGATACGCAGCACTTCTAGACCGGCAATTTTACCGGCATCTTTTGTAGCTTGACGCTGGGAGTCATTAAAATAGGCAGGCACAGTGATAACTGCCTGATCGACTTTTTCACCCAAATAGCTTTCGGCTGTTTCCTTCATTTTCTGCAAAATAAACGCTGAAATTTGCGATGGGGAATATTGTTCACCGCGCGCCTCAACCCAAGCATCGCCATTGTCAGCTGGGCAAATGGTGAAGGGAACCATTTCAATATCTTTTTGTGTGGCGGGGTCCTTGAAAGGTCTACCAATGAGTCTTTTTACGGCAAAAACTGTATCTGTCGGGTTGGTGACAGCCTGACGTTTCGATGGTTGCCCGACCAGTCTTTCTCCGTCTTCTGCAAAACCAACCATGGAGGGCGTTGTTCTTGCGCCCTCTGAGTTTTCAATCACACGAGGGGTTTTGCCGTCCATAACAGCAACACAGGAGTTTGTGGTTCCCAGATCGATTCCGATAACTTTACCCATTGTTCCACCTATTCACTTTAGTCGTCTAAAATTCATGTTTAAGCTTGTTTAAAGCAATCTGAAGTCTTCTAAAAAGGCTTTAGACTGCTGAAAAAGTTTCATATTTTGCCTTTATCAAGGGCAATTGAGAATTATATAAGGATGGGGTTGTGGGACTACAAGGCCGTAGCCCAAAAAAATTTAATCACCCTAATTTGGGGTAAAACTAAGCTTTGGTATCATTAATGGACTTAAATCACGCAAAATATATTCCTGAATATTGGTCGCCCACTCAACAGAGAGCTGTTTTGGCCGCCTTAATGCCTATAATCGGGGTAGCACCTTTTTTTAAGCCCCGAATGCCGCGCACCAATCAGCCATGGTCAATTGTTATGACAAATGCCGGGCCGTTGGGTTGGGTTTCCGATGTTAATGGCTACCGATATCAAGAGGTTCATCCTGAAACAGGCGAAGCATGGCCCCCCTTGCCTGATATTTTGCAGGCGGCATGGTCGGATTTAACAGGTCTTGATGTGCCAGCCGAATGTTGTCTGATTAATTTGTATCAAGGTTCACGTGCGAAAATGGGGCTGCATCAGGACCGTGACGAGATAGATAAGGATTTTCCGGTTTTGTCGTTCTCGCTCGGTGACTCCGCACGGTTTCGGGTTGGTGGCAAAACCAGAAAAGGCCCCACGCAATCAGTGAAGCTCAATTCGGGTGATGTGGTTATTCTGAAAGGCGAGTCGCGGCTGAGCTTTCATGGTATTGACCGCATCATGCCGGATTCGTCACAGCTTGTTGGCGAATATATTGAAGGGGGCGGTCGGGTGAACTTAACGTTGCGGCGGGTAAATCCGGCTTAAGCGAAGCCTAATATAACCGTAAATGTTTAACCGTCTTTTGCAACACCAACTTTTGCAGGTCTAAGCAGGCGTTCACCAATCATATAACCGATTTCTACAACTTCGATAATCGTGCCGCTATCCCGCCCAGTACCGGGGGCTTCATACATAGCTTCGTGGAAATTAGGGTCGAATTTTTCACCTTCTGGGGCAATCGGCTTTAAACCATTGCGCTGCAATGCGGCCATTAAGTCGCGCTGGGTTGCGCCAACGCCTTCTAGTAGATTGACCATATTGTCAGACAATCCTTCGCGGTCAGTTTCTTCTATTGCGTTGAGGGCGCGTGTCAGATTATCGCCGACGGAAACCATATCGCGGGCAAAACCTGTCACCCCATATCTAAGCGCATCGGACTTATCACGCTCAGCGCGGCGACGGGTATTTTCAAGTTCAGCAGCCAGCCTGAGCATCTTCTCGTTCAAATCCGCGATTTGCTGTTCGGGATCAATTTCTTCGGGCTCTTCTTTATGTTCTTCTTTATTCTCTTCTGGTGCGGGTTGTTCAGAGGGTTGCTCATCAGGGGCAGAAGCCGCCTCAGTTTCAGCATTAATTGTGTCGGCATCAGATGTATTGGCTTGAGCGGTATCAGTTTCCGCCTTAGGGGCCTCTTGATCTTCCATGTTTTTGTCGGTGTCGTTCTCGTGACTCATCATTTAATTCCCTAAATTATCTGATTTGGCTTTCAGAACATCTTATTTAGGAGGTATGACGCGCGAGTTCAACCTTTAGGATTTATTCACTCTTGCTGATGTTCCATCCAGCCGCTAAACAGATGACTAAATTTTACTTTTCAACGAACAGGACTGTTAATGACACAAATGATAAGACCATCAGGTCGCCAATATGATCAATTGCGATCTGTCACGCTCGAAACGGGTGTTGCCAAACATGCTGAGGGGTCCTGTTTGATAAAAGCGGGCGATACACATGTCTTGTGCACAGCAAGCGTTGAAACACGGGTACCGCCATGGCTCAGAAATGGTGGTACGGGCTGGGTTACTGCAGAATATGGTATGTTACCCCGATCTACATCTGACCGCATGCGCCGCGAGTCATCAGCGGGTAAACAATCAGGACGCACACAAGAAATTCAGCGCCTTATTGGTCGCTCTCTTCGCGCCGTTACAGATCTCGCCGCGCT
>MDTB01207525.1_pt1 | contig 39748 bp, 39 predicted proteins | sample 811161 | NCBI WGS metagenome assembly MDTB01 (sample SAMN05326650, study PRJNA326480) | marine metagenome | isolation source: seawater | place: Mediterranean Sea | collected 2009 | reverse complement strand
CTCGACAGCAGCCTTACCGTAGCTAATGCTAACTTTATTCAAATGGAAGCACTCCAGATTTATGCGGAAAAATAACTGTGACCGATGATCTGGAGTACCACAAAGTCTGTGAGTTAGATGATGTTTGGGAAGGGGAGATGGAACTTTTTGATGTGGGTGAGAATGAAGTCTTGATCATCCATTCGCCAGGAATGGAGCTCCGTGCTTATAGCCCAATATGCCCACATCAGGAGTTTTCTCTGTTTGATGGAGAACTCGAGAATTGTGTCCTCACCTGTTCAGCGCATCTTTGGCAGTTTGATGTCCTTTCAGGAGAGGGAGTCAATCCGACCGGCACCTCTTTGACTAGTTATCCGATCAAAGTGGAGGACGAGGCGATATGGGTTGCCTTTCCGGAGAACGACAAAGATTCCTAGGGAGAACGCTATGTCGAATTCGCAAGAGAACCGTTTTGTCGGGCCCGTTCTAAAAAATAGTGAGGTTGGAGACGCGATTGTTGAAGCGATCTATGAAGACAATAACGAACGCAAGATCGAAGTAGAGGAGCACGCATCTTATTTCCGAGTCAAAGTAGAAAAAGAATGCGTCATCCGTTTTGACACCGTTTCACAAATGCTTGGGAGAGATGTTACGCGCGCCGATATCGAGGCCAATATGCCCTCTCTGGAGGGGTTTATCCGGGTGGATTCAGAAAAAATGCGGTTTCTTGCGACAGCCACTGATACCTAATTTTGACCTAGGCTATCTACCGAATCAGGAACTTACCGTACGCATCATTTGAAAAAAGGTTGATTATGAGTAGCAACGTAACTGGAATGAAAACTTGGAGCAAGCTGTCGAAGAATAAACGGCGCCCAAGTGAGTATGAGATCGTAACGACGAATCTTCAAACCCGACATCGGCATCGGGATCAAGCGTATGAACTTTCGCCCGCGCCTGATCTTGCAATGAACGAGTGGTATCGCAAACATGTTTTTGATAGTCCCCTGCAGCACGATGATTGGGAGGAATTCCGCGACCCAGATGCGTTGATTTATCGTGTGTACACACGAAACCAGGATAGCCAGGAAGAGTACATAGACGGAGTGCTGAATGAGCACGACGACATTGGTCATGATGAGGACCTATCCGCAGAGTGGTTGGATACCATGGAAATCCTTTATACGCCGAGGCGATACCTTCAGGTTACTCTACAAATGACTGCTGCCTATATCTTACAGGTAGCTCCTGCTAGCACCATTACTGCATGTGCCGGGTTTCAGGAGGGTGACGAGTTCCGGTGGATGCAACGGATTGCCTATAGAACGCGAGAACTTCAGAAGGCGCATCCCAGTCGCACATTTGGTGTTAGCGAAAGGGAGAATTGGGAAAACGCTGAACCGTTACAAGGCATACGGGAATTAATGGAAAAGACACTGGTCGCCTACGATTGGGGCGAGAGTTTCGTTGTCAATAATCTCATCGCAAAGGTTGCTGTGGACGAAACACTTAGAGAACTGGCAAGCACGGCACGTATTTTTCGCGATCCGCTGTTGGCAGCACTGGCTGATAATCAATTACGTGATAGTGATCGGTCCAGACGCTGGAGTGCGGCGCTCGTTAAATTCTGCACAGATGCTCGGGAAGAAAACAAAGCCGTAATCCGTTCGTGGATTGAAGAATGGATGCCTTTAGCAACTAAAGCTATTGTCACCTATTGCGCTGCTCTTCCAGAAAGTGAGAATGCTGCTGAGGCGGCTATCTCAAGAATGGAGGCCTTCCATCGCAGTCTAGAATTGTAAACGCAGCGAGTGTCGGATTTTGTCCATGTTGCGATTCCGATCTATACCCTCAAGTCATTTAGACAGTGTTAAGGACCCCGCTCCTTGAAACACCCAACTGCACACCGGGTTGCAATCTCTCACTCGGAGCTAGTCATCCACGTTGATCATGGCGATACGTTACTGGGAGGAATTCTGCGAGCCGGCGTCGGTGTGCCGTATGAGTGTAACGCCGGGGGCTGTGGTAGCTGCAAGTACACGTTACTGGATGGGTCGGTAGCCGACGATCTTGAGGAAACCGCTGGGCTTCGCGCGTCTGATAAGCGAAAAAACAAACACCTGGCCTGCATCAGTCGACCCCAGTCTGACTGCACAATCGAGCTAAAACTTGATCCCGAGTACACCCCAAAAAACGCCCCACGGAAAGTCGATGCGTCACTTCATTCTATTGAGAAGCTCACACATGATTTGTGGGAGTTTCACTTTGATGCTCCCAGGACTGCGTCTTTCCTCCCAGGCCAGTATGCAAAAGTGAGCCTGCCAGGGGTTACTGGTCCTCGTAGTTATTCCATGAGCAATGTTGCAAATGAAGTCGGGCGATGGTCGTTCCAAATCAAGAGAATGGAGGGCGGCGCTGCGTCAAAAGTATTGTTTGATGGTTTGACGACAGATTTGCAGGTCACCATTGATGGGCCCTACAGTACCGCTTATCTGAGATCCGATTCTGTCCGTCCAATAATTTGTATCGGCGGGGGTTCAGGCCTGGCCCCTATGGTCTCGATTTTGCGCGGCATCTCCCAACGTAAAAGCGATAAAACTAAGCCAGTGCTTTACTACGGCGCTCGCCAGGAAAAAGATGTGGTGGACCAAGAATATTTGGCGACGATCCCGGGGTTCAATCCAGAAAATCAGTACATCCCGATTGTATCTGAGCCAGAAGAGAGCGATACGTGGGCTGGCGCCACTGGGTTGGTCCATGAATTTTTGAAGAGTCATCTGAACGAGACGACTCAAGATTCTGACTTTTATATGGCCGGTCCTCCCCCTATGGTTGATGCCGTGAGACGTCATCTTGTGTTGGATAGAGGGATTCCCGTTGATCGTCTTTACTATGATCGTTTCTTTTAGTGCGATGGCGTTGGGTGCGGGCAATGGAGGATGTGGAATTCAGCGCCAAGTGGGCCAGAACTTATCTCGATCGATCTGCCCTGGATCGAGTAAAAAATTAGTGGGATAAAAATATGCAAAAAGAAAATAAACCCCCCGTTGATGATATGTGGCAGTGGAAAGATGATGCGAAATTTTCAAACACCGTGGCGGTGGGAGATCAGGTTTTTATCAGTGGTCAGCAAACGCTTGATAAAGATGGCGTTGTGCTGAATCCTGGCGATATTGCTGCTCAGACACGAAACGTTTTTGAAAACATGAAATCGAGTTTAGTCGGACTCAATATGGGGCTCGACGACTTAGTGCGGCTGAATACTTACTATGTTTTTGAAGGGGATGACAAGGACGCAACGACTTTCTGGGAGGATATGACAAGGGTGCGTCTTGAGTATTTTCCAGACCCCGGGCCAGCAGCTACAGCGGTACGTGCGAAAGGTATGCCATATGAAGGCCAACTGATTCAGATAGAGGGTGTCGCGCTCAGGGGGGAGTCAAGGCGATGCCGACAGCGCATCATGCCGGAAGGAAGTTGGGACTGGAGTATTGCGGTACCGTTATCCCAGGGATGGAAGATTGGCAATCGGATTTTTGTCGGCGGTCAGATCTCTGCTGATAAAACGGGTCGTCCGGTGCATGTCGGCGATCTTGATGCGCAGACCCGTAATATTTATGAATATATTGGCCGGGTGTTGTCGGACGCCGGGGCTTCATTCTCAGATCTGACGCGGGTGAAGATCTGTTTTAAATATGACAGCAAGGATTCAAATAGTGGCCAAGCGTTTGTTGATCGAATTATGGAAGTCTCAAAAGAGTACATAAAAGGCACCCCCCCTGTGGTCACCGCATTCGCTGTTGATTTACTGTATCCAGGTTTGGATCTAGAGCTTGACGCAATGGCGATCGTCGATCAAGACACGAAAGCCCTTGCGCCGAACGAACTTGGTGGCCGGTATCAGCCGTCGGAGTTTTCGGACGGCGTGTTAGCTGATGGCGAGATATATATTGGTGGCCAGACAGCGACGGAACCTGATGGTTCGGTGATGTTTCCCGGTGACTTTTCGGCTCAGGCCAATGAGGTTTTTCAGCGGCTGGATAGGGTGTTGCAGGAGGCAGACGCCACCTTGAAAGATATAGTCAAACTAAATCTATTCATTGTTGGGCAAGATGCGCAAGTTGAGGAATTTTTTCATCAAGCCTGTAGGGTGTGGACCGAGGTGAGTCCAAATAGTTATCCAGCGATGACACCTGTGCGGGTCCACGAATTGCCCAAACCTGGGCTTTTGTTTCAAGCTGATTGCATCGCAATAAAATAAGACGTTATTCACGATCACGAGTTGTTTTAAAAAGAGAGGAGAGAAAAAAATGATTAGCAATCCTGTTCCCTGGCCAAACGGCGCTAAGTGCGCTTGCGCAATAACTTTTGACATCGATACAGACAGCATCTTGCACCTCGAGCATCGTGAGCGAGCGCCAACAATGCTCTCGACCATGTCGTGGCTGAAATATGATGAGATCGCGATCCCACGCATTCTCGAAGTCTATAAGCGGGCCGAGATAAAGCAGACTTTTTTCTATCCTGCTTGGTGTATGGAGAGGTATCCGCATCTTGTGGAGATGATTCTAGAAGGGGGGCACGAGATCGCGGCACACGGATATCTCCATGAGAACCCCAATAAGTTATCTCCAGAAGATGAACTGTACTGGTTCGAAAGACAGATCGCAGTCATTGAGAAGATGACGGGCCAAAAGCCTCGGGGGTGGAGGGCGCCGTTATACAATTATTCCAAGTATTCGATCGACTACATGATTGAGCAGGGATTTCTATATGATGCAAGTTTAATGGGCGATGACGTCCCCTATATTCTTGAGACAGAAAAAGGCAGCGTGATCGAGTTACCGAGTCACTGGGGAATGGACGATTGGCCACACTATACCCATGCGCCGGATATGCACTACATGATGCCGATCAAATCACCGGATGAAGCGATGAATGTCTTCATGTCGGAGTTTAAGGCAATGCATAAATATGGCGGGTTGTGGGTGACGGTTTGGCATCCGTTTGTAACCGGTCGGCTGGCGAGGTGTGACCGTATGGCGCAGATGATCGAAGACATACGATCAGAAGGAAATGTGTGGTTTGCCAAGATGGAAGAAATCACCGCACATATCCAACAATGCATTGACGACGGGAGCTGGACCCCCAGAGTGGACAAGTTGCCTTACTATGATGGGCCAATTCCTGAACTCAAAGACGCTGGGCTAGCATAGCGCTGAGTTCGCCATTGGGAGAGCTTGGTTCATGAGGCATTTGCCCTCGCCAACCGTGAGTCAAGCGTAGAAACTGGGCGGCAGTCGGTTTAGGACAAATTGATACCGATTGTCGTTCAGTACTCAGGGTCAGCCATGGGCGATCGTCAGTTGATTTGAGTATTAGCCCTGCCGAAAGATTCGGTTTAATCCGCTGGCAGTCTCTTGATCCGACTCTAAACCTTATATTTCGCCGTTGATAAAAGGGGCCGCGCTCACCGTGCGGGCCGCTTCACCCTCGTCTTATCGATTGATCTACAGTTTCTCCTCTCTCCTTGCAGTTGGCAGCCATCAGGCGGAGAACGATACAAGCGGCAAGTTTCGAGGTCGTATCGCTAACATCATAGACCGGACTCAGTTCGGAAATCTCGATAATGCTCGGCGCTCCTTTCTCGCCGAGCAGAGTTGCGAGTTGCATGACTTCTCTAGATTCCAAACCGCCAGGCTCAGGTGCAGTAACCCCGGGAGCTGCAGATGCGTCCATCACATTCATGTTGATGCTGAGATATTGCCCTGCTGTGTCGTTCCACAGTCGGTCCGCCGCTTCGTCAACGACTGGAGCAATGCCTCGATCAATGACTTCTCTCATGGAAAAAAAGCGGATCCCTCTGGACTCGGCCAACTCGACATGATCCCTGGGGTTCATGGAATTTCGGGCGCCAACGTGAGCAACATTTTCGGGATGAACATTCGGTAGTTCGGTAATCCGCGCCATGGTGCAAGGGCTCGTCATTTTTTCCCCGGCCCAGGAATCGGCCATGTCTAAGTGGGCGCCGAGGTGTAAATAGCCCATCCGGCCATTCTCCCCAATATGATCGGATAGTGCGCGCGATGCGGGTATTGAGATTGAATGATCTCCGCCGCAGATGATTGGAATTAGTCCGGAACGAAGCACCTCCCGAACGGCTCGATATATTCTCTCGTGGGCTAATTCTGGAGAAACTTTGGGTATTCTGACATTTCCGCAGTCGATGCAGTGACCCTCAAGATCTACCTGATATTCGAACCAATAGGGAAAGTACTCATAACTCGCCATGCGAAACGCTTGAGCCCCGTCTTCCGACCCTGGTTTACCGACGTTTCCTTCATCGTATGGAATCCCCATAAAGGCGTACCGGGCTCCAGAATCTTTCAAGGCCTCAGTTTCCATTGAAATTTGCGGAGACCGCAGAAAGGTGATTACACCGAGTGTTTTGAAATCTTCAGGGTCACCCAAGGGGGAGAAGAGATGTTCATAATTTTTTGCTGGGTTCATTAGGATGCCTTTAGTAGCAAAGGGTTATGTATTAGGTTTCGACTACGACTGATGAAAATTTTGTTGGAGAGTCTGTGCCCGACTTCCCAGATAGTGATAAATCATGCAACAGACTAATTTCGTGCTCATGTCACTGACGTCGTACTGGGGGCACAATTCTGAGATCTCGAAAATATCGGCACCGTATGTGCCGGCAACCCGAGCCAGTTCTAATGCCTCCCGAGGTTTGATGCCAAAGGTTTCGGGTGCTGTAGTGCCAGGCATACAACTTGCGTCGAGTGAATCGGTGTCCCAAGACCAATAAATTCCGTCTGTCTTGTCCCAGGCGATATCGAAAATTTCCTTAGTGCAGACATCAATACCGCGATCGACGACCTCTTGCATGGGCACTAGTCGTACGTTGTTATCAACCCAGAAGTCGACCCAATCTTTCGGATTGAGGCCGTTCCGTGAGCCCATATGGGCCATGTTGCTGCCATCACAATTTGGAAGATCAAACGCGCGTGCCGGTCCAGAGCAGTTTGTGTTGGGATTTCCCTCCCAGTCTGGTGCAGAGTCAAGGTGGCAATCGACGTGAAGGTAGCCGATCTTTCCCGACGCATGAAAATCAGAAAGCGCTCTAGATCCGGGAATAGGCACTGAATGGTCGCCCCCGCACAGGATAACTTGGGCACCCCCCTCCAAACATTCCGTCACATATTGATAAATATATTCATGACTTTTTTTGTTATTGCCGGGGACAATGGGAATGTCTCCACAGTCAACAGGTCGGAAAAATTCCATCAGGTCAACGCCATACTCAAACATATAGGGAAAATACTGAGTACTGGCCTCGCGCAAGCCCGCTGGCCCCTGAGATGTCCCGGCTCTCACCATCTGGCCCTGATCCCAGGGCACACCAAGAAAACAGATACGGGCATCCATAGAGCGGATTGCTTCCCGGTCAGGAGGACAGTAGGGCGCACCCATAAAGGTAGCCAACCCTGCTGATTTGAATGAACCGTTATGAAATTTTGGGGACAGGATGTGATCATCTTTGCCACTTTGTTCAGCGGGCCCTTTGTGTTGATGGGGTACAAAATCCCATTTAGGTTGATTTGCCATTCGGTTGCCTATTTATTAAATATCAGTGAATTCGATAAGAGAGAATCACCGTCTCTCGGTCTTGCGTGGTGTCTTTTCATAGCTTCCAACAAGAGATAATTTTCTAGCAGAGATGTTCATGGCTGTCTCTTGCGGTATTGACCTTGATGCTGACCAATTGCATTTCGTTTCCAGTCACGATCCTGACGGTGGTAGAAAAACATTTTGGACACCGCAAGCTATGTCGGTTTACCGGAACACCCTCCTGACCGCAATTTGCGCATCTGACTGTGACCGGAACCTCTTCAATATCCAGCGTCGCACCCTCACAGACAGTCCCCTTGGCTGCTGAGGTGAAACAGAAATGCAGTGGTCTTAACATCCCAGAAAGGACACCGAGTCGCACAAAAATGTGATCAACCCCACAAGCGCGATTTTCTTCAGCGTACTCAGATGCCAGATCGATCAGACTCCGCGCTATGGAAAGTTCATGCATAAGAGATCTGATCAAGAAGAGATTTCGTTAACCCGATTGCATTAAACATGGTGCGATTGTGGCCGGGTTGATTGGGCCTGGCTTAGAAAATTTTCTGAAAGAGATGCTTGTTCGGCAGATATCCATTCCAACCACTTACTGATTCCCTCCCCATTCTGCGCAGAAAGCGTAATTACATGAATGTCGGGATTCACTTGACGGCCATACTGGATACACCGATCAAGATCAAAATTAACGTAGGGTAGTAAATCAATTTTGTTAATGAGCATCACGCTCGCGGCGGCGAACATGTCCGGGTACTTGATAGGCTTATCTTCTCCTTCAGTGATCGATAAGAGCGCTACCTTATGTCGTTCACCTAGATCGAAACTGGCAGGGCATACGAGATTGCCCACATTTTCAATGAACAGCAAACCATTGGATTCCATTTTCAGATCATCCATCGCATGCCCAATCGTATGAGCGTCGAGGTGACACCCTCTACCGGTATTAATCTGAACGGCAACCGCGCCAGTCTTGCGAATTCGATCGGCATCATTCGAAGTCTGTTGGTCTCCTTCAATAACATAGATTTTCTGGGAGTCACTTAAAGCGGTGATTGTTTTTTCCAATAGTGTCGTTTTCCCGGACCCTGGACTAGAGACGAAGTTGAGACCCAGCACGCTTTTTTGGTGGAGGAAGGTTCGGTTTACTTCAGCATGCTGTGAATTACGGTGGAGAATGTCCTGCTCGATTTCGATAAGTTTCGGATCGTCATGAGCGAGGGTTTGATGCCGTGTTGCGTGAACATGCTCGCCAAGAAGATGGGTCCCACTATCTGTAACGGACTCTCTCGGATGGGAGTGGCTTTCTGAATGGGTATGTCCGTGTTCTGACCCATGGTGATGATGCCGATCGGACGAGTCCCCTGTCATTTTGGTAACCGTCGCACCTTTTACGGATAGGTTTTCGCTGGTGCAACCACATACTCCACACATTGGATTCCTCCATCCCCAGTCCGATTTTTTGATCCATGAATACGGACCTGGGGTTGCTGATGATAATTTATGAAACTCTAGTTTCATTTTCTGAAAACTACAAGTTATATGCTACAGTTCTGCTGAAAACTGAGAGTTAATTTCTAATTGTTACGAATTTCGTATTAGACGTACGGAAATAGCTGAAAGAAAACTGGGAATCGAAAAAGTGACAAGTAGCAACGCAAAGATGATTCCAATCATGGGAAAACGGGCCCGATCTGGAAAAGCCTTAAGACAAAAAGACGAGGGCGAGGATTCATCGGCGTATGACAGCCACGCCGACTCAGAGTCCCCAATATTTGATGACCTCAATCGAAAAATTCTTGAATATCTTCAAGAAGATGGAAGAGCGCCGTTTTCAACAATAGCGAGACAGTTGAACACCTCCGAAGGAACCATAAGGAACCGTGTCCAGAGAATGAAAGAGGCAGGAGCACTGCAAATCGCTGCCATCATTGATCCGATGGCGATACATTACAAAGTTGATGCAATGATTGGCTTGAATGTTGCCACCGAAAATCTTCCACGTCAGGTGGCCAAGCGGCTTGCTGAGTTAGAACAAATCACATTTATATTTTGGGTTGCGGGCCGGTTCGACCTGCTAGTCGAGGTGGTTTGCGGTTCCGACGGCGAGTTTCGTCAATTCATTGAGGATGAGCTCTATAGCCAGGCGGACGTTGCAGAATTTGAAGTGATGTCAGGAATTGAGATGTTTAAAAATCAGTTTATATTACGAGACGCAATAACATAATCAGTTAATAGCCAGTTTCTACGAACCCCTAATGGTGATGTCATGAATAAGAATTCTGAAGAAAAATTTATCCAAGCACTCCCCGATCTGAAACGAGTCAAAGAGGAGAAAAAAAGATTAGAAGCGGCGGGTGTTAAGTATATTTTTTCCTGTTGGATTGATCTTCTGGGTAGTCCGAAGACTAAGCCTGTGCCGATCAGTGATTTTGAAGCGTTGTGTATGGGTAAAGGGCCACAGTTCGCTGTTCATTCAGTTTCCTTTGTTCCTGAACTCAGTCCTGCAGATTCTGACCAGATTCCATTACCAGACCTGGATAGCTTGGTTATTTGTCCTTGGGATACCAGCTGTGCTTGGGTCTTTGCAGACCTTTGGTGGGAAGATAGTCCGTATAACATCTGCCCTAGAAGTCTATTGAAGCGGGTGGTCAAAGAGACTGCAGAGCAAGGTTATTCAGTGCATGCGGGTATCGAGCCAGAATTTATCGTGATGAAATGGGAAGACGGGCAACCGGTCAAGGCAATCGATGATGACCCACGTAGCGGGGCTGGCATACGGCCCCGTCGACAGGCATTTGGCTACGATGTCGAATACTCGATAGATTCGATGGGCTTTCTTGGAGAGATGATCGATATTGTCGAAAATCTTGGATGGGATATGCACGATGTTGTTTGTGAAGGGGCGTACTCACAATTTGAACTTGATTTCCATTACACCGATGTCCTTCAGATGGCAGATCGGTTCGTATTTTTACGGGTGATATTGAAAGAGATTGCCAAACGTCATGGAATGTTTGTGACATTCATGCCCAAGCCGACAACCGGCGACTGGCGCTCGGGAGCCCACCTTAATACGTCAATGCGCCCGATAAATGAGCCGGACAAAAATCTATTTGAAGGATCGAACGGGTCATGGGCGGATCCAGTGTATGCCGCCGTGGGAGGGCTTCTGCGTCATGGTGGAGCGCTTACGGCCTTGGCTTGCCCAACGGTCAACTCGTATAACGGACTGGTTCCGCGGGTAGGAGGTTTTGAAGGGGGTACCGTTACCTGGGCGCCAACTCATATGACGTATGGCTACAATAATCGTTCCGCCATGTTGCGTTTGCCTCAGACTAGGTTTGCTATCGAGAATCGAGCGGCCGATATGTGCATGAATCCATATCTGTCACTTGCTATGACGTCGGCTGCGATGACCGAAGGGGTTGTAAACAACTATTCACCAGGCGAGCCTCTCAACTCAGACTTATACAACATGGATGCTGCTGCGATAAAAGAATCCGGCGCTCAGCGATTGCCACGAAATTTGTTGGAAGCATTGGAAACCTTGCAGACTGATGAACTCGCTTTGAAGGTATTGGGCGAACCTCTGCGAAATTCTTTCCTTCAATACAAGTTTGACGAATGGGAAAGGTATCACCAGACAGTGACCGATTGGGAGGTTACCGAGTATCTCCGTCTTTACTGAGACTTGCGATCCGCCTCTGTTGCCGGAAAACGTCCAGTCGACCGCGTTTGGCCTGTACGCCAAATACTTGTCAAATTCGGAATCCACTGTAGGCCAATCCGCGCCCTGAGATCAGAAACGATGAATGGCGAAACCGTTGCATTTGCTCAGATGAAGGACGCCACCCAAGCGGACTACGATCTGCTGTCCAGCAAGTTCCAGCCCTATCGGGAAGCAACGGTCGAGCGCGTCCTTGAAACGTTACAGCGTCAGGCGACCGAGCGCGAAAGCGGGCACCAGATTCACCGGCTCGACCACGCGTTGCAGTGTGCTACCCGCGCACGCGCTGATGGCGCCGATCTCGATTGGATTGCGGCTGCGCTACTGCACGACATCGGTGACGGACTTGCGCCAATGAACCACGATCGTTTCGCCGCTGAGATATTACGACCATTTCTTCGCGAGGAGGTCACCTGGGTGGTCGCCCATCACGGCGCGTTCCAGTTGACCTACTCGGGCGAATTCACTGACCGAGATCCAAATACGCGCGAACAGTTCAGTGATAGCCCGTATTATCAGTCCTGCATCGATTTCTGTGAGCGCTGGGATCAGAGTAGCTTCGACCCGCGCTATGCGAACGATCCGCTGGATAGTTTTCGCGTTGAGATCGACACCATATTCGCCAGGATGCCGTTTGATCCTGGCCATCTACGCGCCGGTGAAGTTTTAGGACTGCCTAGCGCGGCGGCCCAGTAGTTGTATTTATAAACACAACGACTTTGCCGAATCGCATACAGGATTTATGCTTTTTTCCCAACTCTAAAAGCGTGTTATCAGTCTCGTCCTAGAGTAACGTGAGCGTGATGATCAGTAAGAGTCATTTCCAACAAGACATTAAGAGCATGCAGCTCTATTGTCACGTTGATAGAGTGCTGACCGAGCTTCGGGCACTGGGCAAGGATGACGATGAACCGTTGTCCGCATCTGAGCTCACGCCGTTTGACCAGTTGCACTATCACGGCACTGAGTCAGTAGATCTGGCAGTTGAACGTGCCAAGATTTCGGCAGATAGCTCTGTTCTGGAAATCGGCTCGGGGCTGGGAGGGCCAGCCCGTCATATCGCTGCAACAGCAGGCGCAAGAGTTACAGCACTGGAACTCCAGAGGGACCAGAATGCGCTTGCATCAAAGCTAACCGCACGCTGCGCTCTTTCGGAAAAGGTAAAGCATATTTGCGGCGACTTTTTGACATACGACGGGTCTGGGTCGCATTTCGATGTAATTGCAAGTTGGCTTGCGCTTTATCATATTCGCGAGCGCAGCCAACTACTGGATCGATGTTGTGCGCTGCTGAACCCAGGTGGGTATTTCTTCGCAGAGGATCTTTATGCTCGCGAGAGACTTACTCAGGATGAGGAATCAGAACTGGCGACTGAGTTGTTTGCAATGCATCTGCCGGACTATGACGCCTATCTTCAGGATTTAGCCGCGGCTGGGCTATGCCTCGAAACGGTAGAGGAAATGTCTGATGATTGGACAGAGTTTACGCGGATGCGTCAACTCAACTATCGCGCCCAGAGACCGCGACACATTGCCTTACATGGTGAGGCGGTATATCAAAGCATGGACCATTTTTATGAGGTAGTAACCCGTCACTTTACTAGTGGCAAGCTTGGCGGCCTTAGGGTTGTTGCTCGCAAAGCCTAGCAAGGAGACTGACAAGGGGATCGTCTCTGTACTTAACCAGAGACACTTGTTGCGGCCCAATACCTGTAGATTATTCAGCTGAGCCTGAGCTTATGCTCCTCGCGACCTAGAAAAAGTTCATGAAGCGTGTATACCCTTCAGATGGCCAAAGGGTTTCGAAATCGTAGCCTTCTTCAAACGCAGGAACATCTTCTGGAATCTCGATCCAGGAAACTTTCTGTTTAATATGTAGATGGACACCCGGCGGGAACTGATCTGGATTCTGTAACGTCCCGACTTTAACGACCCCCCATTCTCTTTGTCCCTCGTAGTAACTAATGATGGCAGTGCCACACGATTCACAGCGATCGACCTCATGAGGGTTACCGCTGCCAGACGCACCAAAAACCGAGCGCAGCGTACCCGACAATAAATGAAAGTGGGCATTTTCAATAAAGGCGTGCGCAATAAAGGCGCTGCCGGTTTGTTTTTTGCACAAACTGCAGTGGCAGGCGTGAACGAACATCGGTTCTTTGCTGAGCTCGTAATTAACCTCTCCACACGAGCACTGACCGTTGATCTTCATTGGTGTTCTCCAGTTTTGTTCGCGTGATATGGATAGTTCTCGCCCCTGATCAGGATAAGGATTTAAGTACCCATCTTTGAAAGTCATGAACCGCATGTTCACTAAAATAACTTCGGGCTTCGTTGGCCACAAAGCGGCCCTGACTGTAACCGAGACTATGTAAACCTTTTTGAACTGTCTCGCAAAGTGGTATGTCTTCTTCACGAACCACGTTGATGAAGTCAATTACTTCCTGTTGCTCTTCGTTGAGTTCGCTAGTTGGAAAGTACCACTCACAGATCTGCATCGTCTTTTCTGGCCCTGCCGGCAGATGGAAGAAGACGTTGAGATACCCCCCGGGGTAAACCTCAAGAGCCCAGTTAGGCCATAGAAGCCAGCTGCCAAACTCACGCTCTTCACTTTTTTGGTCTTCTGCTTTTTTATACCCGCTGGCCCCACCCACACCACGGCTGGCATGACTGTGGTATTTCTTATGCACGGTAATCTGATAGGACTCCATATCGAGCGACCCTTGCGCGAGGCTTGGATGCTGATTCGGACAGTAATAGCACTCTGAGTAGTTCTCCACCGAGTTTTTCCAATTTGCAGCTAGAGGAATCACGCGCTCGTCGGCGAATTCGAGTTCAGAGACTTTGGGTGACAGGTCGAAAACTTCTTTCTCAAATTCCTCGAGATCCGTCATCAGAGGTTCGGCGTCCGGATCAAGATTGATAAAGACAAAGCCACAGAATAGTTCTGCCCGGACCGCACTCAGGCATATCTCAGATGTTGAAAAATCCTTAACCTCCTCGCTATGCAGGGCCTGTCGTAACTCCCCGGTCAGTTCATAGGTCCATCGATGGTAGGGGCAGACGATCGCAGAACTTACGCTACCGTTGTCTTCAAGCAAACGATGGGCACGGTGCTGGCAGACGTTGTGGAAAGCCCGAAGGTTGCCGTCCTCGCCTCGGACAACGACTACGCTCTGGTCACCAATGTCACGCACAAAATAACTGCCCACAGACCCAAGTCGAGAGACATGACAAACATATTGCCATGTCCGGTAAAAGATCTTTTCCTGCTCCTGTTTGTAGATCTCTGGATCGAAGTAATACTGCCCCGGAAGCGTATAAGAAGACAGGGGGTTGTCAGTGAATCGCCCTGGGTCAGGCAGGTGATTCATATCAGGAAGCCCTATAGTTCGGAAGTTCTGTAGCCATCTTCCCGCCAGGTGATGGGAAAGTGGTTTTCGTCCATTATATTGTCCCCAAGGCGTTTATAACGGCTGTAGATCGGCCCTGTGCCTTCATGAAAATGAGCCGGGTTGTATAGCGCATCACTACGCATGCCGTGCATCACCAATGAGCGCCTGGGATCAGGAGAATGGTTGAATCCGGAACCGTGCCAGGTCCAACCATGGTGAAACGAGCCGCCGCCTTTTGGCACTTCCACGTAAACAATTTCGGGCTCGATGCCTTCTTGTTCAGCCGCAATCTCCATATAGCGTCGGTAGTGTTCCGGGCCGTGGAACTCTCCTTCAGGCCTGGAGTGACGCCATCGATGAGAACCGCGGACAAATTCAATGGTACCGCCATCCCGAGTGGTTTCATCCAAGGCAATCCAGCAACTGAGGAGTTCAGAGGGCCTGAACCAACTGAGGAATGAATTATCCTGGTGGTATCCAAGCGACCGGGTCTGCGGGGGCTTCCACAGGACGTTATCCGACATCACCCGGGTACCCGGCCACTCCCCAAGCGTGGCGATGGCTTGGCCGATGTCAGGCCGGGTAACGACTTTGGCGATCGCGATATTCGCCTTCCAGCCGTTACAGATCTGCCGGGTCAGTGAAGGGTCTCCCGTACTTTGCTGCCAGTTGACCTCGTCAGGGCTAACGCCGGTTTCAAACTCACCTTTGAAAAGCCGTTCGAAAGTTTCCCTTAAGATCTCAACGGTGTCTTCATCTATCAGCCTTTCGACAACGAGGAACCCGTCCCGGTCAAAGTTGGCTTTTTGTTGGGCTGTCAGTTCAAACATTGATTGCTTCCACGAAATCCCCACGAGACGGGATGTGGATGCGCTACCAGAGTTCAGACCACATGACTAAGCTCGCAGATGTGTTCTTTGCGTACACCGCAACAGCCCCCGATCACCTGAACCCCTTGATCCATCCAGCGTTTTGACGCAGAGGCGTAGTCTGCTGGAGATATCATGTCATCAAATATTGCTTTGGTTTCAGCTCTGTCAAATTGACAGACGTGCGCATATACCCCGATGGCGCCATTCCAGTGCGTTTTCAGGATCCCAAGACACTCGTCAATACAGTCGACTTCGGTGTGCATGATACTGATCAGGGGTAGGTTCTTGTCTTTAACTGCCGCAAGAGCGTCCTCTAAAGGTTCACCACCCAAAAGACACATTTTGCCATCAATGGGTTTTACAGAGACACCGGCCCACACCGGCAACCCGCTCGCCTCGGCACCATCAACGCAAGCGAGCAAACGGTCTATGTGACTCAACATTTCTAACATGATGAGATCGCATCCACCTTTAGCCATCAGTACAGCCTGATCTCGGCTGTTTGTTTCCAGTTCGCCCAAAGACGGCTTCTCTTTTGTCCACATCCAGTGGGTAATCCCCCCGGCAACGAGCGCACTGGGATTCCCGGAACCGTCTCGCGCCTCATTTGCAAGTCGCACGGCCGCATTGGTCAGAGCTTCAAATCGATCTTCTATCCCGGCTGAGCGAAGGCAATGTCGCGAGGAACTGAAGGTATTGGTGATAATGATTTCTGCTCCGCACTCAATATATTCTTCATGAATGGTCCGGACGATCTCAGGGTGAGAAAGGGCGGCACCGCTATTCCAGGTATTAACGATCTGCGGAACGCCACGGCGCTCACACTCTGTGCCGGTTGCCCCGTCGATCAGTATGCACTCTCCGGCACGGATCCGGTCCCAAACCGCTTGATAACGTTTGGTCGACATCGTTTATGTTGTTCCTTTAGCGTTTACCGTAACTTTTATGGTTAGTGTGAATTGCTTAGTGGGGTATCGCCGAGGGTCGTACCCCCTTCCAGGACAATCTCCTGCAATCGATAGCTCCACTGCTCCAGAAGCACAGTCTGTGCGACAACTTGGTGCTCTAAGGGAACGCGAGCCGACGGAATTGCACTGGCCTGGTCAACGACCTGCGCCGCGAGCTCTGCATTACCAAGTTCAGTCATCTGGTTGCGGACATAGTCCCTGATATCCTCAGGCGTTACGGATTCCATGTATATAGAAGAGACATGCTGGCTGAGCTGGTCGGTAACGGCATCTGACGTCAACGGTTCACCAGTTGTGTTTAAGAAGACGCCAGTACACTCTGTTGATTTGGGTAACCAGGTTATTACCCACTGCGGGATCATTAAATCCCAGGATTCGTGTGCCGCGGCCTTAGACCGATACCAGATGCGGGTTTCTTCATCAATATCGGACCAGTCCATCCGGATGACATCTTCCAGAGGTTGACCCGTCGCCAACAAAAATCTATGGACCAATGGCAGGCCCGGCCAGATGGCGAGAATTTCCGCATCCATGAGATCGCGGACGTTTTCCAGTTTAGTCGTCACCAGGCACCTACTTAAAAGATTTGATCAGTTGTCGGTTACGCCCGGATATTAATCGTGAAGCGCAGTAAATAGCCATCTTCAGGACAGAATTTGTCCAAACTCGCCTACGTATTTCTGTAGGCCCCAGCTCAGGCGGGAACTTTGCCCCTTTTAGATCGCAAATCACTAAATATTGTGCGCTTTTCTGTAATTGCGGGGAAGTTATCCGTGACAACATCCTGCATCAGCCCAGGAGGTGTGAAATGCCCTTAGCTATGAATCTTAATCCCTTTATTACCTGCGCCGTAACCGGCTCAGGCGGCACACAAGATCGTTCCCCGCATGTACCGCGTTCGCCCGAGCAGATTGCAGCGAGTGCTATTGATGCGGCCAAAGCGGGTGCTGCGGTTGTGCACTGCCATGTGCGTGATCCTGAGACCGGCAAGCCCGGCCGGCAGAAAGAGCTCTTTCGCGAGGTGGTCGATCTTATTCGTGACTCGGACACCGACGTCGTCGTTAACCTGACTGCCGGCATGGGCGGCGATATGGTTTTCGGTGATCCAGAACATCCACTGCCGCTGAATGATGCTGGTACCGATATGGCGGGTGCGACGGAGCGTGTTGCCCATGTTGCTGAATGCCTGCCGGAAATCTGCACACTCGACTGTGGCACTATGAATTTTGCCGAGGCCGATTATGTTATGACCAACACGCCTGGTATCTTGAGAGCGATGGGACAGATGATGACTGATCTCGGTGTACGCATCGAGATTGAGGCATTTGATACTGGACATCTGTGGTTTGCCAAGCAACTTGTTAACGAGGGCATCATTCCGGCACCCGTCATGATTCAGATGTGCATGGGCGTCCCCTGGGGTGCCCCCGATGACCTGAATACCTTCATGGCGATGATCAACAACGCGCCTGCTGACTGGACAGTTTCTGCATTTTCGATTGGGCGCAATGAAATGCCCTACGCCGCTGCGGCGGTGCTCGCTGGCGCGAATGTCCGGGTGGGTCTTGAAGACAATTTGTGGCTGAAAAAAGGTGAATTGGCAACCAACGCTCAACTCGTCGAAAAAGCTGCCACGATTGTGACCAATATGGGCTGCACTCTGATGACCCCGGCAGAGGTGCGCAACAAACTGCAGTTACAAAAGCGCATGCCGGTGGCAGCGTAAGGGAGCAATGAGATGAACAATATAAAGACGGCCGCCATTATCGGTGGTGGTGTCATTGGTGGTGGTTGGGCTGCACGCCTGATTGAAAACGGAATTGAGGTGCGTGTTTTTGATCCGGCGGCCGATGCCAAGGCAAAGTTCGACGCCGTACTGGCCAATGCGGATCGTGCTTACGCCAGTCTGACCAATGTACCCCGTGGGACCAAAGCGGCAGTCTCTTGGCACGCAAGCGCAGCCGATGCCGCTGAGGGTTCGCAGTTGATCATCGAATCGGTACCCGAGCGACCCGACATCAAGCGTGTGGTTTATGCCGAAATCGAAACTTCTGCTGCTTCTGATGCAATCATCACATCGTCAACCTCTGGCATCATGCCAAGTGAGTTACAGGCCGAGATGGCACACCCGGAACGGCTCATGGTGGCGCACCCGTTTAATCCGGTGTACTTGCTGCCGCTGGTAGAACTTGTGGCCGGCAACCAGACCGATGCCAAGTACATCGAATGGGGTAAAACATTTTTTTCCGGCATCGGCATGCATCCGCTGCATTGCCGCGTGGAGATCGAAGGTTTTCTTTCGGATCGGTTGCAGGAAGCTCTGTGGCGGGAGGCACTCTGGCTGCTTCACGATAAGGTGGCAACGGCAGATGAAATCGATGCGGCGATTGCCTATGGTCCCGGCTTGCGTTGGGCGCAGATGGGCACTATGCAAACATTCCATCTCGCCGGTGGGGAAGGGGGTATGCGGGCGATGCTGGCGATGTTCGGACCGTGTCTTAAGTGGCCCTGGACGAAGCTAATGGATGTGCCTGAGTTGACCGAGGATTTCGTCAATGAGGTTGGAGACCAATGTGAGCAACAGGCGGCAGGCTTAAGCCCCCGTGAGCTCGAACGTATCCGGGATGACAATCTGATCGCGATTCAGCGCGCACTTAAAGGCAACGACTGGGGTGCAGGAAAAACCTTGGCGCACTATGAGGCGAAGATGGCTCAGGTAGCGAACGACGACTGAATCGCTAAGTTGCTCCTAGGCCCGTTTCTATTTTAGGAAGATTTCCACGGATTCGGAACAATCCTCTGATTTAGATCTGTGAAACAGACATACCGCATAAACGAACTTGCCCAAGGCGGTTTTGGTATTCGCGTTGACTTCGCGAGTGGTGATATTGAAGATGTACTTGCTGCTTTTTCTTCCAACGCAGATGCGATCCTCAGTCATTTTTACGCCGCACGCGGGCTGATGCTGATCGAGGGAATGCATAGCGTGTTCGAGCGCCCCCGAGCACTGGTCGAACTGAGTCGATTGTTTGGCTCTGAGGTTGAGAACTATCATCAGACTCTGACCAGCCCAAGATTTTTCCACGACTCTGAAGAAGAGATACTGATCCTTTCAAACGAGCCACCCTGTAATCACCCGCCACCGCCGCGCAGTCACGATGATAGGCTTAATGTGCAATTCCCACACCAGGTGAACTGGCACAGTGATCAAAGTTACCGGCGTCCGCCCCCCGACATCACGTTGTTGCTGGCCGTACGGACGCCCCCGCCAGATCAGGGCCAGACTCTGGTTGCAGATTGCACTTCGGCCTGCGCTGCGCTCACTCCGGAAACCCGGGAACGTCTGCGCCATCTCAACGGACTTCACGCGCCAAGCTGGGTCGGACGTTCTCGGGAAGCGGTGGAAAAGGGCGAGCCCATTCTGGATCTATTACCGCATCAGCGACCACAGCGGCATCCACTGTTACGCCAACATCCAGTCAGCGGCGAACAATCGCTGTTCGTCTGTGAGGAAAAACAGATGGATTTCGTCGATGGCCCGGTGGTCGAACTGGAGACAGGACCGAATGGAGAAGGCGCCAGACTCATCCGTGAACTACTCGCGCACAGCACTCAAGAGAAATTTGTTTACAGCCACCAGTGGCAGGTTGGCGATTTACTGATCGCGGATAATCGTAATCTCTTGCATTGCGCTACTTGGTATGACGCAGATTCTTATTCACGCCTGATGTGGCGCACTACAGTGATGGGTAATCCGGGTCATGAATATGTGGGGGAGAGAAAGTCCTGGACCCCTGGGGACGGCAGTGAAATCATGGCCGGGATGGATCACGCCTGACAGCCAGCCTGGCTCCGCTGACTTAGCGGTGCATAATGATTCCCTCGGCGACTTTACTCTCCTGGGATTACGGTTCGGCCGGATTACTTGCTCGGAGGTGTGAACTCGACTTTTTTCACCATGTTTCTCACGGCATCAATATCGACCGCTTCCAAGATAATCGGATTGATGACAGTTCCACTGGCCTTCGCTTTAAGGGTCATCGCGGCAATCTGTTCGAACGAGTCTGCGTCAGAGATCACATAAAAGTCATATACGCCCCGAGTCAGGCAGTAGTCGACTAATGTTGCGCCGACGCTTTGGTGCATAACTTCCATGACGGCCCTGCGATCTGAGTCGCCGTCGATGAGTCCAGCTGTTCCTTCATTGGTGTAGGCAGCTAAAGTAATAAATCTGGGCATGACGATTCCTTTTGATGTAGTCTGTTTCGGAAAGGAGATCTTAATTTAGCATAGCAACGTGCCAGGTTAGCCACGCTCGGTGCTAGGCCTAATCCTGCGTATTGAGACACTTCATACCCAGTTACCGCTGGCTCCAGAATAATAATTCACCTTCATATATAGGAGACTCCAAATGCCTTTAATTCAGGTACAGATGTTCGTGGGCCGAACACCCCAACAAAAACGAGATCTGGTTCGCGCATTAACCGATGCGTTTGTAGAAGCCGCTGGCAGCACTCCGGATTCAGTAGACATAATACTGACCGACGTGGAGCAATCTGACTGGGCTCAAGGAGGAGAGCTGTTCTCCGAAAAACAATCAAAGTGAATGATTCCGCTTCTCTGGTGTCTCGTGCCTAGCCGTTCCTCATCGTCACACAGGTTCTGGTAGCCACATGACAGCTTTTGAACCATTCAAAGTAAGCATCTCTGACGAAACGATTGACGCGATAAGAAGGCGGGTGGCTTCATTCCCGTGGCATGAAATGCCAGACGATGGGGGGTGGGACTACGGCACAAATCTGGACTACCTGAGAGAGTTTTGTGACTACTGGGCCACAGAATTTGATTGGCGAAAGCAAGAGAAGCGCATAAATCAGTTTGATAACTTCGTCGCTCCGGTTGATGGGATCGACATCCATTTTATCCACGAGAAAGGAAGTGGATCTTGTCCTAAGCCTCTCATAATCTCCCATGGATGGCCGGGTACCATCGTTGAGTTTCTCGACTTTATTGATCTGCTGACTCATCCGGAAAATCATGGCGGGTCGGTGGAAGATGCTTTTGACGTTGTTGCACCCTCTCTGCCTGGGTTCGGGTTCTCAGGTCGTCCACCACGACCCTATGGCCCCCGAAAAATGGCGAGCATCTTCAATAGTCTGATGACAGATGTCTTGGGGTATGACCGATACATTGCCCAGGGTGGAGATTGGGGCGGCGCGATTTCAAGCTGGTTGGGTTATGAGCATGGCGCTTCGTGTGCCGCCATTCATATCAACATCTTGACGATGCGGCATAAAGATGGGCCACAGGGGACAGAAGAAATATCGTGGGCAGAGCAATTTGAAAAAGACCAGATTGCTCAAAATGGCTATCGCACTCAGCAGGCAACCAAACCCCAGACCTTAAGCTATGCCATGATGGATAGTCCGGTCGGCCTGGCTGCGTGGATACTGGAGAAAATGCATGGCTGGTCTGATCTGACGCAGGGCGATTTAGAAAGCGTGTACACCAAGGATCAGTTATTGACGAATATCATGGTTTACATCGTTACGGGAACTTTCAACACTGCATCCTGGATTTATTACGGACGCCGTGAAGAGGGGGAGAGAATCTTATCGCCAGAGGGGAAGAGGGTGGAAGTGCCGACCGGTTGCGCACTGTTTCCAGAAGAACTTCTGGCGTGGCCGCCACGAAGTTACGTCGATCGAATTTACAACGTGACGCATTGGACAAAGATGCCGCGCGGTGGACACTTTGCAGCGATGGAAGAGCCAGACCTGCTAGTAAAAGATATCCGCGCATTCGCACGCAGCCTGTGATATTTGAAAGACCCATAATAACTATCAAAACAAGAACCTAGTTTCTCGATTGAGAGCAATTGATCAAGAACTTCGACAGTTCATCTGGATGAGTAATCATCATGTCGTGACCCCAAGGGTAACGGTAAGTCTCCCAGGCGGGATCTGATGACTTTTCAGAAAGAAATCGATCGAACCAGGGAGCTTCGTAGCGAGTTGCCCTGAGATAGATTTTTCGTGATACCTGTTTCCAAGCTCCCTCTAAACTTATCGGTTGGGTGATAGTCCTTGGAGGTTGTGGCTGGAGTTGGCGATCAACCCAGTTTTTCATCTCACCCGATAGATTAAACACGTGCGCTGGCACCGGAGGAATTAAGCCGCTTTCATCGGGAGTCGGAAAATGGGCGCTGGACGGGTATCGAACATCGAGCGCGGATTTACCATTTTCAGGGATCATTGCATCAAGATACACCAGGGTCCGGATACGCTCCGGCATTTTGTCAGCAACTCCGGTAATAGGCATGCCACCATAAGAATGTCCGACTAGCACTATGTCATCGAGTTTCTGGGATTCAATAATTGCGCAGACATCGGCGATGTGAGTATCAAGGCTTACCTTGGTTGGGTCTGAATCTGTCTCAGCCCCCATACCCGACAGCGATGGCGCCAAGGCTTTGAACCCTTCACGCGAGAGGCGATCCACTAAAGGGGCCCAGCACCAACCACCGTGGAACGCACCGTGGATCAGGAGAAATGTCACTCTTGAAGCATCATTTTGAAATTGTTGAATTATGGACAAGTGAGCCGAGAGTAATAGTTAAGTAGGATGGGTCGATCGCGCAAGAAATATCAGGCCTGTCGGTTCTTACCCCGATCAGCCCATAGATAGATAGATAGTCCCACCCAGATCAACAGAAACGCAACGACGTGAATTTGGGAAAAGTTTTCATCGTAGACGAAGACACCAATTAGAAAGGTTCCCGTTGGTGCTAGATAGAACAGTGTTCCCAGTAGAGAAAGAGGCATCCTGCGGGACGCTACCACGTACAAGAGGATTGGCAATATTGTGTATATAGCCGAAAACGGCAATAACGATCCGGACCAGGAAGCCAGCGATTTACCCTCCTCCAAAGGAAACTGAATGACGAACCATAAGCCAATAAAGAAAAGTGGAACTGTCTCCAAGAAAAGACCTGCTGCAGGCTCAACAGAAATTCGCTTCCTGATTGCGCTATAAACCGTAAACGTGAGCCCCATGGTCACTCCAAGCCAAGGGTTTTCTCCTAGTACAATAATTAAGGCTGCGACACCGGATATGGATAAGCCTACCGCCAGCCACTGTGTCGGGCCAATGCGTTCTTGAAAGAATAGATAACCAAATAAAATTGAGAATGCTGGAACTAAGTAGAAGCCCATGGACAGTTCCACGATGCGATTGGTAAAGATGCCCCAGATATATAGCGCCTGTTGCGCAGCAACGATGAGGCTTGTTGCAACGATTGGAAGCAAAAGTCGTCTACTTCGGAACACCGGTACAACTTCATGCCAAGACCGCAAAACAAGTAACACTAGAAGCATAAAAGGCATAGCCCAAAGCGCGCGGTGCCCATACACGCTTAGGAACCCAAATGATTCGGTCTGTTTGAAATAAAGAGGGAACGAACTCCAGATCAGAATTGCGCAGAGACCATAGGCGAGACCGATGCCATCAACATGGCGATTAGTTGTCGGCGGCACCAAGCCTCTCCGCACCCAAAGAGCATCGCCGTCTTAACCGCCAATCATTATCTACTACGTTGGACATGGATTCATTCCACCAGATATTGCACTCTTGCGACCTCGTCAATCAACGGCATAAAGCGATCGACAAACGATAAATGTGTTGGGTGATCTCGATATGCAAACAAGGCCTCTTCGCCCGGAAAATCGATAACTAAAGCATAGTCCCAAGTATCTTCTCGGATTTCTAGGTCTGGCCCGAATTCAAAGCGCGAAACTGTCGGAATGATATTTGCAAGTCCATTAAAACCATCGGTCATGGCCTGAATTTGATCAGTTCCTACCTTAGGCTTGAATCGAATCAGTGTGATCTGCCGTATCATCGTTGTAGTCCCCGCTTCTTTTGTAGGTTATCAGCCCGTAATTACCTACCGAGAATGAAATCTGCGCACCTTTCACCGACCATAATTGCTGGCATGTTGGTATTGGATGACACAAGGTTCGGCAGTACTGCCGCATCGGCAACACGCAAACCCAAAATCCCATGAACACCAAGTTCGGCATCGACCACTGATTGACTGTCTTGACCCATTTTGCAGGTCCCGACCGGATGCCAGCACGTATTACCACATTCTCGAGCATAACTTAGCAAAGACTCAGATCCGGTAACGGATGCACTCGGCCTAACCTCTTTCTTGATCAGCTGTCTGAATGGCTCTTGCGAGGCTAGCTCCCTGCACATCTCAAGACCCGTGACCACTGCTTTTTGATCTACTTCTGACTGCAGATAGTTGGCATGAATCACAGGGGTATCGGATGGGTTCTGGGTTCTTATATGAACAGATCCTCGTGATTCAGGATGCAACTGGAATGCGGTCAAACCAAAACCTGAGAACGTGTCTACGCCGAGTCCATCCGCCATTGCAAACCGATCTTTGCCACTGACATGCGCGATTCCAAGCTTGATATCCGGTGTACTAAGATTTTTTTCAGTCTTGACGTGAGCGAAGCAGGTGATGGTGGGGGTGGTCATCAGGCCACGGCGCAAAATAAAGTATTCAATTCCCGATCGCATTGCGAACGTTCGTTTCGTAAATAGATCATTTACCGTAATGGGCTTTGTGCACTCGTAGGTTGTGCGAACGTTAAGATGGTCTTGGAGATTCTGACCCACGCCGGGTAGATCACAGGTTACGGTGATGCCTTTTCCTTCCAGAATTGCGGCTTCGCCAATCCCCGATCGCTCCAGAATCATTGGGGATGAGATTGCGCCAGCGCTCAAGATCACTTCTCCGCTGACCGCGATGTCCTGTGAGGCCTCAGGGCTGCCGGCAGAATTGAGAGAGAGATATCTAAGCCCTGTGACCTGATTGTTTTTAATGAGTAACTTATCAACGAGGGCGCTTGTCACGACGGTAAGATTTGAACGGTGGCGCACTTTCCTCAGGTAACCAACTTCGGTGCTGCAGCGCTTTGCATTCGTCTGAGACATCTGCGTGTAGTGCGCACCTTCATAATCGCCTCCGTTATAGTCACGAGCAATAGGTATGTCTATTTCAGAACAGGCCTCCATAAATGCTTCGGAAAGCGCATCTTTATGCGCGATTTCCATAACATCAATGGGGCCGTCGGTCCCCCTTGATGTATTGCCGTTGTTTTGATAATTCTCAATGCGCTTAAAGACCGGCAATACATCTTCGTAGCCCCAACCGGGACAACCTGCATCTCGCCAACGATCGTAGTTGTATCTGTCTCCGCGCGTAACCACCATCCCATTGATGTTGCTCGTACCACCGAGAAGGCGCCCCCTTGGCCAATACATCTTCTTACCCAGCATTCCAGATTCAGCTTCGGTAAAAAAAGGCCAAAGAATTGAATCATCTGCGAGCAGTTTGCCCAGACCGAGCGGTGTTCTTATCCAATTTTTGGCTGACTTGGAGTCATATCCGAGAGCAAAGGCAATCCCTTGCAGAAGGGATCTTATGGACTCAAAACGTCCGTTGACCTCGCCACCCGCCTCAAGTAATAACACCTGTAAGTCAGGATTCTCACTGAGTCGAGCAGCCAGGGCGGCGCCGGCTGACCCCGCGCCGACAACTACATAGTCATATCTCATCAAGTTACTTTGGCTCTTGGATTTCAGTGTCAACGGGCACTAAGAAACGACTGGCCGAGAATGTCGCGAATCTCACTGACGGTTGACGAGACGGGGTTGGTCGACCTTGCGGCATCGGTGTAAGCTTTTTGCGCGATCGAGTCGAGCTCCGATTCTGGTACATCGAGATCTGAGAGGCCGCGGGGAATTTCAAGAGCATCCAGCAGTTCAACGACACTGGAGTACATTGAGTGAAAATCCTCAGAAGGCAACCCCATCGCTTTACATATCAAAGGTACTTTTTCCTCCAGCGCATTCTTGTTATACAAAAGAACAGGAGGTAGCAGGACAGCGTTTGTCAGGCCATGGTGAGTATCACAGGCCGCGCCGACCATATGACTCATGGCATGAACCAGTCCGAGGCCTTTGAGGAACGAGATGCCGGCAAGACAGGATCCGACCAGCATCGCGCCGCGGGCCTCAAGGTCGTCGCCATGGGCCACGGCGCTCTCCAAAGAACCGCTGATCAGCCTGATGGCTTCAAGTGCTAACCCATCACAGAGAGGGTTCCAGTCTGGGACTGAGAATGCCTCGATCGCGTGGACAAGAGCATCACAACCTGTCCACGCCGTCAGATCAGCGGGCAAGTTTACGGTGACCTCGGGGTCGAGGATCGCCAAAAGAGGCTTTTGTGTGGTATGCCAGATACAGCGCTTAACACCTTGCACAGTATCTGTGAGCATTGCCGTGCTCTCGGTTTCTGCCCCCGTGCCAGCAGTTGTTGGTACACATATGAGTGGCACGAATGATCCTGGGCTCAGATCTGGAGACTCCGGCTGATCGTAGTCAAAGTCCCATAGATCGGCATCATTTCGACCCACCAGGCTGATTGCTTTTCCGGCATCCATTCCGCTGCCACCCCCAATTGCAATGACACCGTCATGTCCACCGTTGTTGAACACGGTTTTCCCACGTGCAATGTCTTCGTCGGTTGGGTTGGGGGAAACATCACTGAATACGGCATTTGGAAGCCCATTGGAATGACAAACACTGCCAACAAGGTCTATAAAAGGTAAATCTCTACTACCCCGGTCGGTGACGATTAATGGATTTGTAATGTTGAATTGTTTGCAGGCCGCGCCAATCTCGGAAAGCCGGCCCGGGCCGTAGCGAATAGGTATCGGGAATGTCCAATCTGCACCAGTTAGAAAGTTTGGCATTGATCTTCTCGATTTAGATGAGGGGATAGAGTCCCTGTGCGGGCTCAGCCCAATTCGTTGTTCGGTTACTCTTCAAATTTATAGTCATGCGAGGCCACCGGAAACCAGTGCGGGAAGTGATCCAAAAGTCCAAGTAGTTCCGTTACTACGTCGACATTCCCCTCAATAGCTTCGACCAGGTCGACAAACTGATTGGTATTTAATGACTCCAAGCTCATTTGTCCAATGACCGAGCGTGTCAGCGTCACCGTCGCATGGGCCTCGGAAACATTCCCATCTCGATGGTTCAGCACACAGTTACAAATTTCACTATGTGCCAGTTCCGCGCTATCGCTAAGTATCCAGTTCACTATGAACGTCTTCCCTGCGGCGCGGGAGGCATTCAGTCGAATACTCAGCGCGTCGAGCATGTGCAATACGCTCATGCTTCGGGTGACATCGCGAAGTGCTCTATGTAATTTCGGTGTTTCTGGGAGACCTTGTGTGAGTTCTATTGCTGCTGAAAGATAGGCATTACGCCAAGTCGCGTTCTCGGCGCTATAGCCAAGTTGGGTGTGCGCAGCAGAAGCCAGTTCTCGAGCGGCCATGTTCTCTGGATCAGTCCACAGCACTTGATTCAAAACATGAACCACCCATCGATAGTTTCCCTGCTCGTAATCCTCTTGCGCCCGTTCAATCACAGCGGTCACGCCGCCCATATATTCAAGTGTCTTACGTGCAAGTGTTCGCGGCGGCAGTTCATCTAGGGTCGCAGGGTTTCCGTCGTACCAGCCCAGGTAATAGGCATAGATACCACGAACATTATGCTTTAGCGTGCCGTAATAGCCTCTTAGGTGCCACAGGCGGGCTAGGCTGGGAGGAAATTCGATCTTGTTGGCGATCTCAGCAGGGACGTAGCCAAAGTTCATCAAGCGTAGGGTTTGATCATGCATGAACTTGATACCGTCCCGCTGCTGGCCGAGAAAGGTTCTTACCTCGTCCTTGCCAAATACCGGCCAGTTGTGACCGCTTACAAGGTACTCGGTGTCGGTGAATTTCAAGGATTGCGCGACGGAGTCTGCCCACTGCAGGGCGTCACGGGGAAAAGCTCCCCGAATGGTGTAAATATTATGCATACACATGTAGCAATTATCAGCAACATGTAGTGTGTTTAATTTCGGGAAGTAGCAATGCATGCCTGTTGGTGCTTCACCTGGTGCATACATAAATTGAACCGGTACACCATCAATCGATAGTGCCGCGCCATCCCGACCAATGATATCTGTCGGTGCGATGTAGGTGACTTGGCCACCTTCAATTGCCTGGCCCAAGCCATCGTCCACCAACCCCGTTGCGCTGATCGGAAGATTTTCTCCGTACATATAGGCGTTTCTTGATGGAGTACCTTCTGCGGCTAGGCCATGCTCCTTCAACACCCATTCGACAAACCCTTCGGAGGCGAATACGGGAACCTGACCACTTTCAACCTGTTCGTCGGAAATCATCCCCCTGACACCTCCAAAATGATCAGAGTGGGTATGGGAGTAGATCATTGCGACAATGGGTTTCTCTCCAACGTGCTCATACAGCAGATTCAGGGCATATGCTGCGACCTCTGCTGTTGTTAACGGATCAATGACGATGTAGCCGTTGTCGCTCTCAACGAAAGTAACGTTAGCAAGAGATTCACCTCGAACCTGGTACACCCCATCGGTGACCTTGAACAGGCCACGAAAATTATTTAAAAGAGCGTGTCGCCAGAGACTCGGGTGAACCGTTGGTGGAGCATCACCGTGCAGGAACTCCTCAAACGCTTTGTGATGCCAGACGATGTTACCTTCTGAATCATAAACTGCCGCATCATCAGGCCGATGAATTAATCCACGTGATGCAAAATCAAAATCCTGCCTATTTTGCCAATCAAAAGTAGGATCGCAACATGCCTCCTCGTGAGCAAGCTCTGTGATTCGGCTTGGCGGTAGCATTTGTTTCATATGTCGTTATTCTCTTTACGAAGTCGGCTGTCTGGGAGGATTTTTGCAAGTGATGTTTTGATCAACGTTATTGTGAAGCCCGACGTTGTCGTTGGAAGGCTTAGTAGAAAATTACGCTTATGATGTCTTTTCACCAGTGAACGTTGCTCGATGCATAACCCTTCGAAAACCCGTTTTGTCAAAACGGGCGGCGAAATCATCGCTGATAGGACTGTGTAGGGTGACGCGATTGTCCCAAACGACGAGTGTGTTCTTTTGCCACCTGACTCGACAAGTTATCTCTGGACGGACAGAGTGCTGGAATAAGTATTCAAGTAGAGGTCGACTCTCCTCGGGGGTCATTCCCTCAAACTGAGTTGTGTATTCTTGATTAATGAAGAGAGCTTTCTTCTGGGTACGGGGATGAATTCTCACCACAGGGTGAACGGATGCGATTCGCTCGGCATTCTTTGCCCGCATACCGTCGAATTCATCAGAAAATCGGCCGACTTCACCGCTGTCGTGTATCGCATTAAGTGAATCCAAGAGATGTTTTAGCCCATCAGATAAAGTTTCATAGGCGAGGTACATGTTGGAGAAAAGGGTATCTCCACCCTGGAGCGGAACTTCTTTAGCGAATAGCGCCGCACCTTTAGATGGCTGTGGCAAAAATGTGACATCGGCATGCCAATTTCCTCCCCAGTTCTCTACCTCCCAGGCTTCTTTGACAATTTCTGTAATCTCCGGGATTCCATTCATGCTTTCTACGAATGGGTGAGACTGCAGGTCAGAAAAGCGGGACGCAAAAACTTTTTGCTGCTCCGGGGAAATATCTTGGTCTCGAAAAATGATTACGAGATGGTTGAGAAGTGCCTGTTCAATTACCTCAAAAACATTTTCCGGAATAGGGTCACGTAGATCTACTCCGGAAATTTCGGCGCCAACTGCCCCGGTCAGCGGTCCGATGCAGATTCCGTGATCGATTGCAGAGCAGGTGGAGGAGGGCATGGCTAAATCTCCACTTCTGGCTTGAATCCTAGAAAATGTGTAGGGCGAAGGAAGCCATCATCAATTGCACATTTTTTTAATCGACTGCTTTCCTGTCGGTAGGCCGCTCCCTTTTCGCCTATCAAACTTTTTAGCTTAGTGAGGTTTTCTCCCTCGAGTGCGCCGATTTCTTTCTGTATCTCTTGTTGGTACCAAGAATTTCGATCCAGCAGGGAGACGTCTTTAAAGCCCGCGCTTGAGATTGAAGCGTGAGTGTCTTCGAGATTCATCATTTTAAAGTCCAGATGCACAAAATCGAGCCAATTCTGTGCGTTGGCAGTGAGTGTGGTCTCGTCTCCCCTGAGCCAATCGCTGCCTACCATCAGTCCACCCGGACGTAATACCCGCAACGCTTCCCGATAAAACGCAACCTTGTCAGGCATATGGACAATCGCATCTTTGCTAAAAACGACATCCAAAGAATCATTCTCGAGAGGCAACGGGCCCGGCTCCACTAATTGGAACCGTATACGATCATCCAGCCCTGCGGCGACTGCACGGGCAGTCGACTGCTCGATGAGGTGTGCTTCAACGTCGATACCGATCACGCTACCAGCTTCGTATTGCTCTGTTAGCAGCACGGCGATGGCACCAAGACCACACCCAATATCAACAACGTCAGCACCTTTAATCGACAAACCCTTCAACATTTCCGCGATTTCTTCTGGGCCGCCTGGAGCAAGATAGCCGTCACCCCACATCCACTGCAACGCAGTATTGAACTGATCGGTGTATTGGGACGCTGTTTCGGGTGTAGACATGGTTGAGTTTCCTTATTGATTTTTGTATGAAATCTTGCCGAGGGGTGTTTGATTGGCGTTGCTGGATCGTTTGAATTTGGGTTCAGAAAATTACTCGATGGCTGTTCTCACACGCATCTCGATCAGTCCCTGTGTGATGGGTGAAGCGACTCCCTGAGTTTTCGCTTCGATAAACGAGGGTCCTTCATGAGCCATCGCCTGTGAGATTGCTGAATTAATGTCACTTGGACAGGCAACCAGTTGTGAAAAAGCGCCTGCGGCATCAAATATCCGGTGGTACTCGACATCCCGTAATTGTGTCGCAATTTCTCTACCCCACATTGCTTTTTGTTGTTCTCGAATCATTCCCCACTGGGCATTGTTTGCGACAATCATGGTGACATTTACCTTGCGGTCGATGGCAGTCTCCATTGGCGTAAAGCCTGGAGCTAAACCAAGGGATCCATCACCCGTGATCAAGACAACATTGGCGGTGGGCGCGGCCATCTGAATTGCTGTCGCAAAGGCAGGGCCGGTTCCCATCTGTTCCCACGGACCTGGTGCAAAAACGCCTCCAATCTTATGTCCGTGAAAAGCCCAGAAATTAATAGCGATTTCAGCCCAGCAAGCGATGTCACCTCCGTCCAACACCAAGATATCTTCTTCTCCAAGCGCGTTTAGAGTCTCAACGCAAAGTCTCAAGGGATGGATCGGTGCCACATCTGCATCCAAGATCTCTCGATAACTCTCAACACTTGTTTCTCGGGATTGACGGATGCGTTGTAGCCACGCTTCGCCTTTTGGGTGGACATCACCGGTTTTTTCTAATGCCTCGAGAAATCCTTTGATATCGGACACGATACGAACATCTGCCAGCATATTGCTGCTGAGTTCGCGGGATGTAGCATTAACTGAAACCAGGGTAGTGGCAGGGTTAAATAAAGGCGCAGTGCCATGGTTAAGGGGAAACGCGAGTTTTTCTCCCAACATCAATATGACGTCACACTCCTCACTGACCAGTCGACTGCATGGATTCTGGTGATATTCCAGGAGGCCCATATGCATGGGATGGGTCACATCAACCGATTTAAGATGCGTAAAAGGTGTGAAGACTGGAATATTCTTCTTGACCGCGAAATCCATCACATCATCATTCGCCCCAGAGTGCCAGACATCCTGACCCGAGATAATGATTGGTTTTTGTGCCCCATTAAGCAGAGAAATAGCTTCCTCTAGATCGGTAGGATTAGGCCAAGGCTGGTGTACTTTTCGTCTTCCAGAGTCAAATCCTCTGACACCGGGCTCAGGCTTATCCTCAATCTGCGCCGTAAATAGAAAGTTGATTGGCACAGTGAGTTGTACCGGCCCCGTCGGGTGATTGCTGGCAATGTCGAAAGCTTTGTCAAAAAACCAGGGCATCCTTTGTGCTTCGTTAACTTCGACCGAGTACTTCGTCATACTCCGTACGACTTCGGCTTGTGGGAGTTCCTTAAACCCTTGATTGTCGAAGTGGTGAGTATTCGAGGACACGCCAATAAAAATGACGGGATCGCCGGCATAATGAGCTTCAGCCACCGCAGAGATGTAGTTGGTGAAGCCGCTGGGTTCGGCAACACAAACTGCGACTTCACGCTTGTATCGCGCTGTAGCGGCTGCGAGAAAGCCTGCTTCCATTTCGTTACGGGCTGCGATGACGTCTATTTCAAAATCCAGACATGCAATCAATAGCGGATTGGTAAATCCGCCGCAGAGCGTGAAAATCTGATTGATTCCCTTCGCCTTTATTGCTCTCGCAAGAAAGTGCCCACCAGATATTTTTCCTTCAGCAGCTTTACTAAGATCTTTTTGCATCGTTAGAGGTGCGAGTGCACATTTAATCGGCCTATAGTCCTTGTATTTTCAAGCCTAAATTGGTTGTCCACATCAACCTGCAGGCGATGATCGCTATAACTTCGCCGTGATATCCATAGGGACCAGGGTGTCTGTCTACAATCAGCTTTGGCAGGGTGCTTGAAGGAGATCATTCTCACTTAGACACGTTTTCGACGACCTTGGACTATCCGATCCAAAATCATCGCGAGAAAAAGAATAGCGAAGCCTGCCAATAGCCCCTGACCCACATCCGCATATTGAAGAGCCTCAAGAACCTTTTCCCCGAGACCCTTTGCACCAATCAATGACGCAACGACAACCGTTAGCAGACTGAGAAGAATGGTCTGATTCATGCCTGCGCGGATCGACGGCGCGGCCAACGGCAAGTCAATGCGTGTCATCAGGTACCACTTGGAGGCTCCATAAGCGATCGCGGCTTCGCGGATCGATTCAGGAACACCGTTGAGTCCAAGTACCGTTAAACGGACAGTTGGAGGCATACCGAATATCAGGCAAGTGACTACTGCCGCTGGTTTTCCTGCCCCAAAAAACAGAATGATTGGGATCATGTAAACGAATGCAGGCATGGTCTGCTGAAAATCGAGAATCGGTCTCACAATTGCATAGGCCCTTGGACGCCGCGCGCAGAATATGCCCAGCGGAATTCCAAGTCCGATCGCGATTAATGCCGCAGTCCCTAGAAGCGCTAACGTTTGCATTGACAGAACCCAAAGACCGACGAGGCCGGTAATGGCTAGAAAGGCGGTCGTATAGATCGCCGCGCTTATCCCCGCCGACAGTGCAGTGAGCGCAATAATGAAACTGGATACCACGATCCAAGGTGTCTGCGTGAATACTGCTTCGAGAAAATCAAGAACTGATCGAATGCTGAAACTGATTCCATCCCAGAAACCTTCCCCACGAGTGTTCAGAGATTCAAATACCACCTCAATGCCCTTGATGGCGCCCATACGGATCTCGGGGATGGTTGGGAAGACCTGTAAAAATGGGATTGCGCCGCTCGTTCCGAAGTGAGCAACACTAGCCGCGTAAACCAGCACTACAAATAGACCAGACAATGTGAGCCGGACGAAGCTAATTCCCGATTTAAGAGACCTGTCTGATAACCACTCGGAAAATCTTGCCTCCAGAGCAGGGTTCGCAAGAACACCCTGAATCCCTTTAACCAGAAACAGCAAGCCAAGACCCAAAACGATAACCCAGATCCTGGATTCCTCAATTTGGGCAAATTCTATGAGGGACTGTCGGACAATCTCTTCCAGACCTTCAATATTTCTGTTGTAGGCATCCACTTTGTCCGAGCTGTTTTCAATGGCCGCTTCCAGTTGAGTTCGCCGGAGCTTCAGCTGCAACTCCATCTGAGCGATCCGTTGCGAAACTTCCGCTGTCATATCGCCCCAGCCACCACGCACAATTTGCGCAAGCGCAAATGCTTCTAGGACGGTAAACGGAAGGCCCCATTTCCATAATCCCCGGAAACCGAACCATATGGGTCCAAAAATTACTGCGGCCCAGTTAAAGGTCAGCGTAAACCCGGATTTGTTACCGATCCGAGTAAACTGCGCGTCATAGTATCGACCGTTTGACCCAGAAAACTCTTCGACCAAGTCCTTGAGATCCAGATCATCGCTTTTTGTCTGGCCCTCCAACTGATACTTGGCGGAGCCCGTCATGATGTCTCGGCTCCCTCTATAACTGTTCTGAGGAGATCCTCTCGAGTAACGACCCCAACTTCCCGACCTTCGTTGTCTGCGACGAGTAGTGGCCGATCTGATGAGATGGCGCTGTTGATGAGTTCGCCAAGGTGAGCATCGTGATCGAATTGTTGAAGCCCTTCAGGAAGCGGTCCGTGTGCTTGTTCAAATGACTCTATTGATTGCATCACAGCATGAGCACGTACCACCTTGAGTCGTGAAATCCCTGAAACAAAGTCTGCTACATACTCATCTGCGGGGTTCAACACGATTTCTTCAGGAGTTCCTATCTGAACGATTCGCCCATCGCGCATAATTGCTATTCGGTTTCCGATTCGAACCGCCTCGTCAAGATCGTGAGTGATAAAAACCGTAGTCCTCTTCATTACTGACGCTAATTGCATGAATTCGTCTTGCAATTGACGGCGAATAAGCGGATCCAAGGCGCTAAATGGCTCATCCATCAGCAATATCTCTGCGTCTACCGCGAGTGCGCGGGCCAATCCAACCCGCTGCTGCATTCCTCCAGAAAGTTCATGAGCGAACTTATTGCCCCAACCTGTCAGCTCGACCATGTCAAGAATCTTTTCAGCAGTAGCCCTCCTTTTATTTTTCGGAATCTTGCGAATTTCCAACGGCATCGCGATATTGTCGAGCACGGACCTATGCGGAACGAGCGCAAAGTTCTGAAACACCATTGCGATATGGGTGTTTCGGTAACGTCGCAACTCGTCGTCCGAGAACGCCAGCACATCGTTGCCGTTGACAATGATCCTGCCCTTTGTTGGTTCCAAAAGACGATTGATGTGTCGGACGAGCGTCGACTTGCCGCTGCCCGAAAGCCCCATAATGCAGAAAATTTCGCCGCGGTTAATCTGCAGGTCGACATCTGCGACCCCGATTACACAGTCGTATTGCTCTAAGACCTGTTGCTTCGTAATGTCGTCTTTCTCGATCGCCGCCATCGCCTCGATAGCGCGATCCCCAAAGATCTTCCATACACCTTCGATTTGGATTGCGGTTGAACTTGAGTCGGATGTTTGATTCATTACGAACTTGTGAGTGGTTGTGACTATGGAAGCCCAGACTTCTCTAATTAGGGGCCATAGAAACCTGTCCCCGGGGTTTCCCCCGAGGACAGCGTCAAAGATTACATCGTGAGTCTACAGTCCGAACCAGCTATCGACGCGCTCTGGATTCGCGGCGATCCACTCAGAGATCATTGCACGCGGATCCTTTTTAGCTCCCGCTATCTCATAAGCCCAGCGGGTTACAGTATCAATGTCTAACTGAATGTTAGCCATCAGTTCGGCCACCAAAGGCGCCTTAGTTTCGAGCGCCCTGGCCCAGCCAATTTGAATCTGCTTAGGTGCGCTGGCACAGGTAATCTTTGAGTTTTCATACCAGTCGGGATCCACGTCCTGCGTGATCTGGTTCCAGCAGCCTTTTCCATCATTTGCGGGCTCTTCAAGCTGAACCAAGCCAAATGCATCCCAAACCCAATCGGGCTTCCAGCAATAACCAACGTAACCCTTGCCGTTTTCGACCGCCTCTCGCAGAGCGGCATAGTGCGCGCCAGGAGCCATCCGAATCCATTCGTTGTTACCCAGAAGCCCATAGTCGCGGGTTTTGATCATGTTTTCGTTAGTCGCAATCCAGCCTGACCGACCAATCCAAATGTCACCTTTTCCGTTGCCATCATGATCGATGGTTTTGGCTACTTCTGGACGGGCTAAATCATAAATTGTTTTAACATTGTGTTGGTCTGCCCAGGCTTTCGGGGCACAGAATCCACTGCTACCAATGTAATGTTTTTCGCTAATCGCAACCGTACCTTTTTCATGAACGTACTTTTGTACAAAAGCGCTCTGATTGGGCAGCCAGATATCAACATGAATATCAAAATCTCCACTATCCAGGCCTGCATAAGCTGCCGCATTATCGGCAGGCTTAACTTCCGTTTTGTACCCAAGGCGTTCTTCGATTAAGACCACAAGCAGAGCCTCGATCGCCTGAAAAGATGGATATGGGCTATGGTTCATTCGGATCGTCTCGGCGGCAATCGCTGATGTTCCCGAGACAGCTAGAAAGCCCAAAGCAACCAGGCCACTGACCAAACGTTTGTTGAGCGTTTTCATTTCACACCTCCGTAAATAAATAAATGTATTCAAAGACTATCCTGCCTGAGTTGTTTTAATTTTTGACTGGATAACCTTTCTGATCCGCTATGTCTTTGTTGTATTTCTTGGTGCCGAAGAGACCTCCATTAAGTTACTTGTCAAAGTTAATGAATACGCTAACATAACAACTATTACTTTTAATGAATAATATCCATAACATCAAAGGTATATAAAGATGGATCTTACCAATCACCAGTTGAGAGCCGTTCTGAAAATTGCTGAGAAAGGGAATATTTCCCATGCAGCAAGTGCTCTTGATTTGTCTCAGCCAGGCCTCAGCCGGCTACTCAATCAGGTGGAACAGAATCTAGACGCGCGACTTTTTGACAGATCGGGACGAGGGGTTCAGTTAACAGAGGTTGGCAAGATTTTCTGTGAGCACAGTAGAGAAATATTGTCGCGGCATGAATTAATTAGGGGAAACATTCAGGATCTCGGGGATCAGCTTGCTGGTAGCGTGCGGATAGTGATGCCACATACTGCGGGCGTTGTACTCTTTATCCCACTAATGAATCATTTTCGGGAACATCACCCCAATGTAGCCTTAAAGATAATGCCCGCCTTCAATCTTCACATTCCTCAGTACCTCAACTCGGGTACTGCCGATATCGGCCTAATTTCATATCCACATGGACTTTCCGGGTTGAGCGCGAGTCCTCTGATGACTGAGGCTTTATATTTCATTGGAGACTGCGCAGACATACCTAGAAGTAAACAGAGAATCACGCTCGCAGAGGCGGTCCGCCATCCTTTGTTGCTACCGTCCGTCAGTCACAGCTATCGGTTCTATATCGATAATGCGTTGGCGGAGCACAACCTTCGTATAGATTCCTTATTGGAGATCGATTCGGAAGACGCAACTATCCAGATGCTGAAAGAGGGCCAAGGGTTTTCAATCATCCCTTACTCAATGGCCCAGCGTGAGGTTGATGATGGCAAGCTCGCTGCCTGTCTCGTCACTGATCCAGTTATTTCAAGAACCTTTTTTATTGCCACTGCATCAAATCGTCCGCAGACTCGACTTGTCCGGTCGGTTACTGACGAGTTAGTGTCGGTAGTGGAGCAGAACCTAGAGCGCGGGCGCTGGACCCTTGCAGCGGATAGCTAACCTTTAACTGACAGGCTACGACAATGAGCAGTAACCGGAAAGAACCCGAGGTCCAGACGATATGAATAGCGGCATGATGAGCGTTGAACAACTGACACAAGCTGTTGAGGAGGGCAGTATCGATACGGTATTGGCCTGCCAGGTCGACATGCAGGGCCGTTTGATGGGTAAGCGTTTTCAGGCCGAATTCTTTCTTGACAGCGCCATTGACGAAACCCATAGCTGCAATTACTTGCAGGCCACGGACATGGAAATGGAAACCGTGGAGGGCTACAAGGCCACCAGTTGGGAGGCGGGTTATGGCGACTACGTCATGAAACCTGATCTCGCGACCTTGCGCAGACTGCCCTGGCTGGAAGGAACAGCGCTAGTACTTTGCGACGTTCTTGATCATCACACCCATGAAGAAGTGTCCCATTCGCCCCGAGCTGTACTGAGACGGCAGGTACGGCGTTTGGCAGATGCAGGCCTGAAGGCCTTCATGGCAACCGAACTTGAGTTTTACCTGTTCGATGACAGTTTTCAATCTGCCTTCAGGAGCGGCTACCGAGGCTTGACGACTGCCAGTCATTACAACGAGGACTATCACATCTTCCAGACCACCAAGGAAGAAGAAGTCATGCGGTCTATCCGCATTGGTCTGCAGGGTGCTGGCGTGCCGGTCGAGAACAGTAAGGGTGAGGCCTGTGCCGGTCAGGAGGAGATCAACGTTCGCTATGCCGAAGCGCTGGAGATGGCGGATCGGCACGTAATCGTGAAGAACGCCTGCAAGGAGATCGCCTGGCAAAAGGGTCGTTCGGTGACCTTTATGGCCAAGTGGGACTACGATCACGCCGGTAATTCGAGCCATATACATCAATCGCTCAGAAGTCTCGATGGTGGGCCCGTATTCCACGACCCCGACTCAGCGCATGGTATGTCGGAAGCCATGCGCCAGTATCTTGCCGGGCTGCTTGGGCATGCCGATGAGATTACCTATTTTCTGGCGCCCAACATTAACTCCTACAAGCGATTTCAAACGGGCACCTTCGCGCCCACCAAAGCGGTCTGGAGTCTTGATAACCGCACCGCCGGTTACCGCGTGTGCGCCGCCGACACATCAAACGTGCGGATCGAATGCCGGGTCGGTGGGGCGGACCTTAATCCTTACCTCGCTCTAGCGTCACAAATCGCTGCTGGGCTGGACGGTATCGAAAACAAAGCAACTCTTGAAAGTGAATTTGTCGGCGATGCGTACGGTGGTCAGGGTCGCTATATTCCCGCCACCCTGCGGGACGCAACCCGGGCATTGGATGAGTCGGCACTGCTTCGCCGCGCCTTTGGCGATGATGTTGTCGATCACTACGTGCACGCGGCGCGTTATGAACAACTCGAATACGATCGACGGGTGACGGATTGGGAAATATTCCGCGGCTTCGAGCGGGCCTGAACAAGCCGGAGCAGTTATGTCTTTCTCCTTTGACCCCGATTTGATCGATATTTGAGTGCATCATGACAGTTCATAAAATTGCAGTTATCCCCGGTGACGGTATCGGTGTAGCCGTAACCGAATCGGCTTTGGCCGTGGCAGCTGCTGTGCTTCCGGGCAGTCGTTTTGAAGTCACCATGATGCCGTGGTCTTGCGACTATTACCTTGAGATCGGTCGCATGATGCCGGAAGATGGTATCGAGATTTTGCGTGGTTTCGATGCAATCTTCCTGGGCGCTGTGGGCTGGCCGGCAAAAGT
>MDTB01058214.1_pt1 | contig 39748 bp, 37 predicted proteins | sample 811161 | NCBI WGS metagenome assembly MDTB01 (sample SAMN05326650, study PRJNA326480) | marine metagenome | isolation source: seawater | place: Mediterranean Sea | collected 2009 | reverse complement strand
GTGACACCATATGCGGGAACTCTTTTCACGGCCAGCAGGCCCAATCTTCACGGCCAGCAGGCCCAATCTTCACACTCGCCAGGCGTAATCTGCGCCCCAGCACGGAAAATATGCTATACACCAGTTGACAGATTGTAAACCAATGAGCGGCGCATGACCCAGACCACTGGCTCCGATTTTTCACCCGATTTCACCGAACGCCAACACGCCGATTTGGGCCCGCAGCGCCTCGCTTACAGCGCCCAAACCAACGGCGTTGCGCCTAACATTCCCGGGGTTGTTTTTTGCGGCGGTTTCCGCTCTGACATGGGCGGCACCAAAGCCCTAGCGCTTGCAGACTGGGCCGCAAAGCGCAAGCAAGGCTTTGTGCGCTTTGATTATTTCGGCCATGGCAGTTCCACCGGCGAATTTACCGACGGCACCATCAGCCATTGGCGCGGCGACATTCCCCATATTCTCGACACGCTGACGCACGGCCCGCAAATTCTGGTCGGCTCCAGCTTCGGCGGTTGGCTGTCAACGCTGGCCGCGCTCGACCGCCCCGACAGGGTCGCCGGTCTGGTGTTGATTGCGCCCGCCATCGACATGACCGAACGCCTGATGTGGGACAGGTTTTCCGACCGCGCGCGCGCAAAACTTGAAAGCGAGGGGCTGATTTACGACCCGTCAGAGTATGACCCCGAAGGCTATCCGATCACGCTGAATTTGATATTGGACGGGCGCGAGCATTTGGTGTTGGGCGACACCATCGATATTTCCGTTCCGGTGCGTATTCTTCACGGACAACAAGACACAGCCGTGCCATGGCAATTATCGCTCGAGTTTGCTGAAAGCTTGGCTACAGATGATGTCGAACTGCATTTTTTGAAAGGCGGCGATCATCGTCTTTCCGAACCGCACCAAATCGCTGCGCTCATCGGGCTGATCGAAGACCTTTTGGACAGGCCCGCCTGAATTTAAAACGCGCCGCTTTTGAACAGCGCGTTCAAGCCTTCCCTGTAAGTGGGGTAAGTCAGCGTAACCCCCAGTTCGGTTTTTATGCGATCATTGCGGATGCGCTTGTTTTCTGCGTAAAAGCTGCGCGCCATATCCGACAAATCGGCGTCCGCAAATTTCTGCACGGGCGGTGGGTCAACCCCCAAAAGCGCCGCCGCGTAAGCAACAATCTCGGCGGGCGGTGCCGGTTCATCATCGCATACGCTGAAATTGCGCGTGCCAATATCGCTGTGCAGCGCGGCAAACAGAATTTTGGCAATATCGTCCACGTGAATACGTGAAAACACCTGACCCGGCTTGTCAATGCGCCGCGCCGTGCCCGCTTTTAGGCTGCTCAGCGCATTACGCATCGGCCCGTAAATTCCCGCGAGGCGAAAATGCTGAACGGCAAAGCCATGGGTTTCGGCGAAATCAGACCAGCGTTGTTCAGCCGTCGCACGCCTTTGCCCACGCGCACCGCGCGGGCCCGGCGGGGTTTCTTCGTCGATCCACGCACCATTATGGTCGCCATATACGCCTGTGGTTGACAAATATCCGATCCATGAGAGCGCGGGTTTTGCAAGGCGCGGGCTCAGAAAGTCAAAGGCCGGGTCGTTGCCCGCGCGCGCCGGTGGCGCGGAAACCAAAACATGCGAATAATCGCGCATCTGCAAATCCGTATCCAGATAAAGCGGGGCAACGCCGGCCTGCTCAAGTTCCGGCGCACGCGCGCGGTCGCGCAAGGTGGCACTCATCTGCCAGCCGGCGCGCGCCAAAAGCGGTGCCAGCGCCGCAGCGCAAAAGCCGAAACCGAAAAACAATATGTGCTGGTCTTGCGAACGGGTCATGAGGCCACCGCCAGCCATTCCGCACGCACCGCATCATCGGCTTCATCGGCCAGACGATTTTTCGCCAAGTCGCGCGCGCGCGCTTGGTCATGGCACGCCAGCGCCCAAACCGCCATGGCGCGCACAGCTGGCGCGTCATCATCCAGACAGGCCTCGATGCGGGCCTGCATCGTGGCGCTGATTGTTTCCATATTGCCCACCGCGATCAGCACATTACGCACAAAGCGATCGCGCCCGGTGCGCTTGATGGGCGAGCCGGAAAAATACTCGCGGAAGGCGGGGTCATCGAATTGCACGAGCATTTCCAGTTCGGGTAATTTCAAATCCGCGCGCACCGCAAGCTTGGCCTCGCGCGCGGTCTGGGCAAATTTATTCCACGGGCAAACCGCCAAGCAATCATCGCAGCCATAAATATGATTGCCCATAGCAGCGCGAAACTCGACGGGGATCGTGCCTTTATGCTCGATGGTCAGATAAGAAATGCAGCGGCGCGCGTCCAGCTTATAGGGCGCGGGAAACGCCTTGGTGGGACAAATATCAACGCACGCCTGGCACGCGCCGCAATGGTCGGTTTCAGGCGCATCGGCAGGCAGCGCGGCGGTGGTGAAAATACTGCCCAGAAACAGCCACGAACCGAAATCGCGCGAGACGAGATTGGTATGCTTGCCCTGCCAGCCGATACCTGCGGCCTCGGCCAGCGGTTTTTCCATCACGGGCGCGGTATCGACAAAAACTTTCACATCGGCGTCTGCTTGCGCGACCACCCAGCGCGCCAGATTTTTGAGTTTTTTCTTTATAACATCGTGATAATCGCGCCGCTGCGCGTAAACCGAAATAACGCCGCGGTCGCGCGCGCGCAAATCGGGCAGCGGGTTTTCCGCCGGCGCGTAATTCATGCCGAGCATAATCACCGATTGCACCTGCTCCCATAACTCCGCCGGATCCGCGCGCCGCTCGGGGTCGCGCGCCATCCAGTCCATGTCGCCGTGATAGCCATTATCGAGAAAAGCGCGCAGGCGTTCGAGGGCTTGAGGAATGGCGTGCGGGTGCGTAATGCGGCAAATATCAAAACCCTCGCGGCGCGCGGCCTGGTGCAGCGCATCGACAAAAGCGGCGGTTTTTGCGTCGGAGTTGGCAGCCATGATATGTCCTAAAAATCCAGATCGGCATAATAGGCCGGCGGGCGCAATCCCGCGACATTATCAGCCAGCAGGGGCCGAAAACTGGGCCGCGATTTGATGCGTGCATACCAGTCGCGCACCACCGGCCAAGACTTCCACGGCACATCGCCCGTAAAGTCCAGACATGACAAATGCGCGCCCGCCGTCAGATCGGCAATCGAAATATCTTCGCCGGCCAACCAGTTGCGCTGTTCCAGCAGAAACGTCAGATATTCCAGATGCAGTCCAAGATTGTGCAGCCCGATGCGGACGGTTTCCATGTCCGGGCCCCCGCCGCCGGCGCTGGCGCCCATAAACCGTCGGTCGATTTTTTCATAGGTAATGAGACGACCGACTTCGTTGTGAAACTTGTCATCAAACCAGGCGATCAGGCGGCGCACTTCGGCGCGCGCCAGCCCGCCCGACGGCAGGAGCGGCAAGGCACCGCCCTTTTCCTCAAGCCATTCGGTAATCGCGTAATGCCCGGCAATCGTGCCCGCATCGCCGACCAGTACCGGCACTTCGCCCGACGGGTTCAGCATCAAGAAATCGAGGCGGCGTTCCCACGGGCGTTCTTCAACAAATTCCACGGCGAATTTTTTTTCGCCAAGCACCAGACGAACTTTGCGCGAAAACGGGCAGACCGGCTGATGAAAAAGACTTGCCATATCCCCAAACTAAGCCGACGCCCCGTCTGCCGCAAGTGCACAGTCCGGGCCGGAAAAAACTTGCCGCCCCGCCACCAATCTGGCTAGCTTGGCGCCATGGGACTGGATCATCTCTTATTGCTCGCCGCCATTCAGGGCATCACCGAATTTGTGCCGGTCAGCTCCTCGGGGCATTTGCAACTGGTTCACGGGCTGACCGCCTATCCCGACCATGGTCTGGTTATTGATGTGGCGCTGCATGCGGGCACTTTGCTGGCGGTGATGGCCTATTTCCACCGCGATGTGCGGCTCATGCTGATGGGCGCGCGCGACCTCGCTCGGCGCCAAGCCAGTTCGTCGGCACATTTGATGCGCGTGCTGGCAATCGCCAGCCTGCCGGTTTTGCTGGCGGGTGCCGCCTTGGTGCTGTCGGGCGCCACCGATCGCTTGCGCGCACCGGAAATCGTGGCTTGGGCCAGTATTGTTTTTGCCATTCCGCTATGGCTTGCCGACCGCAAAGCACCGCCCGCCGCATCTGAAACCGAGCCGCCCACGCCCGTCTCGTCGCGCCAAGCGCTGCTTATCGGGCTGGCGCAAATGCTGGCCCTCATCCCCGGTGCCAGTCGGGCTGGCGTCACCATTATGGCGGGGTTGTTTTTGGGTTTTGACCGCACACAAGCGGCGCGCTTTTCCATGCTGCTCGCCATGCCTGTGATCGCCGCTTTTGCGCTGGTGGGCTTGGTTGATTTGCTGCAATCGGGCGCGTATCAGGCTTTGGGTACCGCGTTATTCGCGGCTGTTCTGGCCGGTTTGTTTGCCTTTGTCACCATTCACCTATTTTTGAAAATGACGCGACGCATCGGTCTGTTGCCGTTCGTTATTTACCGTATTGGCCTCGGCATTGGTCTGCTCTTTTTGCTGGGCTAAACCGCTTTTCAAACTGTTTTTGAAGCGCCGCGATAGCGCCCCAAATAGCTGTCCAGCAGGGCTGCAATCGGCGTGGGCTCAACGCCCAAAGCGGCAAGGTCGCCGATATTTTGACCGACTATATTATCCGAGCGCAACAAAATAACCTGATCCGGCGTCAGCGGTGGATTGGGCAAAAATCGCGTGACCTGTGACAGCATTTTTGCCGCCGCAAAAGGCAATGGCACCAACAGGCGGGTCTTGCCGATTTTTTCCAGCATGAGTTCCATCAATTCGCGGAAGCTGTATATTTGCGGGCCACCAAGCTCGTAAATGCCCGACGGCGCACCCGCCAGACACGCCGCAACCGCTTGCGCCACATCAAAGACACCCACGGGTTGATAGCGGGTAAGCCCGCCGCCAATGAGCGGCAGCGCCGGCGCCAACTGCGCCATGGTTGCAAATCGGTTGAAAAAATCATCCTCCGGCCCAACCACAATGGACGGGCGCAAAATATGCGCCTGCGGACACGCGGCGAGAACCGCGTTTTCGCCCTCGGCCTTGCTGCGCGCATAAGCCGATGCCGAGGTGGCGTCAGCGCCGATGGCCGAGATTTGAACAAATTGGTCAATGCCGTGTTCGGCGGCCAGCGTCGCCAGATTTGCAGCCCCCGCATTTTGCACGGCATCAAATTTTTGTGGCCCGGTTTCGTATAAAATCCCGACCGCATTGATGACGCCCGAAGCACCCGCCAGCGCCGCGCGCGTGCTGGCTGCATCACGAATATTGCCTTGCATCAAGTCGATCTGTCCGGTGCGCCCCGCTGTTTTGAGAAACAACGCCTCATTAGGCCGCCGCACGACAACGCGCAAATTGAAACCGTCCTTTGCCAGGCGCCGCACAATATGGCGCCCCACAAAGCCCGATCCGCCAAAAACGACCACAGGGCCTGTTTGCGTGCCAGCCATTCACCGCTCCTCTTTTCGACGCATAATGTGTCTGTCTTAAAACATGCAGCCGTGGGCGTGAAGTGCAAAATCACCGCGCCAATATTGACAAGCCGCACACGGACTTCTAAACACCCTGTTACGTGGCCCAGGTGGCGGAATTGGTAGACGCGCTAGCTTCAGGTGCTAGTGCCCGCAAGGGCGTGGAAGTTCGAGTCTTCTCCTGGGCACCATGACTCCGCAGTAATAAGCAGTAACCTTGTAAATATGGAGACCTGACATGATAAGATTTTTCCCAAATCTGATACTGGGTTTCATTCTACTGGCAAGTTTTTCGCCCGCTCTGGCCGGGCATCACAAAGCTGGCGTGGTTCATGCCAAAATCAAACCTCTGAAAGAAGTGGTGGCGGAACGCAACGCAGAGAGCCAGAAAAAATTGCGTCTTGAGGAAAGGGCGCCGATCGCGACACCGGGAAGGATCATCGTGGTGTATAAATTCAAATGCGCCGGCTTTGCACGCCAGCAAGACGCCATGCGCGCGCTTGCCGCCATGATCCAGCATGAGCGCGAAGAAGCGCCGGTTACCTATGCGTCGTCGCCCCTCATTTTCGAAGACGGTGATATGGGTGCTGTAGATCAGCACAAATCAATAGGGTCGTATAATGAAGCGGTAAAGTGGCAGAACGAAAATGCGGTTTGGCAGACCTACTTCAAAAATATCCTCAACTCGTGCGACATATCTCCCGACGACATTCAGACGACCGTCGCGCAAGCGCAATAAAACAAGCTGTTAGAACTGCGTGTCGGCAATCGTTGTGCGGTGCAGCAATCGGTCGTGCCCGTCAAAGCCGCCCGTCGCCGCATGCAAGAGCGAGCGGTTGTCCCACATGACCAGCATATTGGCTGACCATTTGTGCGAATAGGTAATCTCTTCCGCCGTCTGATGTGCATAAAACTCCAGCAATAATGCGTCGCTTTCTTCTTTTTCCAGACCCGCGAAACGCTGAATATAAGCAATAGACGAATACAGCGCCTTTTTGCCCGTCTCATGATGGGTACGCACGAACGGATGTTCGGTTTTCTCGCGCGCTTTTTCGTGCGGAATGATTTTCATCGACCGACCCTCATCTTGATCCGCCTCGCCATATTTGCCATCGGGCGCATAGCCCAATTCGGCCGAGTGAATGGCGGTTAGGCTGTCGGCCTTGTCGCGCAGACTGTCGGGCAGGCGTTCATAGGCCGCCACCTGATCGGCAAACAGCGTGTTGCCGCCGACCGGAGGAATGGTGATCCCGAACAGGCAGGTGCCGGCCGGGGGAATGTCGAGAAAGCTCCAGTCGGAATGAAAGCCTTCGGCAAAAATCGGAGTTGTTTCATCCGCATTGCGCTGAATGGCAGCGATGTTTTCATGCCCGTCAATATGGCCGAAAAACGGGTCGTGCCCGAAAGCGCCAAAATATTGGGTGAACCGTTCCAAATCCATGTCATCCATGGGCTGATCGGGAAACGCCAACACCTTGTTTTCGACCCAATGCGCGCGAATTTCGGCGACCAAATCATCCGACAAATCCTGTGTCAGATCGACGCCCGTAACAATCGCCCCGCATGCCGCGCCCGTTTTTTCCACCCTGAGACCCATAACGCCCTCCGTTTTGGCTGCGTCAACCGACGCATCTGAAAAAATGAAGCGAAAAACGCCGCGTGTCAACGATACCCATATTGACCCGGGCCGAACCCGGACTAAGCTGGCCGCATGAAAAAATTGCTTCTGGGACTGCTGATCTGTGTGCCGCCGGTTTTTGCGGGACTGTTCTGGTTGGCGTTTTTTTCCGCGCGTCCGCCGCTCGCCACTGATCCGGCCACGCTGGCGGGCGATGGCAGCACGCTGGATTATTGCGCGCTGCCAGCACTTGACGGTAGCGGCAAAAACGCCGTCGATATTGCCAAGGGCAACACGCCGGGCTGCGCCTACACGCATTTTCCCCTGCCCGTACTGGCCCAATGCACCGAACCGCTGCACGCCGAGGCCGACGATATTCGCGGATTGTGGCGGGGCGTGGCGGGCACCCATATCGGGCATGTTGAACGCATTGAGCAATGCGGCAGCCGCACCGTGGTCACTGCAGCCGGCATTATTCACGATTACGGCCCCAACGCCACAGGCGGCTTAAACACCAATGACACGGAAGGCAATGTTATGTTCACCCTTGGCGGGCGCGAATATTGCCCGCGCACGTCGGCCTCGATGATCTGGGAAGACGGGATTTTGAATTTTTATGCCTTTGGGTGGGGGCCGAAAGCTGTCCGACGTTACCGCGACGGCGACCAGCTTGTGTGGGAATATATTGATGGCAGCCAAACCCGCATGGAACGCATCTGCACGCTGCCGGCCGAACATAAAACCCCGCGTCCCAGGGGTCGGCGCATCGCGCTGTTTGACTGACACAGATTTATTTGCTCGGGCAAGCGACCGGTTTACTCAGATCGGGTGTCGGGTGGAAATTTACCTGCGCGCGGCGCGGCGAATGTTGCACAAAACCGATATCCGTCGGCCCCGCAAATATGCTATGTATCTTCAGATTTAGAGCCGCGGGCACGCAGCTTGCGACCCAAGGCAATTTCCATCGGCACAGTCCGACAAAAATTTAACCATGAAGGTGGCGGTGTGAGTATTCATTTGCATAAAAACGATCTTCCCGACGGTCTGACATTTTCCGGCTCGATAGCCGTGGACACCGAAACGCTGGGGCTTAAAACGACGCGCGACCGCTTGTGCCTTGTCCAGCTTTCGGCGGGCGATGGTGACGCCCATATTGTGCAATTCGCGGCTGACAGTTACGACGCGCCGAATTTGAAAGCGCTCTTATCCGATCGTTCAGTGGTGAAAATTTTCCACTATGCGCGTTTCGATCTGGCGGCCATCGCTCAATATCTTGGCGTGCATGCTGCACCCCTATGGTGCACCAAAATCGCCTCCAAACTCGTACGCACCTATACCGATCGCCATGGGCTGAAGGATTTGTGCCGCGAATTATTGGATGTCGACCTTTCCAAAGCGCAGCAAAGCTCTGACTGGGGCGCGCCGGATTTGTCCGACGCCCAGCTCAACTATGCCGCTTCCGACGTTTTGCATCTGCACGCGCTCAAAGACCAGCTTGAAACCATGCTCGACCGCGAAGGCCGCCGCCCGATGGCCGAAGCATGTTTTGACTTCGTGCTGGTGCGCTCGGCCATGGACCTTGCCGGATTTGAAGATCTGGATATTTTTTCCCACTGATTGCAGGGCGGGGCGCTCGGATTTGAAATATGAACGATAATCCCGAAATCCACTCGCGCCGCGTTGCTTGGCTGAAACTTGTGCTGCCCAGCTTGGCGTTGGCTTTGCTCGGGCTGCTGGTGATTTTCAGCCGTTCGGGCGATGACATTATCCAGCTGGCAATTTTTGACGCGGCTGAAACAGATGGTGGCGTGGTATTGCGCGATCCGGTGATGCGCGGGGTTACCACCGACAATGCGCCATATGAAATTGCCGCCCGGACCGCGCGCAGCGAAGACACAGAGAACAAGCTTGTCGAACTGCGCGACATCAACGCCCGGTTCGAGGCTACGGCGTCAAATTCCGCCTACACCATTGTGGCAACCAAGGGCTTTATGAATAATGAAACCGGCATTATGGACTTGCGCGAGGGCGTGACTTATCGCGATGAGGCGGGGCTGGTTTTGGATCTGGTCGATTTAGTCTACGACACCGCGCAAGGCACCGGACAGACACAAAATCCCGTTTCCGGTGTCGGCCCGCAAGGAAGGTTCACCGCGCAAAGCCTGCAGATTTCCAAAACGCCATCGGTCTATATATTCGAGCGCGCGCGCCTGACCGTTGATCCCAAAGCCTCAAAGGCCGACCAATGAGCCTTTTGCGCCCACTGGTTTTGTTGGTCGTGTGTCTTGCAAGCCATGGGTTCACACCGGCCATGGCAGAGACAGGCGCTGTATTTGCGACCGACAGCAATGCGCCGATCTCGGTCGAGGCCAACAAAATGACCGTGTTCAAAAATGGCGCACGCGCCGAATTGCTGGGCCGCGCAGCGCTCAACCAAGGCCCGCTCAGCCTGACGGCGGATGAGGTGACGCTGTTTTATACCGCGCTCAGCCCCCGCCAACTCACCCGCATCACGGCCGAAAAAAATGTGCATATTGTGTCGCAAAATGGCCGCGAGGTTTTCGGCGACAAAGCCGTTTATCGCGTCAACGCGGAGAAAATGACCGTGTCGGGCAATGTGCGTGTCATCGACACAACAAATAATGGCGAAGATAAATCTGAGACCAATACGCTCTCCGGGGGCAGGCTGGTGATCAATATGCGCGACGGCACCAGCCAGGTCGAGGGCGATGAAAGCGCCGGCGGCGGGCGCGCGCGCATCGAGTTGACCCCCAATGGCGCGCGATAAGGCGGGCCGACTTTGCTTCACCCTACGATTCAGCTAGGCTGACGCCATGAGTGACGATACCCAGCCCGTATCCGGCGTACAACGCCAGCCCGAAGAAGGCCTCGCCGCGTTCGACCTCAGCAAGGGTTTTCGGGGCCGTCAGGTGGTGCGTGATGTTTCGCTCAGCGTCAACCGGCGCGAAGCCGTCGGTCTCTTGGGGCCGAACGGCGCGGGCAAAACCACCACATTTTATATGATAACGGGTCTCGTGCGCCCCGATGCCGGACGTATCATGCTCGACGGATATGATGTGTCCAGCCTGCCCATGTATCGCCGCGCGCGGCTTGGCATTGGTTATTTGCCGCAAGAGGCTTCGGTTTTCCGAACATTGAGTGTGGCCGAAAACATCATGGCAATTCTTGAGGCCGTCGAGCCGTCGCGCGATATTCGCGCGCAGCGGCTTGAGGAATTGCTGGATGATTTCGCCATCGGGCATTTGCGCGACACGCCCGGGCTGGCTTTGTCGGGCGGCGAACGCCGTCGGGTCGAAATTGCCCGCGCGCTGGCAAGCAATCCTAGTTTTATTTTACTGGATGAGCCTTTCGCCGGTGTCGACCCGATCGCGATTGGCGAAATTCGCAATTTGGTCGGCAAGCTGACGGGTCGCGGGCTGGGCGTGCTGATCACCGATCACAATGTCCGCGAAACACTGGGGATTATTGACCGCGCCGTCATTATCCATGACGGGCAGGTGTTAATGGAAGGCTCGGCCGAAGAAATTGTCGAACATCCCGAAGTGCGGAAATATTATCTGGGCTCGGAATTTGCGCTGTAGCCATCATGCGACTGGACAGGGTCACATTTCTTAGGCACAATTTTAGGGGTCACGCCTGTGTTTCAAATGCACGGCGTAACCGGCAGGCGCGAGCCTGACACCTATAATCTCCGCCTGCTGTTGAAATATGCAGACAGGTTTCGTCAAGCCGGATTCCGGCGACGAACCGCGCCGCGAAACGGCACGAGGACAGAAAAGGGGATTAATCATGAAAATTAACATTACCGGACGCCAAATCGAGACAGGTGAAGCCTTACGCACGCATGTCGAGCACAGATTAACCGGCGCGGTAGAAAAATATTTTACGCGCCCCGCCGACGTGCATGTTGTTTTTTCGCGCCAGGGCTATGGCTTTGAAGCCAATTGCTCGCTGCATCTGGATAGCGGCCTGTATCTCAACGCCACGGGCAATGACGCCGATATTTACAACAGTTTCGAGCAGTCGGTTGAGCGCATTGAAAAACAATTACGCCGCTATAAAAGGCGGTTGAAAAACCATCACGAGCAAAACGGGCGCAGCGCCAGCCCGCAAGTTTTTGCCGAGCGCGTGTTTGAACCCGAACCCGCCAACGGGCAAATGCCGGCCGAATTTGCGCCTGTTATCATTGCCGAGAACGACCACGTCTTGCCCCATCTCAGCGTCAGCGACGCGGTCATGCAATTAGAACTTGGCGACACGCCTTTTGTGCTTTTCAAAACCCGCGCGCAAAACGCTTTGAACCTCGTGCACAGACGCAGCGACGGCAATATTGGCTGGGTGGAGCTCGATACAGTCAGTTAATGGAAAATCGGGAAATTTTGGTGGAGCCAGGCGGGTTCGAACCGCCGACCTCTTGCATGCCATGCAAGCGCTCTCCCAACTGAGCTATGGCCCCGAAACGGCGGAAAGGCCCCGCCAGCGAGGTGGGAACCTAAACTGTCTGTGGCATCGGATCAAGAAAAATCATTTGCCGTTAAACGTGATGATCATGCGTCGTCGTCATTATCATCTTCGATGAAATCGTCCTCGCCATCTTCATCTTCGAGCAGCGTGTCATCGTCTTCGTCATCAACCAACACGTCGCCATCGTCAAACCCGGTCAGTTCGTCATCGTCGTCATCGCTCTCGTCTTCGGCAATATCGTCGAGGCTGATCTCATCATCTTCATTGCTGGTTTCTTCTTCATCTTTTTCCGGCGGGTTTTGAACCGGCGCAACCTCTGTCACGGGAATGACGGGGGCGCTGGCCGAGGTCGGGTCGAAGCTATGACCGCATAAAGGGCAAACTGCGGGAATTTTGTTGAGATCATAAAATTTGCCGCCGCATGACTCACACACGCGCTTGGTTCCGAACTTTGGATCAACCATGATTAAGCCCTCCATTAGCAACTAGAAATGAATCCCTGCCACGAAGCGCCCCTGCTGTCAAAAGCAAATACACCCCGCCGCGCAATTTTAAGCTACCCCCGATTTGTGCGAAAAAACCTTGCGGCTTGACGCTGTGGATATTTCGCGGGACAAGATGCACATGAGCGATACATCTGCGAGACCGTCTGCCGCGTTTTTGCGCGCATCGGCGCCCTTGGCCGGAGACTTTCGCGTGCCGGGCGATAAATCAATATCGCATCGCGCCCTGATATTGGCGACCATGGCAACGGGCACAAGCCGCATCACCGGACTTTTGGAGGGTGATGACGTGCTGGCAACTGCCGATGCCATGCGCGCCTTGGGCGCGCAAATTTCGCGCCGTGATGATGGCGTCTGGGAGGTGACGGGCTGCGGGCCCGCGGGCTTGAAAACACCTGCGCGCCCGCTGGATTTCGCCAATTCGGGCACGGGCGCGCGACTGGTCATGGGTGTCGTCGCCGGCGCGGGCATTTCGGCGAAATTTACCGGCGATGCATCTTTGTCGCGCCGTCCCATGGCGCGGGTCACTCTGCCGCTGGCGCTCACGGGCGCGCAAATCGAAGATGGCGGCACGGGCAAACTGCCGCTGACCATAACCGGCGCAGCCACGCCCTTGCCGATAGATGTGACACCCGAAATTGCCTCGGCGCAGGTCAAATCAGCGATTTTGCTGGCAGGTTTGGGCGCGGCGGGCCACACGATTGTGCGCGAAAAACACATCACGCGCGACCATACCGAAAATATGCTTGCGCTGTTTGGTGCCAAAATTTCAAGCCAACGGTCGGGTGCGGAAAACGCGGAAAACATTGTTACGCTGGAGGGACATGCGCGGTTGCGCGCGCATGATATTGCAGTGCCGGGCGACCCGTCCTCGGCGGCGTTTCCATTGGTTGCCGCGCTCATTGTGCCGGGCTCAACGCTGCGGCTTAAAAATGTGCTGCTCAACCCCCAGCGCGACGGTCTGATCCGCGCTCTGACCCGTATGGGCGGTAACATTAAGCGGGTGAATGAGCGCATGGAGGCGGGCGAACCCATTGCCGATCTGCAAGTCAGCCACAGCGCGCTTAAAGGCATTGAGGTCGAAAGCGACGTCGCGCCGTCCATGATCGACGAATATCCCGCGCTGGCCGTTGCCGCCGCTTTTGCCGAAGGCACCACACATATGGCGGGCATTGGCGAATTGCGGGTTAAAGAAAGCGATCGGCTCGCCGCCGTTGAAGCGGGTTTGCGGGCGAATGGGGTGGACGTCGAAGCTGGCGCCGACAGTCTGCGCGTAACCGGCGGGGCACCGATTGGGGGGGCGTGCGTCACCACGCATGACGACCACCGCATCGCCATGGCTTTTCTGGTGATGGGACTGGCAACGCAAAACTCTGTGCGCGTCGACGACACGACCATGATCGCCACGAGTTTCCCGAATTTTTTCGAGGCCATGGCAAGCATAGGGGCGCAAAGTTGAAGCCTGACACGCCGATCATCATTGCCGTGGACGGGCCGGCTGCTTCCGGCAAAGGCACGCTGGCACGGCGTCTGGCCGAGCGTTTTGACTATGCTTATCTCGACACGGGCCTGCTTTATCGCGCGGTGGCTTATGATGTTTTGCGCCGCCATGAAGACCCCGCCAATGCGGCGGCGGGCTTGCGCGCGGCGAAAGCGCTGAACCTTGCGATGCTGGGCGCGCCGGAGACGTTGGCGGCCTTGCGAACAGGCGAGGTTGGCACCGCAGCCTCACTGGTCGCCGCCCAGCCCGATACGCGCCGCGCAATCCTGCAAATCCAACGCGACATTGCCAACGCGCCGCCCGAGGGCAAGGCCGGCGCGGTTTTGGACGGACGCGATATCGGCACGGTTGTGTGCCCCGAGGCGCGCCATAAAATTTTTGTCACGGCGCGCGTCGAAATTCGTGCCGCGCGGCGTTGGCAGGAATTACACGCGCAGGATCCAAAGCTGACGCTGCAAGCCGTCCTTGCCGATTTGCAGGCGCGCGACCACCGCGACAGTGCACGCACAACCGCGCCGATGCGCGCGGCGCAAGATGCCCACTTGCTAGACACGTCAGATTTGTCTATAGAAGAGGCGTTCGCGGCGGCTCTAGCGCTGGTGTTGCACTAGCCACGAAATCCAAACCGCCCGAATGCCACCCTATTTTAACCGCCCGCTGACCACAGGCGCGTTTGAGCGCGCCTCGTGCGAGGGAAGTCCAGCGGATGTTTATCCGTGACCGGCAAAACCAAGGAGACACACAGTGTCTGACACCAACACCGCGTCGGAAATGAACCCGACACAAGACGATTTTGCAGCCCTGCTGGAGCAGAGCTTTGCCGAAGACAGCCCCGTTGAAGGCAGCGTGGTTGAAGGCCGTATCACAGCGATTGAAAATGATCTGGTCATTATTGACGTAGGGCTGAAAACCGAAGGGCGCGTGCCGCTGCGCGAATTTTCGATGGCCGGTCAGGAACCGACCGTCGGCGTCGGCGATCGTGTCGAAGTGTTTCTGGAACGTATTGAAAACGCGATGGGCGAAGCCATGCTGTCGCGCGATAAGGCACGGCGCGAAGAAAGTTGGACCAAGCTGGAGCAATCTTTTGCCGCCGAAGAGCGCGTCGAGGGCGTTATTTTCGGGCGCGTCAAAGGTGGCTTTACGGTCGATCTCAACGGCGCAACGGCATTTTTGCCGGGCAGCCAGGTCGACATTCGCCCGGTGCGCGACGTCACGCCTTTGATGAACACCAAACAACCTTTCCAAATTCTTAAAATGGATCGTCGGCGCGGTAATATTGTTGTGTCGCGGCGCGCCATTATGGAAGAAACCCGCGCCGAAGCGCGCAGCGAAATTGTCCAGAACCTTGTCGAGGGTCAGGCCGTGGACGGTGTGGTGAAAAACATCACCGATTACGGGGCTTTTGTTGATCTGGGCGGCGTTGACGGCCTGTTGCACGTCACCGACATTGCATGGCGGCGCGTCAACCATCCTTCCGAGGTGCTGACCGTTGGCGAAACCGTGCGTGTTCAGGTCATCAAGATTAATTCGGAAACACAACGTATTAGCTTGGGCATGAAACAGCTCGAAACCGACCCATGGGACGATATCGAAGCGCGTTTCCCGCTGGAAACCCGTGTCACGGGCCGCGTCACGAACATCACCGATTACGGTGCTTTTGTGGAATTGGGCTCGGGCATTGAAGGGCTTGTGCATGTGTCGGAAATGAGTTGGGTCAAAAAGAACGTGCATCCGGGCAAAATCGTTTCCACCTCGCAGGAAGTGGAAGTGATGGTGCTGGAAGTCGACAGCGAAAAACGTCGCATCTCGCTCGGCCTGAAACAGTGCATGGCGAACCCATGGGAAGACTTTGCCAGCCGCTATCCGGTTGGCACGAAGGTTTCCGGCGAGATCAAGAACATCACGGAGTTTGGTCTGTTCGTCGGTCTGGAAGACGAGATTGACGGCATGGTGCATATGTCGGATCTGGACTGGAACCTGTCCGGCGATGACGCGCTGGCCGGTTTCTCAAAAGGCCAGACGGTCGAGGCTGTGGTGCTTGATGTCGATATGGACAAAGAGCGCGTCAGCTTGGGCGTCAAACAGCTTGACGGCGACCCGTTTGAAACCTTGGGCGACTTGCGTCGTGGCAGCACGGTGACCTGCGAGGTGACGGCGGTGACCGATGGCGGGTTGGAAGTCGGTGTGGGTGATGCAGACGTATCGGCCTTTATCCGGCGCAGCGACCTGTCGCGCGACCGTGAAGACCAGCGCCCCGAGCGGTTTAATGTCGGCGACAAAATCGACGCCATGGTGACCAATATCGACCAGCGCGCACGGCGCATTGGCCTGTCCATCAAGGCGCTTGAAATTGCCGAAGAAAAAGAGGCTGTCGAGCAATATGGCTCATCCGACAGTGGTGCGTCGCTGGGCGATATTTTGGGGGCCGCCCTTAATCGTGACGACGCGGACACCGAAGAGAACTAAAAACGCCCCTTCGGGCTGTTCAGCAAATTAACGGCGCGACGTGTTCGCGCCGTTTTTTTGTGGTTTTTGCCGCTTGACGCCATGCAAGCAGTTTGGCAACGTCTTAAATCACGAGGAAAAAGCTACCATGATTAAGTCAGAACTCGTTGCCCGCATTTCCGAGCAATATCCGCATCTTTACCAGCGCGACATTGAGGCGATCATCAATCGTATTCTCAATGAAATCGGTGATGCACTGGGTCGCGGCGATCGTATCGAACTGCGCGGCTTTGGCGCATTTTCGGTCAAGCAGCGTGCTGCCCGCATCGGGCGCAACCCGCGCACGGGTGACAGCGTAGCCGTCGCCAAAAAAGTCGCGCCGTTTTTTAAAACCGGCAAAGAATTGCGCGATCGGCTGAACAATAAAATATCCTAAAACGCCACGTGGCCGCGTTAATTCTCAAAATCTGTGCGCGCCTAGTTTTCCTCATCACCGCAGCATTGCTGATCTCGCTGGCGGTCAAAAATCGCCAGATGGTAAGTTTCTACTTCAACCCGTTGAGCCTGACGCAAAAAGGGCCCGCATTTGAGGTGCCGCTTTTTATGCTCCTCGTCGGGGCGACGCTTTTGGGCGTTTTCGTAGGCATTGTCAGCCTTGGTTTTGACCGCTTGATGCGGCGGCGCACCCCGCGCGGCACCAGTGCGGCACCCGCGCCAAGCCCCGCGCCAAGTTCGGATTTGCCAGAGCGACATGGCGTGCTAAAAAAGACGCCAGACACGAAACCGTAACGATACATTCGCCGAAATTCGAAAAATTCGGCAAGAAAGTTCAGATGAAAAACAACCCGGTCTATTGCGCCCTCGATGTGCCCGAAATCGACGCTGCCAGCCGGTTGGCGCAGCAAATGGGTGCAAATGTCGGCGGGCTGAAAATCGGCATGGAGTTGTTTTACGCCCGCGGGCGCGCAGGTTATGAGCAGATCGCGCGTTTCGGTCAGGATATATTTCTGGATTTGAAACTGCACGATATTCCCAACACCGTCGCCGCAGCGGTGCGGGCACTGGTGCCGCTGACACCGGCATATCTGAACGTGCATGCCGCCGGCGGGGCGGCAATGATGGCCGCCGCCGCGCACGCTGCGCATGCAGCGGCACACGAAGCAGCCCTGCCACCGCCGAAATTGTTGGCGGTAACCGTTCTGACGAGCCTGTCGGATGCCGATTTGAACGATATTGGGGTGCGCGGCACGCCGCATGATCAAGTGTTGCGGCTGGCGGCGCTGGCGGCGGAAAACGGCATGGACGGTGTGGTGTGTTCGTCCGAAGAGGTGGCATTGCTGCGCCGCGAAATGGGCGCGAAATTCAAACTCATTGTGCCCGGCATTCGCCCGGCCGGAGCCGACCAACACGATCAAAAACGCGTGATGACGCCCGAAGCTGCAATGGCCGCCGGGGCTGATATTCTGGTCGTGGGGCGCGCGATTACCCAAAACCCCGATCCGGGCCGGGCCGCAAAAGAAATCGCCGACAGTCTCGGGCTAAACGCATGAGCGCGCGCGTTAAAATATGCGGGCTCACCCGCGCCGACGATATACGCCTTGCCAATGATTTGCGCGTCGACATGTGCGGCTTTGTATTTTTCAAAGCCTCACCGCGCCATTTGAGCGATGAACAGGCAGCAGGGCTGGCGGGCTTGAGTGCGCCTTTTGTCGAGCGCGTGGTGCTTTTGGTCGATCCCGATGATGAGATGCTCGATCGCGCGGTCGGCGCGGTCAGCCCGCACCGTATTCAACTGCACGGAGCCGAAACACCTGCGCGTGTTGCCGAGATCAAACGGCGCACGCAGCGACCCATTATCAAGGCGCTGGGCGTTGCAACAGCCCAAGATTTGAAAACCGCAGAAGCTTATCAGGGTGTTGCCGACTGGTTTTTATTCGATGCCAAGCCGCCCGATGACGCGTTGCCCGGTGGCAATGGCGAAGCCTTTGACTGGCAGGTATTGGACGCATATTCGGGCGCGACGCCATGGCTCTTGGCAGGTGGCCTGACCCCCGATAATGTTGGCGAGGCTGTGTCCAGAACGCGCGCGCCGATGGTTGATGTATCGTCGGGCGTCGAGGCGGCACCGGGTGAAAAAGATGCTGACCTGATGCGCGCCTTTGTCGACGCGGTCAAACAGGGCCGGCAGGCCTAAACGGAGTAAACCATGGACGGACAAAACTCATACCGCGCCGGGCCCGATGAAAAGGGTCGTTTCGGCCATTATGGCGGGCGCTTTGTCGCCGAAACACTGATGCCGCTCATTCTGGATCTGGAGGCGGCTTTTAAAGCGGCGCAGGCCGACCCGAGCTTCGAAGCCGAATTGGTCGACCTGCAAACGCATTATGTCGGGCGGCCCAGCCCGCTTTATTTCGCCGAGCGGCTCACCGAGCATTATGGCGGGGCAAAAATTTATCTGAAACGCGATGAGTTGAACCACACCGGCTCGCACAAGATAAATAATTGTCTGGGACAAATCCTGCTTGCCCGACGCATGGGCAAAACACGCATTATCGCGGAAACCGGAGCCGGACAACACGGCGTTGCGGTTGCCACCGCCGCCGCCCGCTTCGGTCTGCCGTGCACGGTGTTCATGGGCGCCACCGATATGGAACGTCAAAAACCCAATGTGTTCCGCATGAAATTGCTGGGCGCTGATATTCGTCCCGTCACCTCCGGCTCCGGCACGCTGAAAGACGCCATGAACGAAGCGTTGCGCGATTGGGTGACCCATGTCGACAACACGTTCTACATTATCGGCACCGTGGCTGGCCCGCACCCCTACCCCGCCATGGTGCGCGATTTCCAATCCATCATCGGCAAGGAAGTCCGCACACAGATGCTCGAGCGCGAAGGCCGGTTGCCCGACAGTCTGGTGGCATGTATTGGCGGCGGCTCAAATGCGATGGGCCTGTTTCATCCGTTTCTGGACGATCATGATATTCGCATTATCGGCGTCGAAGCCGGTGGGCTGGGGCTTGAAACGCCCGATCACGCGGCCTCGCTTGCTGGCGGTCTGCCGGGCGTTTTGCACGGCAACCGAACCTATCTTTTACAAGATGATGACGGCCAGATTATCGAGGGGCACTCAATCTCGGCCGGGCTGGATTATCCGGGCATCGGCCCCGAACATGCGTTTTTGCGCGATGCGGGGCGGGTGGAATATGTGTCGGCCACCGACGCCGAAGCGTTGGAGGCTTTCCAGCTCATCACCCGGCTTGAAGGTATTATTCCCGCGCTTGAGCCTTCGCATGCGCTGGCGCATGTCGGCAAAATTGCACCCGATTTGCCACGCGATCACCTGATGGTCATGAACATGTGCGGGCGCGGCGACAAGGACGTGTTTGCCGTTGCCGAGCATCTCAAGGTCGATATTTAGGAGACGGCATGTCTGCACATCAAACCCGCCTCGACCGGAGATTTGCGGCATTAAAAACTGACGGGCGCAAAGCCTTTGTCGCGTTTATTACCGCCGGTGATCCCGACCCTGAAACGTCCTTTTCGATCTTGTCCGGCCTGCCCGCAGCAGGCGCCGACATTATCGAACTGGGCATGCCATTTACCGACCCGATGGCCGACGGACCCGCCATTCAAGCCGCCTCACAGCGCGCGCTGAGCGCCGGGCAGACGCTTGAAAAAACGCTCGCCATGGTCGCCCGCTTTCGCGCCGAAAACGACACCACGCCCGTAGTGCTGATGGGATATTACAATCCGATTTTTATCTACGGCGTTGAGCGGTTTATCACCGACGCTGTCGCCGCGGGCGTTGACGGGCTGATTATTGTCGACCTGCCGCCGGAAGAAGACAACGAATTATGCCTGCCGGCCATGGCGGGGGGCTTGAATTTCATTCGCCTGGCGACCCCGACAACCGATGATGCGCGCTTGCCGGATGTTTTAAAAAACACATCCGGTTTTGTTTATTATGTATCAATTACCGGCATTACCGGCTCGGCCGCGCCCGATGTGTCGAAAGTTTCCGACAGCGTCGCGCGCATCAAGCGCCACACCGAACTGCCGGTCGCCGTGGGGTTTGGCATCCGCACGCCCGAGCAGGCGGGCGCGATAGCGACGGTTGCCGATGGCGCGGTGGTCGGCTCGGCGCTGGTCGATGTCATTAGCGAAACGGTTAAAAAACCCGATACACCGGATACCGATTGCGTGGCACGCGTGCTGACCCTTGCCAGCGACCTTGCTGACGGTGTACATAGAAAGAGTTCGTGATTACGCGATGGTGACGACCCAAGAGGGGCAAAATGAACTGGCTTAAGAATTTTGTTCGCCCACGATTTCCGAGCGTGTTCAGAGACCATGACGACACGCCGGATAATTTATGGCAGAGCTGCAAACAATGCGGGGAAATGATTTTCCACCGCGACCTTGCGCTGTTGCAACATGTGTGTCCGGGGTGCGACCATCATATGCGCGTGGGCGCGCGCGAACGTTTCAGCCAGCTTTTCGACGACGGAGCTTTTGAGACGATCGAGGTGCCCGATGTGCCGCATGATCCGCTGAAATTCAAAGATCAAAAACGCTATGCCGACCGCTTGCGCGATGCGCGCAACAAAACCGGCGACCGCGACGCCGTCCAAGTCGCCTTGGGCAAAATTCAGGGCCGCAAAAGCGTTATCGCCGTTCAGGATTTCCAATTTATGGGCGGGTCGCTCGGCATGGCGGCGGGGGAAGCCGTGGTCACCGCCGGCCAGACGGCGTTGGAAAACAACGCCCCGCTCATCATGGTTGCCGCCGCGGGTGGCGCGCGTATGCAAGAAGGTATTCTGTCATTGATGCAAATGCCGCGCACCACGGTCATCGTCCAGCAATTACGCGAGCGCGGTCTGCCATATATTGTGGTGCTGACCGACCCGACAACGGGTGGCGTGACCGCCTCCTATGGCATGTTGGGCGATATTCAGATTGCCGAGCCCGGTGCCTTGATCGGCTTTGCGGGCCCGCGCGTCATTCAAGATACGATTAAAGAAAAACTGCCCGAGGGCTTCCAGCGCGCTGAATATTTGCTGGAGCACGGCATGATCGATATGGTCGTCCACCGCCACAAATTGCCCGAAACTCTGGGCCGCGTTTTGGGGCTGTTGATGGGACGCCCCGCGCCCGAAACACAGACCGCCTGATCAACGCGCATGAGCACAGCCAGCGGCACGTCCAGCGATAGGCTGCTTGCCCGGTTGCTCGCTTTGCACCCGAAAAAAATTGACCTGTCGCTGGGGCGCATGTACCGGTTACTCGCGGCGCTGGGCAATCCTGAACAGCACCTGCCGCGTGTGGTTCATATTGCGGGCACCAATGGCAAGGGGTCGACACTGGCATTTTTGCGCGCCATGCTGGAGGCGGGCGGATACCGCGTCAACAGCTATACGTCGCCGCATCTGGAATATTTTCACGAGCGTATCAATTTGGGCGGCAGCCCGATTGACGAGGCATATTTGAGCGAGATTTTGCAACGCTGCGAAACCGCCAATGCCAAGGCGCCGATAACTTTTTTCGAGATTACAACAGCGGCGGCATTTTGCGCCTTTGCCGAAACGCCTGCGGATTTTTTACTGCTCGAGGTCGGGCTTGGTGGACGGCTGGATGCCACAAATGTGCTGCGGCCTGATGTGTCGGTCATCACCCCGGTCACCATTGATCATCAGGAATTTTTGGGCACCACGCTGGCAGACATCGCGGCCGAAAAATTGGGCATTGTGAAGCCGGGCGTGGCATGCATCAGCGCGCCGCAGGATGCCTCTATCGTGCCGCTTTTTGAAGCGGCAGCAACCGATAATGCCACGACCCTCGCTCTGGGCGGGCGCGACTGGCAGGCTTTCCCGGAAAAGGGCGGCATGGTTTTTCAAGACACACAAGCGCTTTTGGATCTGCCCCAACCAGCCCTACCGGGTCTGCATCAGGTCACCAATGCCGGCACCGCCATTGCCACGGCGCGCCAATTAAATCTGCCGGAAAGCGCGATACGCCAAGGGCTGGTACAAGCGACATGGCCGGCCCGCCTGCAACGCCTTGGCGATGGCGCGCTGGTTGCGCGTGTGCATCATCACGCGCCCAATGCGCGCGTGTGGCTCGATGGCGGTCACAATGCCGCCGCCGCACAAGCCCTTTGCGGGTGGGCGCAAACGACAGGAGGGGCGGCGGCGCACACACGCCTCGATATTATTCTCGCCATGCTCAACACCAAGGCGCACACTGAATTTTTGGAAAATCTAAAGCCGTTGGCGCAGATGGCGCATGTGCATTGCGTCGCGATTGACGACCAGCCCAATGCCCTTGCGCCTGCTGCGCTCGCTGCCGCAGCACATGAAATTGGCCTGAACGCCACGGCCCATGAAAGTTTAACTGCCGCGCTTGACGGTTTGGCGTCATCGGCAGAGGATGTGTTGATCTGCGGGTCGCTTTATCTCGCGGGACAGGTCTTGCGCGCCAATCGCGGCTAGAGTGTTTCGTCGATCCAGTCTTTGATTTGACCCTTGGGTGCTGCGCCGATTTTCGTAGCGCTGACAACCCCGTCCTGAAAAATCATCATGGTCGGAATTGAACGCACATTATGGTCGGTTGGCGCGACAGGATTTTCATCAATATTGATTTTCACAATGGTCAGCTTGCTGGCATATTCATCCGACAATTCGTCAAGCACGGGCGCAATTTGCTTGCACGGCCCGCACCATTCAGCCCAGAAATCCACCAGCACCGGCCCGTCGGCGTTCAGCACCGCCGTTTCAAATTCATCATCTGTTGTGTGTATGACTGCCATATCCAGTGTCTCCTGTTTTTTGCTTCTGGTAAAAATTTAGGTGTTTAGAGGGCAATTTTCAAGCAAGCGTGAACGCGCCGGCGCGAATGTCTTCCAGCGCGCCGTCAAGGTCGGCACCCGGCAAACGGTCGAGCCGCGCAATTTGCGTCCAGACAATGGCGCAGGTGATTTCCTTGCCGGGCTTGGCGCGGCCCACAAGATCGCGATAAGCCGCCATCTGCATCATAATTGACGGTGCAATATCATCGCTTGCATCCGGCGTACCGGTTTTGAAATCGATCAGCATGATATCCTTATCGGTCTCAATATAACGGTCAATGCGCCCGCTCAGCGCCAGTTTTTGCCCATCGTGCAGCGATATTTGACCGACCAGCGCGACCTCCGCACGGGCGGGGGCGGCAAAAACTGGGGCCATGTCGGGGTGTTCCAGAACGCCCAAGGCAGCCGCGCAAATCGCTTCGCTGTCAGCGGCAGAAACGCCTGTATGATAGCGCGCCATATATTGCTGCGCCGCCACCGCGCGTCTTTCCGGTGCAAGCTCGGGCAGTTTTTCCAAAAGTGTGTGCACATGCGTTCCGAATAGGCGCGCATCCAGCCCGGATGCCGGTTTTTCATCCGATGTTTTGGGCCGCGGCGATGCCGCCGGGCGTAACTGCGAGGGCGACAAAGCCTTTACCCGAGCCGGTGCACGAGGCACGGGGCGGCTTGCCCAGGCGGGGCTTTCGGGTGCTTGCGGTTCGGGTTTATCCGGGCCATGACGATGCGGGCCTGCCCGCGCCGCATCGCCCAGCGACCAAATGCTGCGCCCTTGCGCGTCTTCGCGCTTATTTTCGTCCTTGCCCAGCGCCGCATGCAGATAGGCATACCAGGTTTCGGGTGCGGGCGGCGTGCCGCGCTTGTTCAGATAGCCGCCAACATAAAGTCGGTCGCGCGCACGCGTCATGGCGACATAGAGTAAGCGGCGCGACTCCGCCAGATTGTCAGCATCGAGGCGCTCTTGCAATACGCTGCCATACGCATCGCGCATCGAGGCTTTGGCGCGCCACAAAACATCGCCATCGGCGGCAAAATAAAGCCCCGCGCTTTGCGGGCGATGCCCGACCGGATTGACGCAAGTATCGGGCAGAAACACAACCGGCGCTTCCAGCCCCTTGGCCCCGTGCACCGTCATCACCCGCACGGCATGGGTTTGCACATCCATGTCGCGCTTGAGATTTTGTTCGCCTTGCGCCAGCCAATGCAAAAAGCCCTGAAGCGAAGGCGCTTGCTGGCTTTCATACGCCAAGGCAAGGTTCAGCAATTCACCGATCGGATCGTTAATCTCAGCGCCCAGGCGCGCACTCAAAAGGGCGTGACCGCCCTGCTCGCTTAAAAACCGCGCAAAATAATCATACGGCGATAGAAAATCCGCCGCGCGCCGCAGCCAGTCGAGCCGCTGACGCGCCGCGCGCAAAACCGGCGCGGCAGTATCGGCATCTGTCGCCCCAACCAGCGCGCGCCACAAACTGCCCGTGCGCCCATGCGCCAAGTGAAATAAGTCTGCCTCACTCAGCCCGCCCAAAGGCGAGCGCAAAAAACACGCCAGCGCCAAATCATCATCACTGTTGAGCGCGAACTCAGCGCCCGAGAGCACGTCTTTGACAGCGATTTGCGCCATGACATTCATGCGGTCGGCGCCGGCCACCTCGATGGGCGTTGTCTGCTGCTTGAGCGCGCGGATCATATCTTCCACAAAAGCATCGCGGCGGCGCACAAGAATCAAAATATCGCCGGGCGTTAATTGGCTGCCGGGCGCATGTACCAATTCGGAAATTTTTGTCCCAATGCGCTGAGCAAGTTTGCGGCGCGCCGTTTCATCCGGCGCGGCGTCGGGCACCTCCCAAATCTGCGGCGTGACCTCGGGCGGTTCGACCGCTTCGGGCTCCCAAAGTTCGACATAGCCCACATCCGCCCGACGGTGGGCTATGTGGCGCACCGGCGTGCCTGCGGCCATCAGCCCCTCGGCGCGCGCGGGGTCGGCAAACACCAGATCGACGGCGGTCAAAATTTCCGGTGTGGAGCGGCGCGACTCAATCAGCGGCACGAAATTCATAACCCCGCCACTGGCTTGCGTCTTTTCGGCAAAATGGCTTCGCATTTTTTCAAACCCGGCCGGGTCTGCCCCCTGAAAACTGTAGATTGACTGCTTTTCATCACCGACGGCGAAGATGGTGCGCGGCGCGTCATGGGCCGCGTCGCCGGCAAAAAACTCTTCCGCCAGCGCCGCGATGACCTGCCACTGCGCCGGGCTTGTGTCTTGGGCTTCGTCGACAAGAATATGCTCGAGGCCGCGATCAATTTTGAACAACACCCATTGGGTCGCCGAGCGCGAACTGAGCAGCCGATTGGTGTAGACAATCAAATCATCATAATCGAGAACCCCAGCTCTCGATTTTGCCTGCTCATAAGCGGCGATGAGATCGGCGGCAAAGCGATAAATATCACCAGTTAACTCAAGCGCCAGCACCGCGTTCAGCCGATTACGCAACACCGCCACCGCAGCTGCTTGTTGCTCCAGCATCTCGGCCAGCGGCGCATTGGCAGCTCCAAATTTAGCGGTGACAAGGCGCGCGCGCGGCTGGCCCGCCGCGGTCATGAACACGCTTTCCAAATGCGGCCACGCGCCCACAGGGTCGCCGGCCCTGACCCGCTCGACCCAGGCTTGCAAGCGTTCGGCCTGCGCCCGATCCGACACGCCAGAGGCTTGCGACAGCGCCGCAATCAGCGCCGGCGCCGACGCCAGATACGTTTCGCCATGGGCCCGCAAAGGCGCTTCGACATCAACCGCCGCATCCGGCAAATCCATGCTGCGGGCAATTTTTTCAAGCCGCGCCGCTATCGCATCGAGCGCGGGAAACTTGTCACGATGAGCGAGAATATCACCCGCCAGCCGCGCCATCGCATCTTCGGCAAGGTGACGCGTCAGCCGCGCAATCGACGCGCGCCGCTGCGGGTCGGGCGCATTTATCTGCGCGCGCACCAGATCAGCCTGCATCGCACGTGCTTGCTGGTCGTCCAGCAATCTGAACTGGGGCGACAGGCCGGCCTCAATGGGAAACCGCTTGAGAACAGATTCGCAAAACCCATGTATCGTTTGGATCCGCAGCCCCCCTGGGGTTTCCAACGCGCGCGCAAACAGCGTGCGCGCCAGCCGCAATGTCTCACCATCGGGGGTCATTTCAAGGCGCGCTTCGATTTCGGCGGCGAGTTTTTCATCGGGCATGAGCGTCCAGTCGGACAGCAGCGCAAACAAACGCTCCTGCATCTCCGCCGCCGCGCTGCGCGTATAGGTCAGGCATAATAGTTTTTCCGGCGCCACACCCGAAAGCATCAACGCCACCAGACGCGTCACCAACACATAAGTTTTGCCGGAGCCGGCATTGGCGCTCACCCATGCTGAGGCAGAATTTTGTGCGACCGGCTTCATGTTTCCTCGCTGCCCAGCATGTTGGCGCGCCATTCATCGACGCGGGCAAGGTGGTCATAGCGGCTTTCAAAATTGATCAGATTGGGGCGCGCTTGCGAAATATAGGCCTTGTCCGGCGCGCGATAGGCGGCAATGAGCTTTTCCACGCTTGCAAGCGCGGCCTCGAACAGACCGTCTTCGAGTTTGACGGCGTGCGCGCGCCCGGGCGGATAGCGGCCCGAAAGATGCAGATATTCAAGATCGGACACAGGGCCCGCGCGCACCCCCGCAGCGGCAAAAGCGCCGCGCTCGAGCATGGCGGCTTCAAGCGTCATTTGCACTGCAATATGATTTTTAATCGCAATCTGCGTCGGCGGCTGGCCGGTTTTGTAATCGATAATGCGATAGCTGGCGTCCTCGCGCCGGTCGATGCGGTCGGCTTTGGCGGTGAGCGTGAACGGCGCACCCTCTATGTCCCAGCATAAATCCCCTGTCGCTTCGACCCATATCTGGCTGGCCCGATGCGCGCGGTCGCGTTCATAGGCACTGAACCAGTCGGCAAGCGCGGCGAGGCGCGCGCGCCAAAAATCCAGCACGGTTTCGCCGCCGGGCATTTCACGGGCAATTTTTTCTGCCGTATCCAACAGCGCGGCGGGCATGTTTTCCACAAAGTCGCGCTGATTTTCGCGCATTAGATTTTCAAAAATAGCGTGCAGAAACGTGCCGCGATGGTTTGCCAAAAGCGGGCCGTCAACCGCCCCCCATTCGCGCAAGCCCAATATTTTGCGGGCATAAAGCGCGTAAGGGTCGCGGATCAAGGTTTCGATTTGCGTCACTGATAATTGCGCCGGGCGCGCCGGCACGGGCGGGGTGTATTGCGCGCGGGCAACGGGCCGGCTCGGGGCGTTCGGTGTGTCGAGTTGTGACCACATCGCCAATAGCCGGTTGCCTTGATGGCGCGGCAATTTTCCGCACAAGGTTTCAATGCGCCGCAGCCAGCGCGCGGCCACAGTTGGAGTGCCGTCAATTTTGCCCGCCCGCGTAAGCAAAACCTGCGGGGCACTCGCCGCTTGCACAAAGTCATGCGCCGCCTGACCAATCCGGCGCTCGGGCGCAGACAAACCCAATTCGGCACGCATGGGACGCGACAACCACGGGCCGGTTTCGGGTAATTTCGGCCAGTCGCCCTCGTTCAGCCCCCCCAGCACCATCAGGTCGGCTTGCATGAGCCGCGCCTCCAGCAAACCCCAGATAAACAGGCGGGTGTCACCCGTCGGATTATCGCGCACCACCGGACGCGCCACCCATAAATCGAACAGGGCCGGCCAATCGTGATGCGGTATCGCTACACACAAGCCCGCATATTCGCGCAAATTATCAAAAAAATCAGCAATATCGGCACCATGCGGGTCGGCTTCCAGCACGCTTTCGGCATGTGCGTCGGGTCGGGCCAGCAAAATCCGGCACGCCGCTTCCAACGCATCCAACCGCATATCGAGCGGTGCCGGATCGGGCATGTCGGTCAGCGTTTGCACCGCCTTGCCAAGCTCAGCAATCAGCGCACCGGCCGCACTGCCCGCATCACCGTCGGCATCCGCCAGCGCACGCAAGCCCGCCAGCCCCCCCGTCGGGCGCGGCCCACGCAGATAGGTGCGCTCAAGCTGGCGGACATCGCCCAGCAGTGCCCCGCGCGTGCGCCCCAGACAGGCCAGCGGATGTTTTACCACGGCCAAAAGCGGCACAGGCGCAAAATTGCTCGCGACCATGTCATTGACCAGGCGCATGAACTGCGCCAGCGGTGTGGTGGCGAGCGCGCGCCCGGCGGAGTCATCGACCTCGATGTTCCAGCGCCGCAGCTCGACAGCCACACGTCGCGCAAGCCGTCGATCCGGCGTTACCAGCGCCGCCGTTTTGTCGGGCGTTTCCAGCACGCCGCGCATGGCAAGCGCAATGGCGCCTGCTTCGGCGCGCGGGTCAGGCGCCTCAAGCAGATCAATGCCGGACATATCCGCCAGACGCGGACTGTCAGCCTCGCCCGCCTCGGCACTGGCAGAGTTTTCGCCAAGCCGGGCGGCCCAATTTGCGGTCAATGGCACCGGATTAAGCGCGGTCATAATTTCGCGCGTGCGCGGCGGCGCCGGGTGGTTGCCCGGCCAATCGGCGACATCTTCGGTCGATAATTTCATATCGTGCAGCAGAGCCGCCAAGGCCGCTTGCGGATGCGCCGCATCATGGCGTAATTGCTCATGCGCATGCGCGGGCATGTCTGTGTCGAGCCCGGGCAACACCACGCAACCTTCGGGCAAATGCGCCACAACCTGAAGCAATTTGGCTGTTGCGCGAATGGACCCTGTAGAGCCCGCGGCAATGACCGCTTGGGGCGGCGGGGTTTGCCGCCAGCTATCCGCCAGGCGCGCCATGAGCAGATTGCGCCGCGCCGTCGGGTCAAGGCGTTTCTGGCTGTCCAGATAAAGCGGCCATGATTGAGTGATGATCGACAAATGCTCAAGTGTCTGCTGCCAGTTATGCGCCAGTTCATCGGGCACCAGCGTCGACAAGCCGCTCAGGTCAACCTGTTCGTTCTGGGCATTGTCGAGCAGGGTTTCCAACTCGCGCGCCAGAGCCGATATACGGCCCGTATCGAGCTTTTGTCCGGCTTTATCGGCCCAGCGCACAATCATGTTCATCATTTGGAAATGGCGTTCCTGCGGCGCAATTTGCGGGGGCACGTCCAGCGCCGCGCCGCTCAATTCCCCCAGCATCGCCGATTCATAGCCAGTTTCGGTAATGTCGCCGAGCGTGGAAATATCGGGCAATAAAATTGCCGCGCGCCCGTGCGCTTGCGCCAAGTGCAAAAAAATGCCGGAAATCTCGCGCACCGCCCGGCGCGTGGGCAAAAGCAGCAAAATATCTTCCAGCGCCCGGCCTGCGAAAAGCTGCGCGCGTTGGGCATCATCAATGAGCGCTTCGGCCAGCGTTTTCAAAAAATGTTGTCCGGGCGCGATGGTAAAAAGGCGCGGGCTGGAAGAATCGGGCATTTGCCGATTATACCACAGCTCGCGCGCGCGTTCAGCTCACGCCACCGCGCTAGGCAAACGGGTCGGACGCCAAAATATTTTCTGCCGCGCGCGCACCCTCGGGCGTGCCGACATGCATCCACACACCGTCAAGCACCTCGCCGTAAAGCCTGCGCCGCGCCGCGGCGCGGTCATATATTTCGTTGAGGGAAAATGCGCCTTCGGGCGTGCCCGCAAACGCTGTCGGCGACAAGATTTGCACCCCGCCAAACACATATGCCGCCTGATCGCCCTGCCGACGGGTCAGTCTGGCATCCCCATGGCGGTCAAAATCGCCCGCACCGTCATAGCCCGTACATGCGGCGCACGGTGCCAGCATCAAAAGCGCATCCATACGGTCAGGGTCAAACCGCGCGCACATCGCGGCCAAAATATCGGCATTTTCCTGCCAGAGAATATCGCCATTACAGACGAAAAACGGCGCCGGCCCCAAAAGCGGCAAGGCTTTTTTTACGCCCCCGCCGGTTTCCAAAAGCGCCGCCCGCTCGTCGGAATAGACAATGTCACTGTCGCTTGTGCGGGTCGCCAGATGCGTGCTGATGCGCTCGGCCTTGTGGTGCAGATTGACAACAATACGCGCCACGCCTGCGTGTTCAAGCCGGTCGAGCATGCGATCGAGCAGCGTGCGTCCGGCAATTTCCGTGAGCGATTTTGGCGGGTCTTCAGCGCGTGCGCGCATGCGCGTGCCTAGCCCTGCGGCCAGCACCATGGCGCTGGTGATCGCCGCTGCCATTATTGCGGTTCCCGCGGGTCATCGGCCCAATTCGGCGCATGGGTCTCCAGCCAGCGGCGCACGGGTGCGGCGGCTTCATGGCTCAAATTGGCCTGCACATACGCCAAAATACGCGGCAGATGGGCAAGATATTGCGGCTTGTTATCGCGCAAAGCGAGGCGGACAAATATGCCGGCGATTTTTAAATTGCGTTGCAGACCGAGAAGGGCACACGCCTCTCGAAACCGCCGAGCGGCGTTTGCATCCGCGTCGAAGCGGTGGTGCACATAATGGGTGAGACATTGCTCGAAAATCGCCGTGGAGACATCGATGCGTGCATCTTGCAGCAGCGAGACGAGGTCGTATGCCGTCGGGCCCGCCAAAGCGTCCTGCACATCAATGACGCCGACGCGGTGGCGACCCTGTTTGTGCGGCTGCCACAGTAAATTGACGCTATGGTAATCGCGCAGCACACATACCGCGCTTTCGCTTTCGCTGAGGCGCGCCAGACCGCGCCAGATATCCATCCATTGCTGGCGCGCGGGCGCGGTCACCTCAATGCCGCGATTTGGCAAATACCAATCCAGAAACAAGCTGGTTTCGATCGCCATCACATTGGCGTCATAAGCGGGCAGGAAATCGGGGGCGGGCATCTGGTGGAGATGTATCAGCGTTTCGACGGCTTCCAAATAAAAGGCAGGCAGATCAGCGTCATTTTCATGCGCCATTTTCTCAAGCGTTTGCACGCCCAAATCTTCCAGCAACACAAAACCTTGCGGCTCATCGGCCTTGTAGATCTGCGGCACCCCGATCGTGCACCGGGCGAGATGGCGCGAAATCCGGCAATAGGCCTCGGCGGCCTCGGCCAGATGCGCGCGCTGCGAATAGCTCTGCCCCGCCAGCACAGGCGGCCCGTCAGGGCCGGCGCGCCAATCCATCAAAACGGCAGTGTCGCCTGCGCGCACGAGGCGTTCATAGCGGCGCGTTGAAGCATCGCCCGCAATTTGCAGGCGCGCGACTTCACCCGCCGGCCAGCCCGCATTTTCCAGAAAACGCACCAGCCGTTCTTCGCGCGCTTGCTTTTCAGCGAGCGCATCGAGCGGGGCTTGGGCCTTTGCCGTAATGCAGACGCGGCGCCGATCGGTGTTTTCAACTTGGGAAATTTCGACGGTATAATCGGGTTGACGCAATACGGACGCGCCATTTTCCGGCCATTCGATCACCATGATCGGCTCGCTCGTGGCCCCCGTAGCATCGTCCGTCGAAGGATCGGTCAGGCCAAGCTCATACACTTCCTCTGCTTGCGATATGCGATAGAGATCGACATGCAGCAGGGTGCCCTTCACCGTGTCATAGGGTTGCACGAGGGTAAAACTCGGGCTGGGCACCACCGTGTCGGGCGCATCCAGCGCTTGAATAAATGCGCGCGCCAGCGTGGTTTTGCCCACGCCGAGGTCGCCTGATAAAAAGAATAGATCGCCGGGCGCGCATATTTCGGCCAGCCAACAACCGCATCGTTGCAGCGCAAACTCGTCGTCTGCCGCAATGACCAGCTCGTTGTGACCGCCCGTATCCATGCAAAGTGTTGTACTTTGCACAAACGGGCGCGGCAAGCCGCGTTTAATAGCGATAATGTTCCGGTTTGAACGGCCCCTGCTTGCCCACGCCGATATAATCGGCCTGTTGCGTGCTCAGCTCGGTCAATTTCGCCCCGAGTTTGCCCAGATGCAAGCGCGCGACTTTTTCGTCCAGATGCTTCGGTAAGACATAAACCTGACGGTCATATTTATCGCCATGCTGCCAAAGCTCGATCTGCGCCAATACCTGATTGGTGAACGACGCACTCATCACGAAACTGGGATGACCCGTCGCGCACCCCAAATTCAACAGCCGACCCTCGGCCAGCAGAATAATCCGCTTGCCGTCGGGAAACTCGATCTCATCGACTTGCGGCTTCACATTGTGCCACTGATAATTTTTCAGCGCATTGACCTGAATTTCACTGTCGAAATGCCCGATATTGCCCACAATGGCACGGTCTTTCATGTCGCGCATATGTTCGATTGTGATGATGTCCATATTGCCCGTGGCAGTGATGAAAATATCACCGACCGCGGCGGCATCTTCCATGGTGGTCACTTCATAGCCTTCCATCGCGGCCTGCAGCGCACAAATCGGGTCGACTTCTGTGACCATGACGCGCGCGCCCTGCGAGCGCAGGCTTTCAGCCGAGCCTTTGCCAACATCGCCAAAGCCGCACACCACGGCAATTTTTCCGGCCATCATAACGTCGGTGGCGCGCTTGACGCCGTCGACCAGACTTTCGCGGCACCCGTAAAGATTGTCGAATTTCGACTTGGTGACGCTGTCGTTCACATTGATGGCGGGAATTTTCAACGTGCCTTCTTTTGCCATTTCGTAAAGCCGCAAGACGCCCGTTGTGGTCTCTTCCGACACACCGACGCAATCGTCGAGCATGTCGGGATATTTTTCATGTGCCAGCGTGGTCAGGTCGCCGCCATCATCCAGCAGAATATTTGGTTGCCAACCATCGGGACCGGTCAAGGTCTGCTCAACGCACCACCAATATTCCTCTTCGGTTTCGCCTTTCCAGGCAAAAACCGGCACGCCGGTTGCCGCAATCGCGGCGGCGGCGTGGTCTTGGGTTGAGAAAATATTGCACGACGACCAGCGCACTTCAGCACCCAGCGCCGTCAGCGTTTCGATCAACACCGCCGTCTGGATTGTCATGTGCAAGCAGCCCGTTACCCGCGCGCCTGCCAGCGGGCGCGCGTCGCCATATTCCTCGCGCAGTGCCATCAGGCCCGGCATTTCAGTTTCGGCAATGGCGATTTCCTTGCGCCCCCAATCGGCGAGCGAGATATCAGCGACTTTGTAATCTGCGGTCATAACAAATCCTTTTTAAGGCCATGAATTCACTATCACGGGTTGTATCAGGCCGCGGCGCTCTCCGCAACCAGATATAAAGAAATCTTTATATTGTGATGGGCGTGCCTTTTTGGGCTCAGACCTCGTCGAATTTATCTTCGACGAGACGGGTGAGCGCCGCCACGGCCGCGTCAGCATCGGGCCCGCTGGCCTGCAAAATTATCTCAGAGCCAAGGCTGGCACCCAGCATCATGAGACCCATGATTGAGGTTGCGACGACGACATCATCGTCTTTGCGTACGTGAATTTCGGATTGAAACATTTCGGCACATTTTACGAATTTTGCCGAAGCCCGCGCGTGCAAACCGCGGCGGTTGACGATCGTCAACTTGTGTTCAATCACGGGCGGCTACTCTTGGCTTCCGGCAAGCACTTCGCTGGCGACGGAGATATATTTGCGCGCCGCGTCCCGGGCTTCCAGCACCGCTACGTTAAGCGGTTCGCTGTCGCGTATACTTGCCAGCTTTATCAGCATGGGCAGGTTAATGCCGGCCACCACTTCAACCTTGTCTTTTTCAAGCAGCGAAATGGCGAGGTTGGAAGGCGTGCCGCCAAACATGTCGGTCAAAAGCGCCACGCCTTTGCCCTTGTCCACATTGACAATGGCGTCGACGATATCCTCGCGGCGCTTTTCCATATCATCATCCGGCCCGATGCAGATGGTCGCGAGATTTTCCTGCGCCCCGACGACGTGCTCCAGCGCGGCGCGAAACTCTTCCGCCAATGCTCCATGTGTGACCAAGACCATGCCAATCATTGCTTTGTTCCCCAGCTGGTTTCGATTATCCGACCAATTTCAATGTGCCGTTTGCATGCGCCCATGACAAGCCTTATCGCGCCTGCGCGCCTAGCTGTATATGCCGTCTTCGCGAAAGCCGCCATTGGCAATATGCGTCAGCGCCAGTTCGATTTTAGCATGAATGTCGCTGTCAAATGCATGCAGACGAAGGAGTGGAAGATGGCGCCCCGCATGATCAAGATATTGCGGTTCGGCAATGCGCGGGACGGCCTCGGCCGGCACGAGTTCAATCGCCAGATTTAGGTGCGCGCGCGCAATGTAGTCCAACCGCAAAATACCGATGCCGCACACTTCGATAAGCCCGGCAAGCCCCGTTGGCGCTTCGGCAAAAAGATCATTTTCATGCGCCACCAGGCGCACACGATCATCCGCGACCAGGCGCGCGGCATGGCGGGCGATCAGGCGATAGGCGAGACTGGATTTGCCCGACCCTGATGGCCCGGTCAGCAGCACCCCGCCTGCGGGCAGGGCGATTGCGGTAGCGTGCACAGTGGCCTGTCCGGAGGTAGATGCGGTGGTGGGCTTGGTGGCGGGCGGGGTGTCCGGGTGGGTGTCGGGTGTGCGGGTCATGCGCTTGCGCGCCCCTCGCGCGGTAAAATCAACGTGAAATAAGCACCGACCCCGTCCGGCCGATTATCGGCCACGAGTTCGCCGCCATGCGCGCGCGCGATCTGGCGAGAAATACTCAAGCCTAAGCCCGAGTGTCCACCGGCCGGCAAACCATGGGCGCTGGGCGTGGCCGCGGCACCGCTGCGATCGCTGTAGAAGCGTTCAAAAATCCGTTCGGTCATTTCGGCGGCAATGCCGGGGCCTTCATCGGCGACCACCAGCCTTATCTCATCTGCGCCCACCAGCACGCGCAGATACACCTTGCCGTTTTTTTGCGTAAAGGAAACCGCATTGGACACAAGATTGTCGATGATCTGGGCAATGCGGGGCTTTTGCGCCATTACCGGAGCGGGCTGATCGGCGCTGGTGATCAGCGTGATGTCGCTGGCTTCTTTGATGCTGGGGGCAAGGCCCGCACCCATTTCGTGCACAAGTTCGGCCAAATCAAACGGCTCGGTTTCCCCTCGATTAAGCTCTGCATCCAGCCGCGTGGCGTTTGAGATGTCGGATATCAGGCGATTGAGGCGTTGCACATCGTTCTGGATAATGCGTTTCATCTCGGCTTGCTGTTCCGGGCTTGTCGTGGTTTCCAAAGACTGCACAGCGCTGTGCAACGAGGTGAGTGGGTTTTTCAATTCATGGGCGACGTCTGCGGCAAAGCGGTCGATTGTGTTGATGCGTTCCAATAATTGTTCGGTCATTTCGCGCAAAGCCACTGACAGATCGCCGATCTCATCGCCGCGCCGCGACAGGTCGGGAATGGTGTCCGGCCCCGGCAAGGTTGGCGAGGTGCGGTTGAACACGCGCATGGCGCCTGCCAGCTTACGCACCGGCTCGGTAATCGTGCTGGCAAGCAATAGCGAGGTTAACAGGCTGACCAACAGCGCGATGAGCGCCAATTCAATGACAACGCGACGCTCGGCGCTGATAATCGCGTCAATCTCGCCCGGGCGCGTTGACACCATCAATGCCCCGATAATGGCACGATAGCCTTGCACCGGCACCGCCACGGTCAAAATATCGGCACCGTCCGGGTTTTGCCGCTGCAAGCTGGCGGCGCGTCCCTTTATGGCCGAGACCACTTCGGGCAGATTATAACCTTCCGCCGCATTAACTTCCGTGAGGATGGGTTTTTCGGCCTGAAACAGCCCACGCAGCGCCGCCATGATGCGCTTGGGCCAATCTTGGTGGCCGGATGTGCCTGGCAAGGGCGGCAATTCGCGCGAAATGACATTTATGCTGCGGTCCATATTGGCGCTGTCGAGCACCAGCGACCCGTCGCGTCCATAAAGCCGGATACGCGCATTGGTGGTGCTGGTCACGCGGCGCATGATTTTCGTGGCTTCGCGTATTTCCCAATCGGGCCCGTTGCGCCCGCCAATCATGGGGCCGAAAAGCGACGGGTCAAAGAATTGGAAATTGCGGTTAATCACGGTTTGACTGAGCGCGCCGGCCACGATGCGCGCTTGGGCTTCAAGGCTTTGTTTATAGGCATTGGTCAAAAATTGCCGCGATTCCGACAATACCAGAAACCCGCCCGCGAGAACGATCAGCCCCAACATATTGAGGCCGATGAGCCGCGCCAGCAGGCGGCGGCGGCGCTTTGTGCCCTCACGCGGACGCGGCGATGTCATGATATTTTGTACCTGTAACCGACGCCATAAAGCGTTTCGATGGCGTCAAAAGAGCCATCGACAGCGCGAAATTTGCGGCGCAGCCTTTTGATATGACTGTCAATCGTTCGGTCGTCCACATAAACCTGATCATCATAAGCCGCATCCATCAGCGAGTCGCGGCTTTTTACCACACCCGGGCGTTGCGCCAGCGCGTCAATGATCAAAAACTCAGTGACCGTCAGGTTTACGGGCTGGTTTTTCCACAGGCAGTCATGACGTTCATGATCGAGATGCAAATGGCCCTGACTAATTGCCGATTTCCCCGCACTTGTGGGTTTTTCACTGCGCGCGGCGCCGCGCCGCAATATGGCACGAATACGCTCGATCAAAAGCCGTTGCGAAAACGGCTTGGTGATATAATCGTCTGCGCCCATTTTGAGACCGAATACCTCGTCGATTTCGTCATCTTTCGAGGTGAGAAAAACCACTGGCATTGTGCTGCTTTGGCGCAATTTTCGCAGCAATTCCAACCCGTCCATGCGCGGCATTTTTATGTCGAACACGCCAATATCGGCAGGTTGGGTTTCGAGGGCGGCAAGCGCTGAATGGCCGTCCGTATAGCTGCGTACACGGAAACCGTCGGCCTCCAGCGCAATCCGTACCGAAGCCAAAATATTGGCATCATCATCGACCAGAACAATCTCGGCCATCGCGTCGCAATCCTGTTTCTCGGCGCTGCACATTGCGTTGGACGCAAAGCGCGGCGGGGCTGTTTTTCGAGCCGTTCAACATTAACATGAAATGTGGTTATCGTGTGGCAGTCTGCTTGCACTCACGCGCCATTGTTAATATAGTCGCCCATCTGTAGCGAGGGATATTGACGGCGAGAGGAGCATCCGTGATGGATCAGAGCGGTTTTCATATTAGTAAAAATGGTATTGATGGTCAAGGTCTGGGCAAAGCCAAGGCTGTGCATTGGAACCTGCGCCCTGCCGAAATTTACGAAATGGCACTGGCGCGCGGCGAAGGCGAAATAGCTGCCAGCGGGCCGCTTTTGGTTAAAACCGGTCAGCATACGGGCCGCTCGGCGCAAGACAAATTCATCGTGCGCGATGCGTTTACCGAAGACTGCGTCTGGTGGGACAATAATAAATCCTTGACCCCGGCGCATTTCGACGCGCTGTTGGAAGACATGCTGGCGCATGCCGATGGCAAGGAATTGCTGGTGCAAGACCTGTTCGGCGGTGCCGACCCGACGCACCGTCTGGCGACGCGGGTTGTTACCGAACTGGCGTGGCATTCGCTGTTTATCCAAAACCTTCTGATCGAGCCGATGCCCGAAGAACTGGATGCGTTTGATCCGGAATTTGTGATTATGAATTTCCCAAGTTTCAAGGCCGACCCGGCCCGCCATGGCAGCCGCACCGAAACCGTGATCGCGGTGAATTTCGAGCGTAAAATGGTGTTGATTGCGGGCACTTCTTACGCCGGGGAAACCAAAAAATCGGTTTTCTCCATGTTGAATTTCACCCTGCCGGCCAAGCGCGTCATGCCGATGCACTGTTCGGTCAATGTGGGGCAAGACGGCGATGCAGCCGTCTTTTTTGGTTTGAGCGGCACGGGCAAGACAACCCTGTCCGCCGACCCGAACCGTATTCTCGTCGGCGATGACGAGCATGGCTGGTCGGAAAATGGCGTGTTTAATTTCGAGGGCGGGTGTTACGCCAAAATGATTAATCTGTCGGCCGAAGCCGAGCCGGAAATCTATGCCACCACCCAGCGTTTCGGCACGGTGCTGGAAAATGTGGTTATGGACCCCGAGACCCGTGAGTTGGACTTTTTCGACAATTCGCTGGCAGAAAATTCGCGCGGTGCTTACCCGCTCGCGTTCATACCGAACGCGTCCGACACGGGCCGCGCCGGGCATCCCAGCAATATCATCATGCTGACCGCCGATGCGTTTGGCGTGTTGCCGCCGATTTCGCGGCTGACCCCCAGCCAAGCCATGTATCATTTCCTGTCTGGCTACACAGCAAAAGTTGCGGGCACGGAAAAAGGTGTTACCGAGCCGGAAGCCACTTTCTCGACCTGTTTCGGCGCGCCGTTCATGCCGCGTCACCCGTCCGAATATGGCAATTTGTTGCGCGACCTCATTGCCGAGCACCGCGCAAGCTGCTGGCTGGTCAATACCGGTTGGACCGGCGGTGCCTATGGCATTGGCAACCGCATGCCGATCCGCGAAACCCGCGCGCTTTTGTCGGCCGCGCTGGATGGCAGCCTGAATGCAGTGGATTTCCGCACGGATGAGAATTTCGGCTTTGAAGTACCTGTATCAGTTCCCGGCGTTGACGGGTCAATCCTGAACCCACGCGACACTTGGGCAGACCCATCCGCATATGACGCGCAAGCCGCCAAACTTGTCGGCATGTTTGTCGAGAATTTTGCCAAATTCATCGACCATGTCGACGATAATGTGCGCGCTGCGGCTTTAGCTGCTGAATAGTCATATTTTATCGGCCTATAAACTTAAAAATTCCTATTTATTCGTTTTTTATAATATTAGGTAATACTAATGTGCTTCGTCCCAATTATCTGCGGCGCAAGCGTCCACCACCAAGGGCACGGAAAGCGTGAGCCTGGGCTGGCACGCGGTTTCCATCACTGAAACGACGCTGGATATCAGCGCATCGGTCTCTTCTTCAGCCACCTCGAAAATCAACTCATCGTGCACCTGCAACAACATGCGCGCGCTTTTAAGGCGTGTGAGCACCTCGGGCAGGCGGATCATGGCGCGCCGGATAATATCGGCCGCGGTTCCTTGTATCGGCGCATTAATGGCCGCGCGCTCGGCGAAAGCGCGCCGCGCCGGAATTTTGGCACTGATTTCGCGCACATGCACTTTGCGACCAAACAGGGTGGACACATAACCTTGCGCGCGGGCTTCGGTTTTCGTCGCCTCCATATAGTCGCGAATACCGGGAAATTTCTCAAAATACGCATCAATATAGGCCGCCGCCTCGCTGCGCGAAATGCCCAGCTGATTGGCGAGGCCGAAAGCTGAAATGCCGTATATAATGCCGAAATTAATCGCCTTAGCACGACGGCGCACATCCGGCGTCATTTCGTTAAGCGGCACAGCAAACATTTCCGAGGCGGTCATGGCATGAATATCGAGCCCGTCGGCAAAGGCTTGGCGCAGGCTGTCAATCTGCGCCATATGCGCCAATATCCGCAGCTCAATCTGGCTGTAATCGGCACTGACCAGCTTATTGCCGGCGGCGGCGACAAACGCCGTGCGAATACGCCGCCCATCATCCGTGCGAACCGGAATATTCTGCAAATTCGGGTCGGATGACGAAAGCCGTCCCGTCGTCGTCGAGGCCATGGAATAGGAGGTATGAATACGGCTGGTTTCGGGATTGACGAAATCGGGCAGCGCATCGGTATAGGTTGATTTGAGCTTTGCCAGCCCGCGCCAATCCAAAACCGTTGCGGCCAGCGCGTTGCCGGCCTCGGCCAGCCCCTCCAGCACATCGGCGCCCGTGCCCCAAGCGCCGGTTTTGGTTTTTTTGCCGCCCGACAGGCCCATTTTATCAAACAAAATATCGCCAAGCTGTTTGGGGCTGGCAATATTGAATTTTTCGCCGGCCAGCGCGTAT
>MDTB01065216.1_pt1 | contig 39764 bp, 34 predicted proteins | sample 811161 | NCBI WGS metagenome assembly MDTB01 (sample SAMN05326650, study PRJNA326480) | marine metagenome | isolation source: seawater | place: Mediterranean Sea | collected 2009 | reverse complement strand
TCCATCTGTCTTGAGGAAATCGGCCTCGTCGACGCCGGACTCCTGGTTGTTGGTTCCTGAGAACTCTCCCTCCCTTGATCCTGAGTCCGAATCTGTTCCTGTTGCTGCTACATCGTCTGTTGATTCAGCCACCATTGGTTCTCCGTCAAGTGTTGCGAATTCTGGATTTCCAAACCTAACCGTCCAAGGCTCGGAGACCCAGTGCCAGTAGCTCTGCTGATCCAGATTAACCACCATCTCGTCGTAGACGGCCCTCTTCATATCCTCCAGAAGTATGTCACAAGCATCGTATTTCTGGAGCACGGGCGAAGAGCGGTTCCTTTCCGGGAGATCCAGCTTTGGATAGTCTCCTTCCAATGCATCGATAGTCCTGTCAATGTCTTTGACTACGTCATCCACTGCCTGGAGACAGCCTGCGGTCGACATCAGGAAAAGCATCAGTAATGTTGGAGCATTGCCTGTCTTCATGCCCATTCCTCCTAAGTCATCCTTTTGAAATCAATAGTATCACAGATTAAAATCATCAATAGAAATTGGCAAGTTGTTGGGATTGGGGAAGGAAACGTTGAGTGAAGTGTTTTTCGACGGTGCCGGTTCCTCCGAATCTACTTCTTTTTCAATCGTCATCTCAACGTCACCAGTTTCCTCACCAGTGACGAGGCTCTTTGTGCCGGCTAGAAAAATCAGCGCGGCAACCTGCATGTCCAGTGTTCGGTCCATAAGATTGAACTATCGTCATCTGTGATTTAAACAAATTGGCTGCGCGAGTCATTGGTAACTCGGTAGATAGAGAGCGTGGTGCGGACACCGGGAGTTGAACCCGGGTTAGCAGGTTGGGAACCTACTGTCATAACCACTAGACCATGTCCGCAGGGATTACGCGAAATGAAACAGTAATTTAGAGGCTCGCTGGAGACTTAGTGTTTTTATCAAACTATTCTTCTTAGAGATTCCATTGCAGAGTCTGCATCTGAAAGGTATCTGAGGCCATCATCAACTCTTCCCTCAGAAATTGCCCTGTCTGAGTCTATGAGGCACTTTTCTGACCGTATCCTCATGGGATTATCGGGAGGAGTTCCTGATGATTCTAGTTTATTGCGGAGTTTCTTCCAGTCGTCGTTCAAGAAATTCAACATCTCTCTTGCCTCCTCAACACTGGATGAGAATTCCTCGAAATCGCTAGTAACACTATCCAACATTTCTGAGGCTTCAATCCATTTCCCTACAGTAGCTAGATCCTCGATTTCATCTATCCTCTCTATCCACTTTGATCCCTCGTCACCGGATGGTAATTCTTTCTCAATAATCTTCCTTTGTCTCAAAGCTCTTTGAACTGAGGTCTTTGCTACGCTAGCTCTTCTGATTGACCTGATGATTCCCTCCGCAAGTCCAATGGCCATTGAGGCATTGCCCAAGCTATTGGCTTCCTTTGCCTCTTCAAGTCTGTCCCGAGCATCTTGAGTAGTGCCTTCTTCAGCACCATTAATTGCATTTTTAGCCTCCAGGATTGAGATTTCCGCCTTATGAATAAGATCTTCGACGACCCCCATTTGGGAAGGAATCTCGGAAACGATTGATAGGGCGTACTGAGGATCTTCTTGTTTTATTGCCTTCTTAGCCGCATCAAGAGTTGCCGACAGACCATGGACGATATGACCATCATGCGAGCCGATGGATTCCTCTGCTTTAGAAATAGCATCCATAGCATTTTTCCAATACTTTACTAGTACCTCAGACATAGACTTAGCTTTTCTGAACTTCTCCTCAGCCGAACGTAGTGAGCCGTTTTCGACTTCTTCCAGAGCATTTTCAAAATAAATTCTTGATTTTCCTGTTCTACCGACAATTTTTTCTGAACGTGAGATCGAGTCTTCGGCTTGAAGCCTAATCTCCTGCAAATCCTCCAAATAAGATTCTATTCTATCAGTCTCCCTTTCAGCCTCTTTAATCAGATTGAGGCCCATCTCAGGATCTGTCCATCCTTGCTCTCGGGCAGTCTTGAGAAGTGAATTGGGTTGTTGCATCAATGTAGTCCCTGATTGAATATCCAAGATTCGAAATTCTACTTCCTTTAGGCGGGATGCGAAAAATTTCCTCTCCTCTTCAAGGCCATCCTTGGAAAGAATTGCTGGGACTGTGGATATCAAAGCAGGGGCCGCGATAACGTACAATGACTCAATATTTGAGTTAGCAAGAATTATTGGTACTGCTAATCCAAAGCCGAGAGAAGTACTGAGGCCCCTCCATCTTCTAGACTTTACATCCGAAGAGAGAATCCTAACTGAGCTAAGGAAGAGTATCAGCGCTACGAAAATAAGTAGGATAATTCCTATTGAAATCCCTTCGTCCACTCTACTTACTTCACTGAAGGCTAAAATTGGAGGCCATAATATACATGATGCAGTAGAGATTCTAGTTTTTTCAACAGGGCCGAAATCTAAAAGATCTGGCAATAATAGAGCACTGCTGAAAAGAATTAATACAGGACCAAATCTGAATAATGCTCCAGATTGACTTTCTAGAGAGAGAAATAGCCATAACGCACCAGTAGAGACGAGAGTCATTTGACTAACAAGTAACCCCTGTTCGACTCTTTTTTGCTGTGATGCAATCGCCCGTTCTGGGTAGTCGGGTAGCATCACCATGTTACCTTAAGGATGCCATGAGGTCAATATGTATGTGGTAAGATGTGTAGAAAATTTCGACGATAATTAGGATCGAAAGGTTCTGTAAAACAACAATACTGAGCCGAAAATTACTATTGAGGAAATTAACAGAGCTGACGTTTGAGTACTTTCTTCTTCATTTTCTAAAGAGATTTCGATCGGAAGATGACCACTTGTTCCAGCCGAAGCGCTGTCCCAATGTACCGAAATTCCATCCATCGTTTCATTAATTATTTGGAAATTAAATTCAATTATTTTAATTTCGGGACCTGAATCTAGAGAGGCTGAAATAGGTTGATCTATCCATCTTCCACAAATATCAGATAAGCAAATTCGAGCGAATGCTGGGTCGGTTCCCTCGTTCTGTAGAGTAACTATCAAAGTAGCTTCTTGCCCAACTGTAGGATTCTCGGAAAACTTGGATTCGATAATACTTACATGAGCTCCCCTCTTTGGCAATACTGTCAATTCGATCTCTTCTTGTATCATATTTCCTTTTGAATCGGAGGCAATTACAACTATCTCGTGATGTCCCTGAGATAGCTCTGGGATCATGATTCTTTGATTCAAAGTCCAGTTTTCCTCAAGAAGTAGGCTTTTTCCATCTATAGAAACAGACCATGAAACCTTCTCAATTGAATCCAAATCGTCAAAGGAATGAAGTAGGTCGAGTCTTAATTCGTCTCCTTCGTGGATTTCATCATCAAACTCTATTGGTAGATCATTCCAGAATAATCTAGGAATAATTGTTGGGGGATTGCCATCTAGAACTCTTACGGTGCATTCGCTCATTACCGAATTGCCTGCCTCGTCTGTAGCAATAAGAATCATACTGATTTCAGTTGGCTCTCTTTGAAAATGCCTCTCAACGACTCCAAATTCGGCTCCATTTACTCCTGGCCCTTGATTTGCTGTGAAGTGAAATAATTGCTGAGAGACGCCATATTGCCTCCAACCTTCTGAGATATTCGTGTAAAGCTCAAGATAAACTGGTAGTCCTGATTCATCGGATCCTATCACCTCAAATCTCAATTCGCTTCCAGAAATTATATCGATGGTGGAAGGAAGTGTGAAAATACCACTTTGTGAGTTTTCTCCAAATGTTAAGTTTCCAGACCATAAAGGATCAATGCCGTCAATTAATGCCTTTTCATTCCAGAAAGTAGTCTTTCCATGATAGTCATAGCAAGTGGCATTGACAGTAATCTCATCTCCATGCAAGAACCCGAGATCTGCAGGGATAAATTCGAACCAAGTATTGTTGAAAAATGAGGCTTGTTCCTCACCTTTACTTATTGTCCACTGAATATTGGGAGAGTCGAGTGGACTATCGTTACAGGATGCTACATAGGTGGAGGTGCTTTCAGGAGATATCATGGAAAGAGATGGCGGAAATCTGGCACCGGTTAGAACAGGAGGATCATTTTCCCCGATTGTGATCCTGATATCTGAAGCTACAGGGGCATCTGACCTATTGACTGTAAACTGGCCGGGATTTCCGTGAATTATCTCAGACATTGGACTGTACTTGTATTCCCATCCAACTGGTAGAGATATATGCAATGGAACCTCTTCGGCCATGGCACCTACTCTTGGCAAATCTATCAGCCTGAGAAATCTTGCGTCGGAAAATCCGGAAATGTTTGCAGACTCGCTCCATCCCCAGAATCCGTTAGTTCTGTTAACTGGCCCTACTTCTGGAGGAATTATCGTCAGCTGTTTGTCTCCAGAGAGAGTCATCGGTTGATAGTCAAAGCTACAGCATCCTGCAGATTCTGCATCTGTCCAATTCCTTGCTTCGGATATCATTGAAGCAAATTGCCCAGATTCCTCTAAGTCTACCCAGCCATCAGAATTTCCAATAATAGTATCAATCTGCCCAAGGAGACCCAGTGATCGATTTTCTAGCAATTCCGTCCCATAACCCTCCATAACAGTCACTTCAAGGGACCATGACGCATTCACCGAAGAATAGTGAGATATATTTCCTGAAAAGTTCAAGAAAGAGTATCCATCAATTGTAAACAATGTGTCATGATCAGAGGAATTTCTATCCAATTTTATATCCTGCAATTGATTTTCTTCCGATACAGGTATCTGGATAGTCATAATCAAAAAAACAACAAATGCAAGATTTTGCTTGAAAACCTTGGAGGTCATTTTATTCTACCTTCACTATCCATAGATTATCTGCGAGCCAGAGAAATCAATCCCAACAGGAATAATCCTGTTTTCTGTAGAGAGTTTGTTAATTAGTTGCTGTCTCAGAGAATCTTCCCCGTAAACCAAGAAGAAGCCTCCGGACCCTGCACCAAGTAATTTTGCACCCTTAGCTCCGAATGAAATCAGTTGATTATACAATTTATCGATCTCGTCATTACTGACAATTGGAGAGGTTTCTCTCTTCACTAGCCAAGAAGAGTTGATTAGTTGTCCCAGTGAGTCTAAGTCTCCGTACTCCATCATTTCGGCAGCTAAATTAGCATGATCCCTGATCTCTTTTAGTCTGGAATTCTTACTTTCGATATTCTCAACAACTTGAGAAAGAACCGTATTTGCACTCCTAGTTAGTCCTGTAAAGACTAGACTAAATGTGTTTGAAATCTTACTGATCGACTCGTCGGATACATCGATTGGTTCTACTATAACTCCATTTGATCCGAAACTGATAGAGTTAATTCCTCCAAATGCACCAGCATATTGATCTTGACGACCAATTGGAGCTCCCAAAATTTCTATCTCTATCTTGCAAGCCTCTTGTGCGAGTTGTTCCTTGGAAGGTTTTCTTCCATGGAAAGCATGCATAGCATGGAGGAGTCCAACTGTAACTGAAGAAGAGGAGCCGAGGCCTGTACCTCTTCCAGGGATATCAGCAATTGTTGTGATTTCAACTCCAGAATCTGTTCCAGTTAGAAGCAAGGCCTCCCTAACTAAATCATGCTGAACATCATCGACCGTGGCTGCATTCTCGGTAGATGAGTATGAGACTCTAATAGAATCGTCAAACCTCCTATTTATTGTAACATAGACGTATCTATCGATTGCTAGAGATACCACCCTCCCTCCCGATGAGTTGTTCATTGAGAATTGATCCAAGTCAGTTCCACCGCCGCAGAAGGACACTCTCAAAGGGGTTCGGCTAATTATCACATTATTGGGAGAGGGAGTATCACTCATCAAGACGCCGGTGATAAGCAAATGACTATTCCGAGTAATGACAAGACATATGAAAGAGCGGCTGCCGGGGTGAAGAGAGAGTCATGGGCGATCTAGTTACTATGGACGATCTTACAAACGAAGAAATTGTTTCAATTCTTGATGATTCAGAGAGGCTAGTTCCAGTTGCTAGAGGAGTGGTAAATCTTCCATTACTTGAGGGAAAGGTCCTAGCAAATATGTTCTTCGAGAATTCCACTAGGACAAGAATGTCTTTTGAGACGGCAATGAAGAGGCTGGGAGGTTCAGTCTTGAATTTTAGTTCCGTTGGAACATCTGTTTCGAAGGGTGAGACCCTGTACGATACAATGCAGATGATTGATGGATACGCTGATATTGCTGCAATTAGGCATCCTAGACAGGGAGCTGCTCAATACAGCGCAGACGCGGTTGAAATTCCGATCCTCAATGCAGGAGATGGAGCTGGGAATCATCCCACTCAAACTATGCTTGATCTCTTTACAATCCGTCAATCTCATGGGTCTATTCAAGGACTGAATGTAGTTCTAGTTGGAGATTTGAGATATGGAAGGACAGTGCACAGTCTATCTCAAGCATTGGTTAGATTCGGAGCCAGCCTAACCCTAGTATCGCCTCAAACCCTCAGGATGCCCAAAGAGATTGTTTCTGATCTTAGATCCCAAGGGTCAGAAATTACAGAAACTGAGTCTCTACTGGAACAGATCAACTCTGCAGATGTAGTATACATGACTAGGATTCAAAAAGAGAGGTTTCCAGATGAGGATGAGTACACAAAGGTAGCTGGAATTTTCAAGTTAAATTCTTCTGATTTGAGTGGTTCGAAAAAGGGTATGATAGTCATGCACCCCCTTCCTAGAGTGGATGAGATTGATTCAAGCGTAGATTCTTCGGATCATGCCAAGTATTTCGAACAAGCATTCAACGGCGTTCCAACGAGAATGGCTTTACTATGCAGGAGCCTAGGTGTAGAAGTTCCAAAGGAAGTGAAATGATGTCTGAAATGCGAAGAGTCACTGCAATTCGAAATGGGACAGTCATTGATCATATCCCATCAGGGCGTGCAATGCAGGTTATTAGAATCCTTAGAATCGATACATCCAGAGCAACTCCAGTATCTCTAGTCATGAATGTTCCTAGTGACAAACTCGGAAGAAAGGATGTACTGAAGATTGAGGATAGAGAACTGAGTAGAGAAGAGTTGGACAGGCTAGCACTTATTGCACCCAATGCCAGTATTGGGATTATTCGAAATCATGCAGTTGCTGAGAAAATGGTTGTTGAACTGACTGAAGACTTAGTTAACATTGCAACTTGCACCTTCTCTAACTGTATTACAAAGAACAATAGAGAGCCTCTACCTCAAAGACTGAGGGTTTTCTCTCACGACCCACTGGAGGTCCGATGCTACTATTGTGGAAAGGTCCAAGAGATTGACGAATTGATTGAGAATATTCTATGAATTTCAGACTTCATCAGCAATCCAATCTTTCATAGTACATGACTGGCAAATATCTCTGCTAGTTATTTCACCACATCTAGAGCAATGCTTGACTTCCTTCTTAGACAATGGTTTAGCCTCACTGTGTAGCTCCCTAATTTGGTCCAAAGAATGCAAAAGTCCGTGTCTGGCTCCAGGTGTCTGAGCTTCTAATTTCGCAATAACTAATCTGCTCTGTTGTCTCATTGCTCCTGCGGCATGAGGGCATTCACCATGAAAAATAGGAACTTTAGAGAAAATGGCATGGGCATGAATCTCCTGTTCAGGAATCCATCGTAGTGGAACGATTCTAGGAACGATTCCTTCGATTGGAAACTTTGTATGGGGGGCTAGTCTTACTGATCTTTCTATTTCTCCTTTCTGGAGATTCATAAGAATAGATTGAGCCATGTCATCCAGATTATGTCCCAATGCCATTACGTCAACATCTAGCTTTTCTGCGAGGGAGTTGAGGCTCTGTCTACGGAATACACCACAGTACGAACATGGCATTAGGCCATTAGCTTCTGGGTTTTTTTGAGCAATTGATGGCATAGAACTCACGATTTGATCCATGCGGTCATATCCCATTTCTTGGTAACTCATTGACTCGAATCTAATTCCTAGAGATTCGGATAATTGTTTTGCGAAGACTATCGATGGAGCTCGATAGCCATCAATTCCCTCATCTACACACCCTGCAATCAATTCTACATCTCTACGACGTCCAATTATGTCTGTCATCATTGAGAGGAGCACTGCAGAATCTTTTCCTCCAGAAATCGCAATCAATATTCTAAATCTAGAACCATCGTCCCTCAGAGCGTTCTTTGGGAGCTCCAATTGGGATCTGAGTTCCTTTGATGTCCTCTTCCTGATCGATTCTGCAAGATGCTTACCGCAGAGATGTTGTCCACTGTATACCTGGTGGACGATTGCATCTGAGCGACATCTACTGCAGGGATTGACATCTATGCCGTCGCTCATATGAACCCGTCACGAGCCATATGCTTGAACCCATCCTCCGGTGAGTTCATTCGGAGATTACATCACCAAAGGTCATGAAGCTAGGGGGACAGTTGCCAAACAGGACGAAACTAGATAAGTCGTTTTTTTCTCCATGGGTAGATAGATTTTCTCTGGTTTTTCTTACTATTGCGGGAATAATTTCTATTCCAAAAATAGAATCTATTCTGGATTATTGGTTTGGTAGTTGGTCTCTGGGAGTTACAATCTGCGGACTCATTGTGACTATACCTTTGCTGGCGACTTCTATTGGTAAATTGTATGTTCGGACTAGATCATGATCGAATTTTAGATATTCCAGACTCAATGTAACCGGATACTATTTGCCATGGAATAACAAATCTAAGTCCTGCTACTACAATGATGAATAGTCCAGCAGAAATTACCTTTCCGTATGTCATCTGTAACTCCAGTGACTCCTTGACCTGTCCTGTCCACTGAGTTCCCTCAAGTATTCCGACAATCGAAATCATCAGATCATCAAATGCGAGAGCCAAGGCCGTAGTTATGGAAACCATCAAAATCACGACAACTAGTTGAACCAAGTGTGAGTTTACCACATTGTTAAACTGCCTAACATATTCAGAATCTCTCTTGGATTCTTCGGGAAGCGAAGCGGCGTATTGCAAATGGCCAATTGCAGCAGTTCCAGTCTCTAGAAACAAAAGCATGAGAATTGCAATACCCAGAAGAGAGCCGGCCAATGGAGAGACTAGTCCGCCAAACATGGTGCCCTCGCCGATCTGAGTTGGCAATGCCTTGAGGCCAACGTCAACCTCAGAAACAATTGGCTCGAATGTCAGAACTGCGTGAAATGCTATTACAATAATATAGTATCCAACTGACCAAGTTATTGCTCTCTTTGATAGCCCCCAAATCCCAACCAAACCAACTAGAATTGGAGCAAAAACAATTCCCAGGAATACAATTTCCAGTACTAGTCCTAATGGAGAAAACAAATCACTAATGTGATTCATAGAGTCATTACCATTCCAAGGAAAATGTAGTCCGTGCCTGAAAGTGGCGATTATCCAAGAAAGGATAAACGGGACAATGATCCACAATCCAAATACTGCTGCTATTCCTTGTTTTATCCTAGTTTGCAACTCAAGAGAAGAGGACCAGAATCTTTCGAAAGCAATGGTGCCCGCAATGCATAGTAACAACGGTCCAAGAAGAGATAGGGTACCAGTTTGGTTTACTCCAAGTAGGAAATCTGGAATCAGAAGTCCGCCTTCATTTGATTCTAACCACATTAGCCCCCTAGTATGTTCGTAAGATGGGCACCAGGTTTCTGAGTTGTTATCGCTACATATGCCGTAAATCTCATTCATCCTCTTTAGAAGGAGTAGCAATGATGCTGTTGACAGAATCTGTAGAGCTAGGATCTGCCATTTTCTCCGCAATGCAGGGATATGCAAGGTCTCTGTCTTCTGTTTTTCCTTTTCACCTAGTTCTATTTTATCATCCCCTTGACTGTAGTAGAGCTTGAGAAAGCTCAACATCAGGCATCCAATCTACAACCTTCGCCCCATATCCAGAAACTGCAGTTAACCTATTCTGCCTCTCTAATTTCAAGACCTCGTATGCCATTCTTGGAATCCTGCTTACCAACCTCTCTAAATCCACACTACTCGGTGAGAGTACGATAACTTCATGACTATTTCCAGAAAGATTCCTAATTGCAGTTAGAGTTGTGCCATCACCCTCCAGGCTACTGATGATGAAGACAGGGGAACCGCGGCTAATCCTAGGTGCTAAAGCGTTAGTTACAGCTTGCAAGGGCATTGATCCAGAAGGAGAAACAGACGCAAGGCGGCTCAATATTTTGTACTGTTGTTTATCTCCCGTATCTGCAGGAAGGAAATCCATCTTATCTCCAAAGGTAACCATAGCGACAGAGTCTTTTCTCTTCAAAAAATGGCTAGCAATCGAGGCTGCAGCAGAAGCTCCCATCTCCAGGGGATTCTTCAGTACAGTACCTATCCTACTTACCTCTCTTGTGTCAAGAATAACAAAAACATCTGTTACTGCATCTCTGGTCTTTTGATTGACCATTAAATCTCCAGTTCTAGCGAATGCTTTCCAGTTAATCGATCTAAGAGAATCTGTGGAGAGGTATTCCCTCAATGAGTAAAATTCCATTCCCGGCCCTGGTGTACGTAGAGTTGTGGCTCCAGTATACATTTTCGGTACATCAGCCTTCAACATCGCATTTTCTATATCTCTGACTTGTGGAAATACAGTAATGTCACACAAATCGTCAATTCTAGACTCGTTAACAAAAAGTCCGAATGCGTTCCTATATCTTACCGATATCGGCCCGATGGAATAGTGACCTCGAAGCGGACAGCGCAAAATATAGTCCATTTTCGTTGTCTGTCCTGGCCCTAGATTGAGGCGAATCTGATTGATACCCCTTCTAATCTTCATCTGATGGGGCACATTATCGAAAATCTCGAGTTGCTGAGTCCTCCTATATGATTTATTTGAAATTGTAAGAGATACCTCAATTAAATCACCCTTATAGACATTGGAGTGAGGAACGAATCTAGTAATCTCAAGATCAGATTGGCCAGAAATCCAACCATTTATGGATATAAACGCAATGAAAGTCAATCCGATTATCATCATTTGAAAATTTGAGATCATCATTCCTACTAGAATCAGGCTAATGCCTCCTGACAGCATTACTGCGGCTTTCCTAGTCCACACTAGTTTTCACCCCCGAACCTGATTCCCCCCATTCCTTGATTCTTCTAACAATTCCTACTAGTTCATCTGCTCTGTAATTCCTCTCCTCGAAGATGAATCGAACTAGAACCGGATCTCGTATCATACCTTGGAGATCTGATGCAGGCAGAGCCTCGAATTCCTCCCTAGTTAGAGCATTAAGATTCCTAACTCTGGTTAGGAGACCCTGCCGAATCTTCTCTGGCCTCTGATAATATTTGTACCTCTCAGCATCACCAAATCCATAGTAAACTACTCTGAAAATATGTCTCCAGTCCTCAGGATCTTCTTTTCTAATCAGAACTGCCTCGAGAACGATAAAAAGAATCAAGAAAAGGATTAGCATCGCCATCCAGTCATTAGTGAAATAAATTAGCAAGTAATAGAGTAGGTTGTAGGTATCTCCAAAGATCGTCGGCTGCTGGTGTCTGCTTTCGTCAAAAATGACTAGAGCATTTTCTCCTGGAGATGTTCCATTACTATTGATAATCAGAGCCTCGGCAACGACGTCTAGAATCCACTTTCTATTATCATTTTCAGGAACTAATCCCAGGTAGCTTGATTTGAATTCGGGATCATAAATCGAGTTTATCAGTACCGAACCATCTGATATGAAATGGACTCTCCCTGATTCTGAAGATCTGCAAAGAATAGTTTCGCAATATCTCACATAAACTGGAAAAGGTCCCTGTTCGTCACCTGACAATCCAAAGGCCGCGAAATTTCCAACCGAGTAGTTGCCATCATCATTATTGTCAATCCAGGAATCAGGAGTTGTCTTTGAAATGACATATCTTCTTTCTGCTGGATTGTATGAAGTCGCCTTTTCAAATGCAGATGGAGTATTTGTAAGAAGATTGTAGTTCTGAGTCCAATCCCATTTCGGAGTACTTGAAGATGGATCGTTTCCTAGTAAACGATGCTCACAAAGTCCTGCCGAAACTGCTGTTACAAACGAAGTACCGACATCCGGATTATCAGGATCATCATCTAATACGTCCACAACACCATCATTATCTATGTCTCTAAGGCACGGGTTTACTCCTGTTTGCATTCCCTGCGAAGCTGTAAAATTAAATGCATAAGTTGTATTGACCCAAACGAAGTCAGATCCCAAGTCCTGATCATATTCGTAATCCGAATAAAGTCTATGATTCGTGAAATCCAGTCCGAACTCAGCCGCAAGATTACTTGAGTAACCAAAGTCGTCCATCAGGATTACAGTACCCCCTCTAGAAACAAAGTCTCTAATTGCTACAATTTCAGAAGAAGTGTACCCGTCTCCCTCGGAGAACTGAATTAAATCATCATCCCCAGTAAATCTAGGAAGAGAAATAGTATCTCTCTCAACACCTGATATGATGAATATTGTTTCTTCTGGATGGTCTAGATCACTGAGGAGGAGGGGGCTGGAGACTAATGCAGTTGTCTCAACTCCTTTATCATTCAATTCCTGTCTAAATGAGCCGAGATCGTTCCATTCATCCCCATAAGCGGATTGTTGAGTTTGTCCAGGAATAACATAAGTTACTGCAATAGATAGGATGAGAATGCCCAAAACTGCCCAGAAAGAAATTTGAAGAGCTATTCTCCTATTCCTTCTAGAATTGAAGAAAGTGGACAATTTTTTTCCATCTATCACCTGTCTCACTCCCGTCAACTACAGACGTTGAGCCTTAAGTTCGTTTTATGACCATTATGTGACTCTGAACGAGTCTTGCATCTACTATCTCGATAATTCTACTACTGAACCAATACTAGAAACTTCCTCCACCGGAACTGCAAGAAAACCGTCTGTAGTGGGCCAAGGAAGTTCATTAGGATCTATTCCGGCTTCGGTTACAACCAGTAATGAGACTATATTTCCAGTACTTACATCTACACTGAAGTCTGCAAGACGTCCAAGTAAATCACCTGCTGAATCAACTACCTTCCGAGTAAGAATTTCTTGTCCGAAGGTTGTCTTCATAATAATCATCAAATTAATTCTATTCCTGCAATAGAGGCTGTAGTTCTTCTTACTGACTCCAGTCCACTGGTAAGATTTTCTTCCATCTTTGAGTAGTATTGAAGCATTTCCTCAGTCACTGTTGGCCTCACTCTCTCAGTGGCTGTTTCAAAATGTTTCCTTGTTACTGTCTTCTTACCGTCTCTCATAGCAATTAGAGCTGCTTCTCTACATACAGCTTCAATATCAGCACCTGTGAAGTTCTCCATTAGACTTGCTAAATCATCAATTTTGAACTTTCCAATAGGCATCTTATTAGTATGAATCTTCAATATTGCTTCTCTAGATTCCTTATCGGGAGGAGGTATGTGCAGAACTCTCTCAAATCGTCCACTTCTCATTAGAGCTGGGTCGATCATCTCTGGCCTATTTGTCGCGGCCACAACAATCACTCCTTCCATTCCCTCGACTCCATCTAGACTACTGAGAAGCTGATTAACAACTCTATTCATTACATCTGATCCCTCGCCAGAATGACCTCTCCTCATTCCTGCTATACTCTCAAATTCATCTAAGAAAACTATTGAAGGACTTGACTGCTTAGCTTTCTTGAAAACTTCTCTAACAGCTTTCTCTGATTCTCCAACCCACTTAGAGATTAGTTCTGGACCTTTTATTGTGATAAAATTAGCTTTTGCTTCGTTTGCTATAGCCTTTGCAATTAGTGTCTTTCCAGTACCAGGAGCTCCAAATAACATAATTCCCCTCGGAGGAGATATTCCAAAATGCTCGAATTTCTCAGGCATATTTAGTGGCCATTCTATACTCTCCTTGAGCCTATCTTTGACATCTTCTAGTCCACCAACCTGGTCCCATGTTACCTCTGGAACTTCAACATAAATTTCTCTTAATGCGCTGGGTTCAATCTCCCTTAACGCCTCTTGGAAATCTGACATTCTTACTTCCATCTTTTCGATTACCTCTGGGGCAATTTCTTCCTCGTCGAGATCAATTTCTGGAAGATATCTCCGTAATGCCTTCATAGCAGCCTCTCTAACCAAAGCTGAGATATCTGCTCCGACAAAACCATGAGTGTTATCCAATAGCCAGTCAAGATTGTAGTCATCGCTTATTGGCATATCTCTGGTGTGGATCTCTAATATTTCCCCTCTCCCAGATTTATCTGGAACCCCGATTTCTAGCTCCCTGTCAAATCTACCTGGCCTTCTTAGGGCTTGGTCAATCGCATCTCTCCTATTCGTTGCTCCAATAACAACAACGTTGTCCCTTCCCCCCATTCCATCGAGAAGGGTAAGAAGCTGGGCAACGACTCTCCTCTCTACTTCTCCAGTTACATCCTCTCTCTTGGGAGCAATACTGTCTAGCTCATCGATGAAGATAATTGCTGGAGCGTTCGCAGCTGCTTCATCGAAGATCTCTCTAAGTTGTTTTTCACTTTCCCCATAGTACTTTGATATGATTTCAGGTCCATTAATGGAAGTAAAGTGTGCCTTAGTTTCTGAAGCGACTGCTTTTGCGATCAGAGTCTTTCCAGTCCCTGGTGGGCCATGAAGAAGAACACCGCGAGGTGGATCAATGCCCAATCTTCTGAATAAAATCGGGTGCTTTAGGGGAAGTTCGATCATCTCTCTTACTTTCTGAAGTTGGTTTGCAATACCGCCGATATCTTCGTAAGAAATAGTCTGAACTAAATTTTCTTCTTCGTGATCAAGAGCATCCTCCTTGATGATAATCTCTGTATCTGGAAGAACTTGGACAATTCCTTTCGGACTAGTCTGAACTATTGCGAAAGGAAGAGCTTCTGCGAAGAGAGTCATACCTGGAATGAAAATCCTATCACCTGCAACAACTGGTCTCTTGTTTAGACCCCTTCTCGCAAATCCCTCAATACCGGGTCCAAATCTTACCTTTTGTTGCTTGGCCATAACAGGACTTAGGATCAATCTAGTGCAAGGCTCAACCTCAACTTTTCTGATTTCTGCTCTATCGCCTAAACTTACTCCTGCGTTCTTTCTAATTATGCCGTCAATCCTGATAACTCCGAGATTGGCATCTTCTGGCCTGCATCTCCAAACTATTGCTGCAGTCTTCGTCTCTCCCTCGATCTCAACTATATCTCCGGGCTTTAGGCTGAGATCGTTGTCGAAGGGGACTCTGGCTCTACCATGACCTACATCGCTGGGGATAGCTTTAGCTACTCTAAGGGTAAGTGAATCTTTATTTTCTGTCGTCATAATTGGCTCCCTACCGTCTCGTCTCGTGCATCGGGGGTAGTTAAACCCAGCATTGGAGGATTCTCCGCAGGGTAAAATGGTTATCGGAGCAAAGATGTCTGATGCGCATGATTCATTTCAGAGGTAGCGTTCGCGAGCATCATGGCACACGTACTAGAGACTGGATTCGAGATTTTACAAAAAGGAAATCCCAATGGCAGCCCCACTGTGGTAGGATACAACATAATCAACGGGGAGTTACGCGATTCCAGTGATGGGAAGACCTTCGAAAGTAGGAATCCTGCATTGATAGATGACTGCCTCGGAGTTTTCCCCCTATCTACTAAAGAGGACGTGAACGATGCCTTAGAATCTGCAAGAAGCGCATTCTCTGAGTGGTCAATGACTCCTGCTCCCTCTCGGGGGCAAATTATTGGCAACATGGGAAGATTACTGATGGAATACAAGGATGACATCGTCAGAGTCGAAACTAGAGAGATAGGGAAGACCCTGAAAGAGAGTGCGGGAGAAGTGCAGGAGGCTATCGACACGTGTCTATTCTTCCAGTCTGAGGGAAGGAGGCTGTATGGCCAGACAGTTAACTCAGAATTGCCAGATAAGGAGCTTTTCACATACAGGAGACCCTTGGGCGTATGTGGGATAATCAATGCAAGCAACTTCCCTTCTGCGGTCCCATTCTGGAAGATGATTCCAGCAATAATGTGTGGGAATACATGCGTATGGAAAAGTCCTCAGGACTCTCCGCTACTATCATTCATGCTAACTAGGATAATGCATGAGGCGGGCTTACCTAATGGTGTAATCAACCTGATTCACGGAAAAGGCAGCGGGGCGGGACAATTCCTTGTAGACTCTGCGGACAAAGGACTGGTAAACAAAATCAGTTTTACCGGTTCAACCTCAGTGGGTAAAATGATCGGAGAAGTGTGCGGAAGGAATCTCGTATCCTGCTCCCTGGAGCTCGGAGGTAAGAATCCCTTGGTGGTGATGCCTTCAGCCAATATAGACAATGCAGTTGAAGGAGCTTATTGGGCATCTTTTGGTACTGCAGGACAACGATGTACTAGCCTAGGGAACTTGATCATCCACGAAGACGTCTATGATGAGTTCATGTCCAAGTTCATGTCCAAGGTCAAGGATACCAGGATAGGCGACTCACTAAGGTATGATGATGTCCTTTACGGTCCAATGCTTTCTCAGAAATATGCGGACGATTTCCTCAGGGATCTAGGGATGTGTGAATCAGACGGTGCTACAAAACTCTGGGGAGAGGGGCTGATTACGAATGAAAACAAGCCAACAAACTTCCTTGGGGATGCATCTGAAGGGGTTTACATGTGGCCACACGTGTATACAGAAGTTACAGAAGATATGCAATGCTTCCAAGAGGAGATCTTTGGCCCTGCTGTCACAGTTGTTAGGGCGAAGGATTTCGAACATGCCTTGTACTTGGCCAATGCTTCCCCATACGGACTTTCAAGTGCGTGCTATACAAACGATAGGTTAGAGGCATACCGCTTCAAGACGGGTATTAAGGCAGGTATGACAGGGATCAACAACTCGACCACTGGAGCGGAGGCACATCTCCCCTTTGGAGGAGTTAAGGAGAGTGGAAACGGCACTAGAGAGTCAGGAATTTGGGTCTTAGAGGCCTACTCATACTGGCACGCAGTAAATGACGAGCTCTCAGGAAAGTTACAACTAGCCCAAATGGATGTTGATGAGATTCATATCGAAGAAGCGGAAGCGGATTATTCCGCTCTGGCCTAGAAAAAAATCTCTGAAAAGGCGTGAGTGTGTAACTACTCTAAACGCGATATTTCACAGAATTGAATTAATTTCACAGACTCGGATTAAAATGGTAGTTCCTTTCGTGTAGGATTAATGCTCCTGCGGGACGGGTAGTGAGTTGAACAATGGCAACTAGTTTCAAACTTCCAATTAGCCAAGGCTTCGGTGAGACAAATAGAATAGACCGTTGGTGGATGGAACCCCTTTGGATGGGAGTCGCCCTCACGGCGGCCTTAGTTTATACGTTTATCAGATTGATTTTTTTTGATGGTGCAATTCATTACGATGATCATAGAGTGACTAGCCCAATTTTCTCGCCGGACATAATTCACCTGTGGAGTTTGGAAGTCCCTGCTTGGGCCAATTCTGCTATGTTGATTCTCTGGATTCCGTTCGGTTTCAGAGGTACATGCTACTACATGCGGCGCGTCTACTACAGGACGTTTTTTGCTAGTCCCGTAGCATGTGTAGTGGCAGAGCCAAAAATCTCCAAATCTCTTGGCTATAGGGGTGAAGGGGGCTTGTTCATCTTCAATAACATCCATAGAATAATGCTATATCTTGCTATCATCATTCTATTCATGAAGTACATCGACGTTCTTCACACTCTCAGATTCCATGAGGTAGAAGGTCCTGACTCATATGGTTTCTCAGTAGGAACATTCGTCCTAGCTGCGGAGTCTTTCTTGCTTACGATGTATGTTACCTCTTGTCACGCCTTCAGGCACCTGGTCGGAGGAGGAAACAAGAGATGGAACGTAGGGTTTGAGAAAATTCAAGGAAATATCTTCAGGTTCGTCTCCAAGGCTAATGTCCACCATGGATTCTGGTTCTGGACAAGCTTGGGGATGGTGTTCTTGGGAGACTTATTCGTGTGGGCCGTTGCTGAAGGATTTCTGAGTGATCCAAGCTTCAAAATTTAGGTGTTTAAATGGATAAATCATATTCGGAATGGGACTTTGACGTGGTCGTTATTGGAGCAGGAGGGGCAGGATTGAGGGCTGCCATAGAGGCAAGTTCGAACGGGGCCAAGGTTGGCATGATCACCAAATCTATGCTTGGTAAGGCCCACACAGTAATGGCCGAGGGAGGAGCGGCCGCTGCACTAGCTAACAAGGATCATAGAGATTCTTGGAAGGTACATTTCAGAGACACTATGAAGGGAGGAAAGTATCTTTCAGACTGGAGGATGGCCAAGGTCCACGCACAGCAGGCTCCTGACAGGATAAGAGAGTTGGAACAATGGGGTGCTGTGTTCGATAGAACATCAGAGGGTAAGACAAGTCAGAGGAATTTCGGAGGTCACACATACCCCAGACTTGCTCATATCGGGGACGCAACTGGTTTGGAGCTGATACGAACACTCCAACAGAGAGGAATCCACACTGGAATGGAGGTCTTCATGGAGTACACTGTGCGCCACTTATTCAAGAAGGATGGCAGAGTAGTAGGTTGCTTCGCATACAATAGGTCAGACGGTTCCCTACACCTTTTCAGGGCCAAGTCGATTGTTCTGGCAACAGGAGGAATAACTCGCTGTTGGGAGGTGTGTTCCGGCTCTTGGGAGTACACCGGTGAAGGTCATGCTCTTGCTTACTGGACGGGGGCAGAGATGGGAGACATGGAATTCGTTCAATTCCATCCAACGGGAATGATTTGGCCGCCCTCTGTAAAGGGCATATTGGTCACAGAAGGAGTCAGAGGGGAGGGAGGGGTGCTAACAAATTCTGAGGACGAGAGATTCATGTTCGATTATGTGCCCGAAATGTACAGAGAAGAATTCGCTGACACTGAGTCCGAGTCAAGTGAGTGGGTGAAAGAAGTAGTAGCAGGAAAACTTGCCACAAAAAGAAGACCTCCGGAGCTGCTCACCAGAGATGTAGTTGCCAAGGCAATCAACAGTGAGAAGGCTGCTGGTAGAGCATCCGAACACGGAGGGGCTTACTTGGATATCTCTTGGAGGAAGTCAGAGGAAATAAAAAAGAAGCTTCCGGGAATGTATCATCAATTTATGGAGCTTGCAGCTGTTGATATTACGAAGGAGCCCATGGAGGTTGGTCCCACGGCTCACTACGTGATGGGCGGAGTACGAGTTGACCCCATCACGCAAGAGACATCGGTTCCCGGACTTTTCGCAGCAGGCGAAGCGGCGACTGGTCTTCATGGTGCGAACCGCCTAGGAGGTAATTCTTTGTCCGACCTCATTACTTTCGGAAAGATTGCTGGCGAGCACGCTGCTAAGTCGGCAAAGCAAATAGATAGATTCGCAGAGATGGATGGAGACGAAATTGACAGAGTAATATTGGAGATATTTGAACCTCTAGACAGAGAAGGCGGCGAAAATCCTGCAAAGGTAGTCGAGGATCTCAGAGTTATGATGCAAAATAAAGTTGGAATAATCCGAACACGCGAACTTCTCGAAGAAGCTTTGGAGGATCTAGACGAGCTAGAGGTCAGGGGGAAAAATACGACGTCTCCGGGTGGAAGGGTCTACAATCCGGGTTGGCATCAAGCATTGGAGATATCTGCAATGATAGACGTAAGCAGGATGTGTGTCCTATCCGCATTGATGAGAGAGGAAAGCAGGGGAGGGCACACAAGAGATGACTTTCCGTATCCTGACAATTCAAAATGGGGTAAGATCAATAGTAGGATCATGCAAATAGATGGGAAGATGGAAATCGACTATACGTCTTACCCGCCCATACCTGAAGATTTGAAAGATCTATTGGACTCTGAAGACTTATCGGAGGAGGAGTAGAATGGAGAAGATAACATTCAGTGTTTTCAGAGGATCTCCTGATGAAGATGGTTCTCCAATTGGAGAAATGAAGGAATATACCGTGGATTTAGACGAGGGCATGGTTGTACTGGATGTGATTCACAGAATTCAGGCAGAGGAAGCCCCTGATCTGGCTTGTCGCTGGAACTGTAAGGCAGGGAAATGTGGTTCTTGCAGTGCAGAAGTGAATGGTAAACCGAGACTAATGTGCATGACAAGAATGGATGACATCAAGGATGAGATGGGTGATTACGAAGGTCCTGTGGATGTTCGTCCTATGCAGTCATTCCCATTGGTTCGAGATTTGGTGACGGATACTTCCTGGGCCTACGAAATGGATAGGAAAATTAAGCCGATCAACGGTCCAGAAGAGCCTGACTGGGTATTCAATCAGCATGAGGCTGATAGAATACAAGAGTTTAGATCTTGTATTGAGTGTATGCTTTGTGTCAATACTTGTCACGTGATGAGGGAGCACCAGAAGTTCGATGAGTTCGCAGGGCCAAGATTCTTCGTGAGACTTGCTAGCTTGGAGATGCACCCATTAGATACAGAGAGTAGAATTCCAGAAATCAAAGATGACTTTGGAATAAGCTACTGCAACATCACCAGATGTTGTACAGAAGTATGTCCCGCTGGAATACAAATCACGGATAACGCTCTGATACCACTAAAGGAAAGAGTAGTGACAGAATACTTCGATCCGATGATAAATCCAATTAAAGCCATAGCAAATCTGACTTCTGGAGTTTTCAGCTATTTATCTGATGATTTTGTTGAAGCAAGTGATCCTGGGAACAACAAGAAGGCCAAAATCGCTCTTGATGCTGAGAGGGCAAGAATGGAAGAGGCGAAGAAGCAAGAGTCGGAGAGATCCGAAAAGGCCCGCGAGAGATTCCGATCAGAATGAAGACGCTTGGTTTCGGAAAAACAGCGCATCCGCTAATAGTTTTCGATTACCGGATGGAAACGTAGATTACGACTATTCTCACAATCGGTCAATACGCAACTTCTTTACATTGGCCTTGTTAATCATATCTGGTAGCCAGTCTGGTGCGTTTGCACCCTTAGGAACCTTGGACTTAGAACCAGAGAACACATGTACCCTGTTAGTTCCTCTTTCCCTTAATTGGATGTCTGTGACACCTCTTGAAGCCGCCTTCAGGGCTGCACCCCTAGGCTGCTTGCTGTGGAACACTTGAGCAGTGTCCTTGCCGTTCTGCATCAACACGAAATATTTCTTGTCTGACATTCTTGGATTCCTCCGACCTTCGGAGGTCCTGTATAGATATTAAACTATGAGCTGAAATAACGTGCTACTGGGGCTAAGTATGCTAATTTTGTGATTTTGAGAATAATTACAACTCTGCACAAGCCAGTGTCTTTGTATTTGTAACACCCTCTATTGAACGTACTGAATCAACAACTAACTTGGCGATTTCACCGATACTTTCTGCATCAATTTTTAGAATCATATCGTGATCCCCGAATAGGACCTGAGCGTCTGAGACAAAGGGCAATGAAGACGCTTTTTCGAATACCGAATGCTCCGTCCCAGGTTCCACATCAAGTAGAACGTACCCGGTCGACATGTACTTCCGATAAGGTGAGCAGGCATTAACGTTCCCGATTTCTAAAATATGCCTACGATGAATACATATCGGATGACCCCTCTTGTCAAATTGTGGCCGACGTTGTAATTGTTAGAGATTGCCGACACGGGCAGGTCAGAGTACTCTATGGAGACATAGTCGGAGTAGAGGGGGATGTGATGGTAATTCCTGCAAACAGTAGATTAGCTGGCAGAGAGGGCCTTGATGAAAGAATGCAGCAAGCTGCAGGACCTGGGGTCAGAGAAGCTTGCTTGAAAATCGCGAAAGAAAAGAGGAAGCTCAATCAGCAACCTTGTGGAGTTGGTGAAGCAGTTACAACACCTGGATTTGATCTTCCAGCTTCAAACCTAGTTCATGTGGTTGGTCCTGACTGTAGAAGGCCGACACAAGATAACTTTCGCAGAGAGCTTCTCAGAAACTCTTACGACGCGTTATTTGAAGCTGTAGAGTCTATAGATCAAAGAAAAACCTTGGTTTTACCCCCCTTGGGCATGGATGTTTATGCATATCCACATAGAGAAGGAGCTAGAATGACGATGGAAATCATCCTTTCATGGATGGATGCTGAGAAAAATCCTGGAGTCGGGATGGTCCTCATTGTGACTCACGAGGATAACTTCCTAAACAACATGAAAACAGTCTACAGAGAGAGTGAGGACCAATTTCCTGGTGTAGACAGAACCAGGGACTACAGAAAGGGAAAGATCCAGTAATTAAGACCGGTGTCCTCAATAACCCTGATAATAGGATAGCATCGTGGGAAGCAACTACGAGAGGGAACTGAGGGCCGTACTCGCTGGAGAAGTGAAAGGAGTTAGGGCAGTTACCAGATCGTGCTCTGAGGTTCAGCGAGCAAGGGCTATGCAGGTTGTACAGAGACCTTTCTTAGTAGTTAGAGCTCCTGGAAGTGGTTCAGAAGGGACTGGGGATCTACTAGCGCTTAGAGGCGACATGTGCTTTCCAATCGAAGTAAAAACTTCCAAGAGTGATAAGATTTACTTGTCTGGGAGGACAATGGCCCAGTACACGGCTCTGAAGATAACAGGTGAAAAATGTGGTCTCCTCCCACTTTATGCATTCAGACTTAAGGGAGTCAGAGGGGATAGTTGGAGGATAATGAAGGTTGAAGTCCAAGGTTTGACAGGTAAGCTAAGACATCTATCACGGAGTATTCCGTCATTACCGCTAACTCGTAGAGGGACTCCATACTTGAATTGGAATTCTGGAATGCCGGTTCACCGTTTCCTCTCTTTGATTTGTAAGTCGGACGGAGCTAGGGGCATAGTAGTCAATGGAGAAAACGTCGAATCTGGATACGTTGCTAATCTGTAGACTGACCGGATAGCTGGTCATCGATTTTTTCTAACTTTGCCTTCAATGATTCTATAGATTGGTTTACTTGGGATAAATCTGCTTGATTTAGGATTCTACTGATGCTGTCACGTTCTCTAACAAGAGAGTCAATGATGCGATTAGTCTTCCTAGAAGACGCAGGGCTATTTGTCGACATGCCTCTCGGATGAGGAGGGTAGTATTTTCTCTTGTGATTGGAAGAGCAGATTGAAGAGTGTTGTACGGTGCACATAGTTCATGTCAGAAGAGAGGGGGCGGAGGAGTTTTCTGCTTCCAATTTTACTTCTTTTCCTAGTTTATACGTTTGGAGTACCTTTTTGGATAGTGATAATTATTGGATTTTGGTATCTAGGACTTCTATACTGTGAATCCGAAGGAATTTTAGATAGGATTAACGCAACGCGTGCGCTTGGTATTATTCTAATGATTAGAACTCGTAGTGGAATGAGACTTCTCGAGTTCATTTCTAAACCTAGAAAATTCTGGAGGGTGTATGGAGAGTTTTCTATATGGCTATGCTTCTTTGTGATGATTGGAGTAGTGCTAATGTTAATCCTTGGTGCAGTATCTGCTGCAGTGAGTCCTCCTGAAGAACCCCTTCCTGCTAGTGATTTACTCCTAATTCCCGGAGTAACTAGTTTTGTCCCATTTTGGTGGCCTGTTATTGCTCTAATTGTTGCTATTGTGATACATGAATACAGTCATGGAATACAGGCTAGAGCTCATGGAATGAGGCTGAGAAGCTTTGGACTCCTCCAATTAGGTCCTTTGCCGATTGGAGCATTTGCTGAGCCCGAAGAGATTGAGATGGATAGAGCTCCTCGGAGAGACAGATTGAGGCTTTTCGCTGCTGGGCCCTCAATCAATTTGATCGCAACTTACATAGTTCTAATTCTACTATGTTCCGTAGCAAGTGGATTTGTAGCCGAGAATGCAGGAACCCATGCAAGAGGAATAATCAAGGGGCAACCCGCAGAAGAAGCGGGATTACTCCCGTTCCAAACTATAACTCAGGTACAGGGAAATCAAATCGAAAGTTATGCTGACTTCGACGAACAGATGGAGCTTCTCTCCTCTGGAGATATTGTTACACTAACTGTGATGGAAGATTCAGATGGATCGAGTCCATTCGAAAAGGAGCTTTCCGTGACTCTCGGAGATCAATATCAGTACTACATAGATACTTGTGATGGAGAAAACGAATATGAGAAATGTGTCGACGAAAAGGAAAGACTATTGGACGCTCTGGGAATAGAACCTGGGGATGGCTTTCTTGGAGTTTCTGGGATGGTTTCTTCTAGAGCTGGGGTAGATGGCTATGCTTGGATAGTAGAGGGTGAATACGAAACTGAGTGGGCCATAGTTGCAACCCTAATTAGGCCAGTTCTGATGCTTTACACCCCTATTGCGAATGATGGTCAGACGATGATATTAGAGGAAAGGGAGATGATTACTGCTGGTGGAGGAGCTATCGCAACATTACTTGGAACTGATGGAATGTTGATGCTATTCGACTTTCTTTTCTGGTTAGTCTGGATTAACTTTCTTCTTGGCTTTGCTAATCTCATTCCAATGATTCCTTTTGATGGGGGACATCTGGTTAGGGACGGTTTGCATTCTGTTTTGAGGAAAATCAGTCGGAAAGCGCATCCAATGAAAATAGAGTCCATTTCTGACAGAATTAGCAATCTAAGCAGTATTTTCATTTTACTTATTCTTCTGATTCCAGTGATTCTACCAAGATTGATCTAATCATTCTTCCTCGTCAATCTTTCTGGGCTCATGAACCTCTCTGAATACTACTGTTCCCACTCCAACGTGCTCCCTCAAAGTTGTAACAAGAGAGAACTTTGTGAATGACCAATTCTGATCATAGGAGATTTCCTCCGGGAGAGTAATGGTGAGGTCGTCTCCATTGAAATCTAGTTCGAAGTCATCCCTTCCAGTGTTCATGCTAAGGAGTGTTTGGACCTTTTCCTCTCGATCATCGACAACCTTGACAATTGTGTAATTATATCTTAGGGTAACTCCTGCTAGCGGATGGTTATAGTCAATCCTAGCCCTACCAGCACTCATGAACTGGAGAATTCCGTTTCTACCACCAATCTCTACTGGAGACCCTATTCCTAGTGTATTAGGGTCTCTTACACTCCTAAGTAGAACATTCTGTGAGATTGTCTCGACCTTGTTCTGATCTCTTTCCCCATAAGCCTCGGCAGGCTCAATCTCGAAGTCGTAATCTTCTTCTGATTTTGCATCGGCCAGATGAGTCTCGAATCCTGGAATTAGTCGACCATCTCCAACTATAGTTACCATAGGTGAATAAGTCCTATTTTCATCGAACTGCTCGTGCTCCTTTGCTGTTTCTTCTCTGGTTGTCTCTATTAGATTTCCATTTCCTGCATTATACAAATCATAGTCAATGTGAACAATCGAGCCGTTATCCATTTCGTCACCTCAGCGGCACGGCGACCGGCTCTTCCTTTTTCATTCAAACGGTGTAGCAAATTGACCGATTATCAAGTGGATAGCTGTTTTTTTCTCATTAAGAGAAGTATATTTCTGTAATAAAATACGATTTAGGAAGTTTTCTATTCCTCAGAATCATCCAATCTATAGGGATATTTTGAGGACAATATACTTCCTAAAATGATTAGAATCCATCCAATCCAGACTAGATGACTACCAGGCAGATGATGAATTGTGACTCTTACTTCTTCTATCTCCTCTAGTCTAGAAGGATCAGTTTGAGACAAGATCATGGATGATAGTAATTCACCTGACTGAAGAAGGTCTAGGATAGCTATAGTGTCTCCAGTTATTCTACTCATCCTATCAACTTCAGACCGAGGTATAATTTGTGAAGTTGTATCGAACCTCAATACTCCAGGTCGGAGTTCTCCTAACAATTCATTTCCTTCCCTTACCTCAATCACTACTCCAACGTATCCATCAGCTATTTGATAATCATATGAGTCGTCATCTGGAGAAATGAGTTCGACCCCGGTAAATACAAAATCCATTCCTCTATACTCCGTGGGCGTATTCTTTTGCAGGGTAATGAAATTAGAAGGATCAGAACGGTCCACCAATGTAGTGGTTAAAACATGTCCAATTAGTAGAATCAGGACACCAGCATGAGCTAAATGTGTTCCTAGTAATCTCGTTTTTGGTACAACTACCGTGGGTTCTCTTCCAGAGAAACTTATTCGTTTCTTAGTACTCCTCCACAGCCTAACTAAAGTGGCTGGCAAAGCGAAAAAAAGCCAAGTTAGTATGAATACTGATAGATTACCTCTCGAGATGTTTTCCGTAATAGGTAGATTGGGATTTCCTGGAAGATTCATTGATTCCGAGAAGATGGCAGTTGCAATAGAAAGCACGGTTGCAATTATCAAATATATCATTCCCAATCTTCCTGACACGTTGTTACCCCAAGAGTAGAGGGCTAATCCAATTGCCAACAAAGAAATCAGAGGTGCCCCATAGTACTCGTGGGCAGCGATATTTGTTCCATCAATCTCAACTGTGAGTAGAATCCATGTAAGAAGTAAGAATACTATTGACAGATACCAAGGAAACGACTTGGAAAATCTATATCTAGAAATAGGGTGAGTAATAGTTTTCCAAAGCCATGATAATTCTTCCTTATCTTCTTCTGGAATAATCCAAATCAAGAGGAATGGAGCTATTCCAGCAAGAGATTGATACCACTCTGTAATCCACGCCCAACTTGAGAAAAGCATCAAAATTACACCTAAAGAAACCCAATGAGTGGATGGTTTTTCTGCATCACCAAATACTAACATCATCAGAATTGAAAGACCGAAAAAGATTACGAAAGAAGACCCTATCCACAAGGATATCAGTGTGAAGTAAACGAGAATCGAAACTGACAAAGTTTTGTTTTTTTGGAAAAAGGTCCTAGATCCCCTCTCCCCTATCCCTCTCAACTGTTCCCTAATCAGATGAAGAAAAGATAGAGAAAGAAGGCCTACGACTGCCAGAAGATAAGTCAAAACTTCAAAGCCAACAGCACTGAAATCTATTATTTCGACTACTCTGATATATGGATCTCTAGGTAATGAGTTCTCGCCATCGCCAACAAATGCATGGACTGATGCCCAGACTCCATTTGCTCTGGTAACCAAGGTGGCATGAAAAACCAGAGCGCCTGAAATCATTGCGAGAGCGGGGGTATAAGAGAATGGGCGAAGTGAAGATCTCCTTGCTCGAGCGTGTAATATCCCCAAGAGTGCTAGCCATGGAAGAAGTGATCCTGTTTCCACTGGGTCCCAAGCCCAGTATCCCCCCCAATCAAGAACAGTATACGCCCAAAGTCCTCCTAGACCGATTCCAACTGAACCTGCTAATAGTGAATATCTCGCCCATTGTATCATCGAGGAGTGGATTTTTTCTGAGGATTCGGACCTGATCACTCCAGAAACTGCAATCGTTGCTGTAGCTAAACAGAGAGAATAGTACAAGAAAACTACCGGCGGATGGATTACCATCAAATCAGTTTGCAACAGTGGACTTATCTCGCCTCTTCTTAATCCTGAAGCCGATGCAGAGAAAGGGTCCAAAAAAAGAGAAACTAAGAATAATATGGCTATCCATGAATTCATAATCTGAATAGTAAAGTTAGAGAGATTCTTTTGTCTTGACATAATCAAGGTAATTATTCCCATTATTGATGCCCACATCAGTATAGGGCCAACCCTACTTCCCCATACTGCGGATATCCTGTAGAATATGGGTAGTCCTTCGCCGACGTATTGAGAAACCAACTGATTAGAGGTATCTTCGATAAGAAAGCAGATAGTGAGGATGAGGAAGGGAGCACATTGGAATATTGCTGTAACGTTTCTTAACGAGTGGATGTTCGTTGAATTTATCCTTATTGCTGAGAAAATACTAATTCCAAATGCTAGAAAGAGCATTATGGTACCAATGATATTGAGCATGTCTACCACTCGCAATACTTCACTCTACTATAAATGGTGTTTACCACCCATAGTACTTGGCTCTACTATATCCAAATGCAAGCATAGCAGGGATGATATTCTTTGAATACAACCCTGGTTTTCTTACTAATAACCTGATTCCAACCATAGCCTTTCCAGATATCCCCATGCTTGACATTTCATTGGGGAAGCATTTTGCCATCGCGGACATCTCATCATCTGAAAGATCGAACAATGCATTCTTTCCTCTTAGAATCTTATCATATGGAGGGAATTCTGCCTTCCATAGCCTGGTATACTGCGATAGTCTTTGAGAGCTATAGTCTCCTTCCGATATTGACTTCGCTGCAGTTTTCGCTGCAAAAACTGCTGATTTCAGAGCCAGATGTGATCCTCCTTCGAATAATGGAGATGTGAAACCTGCAGCATCCCCCACCAGCATTAGACCGTCGTAGTGAGTATTCTCGAAGGGTCCTGAAATTGGTATAGTTCCTCCGAATGCTGGACTTCCTCTCTCTTTCCAAGGAGGTAGAGTTTGATCGGATTCACTGAAATGGGTGTTAGAAATGAACTCATCCAGTGCCTTCTTCGCTCTGGGCTTATCTTCAGTTACTAATCCGACATTTGCCCGGCCATCACACTTTGGAATCATCCAGAGGTATCCTTTCTCAGCATATTCCGGCCATATGTAGAAATCTAAATAACCATCTGTAGGGACACTAGTCAGTTCGTATTGCATCCCTGCTACAACTTTTCCCTTACTGTTTAGTGGCTGTTCATTTTCTAGCTTAACCAATTTTGAGCAAACTGCAGCAACTCCTGAAGCATCGATAACAATCTTGGCATGGATAGGAAACTGATCGCCCTTTCCATCACAAATCCAACCTCCAAAGGTCTCTTTCTCTACTTTTTCCATTGATCTCAGTTTGTGTCCTAAATGAAGACTAGCTCCTTCTGAAATCGCTTCTTCTGTGATCCATCTCTCAAATAGGTGCTTCTCTAGTACATACCCCTCCTCAGTCAAGCACTTCTCGGTTCCATCTGGAAAAATTACCCTTATTCCCTTTACTCTCTTACTGATTACCTCATCTGGGAGATTTAATTCTAGATTCTGGCAAGCAATCTCTGAGATGCATTCTCCACAGTGAACAGGGGTTCCGACTTCATGGTGATCTTCAATTATGATTGTAGATAGTCCCTCTCTAGCGCATTGTAAAGCGGCATTTCCCCCTCCTGGTCCTGCTCCTATAACCAGAACATCGCATGTCGTTACTCCATCGCCCACGCATCATCGGTAGAGTTCCTATGAAAGAAACCGTCGGTTTGTCGAGCTCTGAAAGAGCGAACCTTCTCATGTTAGAAGCTACACGAATGGGCATGGGATGGAGGAGTCTCGATGAGTTCATCAGGGCCTTAGAGAAGAGGGGGGAGCTGCTTAGAGTAAGTCATCCAGTTGACCTAGAATTTGAAGCTGGCTGTATTGCAGATAGACTTGTCAAGAGGGGTGGACCTGCAGTGATATTTGATCAGCCTAGATTGAGCGGTGGAGATATCAGTAGATTCCCACTAGTCATGAATCTATTCGGGACCAGAGAAAGGACAAATCTAGCGCTAGGTGTTGAGGAACCAAAGGATATTGGTGAAATGATGGTTGGACTAATGAAACCAGATATTGGAGAGATTCTGAAGAAGCCATGGACAGGGATTGGTCTGTTAAGACAAGGTATTTCGATGGCACCGCGCAGGGTTTCAAAGGGCAAATGTCAGCAAGTAAGAATCGATGACCCTGATGTAACAAAACTCCCCATTCCTACTACATGGCCGCATGATGGAGGGCCGTTCATGACTCTCCCCCTTGTTGTGACTAGGGATCCATTGACTGGAACTCATAATATGGGAATGTATAGGAGTCAAGTTTTCGGACCAAAAGAGGTCGGACTACATTGGCAAAAACACAAACATGGTGCTGATCATGCAGAATCTTCTGGGGAAAGGATGCCTGTGGCTATTTGTCTAGGAGGGCCTCCCCAAGTCATCTTTAGTTCTATTTCTCCATTACCGGATAATCTATCCGAGTATGAATTCGCAGGATTACTTAGTGGAAGGAGGTTGAAGATTACGAAATGTCTTACCAATGATTTATGGGTTCCAGCAGAATGTGACTTTGTGATTGAGGGGTATACGATCCCAGGAGAGACTAGGTTAGAAGGCCCATTTGGAGATCACTTCGGACACTACTCTCTTGAAGACCACTATCCAGTAATGCATGTTACAGCCATTACTCACAGAAAGGATCCTGCAGTACCTATGACAATTGTTGGAATTCCCCCCATGGAAGACGGATACTTAGGGGAAGCAATAGGGGATGCCCTGTTACCAGTGCTAAAATTCCAACACAGAGATGTGATTGATGCATTTCTCCCCCTAGAGACTGGTTTTCATAATCTTGCCATAATTTCCTCAAAACAAAGGTTCCCTAGACAAGCTAGGAAGACGGCTTTAGGACTATTGGGAGCGGGGCAGATGATGTTCCTAAAGGTGGTAGTGGTAGTTGATGATGATCATCCCGTTAAGGATCTGGATTCTCTTCTAGACGCTTTAGGTAGTAAGGTGGTCATTGATAAAGATCTAATTATTTTAGAGGGAATGGTGGCAGATTCGCTTGCTCATACCTCACCTTGGGAGAATATTCATGACAAATTGATAATTGATGCGACCGAACCTGCAGCTGGAGATCCGATAAAAAATATGGAAAATAAGGGGGCAAACGAATCTTTAGTGATTTCAGTTTCTGCAATAGAAGGTGTAATCCAGTCTAGGATGCTCAGACCATCAATAATGGTAATTACAACAGAAACAGAAGGCGGGCCAAAGCCGGAGATAAGCATGGAAGAACCCAATGAAAAATTAGCGCATACTCAGCGTGAACGAATTTCGGAGATTATTGACTCAATTTGGAATCTCGAGGCTTCGAAAGATTTGAAATGGCTTTTTATCACTGACTCCGATGCAAATCTTGAAAGTGAGGATTGGAAAAGAAGGCTTCTCTGGCAGCTCTTTTGTAGATTCGATGTAGGTAGAGACCTCCACTTTGATGATGAGAGAAATAGAATTGCGTGGGACGCGACGGCACCGATTCCATCTACAGAGGGACCACTTCCTGTTCGGAGATGGCCTGCTGTTACCCTACACGATACAGATTTAGTTGGACGAGTAGATGCATGGCTTTCAGAGAGGTTGTGAAATGGGATTTAGGGAGATACTAGAATTTGTTAAGGTCGAGCATACACTCTTTTCTCTTCCTTTCGTTCTGATTGGTTTCATTCTAGCGGATCATAGTTTCGGATCGGAGACTATGGATATATTCTGGATAATTCTAGCAGCAGTGGGTGCTAGAGGTCTAGCTATGGCACTAAACAGAATTGTCGATCGAGATATTGACGCGGATAATCCAAGGACTGCAAGTAGGCACCTTCCTTCTGGAACAATGTCAATTGAAACAGCATGGATACTAGCCGCAGTCTTCCTCTCCACACTTCTCTTTTCTGCATGGAAATTGAACAAAGTTGCACTCATGATGTCTTGGTTACCAGTTATGGCATTTGCAATATACCCCTACACCAAGAGATTCTCTTGGATTTGTCACTTCTGGATTGGGCTCTGCTTAGCCCTGGCCCCTGCAGGGGCATGGTTAGCAATAGCAGCTGACACCCATGGGTGGGGGGCTTTGACTGGAGTGATCGGTACTCAGACTCAGTTTCTTTGGTTCCCAGAGGTTTTCTTCATTTCACTGGGAGTGGCACTTTGGATAGCTGCTTTCGATATCAACTATGCTCTAATGGATAAAGAAATTGACAGAGAGCAGGGTATTCATTCCTTTCCGGCAATTTTTGGAGAGGATGCGACAAGAAAAATGAGTGTTTTTCTTACCCTAAGCTGGATGCTCTGTTTTCTACTAACTGGAATGCATCAGTTCACCGATTACAGAAGCTTCCGCTCAATATTATGGATTCCCTCGGTGATTCTAATGTCAATTGTGAACATTTTTGTTATGAACAATATTTCCAGGAGTTCTTCTGAGTCTGATGAAGCTATGGAAGGTTTTCAGAAATTACTTTTCCGAAGTTCGATGTTAACTGGTTGGGTACTACTAGTCAGCATAGGATACGTAGATTTCCACCATGAAGATTTATCTAATTGAGGTATTACTATGTTTAGACTACACTCAGAATACGATACGGCCGGAGATCAGGAGCAAGCAATAGATAAGCTAGTTAGTCAATTGAACAATGGTCAGGAAAGATGTGTACTCCTAGGAGTCACTGGTTCGGGTAAGACTTTTGCAATGGCCAAGATAATAGAGAGAGTTCAACAACCCACACTTATACTATCACACAACAAGACTCTTGCACGTCAAATATGGCAGGAGATGTCGGGTCTTTTTCCAGAGAATTCTGTTGAGTACTTTGTTAGCTACTACGACTATTATCAACCTGAAGCATACATCCCTGGACGAGATTTGTATATTGATAAGGAACTACAGATGAACGAGAGGATTGAACAAGAGAGGTTCTCCACAGTGGCCTCACTAGTTTCTCGTCCTGATATAATCACTGTAGGTACGGTTTCTTCAATATATGGGTTAAATCCTCCAGAGGTTTTCCAGCAGAACCATATAAGGCTCCATATAGGTCAAAAATCGGACCCTCAGGAAATAGTTAGGAAGCTTGTTGACCTACATTATAGAAGAACTAGAGGAGGGATAGTAAGGGGGGATGTGCGTCTCAGAGGAGAAGTTCTTGATATTTGGATGCCTAGTAGAGATGATCCAATTAGAATTAAGTTCGGTTGGAACGGAATAGAAAGAATCCAAGTCTGTGAAGCTATTTCTTGGGAGCCTCTGGATGATTTTGAAGAAGCTTGGATACATCCTAGAGAGTTCTACATGACTAGTGAGGATCGGTTCAATAAAGCTGTTGAAGACATAGAGAAAGAGTTGGAAAAGAGGGTTGAGTGGTTCGAATCAAAAGATGGCGGATTAGAGGCTCATCGTCTTGAGCAGCGAACTAGATTTGACTTAGAAATGCTAAATGAAGTAGGTTCCTGCAAAGGGGTAGAAAACTACTCTATGCACTTCGATGGAAGAAAAAGAGGGGAGCGATCATATTGTCTTCTAGACTTCTTTGCGAAAAATGCTGAACAGTTCCGAGGTGGTTCGGAGAGATATCTTGTCATCATGGATGAGTCACATGTGACTCTTCCGCAGGTAGGTGGGATGTTTGGAGGGGATTTCTCTAGAAAGAAGAATCTTGTAGATCATGGTTTTCGTCTGCCTTCTGCTTACGATAATCGCCCATTAAGGATTGATGAATTCCAAGAGTTGGTTCCCCAGATGGTATACGTTAGTGCCACACCTGGTGAAAGAGAGCTTAGACATCTTGCAGAGGTAACAGGTCAGAAAATTCCCGAAGGCCTAATGCATGTTGACGGAGGGGGAGGAGCTAAGAAGTCTGAATATGGGAAATCAAAGTACAAAAATAGCTTGGAAGAGGTGCTAGGAGAAATTAATGGCATTTCTAGAATGGAAATCAGGCCGACGGGGTTACTAGATCCGAAAATAGAAGTTAGAAGTACTGAGGGTCAGGTCCAAGATCTGCTTAGCGAGATTAGTAATAGAGTGGAAAGAGGGGAGAGAGTTCTAGTTACTGTTTTGACAATTAAATTCGCAGAAGAAGTTTCTGAATATCTCGAACGTATGGGGGTAAAGGCTCACTATCTGCATAGTGAGATTGATACATTGGAAAGAACCGAGATAATCAAAGCTCTCAGATTGGGATTGATTGACGTAATAGTGGGTATTAATCTTCTAAGAGAGGGTCTGGATATTCCAGAAGTGTCATTAGTAGCGATTTTTGATGCAGACAAACAGGGATTCCTGAGGAATGAAAGATCTCTTCTTCAGACCATAGGAAGAGCCTCTAGGAATTCTAACGGATCAGTGATTCTGTATGGCGATTCGGTCTCTCCCGCAATGGAAGCTGCAATTAGCCAAACAGTACGAAGAAGAAAGATGCAAGAAGAATATAATGAGGGAAATGGAATAGTCCCCCGGACAATTGAAAAGGCACTTCCAGTAATGGGTGCAGAAATTGAAGAGCTATTATCTGGAGTGGCGGGAACTGGAGAAAGTGGAGGAAAAAGAATGGTGGCTAAGCCACCAGGAAAGAGAGGCCTGGATAGCTTAGCACAGAAATTTGGACTAGGTGCAGGAGTGTGGAACACCTCAGATTCTGTTCTGGAGAATATTAGTCAACCCGATTGGGTAGAAGAACAGGTGGGAGCCAATGAAGGAAGGGAGAAGGAGTTGATTGAGAGGTTAGAGCTGGAAATGAGACAGGCTGCGGATAGGCTTGACTTCGAAAGAGCAGCTAAACTAAGAGATAGGATCTACAGATTACATAATGCTACTAATTGAAGACGAGATTGCAGTGCGGAGCATGTGGGCAGATACTCTCGCGATGACTTTGATTTTCCTGTAGAAGACTACGATTTCTCGAAAATTACTGATGCTAGATCTCTAATAGATCAGATGGGAAGAGCTGGTGGTTTCACTGCAACAAAACTAGCAAGAGGAAGGGACATTTTGAGAGAAGCGATTTCTACTGTTGGAGAAGATGGGGTGCTAAATTGGCTTTCTTTCCCGGCTTGTCTTTGTGCTACTGGGACTCGAGGATTCTTTGTCGAGGCCCTAAAGAGTAGAGCATACAATGTAATTGTCACAACATGCGGAACTCTAGATCATGACATTGCTAGAACATATAGTGACTACTTCCATGGAGATTTCTCTCTTGATGATGTAGCACTTGGCGAAGAGGGGCTGAACAGACTAGGGAACGTAGTAGTTCCAAACGAATGCTATGGTGAGATTCTAGAGAAGATTGTACTGCCCTGGCTTAGTGAAATTGAGGTTGAGAGGAGGTCCAAAAACAAAGAGAAACCATGGATTGGTTTTGGATCAGTAGAATTATGCTGGGCGATGGGAGATAGGATTGAAGACGAGAGTTCTCTACTTCACTGGGTTGCCAAACATAGAATTCCAATGGTCATTCCTGGCCTGACGGATGGTTCTATTGGCTCACAGTTATTCATGCACCGACAGAAGAGTCCGGATTTCATGATAGATATCCTAGCTGATGAACAGATTTTATCTGATAAAATATGGACTGCAAAGGAAAGTCACGGCCTAATGATTGGAGGTGGAATATCCAAACATCATGTGATTTGGTGGAATCAATTCAGAGAATCTTCCGGCATGGACTCTGCAGTTTCCATTACAACTGCACCGGAGTTCGATGGATCATTATCTGGTGCTAGACTGAGAGAAGCAATTTCTTGGGGAAAGATTCGCCCTCAGGCTCCACAAATAGTAATTGAAGGAGAAGCTAGTCTTATTCTGCCTCTGTTAGGATCTGATCTTTTCAGATAGAATGTTGATTAGCTTTAGTAACCGCTATTAGTCCAGAAATATTGGATAGTGACATGTCAGTAAGAAGTATGATACAAGAGATGATAAACGAACTAACTGAAATTCTCGATGATGCAGAGAAGCACGACTCCGGAAATGGAGCAGCTGGAACACGAGTGAGGAAAGTTATGCAATCATGTAAAAATTTAGCCCAGGTTATCAGAATCAAGGTTCAAGAGGATAAGAACTCGAGATAGTCACTCCATACTCGCGATCATCTCCATCAGAGATATCCGAAGTGGAACTAGGGGTTGCCACCCCTTCCCCCCACATGCAATCAATATGTCGTGTATTGAATCTAGATCATTTAAGCTTGATTCCTCCGAATCTAAACCTCTAACAGGACTAGGTACACCAGATAGGGATTCAATCGTATGAGAATAATTTATTGAATTTGAATACCTCTCCCAAAGAATTCTAATCTCGTCAATTATATGTTCATCCTTCCACCCTCTTCTACCACAGATTTTGACATGGTCGGATAATTCTAGTTCACCATCAAACATTGAAATCGTGGTAATTGCCTCAACTACATCTCGTATATTCACCCAGTATCTTACTCTGTCTTCTATTAATGGATCATGACCTTTCTTTACACAATCAATCCAATCCAAGATTTTTCCATTTCCCCAATCCCTATCTCCACTTGGAATGATTACATCTTCAATACCAATAGCTACAGCAGAAAGGATATTTTCCGAACCATGAGAATCTATTGAAAGATTGCATTTCTCATTAATTCCAATACATATTGTGAAGTCTGCATTCTTTTGAACATCGACAAGCTTAGCCCCTGCTCTTTCCAGTCTTTCCTCTAGAAATCCTCTGAGTCCATCCATTGGACCGAGAACACTGATGGATTTTGACATAGAAACCTAACTGCTTACTTGGCCTCAATTATTTTAGGGGAGGTAAATGTTTGAAGTCCCTCTCTTAGAACATCAATTATCAGATCAATCTCAGCTGAAGTAATTGCGAAATGGGGGGTAAAACGGAGTGCATTCTGTCCACCATGAATAACCCCAAGACCATTTATTCTACACCATTCCTCCACACAACCAAAACCAATTACTGGCAACTTTTCAGGGTCTAGCTCGGCACACAAAAGAAGTCCGGTCCCTTGAACATGAGTAATTGTTCCTGGAATTTCATTGGCTAATTCTTTCAATTTTGAAACGAATTCGATCCCCCTTTCCTTAATGTTGAGGCGTAGTTCAGGGGTAACTCGATCGAGGACAGTGATCGCTGTCTCGAGAGCTCGTGGGTTGGTCGTCATTGTATTTCCATATATTCCCACTACATAGTGGTCGGCCGCCCTATTGGAAAGTCCGACTACAGAAAGCGGAAATTGACCGGCATTGAGTGCCTTGGACCAAGTTTCCATATCTGGAACAGAACAGTCCTGAAAACCTTCATAATCAACAATACTAAGACAACCCTGACCCCTTAGGCCTGCTTGGATAGAGTCTACAATGAGCATGCTTCCATGATTATAAGTTAACTCACGTGCTTTGTCGTAAAACTCTCTTGTCACACATAGACCGGGGTTTCCCTCTCCCATTACCGGCTCTATTGCCATTAATTCAATGAAGAACCCTTCTCGATCAGCTCTATCGAACGCCTCGATAAGAGATTCTACGTCATTACATGGTACAAAAATTACATTTTTACTATCTCTGAATGAAGCCAGATTCTTCTCATATTTACCTCTACAAGAGTCAGAAATTTGAGCCGGCCTATGGGTCCTGCCATGAAATGCCTCAACTAGCGCTAGCATTTTCGTTTTCTTTCCCTCATGAAGCCCTCCCTTCCTTGTCATCTGAAGAGTATTAGCATCAGCTATCCTCATTGAAATCGTTACAGATTCTGATCCACTGTTCAAACAAACAAACTTCGAGAATGGACATTCTCCCCTTGTATGTCCGACTTCCTTCTTGAGTCTGTCTGCTAATCTTTTGTGACTGAACGATGGAGTCATTACATTGGCCATAACCCAATTCTTCTGCATGGACTGAATAACATCTGTCGGACCGTGCCCCATTCCAAGCATCCCGTAACCCCCATTATCATGAATAACTGCTCCATGAGATGTGACAATCCAAGGGCCACGTGCAGCTATAGCTACGTATGGATTAACAGTTGCTGCAGAATAGAAGTTTACGTAGTCTCCCTGGAGAATGCTTACAAGATCCTGCTCATCCATTTTTATTGTTTCCGTACCCATGTCATTTTCTAAGCTAAGAAAGTTTTCACATGCTTCCTCTATCGCAATACTGAGAGAAGGATCTGTCTGAAGGAATTCAGAGATTACATGGTCATTGAGTCCTTTTGTTAGAGGCTTTCCAGTTTGGGAACGAATTTCGGCAAGGCCTTCAATTCCCATTGTCATCAAGTAGGGGAAAAAGTCCACCCACATCAATATTCTCTGAATTCACTTTCAGAATTCACGAAAAAAATCTGGAAAAAGGAAAAACGGAAGTTCTGATAATCATCGTTAAAATCAAATTAAATTCAGTTTTTCAATTGAAAATTTTTATTAGAGTAAAAAATTTCAATTGAATTATCAGTATTTATTTACGAATATTATAAGTGCTATCCCAGTGTCTGAGACTTTGGAGAAGGCAAGGGGGATGCACTCCTAATGGAGGCAGAGATATGGTAGAAGACTACGAAATACAGGAAATGATACACAGAGACGTTTACGTCGGAGACAAACATGTCGGAGTAGTTGTTGGTGAGAGATTCCATCCAAGAGATGAATTTGTGAGATCTCTTAGATTAAAGGTAGAGGATGATATTGCTAGTGAGTTCATGAGAAAACCGGCTGATCTGGCCCCATTGGCCAAAGAACTTGTACATAGCATAAGACCTGATGGAGGAATAAAACTCTCCAAATCTATGCGAGAATTGCAGAGAAGATGGAGGAATACGGTCAGAATAGAAGAGGATCTGTATGCGCCAGACGAGCTGCTAGACAGAGCCGTACTAGACAATGACGGGATGGATATTGGAAACGTAATCAGTCTAATTAAAATCAAGAGGACATATAAGGGATTATTGATTAAACCACACTTCATGATTAGAGCAAGGCACGGACTACCGGATACAATTGCTGTACCTTGCGGACAGCTGGCTAGAACTACTTCCAGGCTTGACGAAGTAATTCTGAAATGTACATTCTCCAGACTAATGACACTTCCAAGTTATGTTAAACTTAATGATGAAGGGTACGAAGAAGAATGATGTCACTTGAGTAGCCTTCAAATTCCAATCCCATGTGGGATTGATTCTCAGGGCGCGTAGCTTAGTTTGGCTGGAGCACCCGGCTGATAACCGGGAGGTCACAGGTTCAAATCCTGTCGTGCCCACCAAATTCATCGGTTAGAGATACTATAATTGACAAGAAGCATCATGAAGGGGGTTCCTCTCCCTTGTATCAAATGCCTGTTCTGAGCGGAGCCTCAGGAGTAGAAGCGGCAAAGGCTCTTGCTCCACTACTAGGGATGGATCATACCGCTCTTGAGAGTAGAAGATTCCCAGATGGAGAAGCATATGTCAGAGTACCTTTAGAGTCGATAGATTCAGTCAGATCGGAGGATGTGATACTGGTCTCAAACACTTATCCAGATTCTGGAATAATGCAAACTATTCTCCTCCTTGGGGCAATTAGAGACGTTAGAAAGGGAAGAGTTTCAAGCCTGAAAGAAGAGTTTGGGTCAGATCAAGAAGACGTAGGTCCCGGAATTTTCTTAGCGATACCATACTATGGATACTCTCGTCAGGATAAGAGATTCGCCGCGGGTGAGTCTGTATCTGCTAGAGTTGTTGCAGAAGTATTAGCGGAATTTTGTGATGGAATAACAATTCTTGACTTGCACGCCCCAGATGTTTTGGAAGATTTTTCGTTACCGGTAGAATTCGTTAGCTCTATGCCCGAAATAGCTGATTCTCTTCAAACCGAAGTTTCTCCCGACTTTATTCTAAGTCCTGACAAGGGAGCTATCGCCAGAGCCTCAGAGGTGGCAGGACTAATTGGCTGTGAATTCTCTTACCTAGAAAAGACTAGGATAGATGCGCATACGATTGAGCATTCACCGAAGGATCTTGATGTGTCAGGAAAGATTGTTGCTATAGTAGATGACATGATTAGTACAGGTGGAACAATTTGTAGAGCTAGTGATGCACTTAGAAGACAGGGTGCTAAAGAGGTACATGCCGCTTGTACACACGGATTATTCACTGGAGGCGCATTATCAAGATTAGCTAATCACGTGGATGGTGTCTTTACCACTGACTCACTACCTAATCCGAGAGCAAGTGTTTCTTCAGCACCGGCACTATCCAGAGGAATAGTGAAAATGTTGTCTAGGTAGTGGAACGTGCAACTGGGTGGAAATACGCTGCGTTTATATCGGTCATGCCGTGCGGCG